>ULMJ01028861.1_pt1 | contig 38872 bp, 23 predicted proteins | sample 1951641 | NCBI WGS metagenome assembly ULMJ01 (sample SAMEA4835550, study PRJEB28245) | human gut metagenome | biome: gut microbiome; material: fecal sample | place: Denmark | collected 2008 | reverse complement strand
AGCAGATACGGACTTGGTACGGAACAACTACGGACTTGGTATGCTCCCAACTTGTGAATGGTATCCTATAACAAATAGAATAAAAAGATGAAATAATATCTGGCAAAACAATATATTTCGTTTAACTTTATCCCCGCAAACAATTAGCACATCTCAACGTTACACTATAAAATAAAAGACATCATGAAAAAACAAATTTTCAGCATGGCTGTCATAGCAGTCATATTTGCTGCTTGTGGCAGTGGAACAAAAGCTCCTGTCACAGTGGTAGGTTCCTGGGTAATGCCTATTGAAGGACAACCCGGAGAAATGCAAGGCATTAAATTAGAAGAGAATGGCGAAGCATCTTCCATCAATATGCATACATTGGTATACAAAGAATGGGACCAACAAGGTGATAATTTATACCTAACAGTAAAAAGTATCGGTAACGGAATTGAAATTGAAGGGGTGGATACACTAAAAATTGATAAACTGACACCAGATTCTCTGGTATTGAGTTCCAATTACGGATACACACTGGAATATGTGAGACAACAATAACATAAACCACTTATAATAATGCCTGGCAATCTAAACATCACCAGGCATTTTTTATTTTATCTCACCAACAGTTATCTCGGACGAATTTCCCTTCGCATAAACATAACATAGGAAAGAGCAAAACAGAGAATTGTGACTGCAATCAGTCCTGTCAGTTGCGGCCATATCACCAGTAAACTTTGTCCCAAAGGAAGAGGGCTGGGTATTGCTCCCTGCACTTGCTCCATCATCAACGGTCCAAGACTCCGGACAGACGGCATCAGCAACACAGAAGTTGCCTGATTGAATAATTCGCAAGGATTAAAGGACATTATTCCCCAAACGATTTTCTGGTAGCCAACCACATAATAAGGATTCATCATCTCCGAAGGCATAAACATCCTGGCAACCCAGTTAACAATCATCGTATAGAATACGCTGAAGAACAACCATACTGCCACTGAAGCCAAAGCCGAAGTTGCCGTTTGACGGAAACAAAGTGAAAACAATATCGCCATATTCAGCCAAAGTCCCACATAAAAGATGCTTAGGATAAGAAAGAAAATAATACGTCCAAATTCTTCCGGGGTGGGCGGAATACCAATAGCAATCAATCCGGCACCCATTACCAAAAATCCCAGCACGAACAACATAACAACTATTACGATCAATGCTGCCAGAAACTTAGCGTTTATCATACAGTCACGATGAATGGGCTGTGACAATATGCGGCATAATGTTCCCTTATTCTGCTCCGAATTCATGGCGTCAAAGCCTAACGCAATACCCAGCAACGGACCTAGAAAATTGATAAACAACACAAAAGAAGGAAGAGTGCCGTCCGATATGGTAAATAACTTTAAAAAAAAGAAGGCATCTTCTGCATTGCCGGACTTGATAGCTTCGCGCATACTGGTGAGCGACGTGTACAATGCCCCCATGCAAGTAAGGGTGATGATGACAAGCAGAATAATAAACCGCCAACTACGGACATGATCTCTTATCTCTTTATTGACTATCACCCAGAAAGGCTGTTCAGCTTTGTTCATGTTTCTCGCCTCCTTCCTTTACATAGTTATTATAAATATCAATAAGTTCCACTTTCTTTCCTTCCATTTCTTTGAGATCGAGTTGTGCCAGCAATTTTCCGTAATTAAACACTCCTACACGATCACAAGCCTTCTGCACCTGATCTAAGTTATGAGAGGAAAACAGCACAGTGAGAGAATGTACTCTGCTCAAATTACGGATTAATTCAATGAATTCTTGAATTCCGGTAGGGTCGATGCCTGACGTCGGCTCATCCAGAATAACAATTTCAGGATTCTTAATCAGCACATCCGCAAGTCCCAAACGTTGCCTCATACCCCGGGAGTATTTCCCGGTCTTTTTATTTATCTGTTCGGCAAGCCCCACGCGATTCAGAAGTTCTATAGCCTTATCTTTTGCTTCTTTTTTTGAGAGACCATTCAGAAGTGCCGTATAAACCAGATTCTCCAGTCCGGTCATGTCGTCATAAAAGCCTAAATCTTCGGGGAGATAACCTATTTTCCTCTTTACTTCAATAGGGTTCATTGTGGAGTTAATCCCGCAAATTTCAACCCTGCCGGAGGTCGGTTCAGTCAGTCCCAGCATCATCAGGATAGTTGTCGACTTGCCTGCACCGTTTGGTCCCAGCAATCCGAAAATTTCTCCTTTACAAATCGACAGGTTGATATGGTTTACAGCTGTGAAATTACCGTATTTTTTCGTCAGATCGGTAAGCACAATCACTTGCTCGCTCATAATTACCTCCTTCCATATTTGCGGAACAGATAATATACGCCTCCCACAGCTACAATGATGGTTAAGATTCCTACCCAGCCCCACAGCATCGGAGTTTTTACTGCGATACGGAATTGTGCAGTAGCATTCACTTCGGGGGTCTTGGCTTCCATTGTCGCAACGTAATCACCCGGCAGAGCTTTCTTCGAAGCTTTCATCACAGCCGTTACGGTAGAAGTTTCTCCCGCCTTCAGCATTTCTATTTTGGCAGGTTCAAAAGATACCTCCCAATCTTGAGGCTTACCCGATGATAGTTGGATATCTTTCAACAAAGAAGAACCTGTGTTTCTTACCACCAATTCCAGGCGTTTCACATCTCCAGCAGTTATTTCGGTACTCAGCAATCCCCGTGGAGTGGTCAGTTCCATTTGATACGTCCCCGTAACCACCACTTCCAAATCCAAGCCAGCTGAAGTGTTACCGGCAACCGCACGCACCGAAATCTTATAATTTCCAGCTTCCACATTGGCGGGTGGAATAACATCTATTGATACGTTCTGACTGGCATTTGCTTCCACTTGTGCCGAAGTAGCCTGCTTGTAGTTGGGCTTGAAGATAACATTCCAACCTCTGGGAGCATTAGCCATCAAAGCATATAATTGCTGATCGGCAGTCTGATTCTTCAATATGGCACTGAAGGTGAATGTTGATTTTGAATTGCCCTGCATATTAGGCTGATCGGTAGTGAATTCAGTCTGATAAGTTCCTTGCTGGGCTACGATGACCGTTAGGGGAAGTTGGCAATCTCCGGCAGAGACTACGAAATTGTAGCTGCCTTTGTTTATCCTCAACGGGACTTCCAGCTTCAAATTGAAATCTTTTTTTTCATTGGGAAGGACAGCCAGTTTATTTACATTCCATCCGCCCGATTTTATTTCCCGCTTCCAACTTGAAGGTAATCCGGTAACAGCTAAGTCAGCATTGACCGGAGATTCCGAATTGTTAATCAAATCGATTTTGTAGTCAATGCTAGTTCCCGGAGAAACGGAGATTTTTGTGTAAGGAGAATAAAGAAACACACTTGATACAGAGTCAGAAGCATGTGTGTTGTTCACGGGTATCAAACCCAACAAAATAGTTAATAGCAGCAAATAATTGGTTCGCATAGTCATATGAAATTTTATGGTTAATTAAATATGAGTTATCGATTTGTGAGGCTGCAAAAATAAAAAATGGAATCATTCGCATCTGTTAAAAGCAATAAAATATCACCACATATATTTTATGATTATATAATATTGGTATTTTTTAATAAACTCAAAATAATCATTTACGCGTAAAGGTAATTCCTTAACTGAATTGCAGAGTGAAACAGCTTCCTTTGCCTGGTTCCGAATAAACAGAAATATTTCCTCCATGCTGGTTCATAATCTGCTTGCAAAGGCTTAGCCCAATACCAGAACCTGCTGTTTTTGTGGTGAAGAACGGGACAAATATTTTATCCTGCACTTCGGGTAAAATGCCCTCACCATTATCACGCACTGTAATGGTGCAGCGCCATGAAGAAAGAGAAGAAGTCACCTTGGGAGCAAAGGAAGCTTTCACTTCAATCTTGGGCACTTCACGACGGGCGGATGCTTCACGGGCATTTTTCAAAAGATTAATAAGCACCTGTTCAATTTGAGCGCGGTCCACATCCAGAACTTTGTCTGATGGCGGGAGTTCAAAATGAATCGTTTGATCCGGAAACAGTTTCTGCAAGTCTGTAAATAGTTCCTGAACAGGCACAATGGTGCAGACAGGAACCGGAAGGCGGGTAAGACGGCGGTAATTTTCGACAAATCCCAACAAGCCTTTACTACGCCGATGAATGGTTTGCATAGCTTGCAACATTACGGCATATTCCTTTTCGCCCGTTGCATCTTGCAATGTTGCAGGTACTCCACGCTCGCTCAATGTTTCGGAAAGGGAAATAATAGGAGTAATAGAATTCATGATTTCATGAGTGAGGACACGGATAAGCTTTTGCCAAGCCTCCATTTCATTCCGTTCCAACACAGAGTGAATGTTCTTCAAACTGATAAGCCGCCTTTCCATTCCACGAGCCACGAAAAGGGTAGTGGCTACGGCCATCTCCAAAGTGGCTCCATTGCGATGGATACGTATAACATGCGTTTCACCGGAAGAAAGGGTAAGAAGTTCAACCGGTAGTTGCGGTTCCTGCCCCAATTGAACAGTGGCGGCAGGATTCATCCACTCAATACGTCCGGACATATCGGTCACTAATACAGCAGTATCTACTTTATTCAGGAGGCTCTCATAGTATTGGTGCTTCACTTCCTCTTCCAGTAGGCGACCACGGAAAGCTTGCAGGGTTTCGGATAACTCCATAGCCATCTCTGTCATCAGCTTATTCTTATATGGCGGACGAAAGGTTTGCGTCATATCATTGTAACGCAGGCTATCCGTCAAACGGCGCATCATCTGCAACTGCTTCATCTGTATATAATATAGGTGCATGCCTGTTCCCAAAAGGAATAGGAACGTAATGAGCGTACTGAACCACAACTCAGCACGGAATAATACATATGCACCAATGGAAAGCACTACCAAAAGACAAATGTGCAGAATTACAACCAAAGAATACCGCTTCATATTATATGTTGTTTTTGTTCATTAAATGATAATTTATCGCGCTTTGCGCGATAAGTGACAAGCTACAAGCTACGAGTGACAAGTGCCTTTCGGTGTGATAGCCGGCGCGAATAATTATTCGCCCACGAGTACAGCGCAGCAACTCGTTACTGGTAGCTCGTAGCTCGTAACTTAATTTAGCGCTCCGCGCTAAATTATCATTTACAGACCTAATTTTTCAATCTTCCTATACAACGCAAACCGTGTAATGCCCAGATACTCCGCTGCCCTTGTCATATTCCCTTCACTCAAGCGCATCGCCTTTTCCACTGCCTGCCGTTCCAATAGTTCCAGATTAAGCACTTCTTCCTCCTTTTTAGGACGGGGAGTTGAAGCCTGAAATAAGAAATTATCAGGACGGAGCAGCGAACCATCACCCAAAATCACAGCACGTTCCATTGTGTGCTGCAACTCTCTTACATTGCCCGGCCAGACATATTTCAGTAATTTAGCTTTCGCTTCACGCGTCAGCCCACGCATTTCTTTCTGATATTTCCGGGCATAGCGTTGCAGGAAATAGTCGGCTAACAGAAGAATATCATTCCCTCGTTCCCGCAAAGGAGGAATGTGCAGTTCAATCGTATTGATACGGTAAAGTAAATCCTGCCGGAATTCTCCTTCTTCAACCAAACGACGTATATCTGCATTGGTGGCACAAATCAAGCGTACATCGATAGATACCGCCTGAGTGCTTCCCAGACGACTAATTTGCCTTTTTTCAATGGCTGTCAGCAACTTCGCCTGCATAGGTAGTGAAAGATTTCCTATTTCATCCAAAAATAACGTGCCGCCCGTTGCCACCTCCATACGTCCGGCTTTTGACTTCCGGGCATCAGTAAATGCACCTTTCTCATAACCGAATAATTCACTCTCGAATAGCTGTTCCGGAATACTTCCGAGGTCAATCGTCACAAACGGCCGCCCATAGCGAGGTGAACTGCGATAGAGCAAACGGGCTATTACATCTTTTCCCGTTCCATTCTCGCCGAGAATAAGAATATTAGCATCCGTATCACGCAATTTATCTACCGTCGAAAAGACATCCTGCATCGCGGCAGACTCGCCAATAATGGATTCTTTCGCACCACTTCCGGCACCACTCAGCACTTCCACCTGCTCTTTCAGCAGATTGACCTCGCAACGGGAACGCCGCAACTTGATGCCGGAGAAAAGCGTAGCAAGCAGCTTTTCCTTTTCCCAGGGTTTCGGAATAAAGTCTGTGGCACCCGCCTTGATGGCTCGTACCGCTTTATCCGTATCCGCATATGCTGTCATAAAGATAACGACGGCCTGCGGGTCAATGTGCAGAATTTGTTCCAGACTTTCAAAGCCTTCCTGCCCGCTAATAGCATCACGGCTAAAGTTCATATCCAACAATATAATATCTGGCTGGAAAGTTGTCATAAAATGCTCAATGCGGTCGGGAGTTACCGCCACCTTTATCTTTTCGGCATAGGGTTCCAGCAAGAGGTTGAGGGCAAAGAGTACGTCCTCATTATCATCCACTATCAATATTTTCCCAAGTTGTTCCATAGTTGTTTTTATTCTACGCAACAAAGATAGATATTATTTCCATGTGTTGTGCGTGCGGATACGCACTATTTTTGTGCGGTATAGCACACGGGATAATATGCAAAACAAAAAAGTATCTACTGATATACAACAACTTACAACTTTGGCACAGGATTTGAAACCCTTCTATCAAAAGGAACATACTATGTACAAAAATATACTTTTATCACTGATAGCCTGCGGAATCCTGGTAACCGCCGAAGCCCAGGAACGTACTCTGGAACTAACTTTAGAACAAACGATAGAGCGTGCTCGTCAGCAATCACCCGATGCGCAAACAGCCCGGCACAGTTTCCGTTCAGCCTATTGGAGCTATAAATACTACCGTGCCAATTACTTACCCGCATTGAAGCTGACTTCCGACCCGGCCTTGAACCGTGCTATCAATAAAATTACCATGAGCGATGGTAGTGTAAAATTTGTAGAACAGAATCTTCTAAGTACCGATCTCACACTAAGCCTCACACAGAATATACCCTGGACAGGTGGTACGCTATTCGTAGAAACTTCGGCGCAACGTCTTGATTTGTTCAGTGACAACACCACTTCCTGGCAGACATCACCTATAAATATCGGTTATAGTCAGGCACTCTTCGGATACAATAGTCTGAAATGGAACCGCCGCATCGAACCATTACGCTACCGAGAGGCAAAGAAAACCTATGTAGAAACTCTGGAACTCGTTGCCGCACGTGCCACGCAGAAATTCTTCGCCCTTGCCACGGCACAGAGCAATTACGAAATTGCCTCTACCAACTATGCTAATGCAGACACCTTATACATATATGCACAGGGGCGCTATAATATTGGTACTATCACTGAAAATGAAATGTTGCAACTGGAACTAAATAAACTGACCGAAGAAACCAATCGCATGAATGCACATATTGAGGTAGAAGATTGTATGCAGGAACTCCGTTCGTATCTCGGCATTCAGGAAGATGTGTTGATAAAGGTAGAGGTCAACGACCATGTCCCCAGCCTTCACATAGACCTGAATGCCGCCTTGATGACAGCAAGAGAAAACAGTCCGGACATACTGAACATGCAACGCCGCAAACTGGAGAGTGAAAGCAATGTAGCCAATGCCCGCGCCAATGCCGGTTTAAAAGCTGATCTCTATCTCCGTTTCGGACTGACGCAGACGGGAAACAAGTTGAAAGATGCTTATCACAATCCATTAGACCAACAATATGTCACTCTCGGCATCAATCTGCCTATATTGGATTGGGGACGGGGAAAAGGGCAAGTTCGCGTGGCCCGTTCCAATCGTGACCTGACATATACTCAGGTAGAACAGGATAAGACTGACTTTGAGTTGAATGTCCGCAAACTGGTACAACAGTTCAATCTGCAATCGCAACGCGTACACATTGCCGCCCGCACTGACGAAACAGCACAACGGCGTGCCGACGTAGCCCGGAGACTCTACATTTTAGGCAAATCTACCGTACTCGACCTTAATGCATCCATCAGCGAAAAGGACGCTGCAAGACGGAATTATATAACGGCATTATATAACTACTGGAGTCTGTATTATACTCTTCGCAGCATTACGCTCTATGATTTTGAACTGGATGCACCACTGACGGAAACGGAAAAGATAGAGGCGGTGATGGATGAGATGATAAGAAAATAGAAATTATAAATATGTTGAAGCACTATTTAATAGTTGCCTTGCGCAACCTGATAAAATATAAGACACAGACGATTATCAGTATAATCGGTCTGGCTGTGGGCTTCGTCAGCTTCGCCCTATCAGGTATGTGGCTGCACTACGAACAAACATATGATACTTTTCATGAAGGTGCAGACAGGGTGTATGTAGCCGGGACAACCAGTGATCTGGAAAATAGCGGCTATTCCAGCATAACTTCTCCTATGTTAGCACAACATTTAATGAATACATTTCCCGAAATAGAAAGTGCAACCTATGGAAATCGCATAGTAACCATTGAAAATACCAACAACGGGCAAACTAATTCCTGGAAGAAGATGGAAATTGACAGTACTTTTACTTCCGTACTTCCCCTAGTTTTATTGGAAGGCAGTTATCAGTTTCTGTACAACCCTGATGAAATAGCCATAACCAGACGAACTGCCCGTCAGATTTTCGGTGATGAATCGCCTATAGGCAAACCAGGACTTACACTGTCCACCACCATCACTGCTGTCGTTGAAGATTGGAAACATAGCAATTATAGTTTTGATTTGATAGGTAAACGTATACCTGATGAAAATAAACTTTGGCACTTTGCAGCCGGGCAAACATTGCTTCGCGTGATTCCCGGTACCGACATGAAAGCTTTAAAAAAGAAATTAATGGATATGGAAGTCATAGATAATGAAGGGAAAAAAATAAAATATCCAGTTATTATTACTCCATTGACAGAAGAACATTACACGCACCCAAGTACATCGGCTTTTATCCATATAGAACATATACGCTTGTTCTGCATAATTAGTTTATTAATAGTATTGAGCGCTCTTGCCAATTATTTGATAATGTATCTGATACGTATCCGTATGAGACAACGTGAATGGGCACTTCGCAAAGTAAATGGAGCTTCGAATACAGGATTGCTATTATTATTAATATCCGAACTATTAATATTATTCCTCTTAGCATTCCTTATTGGCTTGTTTTTGATGGAGATTTCTCTACCTGCTTTCAAGTTATTATCCGGTATCAATGAAAATAGTCTTTTCTTTTATAGAGAAGCGGCTATCTATATGTCGGTTGTCATATGCCTCGCCTTATTCTTCGCCTGGAGCACCTTATTCTTTCAAAGTTATTTCACATTACAGTCTGCTATTTCCTCCAGCCCTGCCAAACATTTTTCTAATATTTTCCGTCGCATAGGACTCTGGTTCCAATTAGCCATCAGCATTAGTTTTATCTTTTGCACAATAGTGATGATGCAACAATTACACCATCTTCGCACTTCTTCGGATATGGGTATTGCCCACCCGAATGTAGAGTTTGTATATTATCTTTCCGGAATACCATCAGATGATGCAGAGAACTGGGTTAGAATAATGCAGGAGATTCCGGGAATTGAGTTTCACAGAATTGCGGATGTACCATTACCAATTGGGGGTAAATCGGGTTTCTATATTGATGAATGGGATAATAAACAAGAAGCGGAAACTGAATTTATGGTGAACGATTTTCAAATTTCACAAGAAGCATTCGATCTTTTAGGAATGCAACTGATACAAGGTACTTTTCCGAAAGACTCTCGTGGCAAGCCGGCAAAGGTTCTGGTCAATGAAGCTTTTGTTAAGAAGACAGGCTGGAAAGATCCTATTGGAAAACAATTCTCCAATTATTATAGTGTATGCGGCGTAATAAAAGACATTCAACTTTCGCCTACAATTCCAGCTTCTCCAAGTGTATTTACGGTGAATCTTCTTCCTTCCAAAGACAAGAATGCTTTTACCTATCATGGCAACTATGAAGACGCCAAACGCACTATTGAAACATATGTTCAAAAAACCTACCCCAACTTCAAAATATGGACTCAAAGTGTTGCAAAAATGATAGAGGACTTACTGGCTTCGGAACGTGCATTAATGAAGTTACTTTCAGTAGCATCCGCCGTTTGCATTATTATTGCTATTTTTGGTATTTTTTCTTTAGTCAGCCTCTCGTGCGAACAACGTCGCAAAGAAATTGCTATCCGAAAAGTGAATGGGGCAACGATAAAGGATATTATTCTCATTTTTCTTAAAGAGTACATGGGGTTGCTGGCTTTGGCTGCAATAGTTGCCTTTCCTACAGGATATATCATCATGAAGCGATGGTTGGAAACTTATGTTATCCAAACACCTATATCCTGGTGGAGCTATGTAGCTATTTTGATAGTAATCATCATCATCATTTTTTCCTGTATTGGGTGGCGAATATGGCAAGCAGCACGGAGGAATCCGGCAGAAGAAATTAAAACAGAATAAGGGACATTATATATAATCAGATTATAAACAAAAAATAAATAACATCATGGATATTAAACTCGAAAAGAAGCCTTGGTACATCCGTTACCGTTATTATCTGGCAGGAGGCGTGGCTTTCCTCGCTTTCCTCGTCTACGTCATCATCCTTTCTGCTGGTCCGAGCAAACTTCGCATCGACCAAGAAAATGTGCAGATTGCCGAAGTGAAGAATGATAAGTTCATGGAATATGTAGATGTGGAAGGACTTATCCAGCCTATTCTCACCATCAAAATCAATGCCCGTGAGTCAGGAAGCGTGGAACGCATCATAGGCGAGGAGGGAAGCTTACTCCAAAAGGGGGATACCATTCTTATGCTTGAAAATCCCGATCTTTTGCGAAGCATCGAAGACCAGCGCGATGATTGGGAAAAGCAACTGATAACTTATCAGGAAAAAGAAATCGAAATGGAACAAAAAAGCCTGAACCTGCAACAACAAACTTTGCAGACCAACTACGAACTGGATCGCCTCAAGAAAAGTTTCGACCTCGACAAGGAAGAATATAAAATGGGAATCAAGAGCAAAGCTCAACTGGAAGTTTCCGAAGACGAATACAACTATAAAGTGAAAAATGCCCAGCTACAACGCGAAAGTCTTCGTCATGATTCCGCCGTGACCGTTATCCGTAAGGACTTAATCCGCAATGACCGCGAACGTGAACGCAAAAAGTATGAACGTGCCTGTGAACGACTGGAGAATTTAATAGTAAAAGCTCCCATCACCGGACAGCTCAGCTTCGTAAAAGTAACTCCGGGACAACAAGTTTCATCCAATGAAAGTATTGCGGAAATCAAGGTGTTAGATCAATATAAGATTCACACTTCCCTCAGTGAATACTACATAGACCGCATTACAACAGGACTTCCCGCCACAATTAATTATCAGGGACGCAAATATCCGCTTCGCATCACCAAAGTAGTGCCCGAAGTAAAAGACCGCACTTTCGATGTAGACTTGGTATTTACCGGAGAAATGCCTGACAACGTACGTGTAGGTAAAAGTTTCCGAGTGCAAATAGAACTGGGACAGCCGGAACAGGCTATTGTTATCCCTCGTGGCAACTTCTATCAATCCACCGGTGGACAATGGATATACAAACTGAATGCATCCAAAACCAAAGCTACACGTGTTCCTCTTAGCATCGGACGCCAGAATCCCCAACAATACGAGATTACAGACGGTTTACAGCCGGGAGATTGGGTAATTACAACGGGATATGATAACTTTGGCGAAGCGGAAGAATTGATATTGAAATAAGAACGAATATGAAAACACTCAAATACGCCTGGCGTTTCCTTATACGCTCAAAGTCATATACCATCATCAACTTGCTGGGACTTGCTTTCAGTCTGGCATGTTGCATTATCCTGGTCCGCTATATCCACAGGGAGCTGACAGTAGACAGCCATTGCATTGACCGGGAACAGGTCTATGGTATCAAAAGGGACATAAATGGTAACATATATCTGTCCACCCTTATAAACAGAGGAGACAGCAGTCTTATCGACCAACGCCATATTAATAAGCAAACCAGTTTCATTCCGTTGGAAAAAGACTATGTGATGGTGGGGACAAACCGTTTCTCTTCACGGATGATTGTGACGGATAGCTTATTCTTTCAACTGTTCCGTTATCCGGTAGTACAAGGCAACATTACATTACGCTCTCCTCAATCTGCCTTGATTACTGAAACTTTTGCCCGGAAACTTTTTGGAAAAGAAAATCCTGTGGGCAAAGTGATGCGCAGTTCCAGTGGCAAAGATGTAACGATTGAAGGCGTATTGGGTAATCTGGAAAACAAGACCTTCTTGCAATTTGATGTAGTATTATCCCAAACTTCATCCAGCAGTTGGGAACGCATGCCTATAGATTTATTTTCATTCATGCCGGGAACCGATATGGATAAACTGAATAAGGCAGGGCATAATCCCCAATATGTAAATTCTCCCGAAAGTGGTGACACACGTACCTATACTTATTCTTTTATCCCGGTCAAGCAGTTCTATTGGGACACTTCCATCAGTAATGAAGAACCATTAATGTTCTTTACCGGTAGTTACCCCCATCTATTAATTATGATAGGAGTATGCTTGCTGGTATTACTGACAGGTATCATCAATTTCATCAACATCTACCTGGTAGTCATGCTTAGGAGAGGAAAGGAGTATGGGTTAAAGAAAGTGTTCGGTGCAAGAGGAAAGGAATTATTTTTTAATATATGGACAGAAAATACATTGCTGGTATCAGCCGCTATGCTGATAGCCTGGTTGTTCATAGAAATAAGTGCCACACCTGTGAAGAGTCTGTTCAATTATCACTTTGTTTATACTGCATTCGACTGGCAATTATCGTTAGCTATATTAATAATGCTGCCATTGATTACCTCTGTCTATCCGTTTATAAAATACAATTATACCCCGCCTATAATTTCAATTCGTTCTATCAGTTCGGAAAATCGTTCGGTACGTTCACGTATCCTGTTTTTGGGAATTCAGTATATGCTTACCTTCTTGTTGGTGGTGCTCTCACTCTACTTCAACAACCAGTTGGATGTATTGCTCAATACTGAACCTGGTTTTCGCACGAAAGATATTATCATTGCCCAGTTGGCCTATGAATCCAAAGACTTCAGTTCTTATACTGATGAAAGTATGAAGCTGCGTGAGGAGCGGATAGAAGCATTGGACAATGAACTCTCCTCGTGTCCCTACATAGAAGATTTTGAAGCCAGTTATATTGATATTCTCAAAGGCGATTACGGCAGCAATTACATAAGTGACGAAGGGAAGAAGGTTTACCTGAACATGCGTTTCGCAACACCTCATTTCTTCCATATTTATAATATAAAACTTATCGAAGGAGAACTGCCTAACCTGGAAGATAAAGGTTTCTGGGGAGTGCTGGTAGTAAACCGTGCTGCTATGGAGGCTTTGGGCTACACCACTTGCCAAGGTGCCAATGTCACAGAAGAAAACCCCTTACAAAGAGGGACTTCCGGTCAATCCCAGCCTATCGTAGCTGTTGTGGATGATTATTATGGTGGGCATTTATCTCTGGGAAAGAAGCCAACCGTCTATATGGTAAGTAACCGCATGAGTGGTGACGTTTATCAGATAGCTTGTACGCCGGGCAAGAAGAAAGAAGTACTCGACTTTTTACGCAAGACAGAATTGAAGATTTATGGAAGTGAGGACTTTGAATATAGTATCTTGGAAGAAGATGTAAAAGCAATCTATGCTAAGGATCAACAAATAGCTATTATCTATTCCGTCTTTGCCTGTATTGCTATAGCTATTGCCAGTCTCGGATTATTCGGTATTTCTCTGTTCGACATTCGCCAGCGTTATCGTGAAATCACAATCCGCAAGGTAAATGGTGCACAATTGAAAGACCTTTATCCACTGCTGTTACGTAAATATATGGCAGTGTTGGGTGTCGCATTCTTGTTAGTGATCCCTCTTTCCTGGTATATTATTCATGTATATACAAGTGGTTTTGCCGTAAAAGCGCCTGTTACCATCGGTATATTCATAATAGGTTTAGTGATAGTTGCAGTTATTTCATTGGGCACATTATTGTGGCAAGTACGAAAAGCAGCCAATATAAATCCGGCTGAAATTATGAAATATGAATAATAGGATATAATAATACAGGAAAATAATAGAATAAAAATATGAAAACACTCAAATACGCTTGGCGTTTCCTAATACGCTCTAAATCATATACAGCTATTAATATTATCGGGCTGGCACTGAGTTTGGCATGTACTATCATATTAGTCCGCTACATTCATCGGGAACTTCAAGTAAATGCACATTGCACAGATGCTGAAAATGTCTATATTCCACTTCGCGATATAGATGGCAATGTATTCCCGGGTAGTGTAGGGGCAGATAGCGGAGCAGACACTATTTATTTTCAGCCTGAAGCTATCAAAGAAAGAAGTAATTTCATTACATTCTGCAATGATAATGTGACGATTGATGAAAAGCCTTATGCTGTCCAAGTATTAGTAACTGATACAGCTTTCTTCCATTTCTTTAATTATCCGTTGAAAGGCAAACGGATGGTAGCTCCGGAAGAGGCTCTTATCACCCGGAAATTCGCTAAGCGTGTATTTGGAGAAAAGAATCCGATAGGGCAGATTATGGAATATTCCGGAGGCAAACACCTCACTATTTGTGGCATATTGGATGAACCGGCATGTAAATCTTCACTGACATTTGATGTTGTGGTAAACCTCAACCTTAAAACAAGAAGAGAATGGAGCAGAATGTATGTTGAACTTCTACGTTTCATGCCCGGAGTCGATGTGAATGCTATTAATGCTTCCAGTAACGTCTACCGCCAGACATCACAAGGGTTTAGAATACGGTATAACTTCGTACCCGTCAGTCAACTTTATTGGAACAAAGAATTGGCAGCTTCCGGCGATGACCCCGAGATATGGCATTACAGTAGCCGTTCCCACATCCTGATACTCACCGGAGTATGCTTACTATTATTGTTGGCAGGTATATTGAACTTTGTCAATATCTATCTGGTCTTTATGTTAAGGCGTTCCAAAGAATACGGCGTGAAGAAAGTCTTCGGTGTACAGGGACGCACTCTCTTCATGCAACTATGGACAGAGAATGCATTAATGATATCCATCGCTTTACTACTGGCATGGTTTTTCATCGAAATATTCTCCGGATATGCCAATCGATTGCTTGATAGTGACATTCCTTATACCGCTTTTGACTGGCAACTGTCATTAGCTGCTTGGCTTCTTCTACCATTAATTACCACTATTTATCCTTTTATCAAATACAATTATCTACCACCCATCATATCCATACGCTCCATCGGAGGATCACGCCAATCAGTTGCAACCCGTACAGTATTCCTGTTTGTACAGTATAGTATCACTTTATTGCTCATTATACTATCATTGTATTTCAGCAGTCACCTCCACTTTTTGCAAGATACTCCTCCGGGATTTCGGACAAAGGGCATATTGTATGCCAATTTAGTACCTCTCTCCAAAACTTGGTATTTAGAGAGTGATGAACAAAAAAAGAAACACCGGCAAGATGCTCAGAGCATTGAGCAAAAGCTGGAAGAATGTCCCTTCATCGAACAGTGGTTCCGTGGAGAACCGTCACATTGCGGCATTTTAGGAGCAGGAAGCGCAAGTACATCCACCCTTATAAATGATAAAGACGTGAAACAAAATATGCCGTTGATGTGGGTTCCCCTCGACTTTTTCAATTTTTATGAGTTACGGATGAAAGAAAATGCATTGCCCGATAAAATTGAAGGACGCAATAAATATCTGGTAGTCATGAATGAAGCTGCCATGAAGTCATTCGGCTATACGAAACGTGATGAAGCCTTTGTCAGGGGAGAACAAGCTCTTTGGATTTCCATGGGTATGGATGGAAATATTATAGAAGGCGGTACATCTTTGATGCCCGTAGAAGCAGTCATAGAAGACTACTATACCGGACATCTTACTGCCGGTAAAAAGCCTCTTGTATTCATGGTATCTCCCAATGGAGGTGGTTCGCAATACCAGATAGCCTGTAAAAACGGAAAAGAGAAAGAGCTCATCTCTTATCTGAAAAAGGCCAGACAGGAGATTTTCAATACCGAAGAATTTGACCGTCACTGGCTGGAAGAAGATGTGCAGGCACTGTATCGCGAAGATCGGCGTGTGTCAACTGTCTTCACGCTTTTCTCCGCCATTTCCATCTTTGTTTCAGCTCTGGGATTGTTCGGACTTTCCTTGTTCGATATCCGCCAACGTTACCGCGAAATAGCCATCCGGAAAGTGAACGGAGCACAGTTACGGAATTTATATTCAATTTTATTCCGCAAATATATATGGGTGATAGGAGGGGCAACGCTGCTTACCGTACCATTATCTTACTATCTCATAGACATTTATACAAAGGATTTCGTTGTTAAAGCACCTGTCAGTATATCCATATATGTGATTGCCATACTAACTGTTGCAGGCATTTCACTGGGCACTTTGTTATGGCAGGTGAATAAGGCCGCACGCATTAATCCGGCAAAGATTATGAAAACAGAATAAAAACAACATAACATATGAAACAAATTCTACTATCCATACGCATGTTATTGCGGTTTAAGGTGTATACCTTTGTCAATTTCATAGGGTTAGCAATTAGTCTTGCCTGTGTATTTACCATAACACGATATATTCATCAGGAGAATACAGTAGACCACTGTTATCCGGAATACAAACGGATTTGTTTTATCGAACGTACTATCAGCGACGGCACCAAAGAACTGTCCGGATACCAATCTGACTTAGAGAAAGATCCGGCAGTAGAACGTTATGCGTCATTCACTCCATGTACCGATTTGGTTATGGATTTTGGGAAACAAGAAATTACTGTAAATGCCCTGTCCGTAGACAGTACATTCTTTAGTATCTTTCCTCATCCCATATATATGGGCAACGGGAAAATAAAGCGCCCCAACGATGCGCTCATAACTAAAGAGTTTTGGCTTCATTCCCTCAATGGAGTACCCAATCCTATAGGCTTGACTTTTAAAAACTCCGTCGGAAGAAAGTTTCACATTGTAGGTGTATTAGATACTCAGGAAACCAAAACATCATGGCTGCCGGACATGTTTTTATCGGACGAACTGGAAGAATTATGGTTTTCAAATCCGAAATATGCCGTAATTATGGTACCAGGCACAGACATAGCCCAATTGAATAAAAAATATGATAAAGAACAGCCACGAGACGAATGGAGTACATTCCAGACCATGCATTACCAGTATTTGCCACTGACAGATTATTATTATACAACCTCTCATGAAGAGTCAGCGTTATCGCAGCACGGGAATAAAGATTATATTCGTGTATTATGGATTGTAGCCTTTCTGGTCGGTATTATAGGTATACTGAACTTTACCAATATTTATACAGTCATCATGTCCAAACGTGCCCGGGAATTTGGCATAAAAAAAGTATATGGAGCAGGTAGAAAAGAAATCTTTCTTCAGATATACATTGAGAATATGCTACTCTCAGGAGCTGCACTGTTTATTTGTTGGTTGATTATTGAAATTACCAGACATTTGTTCTACAATGAGATGTATATTCCTACGAACTCAAATTTAAAGTTTGACCTGAATATATCTCTTCTTATTTTATTTGTGCTTCCATTGCTAACCACATTTTATCCATTTATAAAATTTACTCATAACACTCCGGTTTCTTCCATGCGCGAACTTTCTTCCACGCATTTCTCTGTCCGTTCACGCATGCTTTTTCTTGGCTTTCAATATGTCATCACTATTTATATGATTGTCATGTCGCTTTTCTTCGTACGGCAACTTGAATACATGCTTCATTCCGACCTCGGTTTCCGTACTCATGATGTGATAGAATGCAAGATGTATGTTTTCAAAGGAGGGAGTTCATTTCATGAGAAAGAGAAAGAAGATCTTTTGAAAGAAGGGAAAATACAACAGGCTAATAAAGAGTTAGTAAACAAACGAATGAGTGAAAGCACATTATTTACTCATTGGAGCAGAATATCAATGCCGCTTCATTACTCCAAGTATTCACGTTACGCTCTCAACCGTGCAGAGAATGGTTTCAAGCAGGTACTACGAGTTAGAATGTCTCCACGCTATATGGAATTATTCGGATTCCAACTACTGGAAGGCAGGTTATGGAATGACTCAATAGATGAGATGTTTACCAAAAACAGTTTTAAATGTATCATAAACGAATCTGCTAAAAAAATATTTGGCGTCAAGGATATCACGCGTGACAAACTTCAGGGTGAGGATAAAAGTTGGGCTTCCAGTAATGTTCCATCTGGATACAATCCTCCACTTGAAATTGTAGGGGTTGTAAAAGATTTTAATGTCAGACATTTATCACAGTCTACCGCTCCCATGATTATCGAATATTTTGACGAAAAAATTGAACTTACTATTGTTACGGCTTCATATCCGCACGAAAAACGTGCAGAAGTCATCGACTTCTTGCGTAAATTATATGAAGAAGCTACGGGAAACACTAATTTTGAATATAAACTGATAGAAGATGAAATAGCTACCATGTACGACGAAGATCGCCAGGTTGTGGATATCTATTCATTGTTTGCCAAAGTTGCCATTCTTATATCATCCTTGGGACTATTGGCCATTTCTTTATTTGATATCCGCCAGCGTTACCGGGAAATAGGATTGCGTAAAGTAAATGGGGCACAAGGGAAAAACATATACCCTTTACTCATCAAAAAATATCTCTCAGTATTAGGGATAGCCTCATTAATAGCTATTCCGTTATCATTCGGAGCGATAGTCCTCTATTTAGAAGACTTTGCCCATAAAGCCCCCATCACTCCCGATCTATTTATTATAGGCATAGGCGCGACAGCCTTGATTTCACTATTGACTATTATCTGGCAGATTTATAAAGCAGCCAATGTAAATCCGGCAGAAGTGATTAAATATGAATAAAAGTAATAACTCTATAAAAGTAGAATATATGAAGCAAATCTTATTATCCATACGCATGCTATTGCGGTTCAAAGTATATACTTTTATTAACCTCATAGGATTAGTGTTCAGTGTATCTTGTGCATTGATCATAGCTCGCTATATTCATCAGGAAAATAATGTAGATCACTTCTGTCCAGAATTGGAGCGTACTTTTTTGATGACAACGGTCACGCAAAATGGAGAAACTTATTTGGCAGGAGCCATAGACCGTAATAATGATCCTAATTTCAAGAATCCTTTATTGGATCCAAGTATTGAAAAGGTTAGCCAATTTATTCCATTCTCAGACGATTATATAATGGTAAATAACCGCCGATTCACCGTCCAGACGATGATAGCCGACAGTTTATTCTTAGAAATGATGCCTTATCCCGTAATAGAGGGAAATAGTACAGTACACTCTCCCGACGATGTCATTATGACTAAAAAACTAGCAACTCGCTTGTTTAAAGATGAAAGTCCTATAGGAAAAACATTGAAAACTTCTACGGGTAATATGGTAACGGTTACAGGAGTTATTGACGAACCTTCCACAAAAGCCTCTATGCAATTCGATCTTGTCATTTCTATGGAATTAAGCAAATCCTGGAGCCGTATGGAGAACCAATTAGTACAACTGCATCGCCCCGAAGACGTCATACAACTTAATCAGCAAAATAAGGTACCGATGCAACTAAAGTCGTATTCTGACCGCGCAATATACTATCAGTTGGTGCCACTAAAAGGCTTTTATACAAACACAGCAGTCGCTACATATGACACGCTTATTTACAAGGGAAATCAAACTTCTTTAAATATCCTTACGCTTATAAGTTTCCTGCTGCTGCTTGTCGGTATGTTCAACTACATAAATCTGCATACGGTAGTCATGCTGAAACGTGCGCGGGAGTTCGGAATAAAAAAAGTTTTTGGGGCTAATGGTAAAACAGTATTTCTTCAGCTCTATTCTGAAAATTTTTCTCTGGGAGCCATTGCATTGCTTTTCATTTGGACTTTTGTAGAAATAACACGCGGCATTGTAACTTTATGGTTTGAAATTCCTGTTGTGGCAGATTTACGTTTCGATATATGGCTTTCAGTCTTTTTACTGTTAGGTATGCCACTTCTTACTACTATCTTCCCATTTCTGCGCTATAACTACGCACCACCTATTCATTCCCTTCGTTCCATCAGCACAGGCGGAAATTCGGTGGTATCGCGTGTTATATTCCTGTCAGTACAATATATCATCACAATCAGTTTAGTAATAGCAGCCATTTATTTCAGCCGCCAATTACATTATGTGCTCCATTATGACTTAAATTACAAGACTCAGGACATCATCAAATGTTTGCTTTTCTCAACAGATAGAACATACGGAGATGTTATTACCTCAATGGAAGAATGGGAAGCTAAAAGAAAAGAAGAGGATTTAAAAGTAGAATCGGTAAAACGGAAAATGGATGAATCGCCCTTATTTACCCAATGGACCTATGGTGATTCACCTATCCAGATGTTTCCCCCGCATACAGAATGTACTGCATCTACTGGTGAAAAGGCCAAAATCAGTGTTGACTTTGTGGATCAGAAGTATATGGAACTTTTTGACTTTAAGCTCAAAGAAGGACGTATCTGGGATGATGAGAAAGACCAGTTTGCACAATACAAATTCATTATTAATGAAACAGCCAAGAAAGTATTTCACATAGAAGATATCAATAAAACAAAGATGCAAACAGATGCACGAATGTGGTTTAGTGTAGGTACAGATGCAAGTTCAAACCCTCCCTATGAAATAGTAGGTGTAATAGAAGATTTCAAAATGGGTCATCTGGCCAGCCCTGTTTATCCACTGGCATTCTGCTATAGTATAGGTGGTCATCAGCAACCATTGTTGGCCTCTATTGTTCCCGGAAAACGCAAAGAAGCTATTGAATTTCTGGAAAAAGTATTCCACGAAATAAATGGGGAAGGGGAATTCAATTACTCATTCATCGAAAATGAAATAGCTGCATTGTATCACGATGACCAACGTGCCACGCGCATTTATGTCACTTTCGCCATGATTGCAATACTTATTTCTTGTTTGGGATTATTCGGATTATCGCTTTATGATATTCAACAACGATATCGTGAGATAGCTTTACGAAAAGTAAACGGAGCCACTGCCCATGATATCTTCCAATTATTGCTACGTAAATATTGCTATATATTCAGCATTGCTTTTGTTCTGGCTTCTTGTATCAGCTATCTATTGATTCATAAATATATGGAAAGTTTTTATCATCATGCTCCACTTTCACTCTGGATATTCCTGACTGCCGGACTTCTCATTGCACTGATTTCATTGTGCACATTAGGATGGCAGATTCACAAAGCGATAAAAATAAATCCAGCAAAAGTATTAAAAGGAGAATAAATATACTACTAAAGAAAATATAGAATATCATGATACAGCATTATCTTAAAATGGCATCCCGGAATATACTGAAACATAAGACACAAAGTATAATCAGCATTGTCGGTCTGGCAATAGGTCTGGCTTGTTTTGCCCTGTCCACTTTCTGGATACAATATGAAATGACGTATGATAATTTTCATAGGGATGCGGAGCGTATCTATCTAGTACGAACGGATGACCGACATTTCGGAGCACATTATTCTAATTTTATGCCCTATGCTTTGGGAGGTTATCTAAAAAATGCTTATTCGGAAGTAGAAGATTTCTGCATATTTGAACAACAAAGTTTCTTCACTTTAAAGAATAAGCAACAGACTGAATATCCATATATTGCGCCGGACTCTACCTTTATGCGCATGATGGATATAAAAATATTAGAGGGTAGCCAGAATTTCTATTTATCAAATTCAAGAGAAACAAAAGAGGTGGCCATTACAGAAACAATGGCTCGTGAGCTTTTTGGCACTACCAAGGTCATTGGAAAAAAACTGATTGCTTCCAACAATATGAGGGAATATCGCATAGGAGCCATTATTAGCGATTGGGGAAGGCACTCCAATTTTAAATATTCCGTAATGGGATGGATGAGCAGTGATGACGCTTCATGGAGCAACAACCGATATAGAATACTGATAAAAGTAAAGCACGGAACAGATGTCAAAGCACTCATCGAAAAGATGAACCGGAACTTCCCGGAAAAAATGAAGAAAGATAAGTCTAACTATGAAACCGGATTTACACGCTTTTATCTGGAACCTATTACTCAATTACGATATGCGGATGAATTTGTCCGCGAAGACGAAACTATCGTACAATTCCGCTACATTATTTATTTCTCTATAACAGGACTACTTATCATCTTGTGTGCGTTGGTAAACTATCTGACTATATATAGCGATTGTTTCCGTTCGCGTAAGCGTGAAATGGCAATGCGTAAAGTAAACGGAGCTTCCGAACGTTCGTTGCTGGCATTGCTTTGCATGGATTTCCTATTTACGATTTTGTTGGCTTCCATTTTAGGAATGGTCTTTATCGAGTCGCTCAAATCTTGGTTTATGCGCTATTCCGGAATAACCGATACAGATATATCTATCTACGGTAATTGTATATTATATATAGCAGGCATGGCAATATTGGCATTTATCATTGCTCTGTTTTCTATTTATATATTCCGCCGTCGCTCATTGCAAAACACACTCCATCATACTCATACAGGCGTCACCGGACGTCTTTTCCGGAGAGGAAGCGTTGTTTTACAACTGATTGTCTGCATGGCTTTTATTCTCTGTACAACTATTATGCAAATGCAACTCTATCATTTACGTAATGTAGATACAGGAATTGACTACCAGAATCGTGCATCTTTAAGCATTTGGATGAATGTGGATATGAATGTTTGGGCTGAAAAAGTAAAGGCATTACCTATGGTTACTGAAGTAGTGAAACCTGTTTACTGGCCTCTGATTAGCATGGGAGCTTATTCTCTTTTTGAAGCAACTTCATGGGAAGGCTCAAATGGAGTCACTGATAAACCTATCAGTATAGATCAGTTTTTGGCAGGAGAAGAATTTTTCAAATTCTATAATATGCAACTGCTGGCAGGAGAATGGATATCGGATAAATCGGAGCTCAGCGAGGTCAATATCACAGCAACAACAGCCCGCACTATGGGATGGACACCAGAAGAAGCTATTGGTAAACGTATCTATTACAATGAAGAAAATCAGCAATCGATGACTATAATAGGAGTGGTAAAAGATTGTGCCTATAGAGCACCCACAAATGATATAGCAAATGCTGTATTTGTCAATACAAACAGAGAAAAGTGGGCATGGGGACGTTGCTTTGTACTTTTCAAATATAAGCCGGGAACCTGGGAAGAATGCCGCCGCCGCATTGAAGAGATGCAGCAGTCGGAACTTCCCGACCGCAAGTTATTCCTGGATAGTGAAGAAGAACAATACAATAAATACCTGAAATCAGAAGATGCCTTATCCAGTCTTTTAAGTTTTTCTTCATTGGTTTGTATTCTGATATCTGTATTCGGCATCTATTCTTTGGTTACATTGACTTGTGAACTACGACGGAAGGAAATAGCTATCCGCAAAGTGAATGGAGCTACAATAGGTAACATTCTAAATATTTTCCTTAAGGAATATTCTTTGCTTCTGATTATATCTTCACTGGTAGCTTTCCCGGTAGGCTATATTATCATGAAACAGTGGATTGAGACTTACAATCGTCAAGTCAATATAGGAATGTTGCCATTCATCCTTATATTTGCAGGCATTGCGGTAGTGATTGCCCTTAGTATCGGCTGGCGCGTATGGCAGGCAGCACAACAGAATCCAGCAGAAGTAATTAAGAGTGAATAGTAAAGAATATGATTCTTAGAATGATTCAAAAAAAGCACAAGCAATGTGCGAATATGCACCTTTTTTGTGCAATATAGCACACTGGTTTCATCTTTTTAAAAGAAGTATATATCTAATTAATAAGCAATTATAAGTTTGGCACAAGATTTGAAATCCAAATATAAAAAAACTCATTATGATACTTCATTATTTCAAACTAGCATTTCGTAATATACTGAAATATAAGACACAGAGCATAATCAGTATTATTGGATTAGCAATAGGTTTTACTTGTTTCGCTTTTGCCAATCTATGGATACATTATGAGATAACATATGATAGTTATCATGAAGGAGCCGACCGGATGTATATTCTTTATCAGAAAAGCATAATGAATGAAAATGGATATTCCACTAATATGGCCTATCCGGCATCTACTATGCTAAAGAATAATTTTCCGGAAGTTGAAGAAGCATGTGCCTACACCAGATGGAGAGAAGAAACGGATATAAAAACAGAAGAACAGTCTACATTTAAAGCTTATGAAATAAAAGCAGACTCGTGTTTCATGAAAATGTTCAATATCTCCATAGTATCAGGAAACATGGAATTTATGTATTCAGATGATAAAGTAGCTTTGACTGAAGATACGGCGGTAAGACTGTTTGGTACAACAGATGTACTTGGCAAAGAAATAATTTGTTATGATAAGAAAATAAAAATCTGTGCCATTCTGAAAAACCTGAATCATAGCAACTTATCATTTGGTTTTTGGGGTGAAGGAGAATACTTTCGTAAATGGCAAAATGACTGGTCTAATGGAAGCTTTAAAATCATCATCAAATTGCATAAAGGTATCGATCCGATAGCTTTTCAAAAAAAACTTTCTACAGCCAACACCAAAATCGATACCAGAGATCCCAAAGGTATTTTTGAGGACGTACAATTGATGCCGTTAACCCAATATCACTATTCATCAATCAATGAAAGCAAATCTATCCAATTCTACTATCTGATACTATTTTCGGTAGCCGGCGGATTAGTTATTCTCTGTTCATTATTTAATTATCTCTCTTTATTTATTACCCGTATTCGCATGCGTAACCGGGAAATAGAACTGCGAAGAGTATGTGGTTCTTCTATAAGCAGCCTGTTTATGCTGCTTTCTATAGAATATCTCTGCATTATATTCTTATCCGGATTGTTAGGCATGACCTTGGTGGAACTGGCGTTACCTATATTCAGAGAAATGTCCAGTGTTACCGGAAATATTTATGAAGAATCGCTTCTTTATTTTGCCGGCATTACCCTTCTATCCATGCTTCTGCTGTTACCGTTCATCATGAGACGCCCGCATACCAATAGAAATAAGAATCAGCATCTATTACGTAAAATAAGCATTATCTTTCAACTTGGAATAGGTATACTTTTTATATTTTGTATGATCGTCATTATGAAGCAGATATACTTTCTCACAAATACTGATTTAGGATGGGAAAGGAAAAATATAGCCAATATCCACTATCTGTATCCGGATAAGAATTTTGAAGCCATTTCGGACAAAATCAAGCAACTTTCCTGTACCAAAGAAATCATGACAGGGCATTGTGCTCTATTACCCAGAACAACCACTCTCTCTGCATACTACGACAATTGGGATGGCAAATCGCCCGATGCAGAAAGTGCTAATACACTGTATATATGGGAAAGCGAAAAAGCTATACCATTCTACAATTTAAAGTTATTGAAAGGGGAATTGCCCAAAGATACAGGACGGGATAAAGTTGTGATTAACGAAGCTGCAGCAAAAGTTTTCGGAATGAATGATCCGGTGGGGAAGAAACTTTATCGAAATAAAGACGCTTCTGAAACCATTATAGGATTAGTCAAGAACTTCCATACTACACCGCCGACTGTACCGGTTCAACCTTTTGTTTTGGTTGCCGGAAGTATTAATATCAGTGGATTCTATTTAGGAAAAGGACAAATACTGATTAAATACCATGACGGCAAATGGAAAGAATTGCAAAGCCGGGTAGACAGTATAATCACCCATGAATACCCGGAAGTGAAATATAAAATGGTAAATACAGAAGATGTTTATGCCGAATATCTGAAATCAGAAAATATACTGATGAAACTATTAAGTTTTGTTGCCATCGTATGCGTAATTATTGCAGCTTTCGGCATCTTCTCCCTCGTTACGCTTAGTTGTGAACAACGACGCAAAGAGATAGCTGTGCGCAAGGTGAATGGAGCGACAATCCAAGATATACTACTCATGTTCGTAAAAGAGTATATACTTTTATTATTCATTGCATCTATTGTAGCATTCCCAATAGGATATGTCCTAATGAAACGCTGGTTAGAAAATTATATAGAACAAACAACCATCGACGTCTGGATCTATCTAACTATCTTTGCATGTATAGCAATAGTTATCTTCACATGTATCGGCTGGCGCGTATGGCAGGCCGCCCGACAAAATCCGGCAGAGGTTATTAAAAGTGAATAAGAAACATAGAACTAACATCAACTTATGATAGTACATTATTTCAAAATAGCAATCAGAAACCTGTGTAAATATAAGACACAGAACATCATATCCATTATCGGACTATCCGTGGGACTACTATGTTTCTGTATCTGCATGTATTGCAGCCGCTTTGTGGACAGCACCAATCATTGCTTCGCCAATTATGGCCGCATAGCCGAACTAAGTCTTTACGACAGTAAGGCCGACAGATATTTTTCCGGTACTCCTGTACCTTTATCTGAAGAACTTCGCACCTGGTCCATGGGAGAAGTGGAGGCTATTTCATGCGTAACCTATCCTCGTGAACGTCCTTTCTATGTGGAAGTATCCCCGGAGAAGACATTGCCTTATGAACTTGAAACGATTGAGGCAGACACTTGCTACAATAGAGTATTCACCCCAAAAATGGTGGCAGGACATTGGGGAATGGTAAGCCGGTCTCCTAACTCCGCCATTCTGAGCCAATCCATTGCCATTAAGATATTCGGTAATGCAGAAAGTGCCATCGGTAAACACATGACCTTGATGAGAAGGCTCAATACATCCCCCGAAAGTACTCCAATAACAGGGGGCATCGTATATACCATTCAGGCTGTAATGGAAGATATTCCCCTGAATAATAGCATTGACTTCATGCAAAACATAGATGTACTGACCGTGAATGACAGTGAGGGACTTCTGCAAAGCCCCAAACGCCACAACATGACAGGAGCAAGCACCTATGCCTTGTTATCACCACAAACCACTTGTGCCGCTTTAGAAAAACAGTTTTCAAAAAGGAACTATACTTATACTCTGTATAATGAAGCCTACACCATCACCGCCGACCGCATGGGAACCCAACTAAAAAAACAAGGAGCTTCCTATCTGGCATTGGTAACCGGAACCATAGGCACACTGATATTGTTGGTGGGGCTGATAAATTTCTTTCATTTTCTCATAGGCTCATTTTTTAACCGCACCAAAGAATACAGTATCATGAAGATGGCAGGCTGTAACTGGAAACAACTATTCAACCTGCTATTTACGCAGTCATTGATTGTTATTTCCATAGCATCCGTGCTGGTACTTTCGGGAATAGAACTACTTGGTGGCCACATGGATTTCTCTTTACCAGGCTTCGCCATGGCCTTTACTCCTAAAGCCCTTTTGATACATGCCCTGCAATATATCATTTGCCTTATCACACTTTGCGCTGTCATTTGCCTGTCTGTTTCTGCCCGCATCCGTAAGATTTCAGTGCAGACTGGCATCTACGGAAGCAACAAACGCAGAGGAAAACAATGGGGGCGCAACTTCATGCTGGGCATCCAATTTTTTATTTGCTGGGTATTCGTATCGCTGACAGTTGCCTTATACCTGCAATCAGAAAAAACTGCCAATACCTTGTTCCATACATTAAGCCAGCAGGAGAAGGCGGAAATCTTAAGTATCCCATTGGATTATCCGTTCATGAAGAACGAAGAGAAACTGACCATGATAGAACGTTTTAAGCAACATGCCGGAGTGAAAGAGGTTTTGTTATCGGATATCGGTTATATGTATGGAATGTCAGGGAATGGACTGACGACCGAGAAAGGAAATGAAAACTCCTGGATTGATATTAGTATCATGGCTGTTCCATCCAATTTCTTCTCTTTCATGAATATTCCTATAGAACAGGGGAGTACTCCACAAACAGAAAATGAAATTATAGTGGACAGAGCTTGGCAGGAAATACAGAAAAAAGACGTAATCGGCATGAACTTATATAGTGGAAATACCGGCTACACAATATGTGGAATATCCGCTCCTTTTCAGGCAGATGTATACAACCAAAGTAGCGGATATGCTTTTGTACCATACGATTCTTCTGTCTATATAGGTCATTGTTATATAAAGAGCCATCCCGGGCAGCAGAAAGAAGTAACTCGATGGATAGAGAACGTCTGTCGTGAAATGCTTCCTGAAAATATAACTTACCAAACAAAAACGTTCCTTGATGATATTCACGTGGTACAAGCCATCGAGTACAATCTGAAGGATATTATTCTCTTCTTTGCCATAGTCAGCATTATTATTACTTTACTGGGTGTATACTCCAGTATTACGCTCGATACGGAACGCAGACAAAAGGAGGTTGCCATCCGTAAAGTAAACGGAGCGAATGTTCCGCAAATCATCTTGTTGTTTGCCCGTTTATATATTATTCTATTATTGTGCAGTGCCGTCATTGCATTCCCGCTAGTATATGCTGCATTGATGCTATGGAAACAAATGTACACGGTGTTCTTTGATTGCGGATTCCTGTTCTGGTTTTGCATATTCCTGATTGTGACTTTTATTACAGCTATCACCATACTTTTCCGTATCTTGCAGATAGTAAGGGCCAATCCGGCAGAAGTAATTAAAAACGAATAACAAGTAAAATAATGATTATACATTATCTGAAAATATCGCTCCGAAACCTGTTGAAGTATAAAACTCACAGTCTGATTTCTGCCATTTGTCTGGCAGTGGGGATTGTTTGCTATACGTTGGTATGCTTTTTCATTCAAGAGATAAATAAACAGGAAGATTTGCCCAATAGTGAACGGAGGGTACGAATTGAAGTCAATCAACGCCAGAGTTCTTTTTTCCGAGCCAAAGAAATACAACGTTTGGTAGAACAATCCATCATGGGGTTAGAATGCCTGACCATACAATCTTATAACAATTCGACAGAGATAGAAGTCATTGACAACGATCAACGCAATCTGCCTTTTTTGATAAAATACAGAGGGGTTAACGGAAACTTTTTCTCTTACAATGCTCGAAACTTGCTATATGGCAACCAACTTCCCGACGCTCCTGATGAAGTAGTGTTGTCGCAAAAGTTTGCCCGCAAAGCATACGGCACTGCCAATCCTATTGGAACAATCATACACCTGTCTGACCCGAAATATATAGCCGAAAATTCCATTCAGGACTTTAAAGTTGTAAATGTGGTAGAAGAAGAAGACCTACAAAGTTCAAAGGCCGATTGTTACTTCTTCTATGAAATCATACCTAATGATGAAGCTTTAAGCGTAGGAGGTTATCTATCGCCTAAAACAGATATAGAGACACTAAACAAGACTTTACAATCAATAAGATGGCAACGGGACGAAGATACTGTTCACCCCGTCGCCAAATTCACGCAGAGACACGACAGCACTTTTGAAATTGTAAAGCTATTGGTATTGTTTATAGCTTCACTTATCCTGATTTCAGGATTGATTAACTTCCTCAAATTCATCATTCAGATGTTTTATAACCGTCAGCGTGAAGTGGCGCTTCGCAAATGTATGGGGTCGGAGATAAAAGGGCTGTTCCTGCTTCTCTTTGCCGAGATATTCTGGATGATGTCCGTCGCTTTTCTTTTGTCCCTGGCACTGACGGAGATTATGATAAGTCTGGCGGAAATATACATACCGAACCGGGACATGCCCGATTTATCAATATCGGCTATCTATGCGGTGCAATTGCAAATATATCTCGCACTTCTGGTAGTATGTATGCTGGTGATATGGTTTCCTATCCGCCGATTACGCCAGGTGAGCATCATTAGCCAAATCAACAACAACCATAGCCGCCACATCTTCCGTTCAGTCATGATGTGGTTGCAACTGAGTATTTCCATATTCTTTGTGGGCAGCACACTCGGCATCAATATGGTATGGCACGAGATATTCGGTGAAGCATATAGTCCGCTAACCTCCAAAGAAGAGAAAAACATCATCGCCCTGAATGTGAACAGCCAACGTATGTGGCAGAATCTAAATCCTATATTAACTGATATCCAAGCTCTTCCGGAGTGTACAGAAACACTGGCAATGATGCATAACATACAACAAGATGGACAATTCTTTATGCATACCTACAAAAAAGCCGACCAATCGGAAGCCATGATTGCCTTCACAGAAGGGTCGCCCAATTATTTTAAGTTTCTGAACATCCCGTTGCAAGGCAAGGAAATAAGTGAAGCATCGGAAGGCGTTATCTACGTCAGTGAAAGCTTCAAATTGCAACTGGATAAAGACAGTGTACAAGGAATGGTAGAACTCAACAATCAGAATTATCGCATTGCCGGCACCTACAAAGCACTTTATAAAGAATCCCAAGGAGGGCTTACTATCGGTTCAGCATTCTTCCCCGGCAACCGGTTCAGAACCTTTTACTTTAAGTTTGCACCGGGAACAAACCCTGACAGGAACCTCCGCCGCATCACTGATATTTGCCGGAACTACATACCAATTACCTTACCCCTTGAAGTCCGTTCCCTTGCCGATAACAAACAAACCGTCATGGGTTCTATGTATATGACTCAGGTGGGTATGACAATACTGGCCGTTGTAAGTGTACTACTGGTTGTGCTGAGCATCTATTCTGCCATTTCCATGGATACCGTCAGCCGGCAGAAAGAAATTGCTATCCGCAAAATAAATGGAGCCACACCGTGGATTATCGCCGGAATATTCGGAAAAGCCTATATGATGATTTTCATACTGGCATTTGCAGTTGCTTATCCACTAGTGAGGTTAATGCTGCTATCAATAGATGACAGGTCCACGAGGTGCATACAAAGTTGGGACTGGGGCATCGTGCTTTTCTTCTCTGTTGCCCTGATGATATTCCTCACTACAGCATACAAGATTTATCGGATTATGCATATCAATCCGGCCGAGATAATAAAAAATGAATAAATATATTATTAATTTAAATTCTTACTATTATGATTAAGACAGTTAACTTACAGAAAATCTTCAAGACCGAAGAAGTGCAAACATGGGCTTTGAACAATGTGAACATTGAAGTGAAAGAAGGAGAATTTGTCGCAATTATGGGACCTTCCGGTTGCGGTAAATCTACCTTGCTGAATATCCTGGGACTACTTGATAATCCTTCGGGCGGAGAATACTACCTGAATGGCAAGGAAGTTTCCAAATACACCGAAGCACAACGTACCAGTCTGCGTAAAGGTGTCATCGGCTTCGTATTCCAGAGCTTCAACCTTATCGACGAACTGAACGTATATGAGAATATCGAATTACCGTTGCTCTACATGGGCATCCCTGCCGCCGAACGTAAACGCCGTGTAGAGACAGCTATGGAACGCATGGCAATTACACACCGCAGCAAGCACTTCCCTCAGCAACTCTCCGGTGGTCAGCAACAACGTGTAGCCATCGCCCGTGCCGTAGTAGCCAACCCGAAGCTGATTCTTGCCGATGAGCCTACCGGTAACCTGGACTCCAAAAATGGTAAAGAAGTTATGGAATTGCTAAACGAACTGAACAAAGAAGGAACCACTATCGTCATGGTGACCCACTCACAGCACGATGCCGGATTTGCCGGACGCATCATCAATCTGTTTGACGGACAGGTAGTGACGGAAGTCAGTCTGTAAAGAAATACCGCCGTCTCATGCTCTGGCAAAAAGATTATTCTCACTGTGGTGAGAATTTTTTCTCATCACAGTGAGAAAAGATTCTCATCACTATGAGAATATGTCATTCATATCTATTATTAGAAACATGCATACACTAAAAATAGTCCTACGTAGTTGGTGGCGAAACAAATTATTTGTCACTATTTCCCTTGTCAGCCTGGTCATCGGTATCACCTGCACCAATCTACTAACAGCATTCGTTCTGTATGAGTATAACATTGAGCACAATAACCCTAATCGTAACCGTATTCTCCGGCTTACACAAACACTACCCTTTGCACAAGAAGAAATGCAAGGAACATTTGTATATCATGAGTCCGTACCGGAAATCATTTCACAATTTCCTGAGATAGAGGCTGCACTACGCACACAAAGCGTTACACATACAAAAATCCGGGTGAACAATGAAGACTTCTCTGACCTGAACCTAATATCGGCAGATTCTACACTTGAGAAATTCTTTCCGATAGAAACCCTTGCAGGAAAAGTAGAGGAGGCACTCACGCATCCCGGAACTATTGCCATCAGCCAGGAAGCAGCTAAACGTTGTTTTGGAACAATCGACTGCATCGGCAAACTATTGGAAATGCCACAGTCTGAGAAAAAAGCCTACCGAATTGTCGCAGTCTTCAACTTACCTCCTCAAAGTATGCTGAAAGCAGATATGCTCACAAGTCTCAAAGCTCAGGCAGGAGTTACGTGTTCGATACTTCTCAAACAGGGAACAGATATCGATGCTTTTCGCCAACGTTTTGAAACAACCGAACTCCCGACATTATTGGGCAAAGGCTACTACCGCACCCTGACCTTGCAGGAATCTTATTTTAATACCACCCTACAAGATAGTGACCAATGCATTGAACATCGGCAAAAAGCCCTGTTAAGTGTCGGACTGCTATCCGCCTTATTAATTCTATTTATCGGTTGTTTCAACTATATCAATCTGAGTTTTTCCCGTTTACTAAAGCAAATACGTACTTTGCATATTGAGTGTCTCTTAGGTGCAACTCACCGTCATATCCGTTGGCAACTCTTCGTTGACACCTTTCTGATGGTGATTACAGCATTCCTCCTGTCCATTCTGTTAATGAGTGACTTACTGACAAGTTTCAACACGATAGTAACCGCAAACCTGTCATTGTCTTATCTTTTCTCCGGTCAGGTATTTCCGGTCATCCTGCTGTTTGTGATTATTCTCTCTGTAGTACCAGCCCAATATATGAGCCGGAAAATACACACGCTGTCCGAAAGTAGTTACCGTAGTTTCTTCACTGGTCGCAAGAAGCAGCGTATTGTTGCAGCATTGGTTACTTTGCAATTCATTATCTCCATTGGCTTGTTAAGTGCCTTTATGATTATCCGTAGCCAGATGGACTTGATAGAGCAGGAGGGAAGCCGCTATAAAGGAATCATCGAATTTGGCATTGGTGACTCTGCGCACTCACCCTTGCAGACATGGATAGGAGAAATCAAGCCTATAGCAGGAGTGAAAAGTGTCATCTCATCCCAATCGGGACTTTATCCAATGAGTGTAGCTATACCACGCCAAGAGGGTAAAGAGAATGAACTTCTGATGCTGGAACTCTACGAGAACTGCCCGGATTTCCTATCCATATACAACTTTGAATTGCTGGATGCAAAACAGACATTCAATTTATTGCCCCGTACTCCCATACCAGTAGTAGTAAATGAGGCATTCATCCGTTATCTTGTTCCTGCAGGTGAAGACCCGATGGGACAACCTATCTCCAAATACGCATCTGATGAGAGTATAAATGGCACTATCATCGGAGTTGTAAAAGACTTCAAGAAGTACTCTCTCACAAATAACGTATTTCCGTTAAGAATGCTCCTTCACGAAACACCGCAGCCGAATTACACTACATTGACTATAAAGTTTGATGAAAAGTATCGAGCAGAGGTAATCAACCATATCCGTGAACTTTGGAAGAAGAAGTATCCCGGCACCTCCTTCAACTATGAAGACCCTCACCAGATACTAATATCCAATAATCAGGAGGTTACCGATTTCTCCCGTATTCTTCTGATGTATGCTTCAATCAGCCTGTTCCTCACGCTATTCGGTTTATTCGGCATCACCCATTATGCCATCCGTCAGCGCACTCGCGAGATAGGTATCCGTAAAATTCACGGTGCATCTTTCTGGCAGATATTATGGCTTGTCAATCGTCCGTTCTTATGCTACATTGGCATTGCTTTCGTACTGGCTGTTCCCACTATCTGCTATTCAATGAACTATTGGCTGCAACAGTTTGCCTATCATGCACATCTGGAAATCATTCACTTCCTGCTTCCTCTGCTATTCACTATCTGCATCACCCTGCTCACAGTATGTTTGAATAGTTACCGGGCAGCAAGAAACAATCCTGTAGAGAGTATCAAATGTGAATAACCGTATCCCGATTGATATCCAGAAACAAAGCTCCGAAATGAATCATCGCATTAAATAAAGCGATGCGGGAATAAGAGTAAATCTCATCTGCCGGAATATCACATTCCACCAACAGTCCTTGTTCCAGTAACCATGCACGCTTTGTTCCTTTCAAGAGGGGAGTCGCAGGAGTATACCAGACTCCCTCTTTTTCTAATGCCACATTAGCAATGGAAGTATCCGTCAAAAGATGATTTCTGACAATCAACACGTCATCCTGATTTTCACGAAGGGAATACAATGCTTCCAACTCTTTCCGGTCTGTACTTTTATAGTGATAATCAACCGTATCGGAATATACCAGCCGGAGCGAATGTATGGGCCTCATTATATAAGGTGAAAATGCCACCTCACATATCTCTTTGTCATAAACAACACGGCATTTATGGATTCCATCCATAGGACAGCCTTCTGCATACTCCCGGATATCCAACTGCTCCGATACTCCGAAGATAGCTTTCCGGGTCTCATTCATTCTCCGGTTGTGATGGGTAAGATTCTGTAACTCACCATCACGCACCTGTATGGTTTCAACAAATCGGCACATATACTTTCTGTTTCATTTCTTCATATTCGCTGCGGGCATCACTCTTGAAAGTAATGCCACCGCCACTTTTGAAATACAGGCCCTCAGGCTGTTGCTCTACAAAACGGATCATCACGGCACTATCCAGGCTAACTCCATCAAAGTAACCGGTTATGCCCGTATAAAAACCGCGTTCGTATCCTTCAGCCTCACGGATAATCTGCATCGTTTTCTTTTTAGGTGCTCCGGTGATGGAACCGGCAGGCAACATACTGAAAAGAATATCTCCTAAACGTTGTTTATAATCCTCCGGCAACTCGCCGCATATCTCCGAACTGGTTTGCAGGATAGGACCGCGGTTGGTTTGTATGACATCGATATAGCGGTAGCGGCTGACTCTGACATGAGAAGCCACGATACTCAGGTCATTCCTTATCAAGTCTACAATCGTGGCATGTTCCGCAGTTTCTTTTTCATCTTCCAGCAATATACGCCGGGCGTCGGGCAGGGTAGCATCAATGGTTCCCTTCATAGGATAAGAACTGATAATCCCATTGTTTATCCGCACAAAAATCTCCGGTGAGAACACAACAAACCGCCCCTTCACCCACACCTTATATAAAGCGCGGGAATGGCAATATATATGCTCTAAGGTGAGATTGGTACGTACCGGAGTCCGGGATGTCAGGTTGGTGAGAAAACTGTTTCCTGCAAGTATATTCTTCCGCACATGCTCAAATGCACAACCATATTCCTCAAAAGAAACAGGATCGGGATTCCATTCTATTTGTTCCGGCAAATCTTTCTGCTGCTGTTGATGCCCACCGTCTTCATTCGTAAATCCATTCAGATTATACACCAGTTCCACCGGAGAAACGTTCTTCGCTTCTTCCACATAAACCTGTTCCTGTAAGTAATCAATCAGAAAGACAAACGGCTTTGCACAACTTGCCAAAGCGTTCATGCGCCCTATTGCTTCCTGCTTATTATATAATCTCATATATCTATTCTTGTTCTTGCAGGAAGCAAAGGTAGCAAAAAAACTATTTCCGTGCTGCTACTGCCAGCAAGACTCCGAGCACAATGCCCAGCAATGCGGCAAACAGTACACGCATATCCGGCGGCAACATGAAAGTAATCGTATGTGCCGGATACCAGAAGAACGGAATGGTCTTTTTGAAAACAAAGTTCCACTGAACGTTCCAGTTCAGCCCGGTGATAATCTTCGTCATTGGGATAGGGGTGATAAGGCTCTTGAGAGAACCGCCGCACATCAGGATATGCGTATCCGTAATTTTATGGAAAGTCATGAATACCGGAGCAAAGATAGTGTTCATGGTCACGGATATAGCCAGCGCCACCAATACTTTATCAAGAGACATCGCATCGCTCGCAAAGGTTGCGGCTGCATTTGCCATTCCCATATACTCCATGAATTGAGGTACACCTTTAGAGAAAATGATCATGGCTGCATTGATGCCCATACCGAGTATTCCCCATACCACCATACGCGGAATAATACCGAAGCCTTTCCTGTTGTATACTCCCGCACTGATACGAAGTCCCAGTACTTCACCCAATGAGGATAGAATGGCAAACTTCAGAAAGCTCATCACCATGCCATGTTCAGCATTGAATGATTTGTACCAGTCGTAAACGGCACTACTTACAAAGAACGGCAGGAAAACCACCACTACCAAAAGAACAAACAGGAAATCTTGCTTTTTCATTGAAAAGACATGTTTTTCATTAATAATGCAGCAAACATACTAAAAAAGTTTCAAACTCAAAGCAAAATGATAATAAAATAAACGATATTGCAACAAATAAGAGTATACAATAACTAATTGAGGAGTTGCGTAAACGTCATGCAAATAATCAGTATTGAACAGAAGCCTGAAATACTTAATCTTATTACTTGATCATTTTCCACCCCCTTTGCGAACAATCATACTTTTTTTATATTGTAGTTGAATACTAAATATAAAAGAAGTATGAAACAGAAAAGTTTAACGGTCTTCATGAATGAAGTCATTGAAGAGTTGTGCCAACAGGAACGTTTTGCCACGGCACACATTTACACGTATGCCCTTCGGGCTTTTACTGAGTTTGTAGGTGGTGGCGAAATCTTCTTCGGTGGTCTCAACAAATCCTCCCTCCGCCGCTTCCAGCGCCATCTGGAAGACTTACAACGGAGCTACAACACCATCTCCACGTACATACGTGCGTTGCGGGCAGTGTATAACCGTGCGGTAGACAGCGAACTGATCTCCGGAGAGTTCCGTCTCTTTGCCGGACTGAAAACCGGAGTGACCTCCGAGCGGAAACTGGCAGTAACAGCCTCCCAGATGAACCGCTTGCTGAATCCTCCAACTACCAGCAACGCGTTGCCTAAAGAAGTCGGCCAGGCACAAGACAGCCTGAAACTGATGCTTTTACTACAAGGTATGCCCTACGCTGACTTGGCACACCTGCACAAGAAGGATATCCAAGGCGATCTCCTTACCTGCCGACGCCGCAAGACAGGTACTGAACTATGTGTGAAAGTAGTCCCGGAAGCCATGCGATTAATCAACCTCTACCGTAATCAAGATTCATCTTCACCCTATCTGCTCAATTTCCTGAGCGGCACTCTGAAAGGTGAAGCAGCTTTCAATGAATATGGCAGGAAACTACGGAACCTGAATTTCCAATTGACACGATTATCTGAACTTTGTGGAGTGGGTGATGTCAAAGTAAGCTCCTATACCGCCCGCCATACGTGGGCGACACTTGCCAAATACTGCCATGTGCCGGAAGAGATGATTTCGGAAGGATTGGGACACTCCTCGCTGGAAGTTACCCGCACCTATCTGAAAAGCTTTGACGGGGACGAGTTGGCAAAAGCGAATCGAATGATAATTAATTACATTTACTCTGGAAAGAAAAAACTATGGAGTAGGGTATAAAACTGCTGTTACTCCGTAAGTAACGGAACTGTTAGTACGCGACAAAGATAGAGTAATTTTCGCAAAAACAAATTATAAACCTTAAAAAACGACAACATTTTAACTTTATACACGGCTTCAGTAGAAAAATATACTGGCAAATAAACATATTACGGTCATACAGACTATGAGAAAGCACATGATTCTCCTTTCCACGTTATACCCTTCAACATGGATATATAATATCTTACGCTTTATTCCCGCATAAAATTCAATTCAAAGACCTGTCATGCTTCCATAACGCCTTACAGTATTCGTATTTGTGGGTTTCCGTTACTTACGGAGTAATGCTCCTTGCATACCGTTACTTACGGAGTAACGGTATACTAACAAACCTATTAAAAAGAAATGCATTATGCTTACGCCACTGACACAGACAGCTATTTTCATACTTCATGATATAGCTACTGGAGGAATTCCGGAGAATACATCCAAGTATAAGCTCTTCATCAACACAGTGTCCGAGCTACTTCGGAAACTTGAAATTGCCAGCTTAATCAGCTGCAAAGATATTGAGAACCGGGAACTCCTTTCTTCCTACGAACTGATACGTCCCTGTCATCAGATTTCCTTGCTGGAACTTCTCGAAGCTACCGGAGAGCACCTTAATTGCAATCACCCCACCCAAGAAGCGCTGTATGCACATTATCGCAATGCCGCCAACAAATTGGGAGTAATCAATCATATGACTCGTATCTACCTGTCCGAGATCAAGTTGAACGACCTGTTTTGAAACCATCCGAGACATGAAGAAAAGAATAATCATTATAATAAGTAGCATTTATCTGCTCCTGCTACCGTCCACAGCCTTTGCGAATGGAATTACAGAAGCGGACACACTGCTCTGTACCCGCGACAGCTCCTGTCGTGAATCTCTGTTGCTGTATTTTCGCTTCAACCAGTTAGTGATTGACAACGATTATATGGAGAATTATAAGACACTCGGTGCTTTCCATGCCCTGTTATCCAACGATATAGCCGTTTCACTGATCGATACTATTTTCATCACGACCTACGCTTCCCCCGAAGGGGACA
>ULMJ01003578.1_pt1 | contig 38936 bp, 19 predicted proteins | sample 1951641 | NCBI WGS metagenome assembly ULMJ01 (sample SAMEA4835550, study PRJEB28245) | human gut metagenome | biome: gut microbiome; material: fecal sample | place: Denmark | collected 2008 | reverse complement strand
AAGTGTCAACTTATTCAGTACACTACAGAAACTGACACTCGCATAATTGGATGAATTTCACACTATAGGAATAAAAAGAAAATGCAAACGGTATATAAACAATGAAGTGCTATAGAATACAGAAAAATACAGGGTCTTCGCGCTCAATTCTGCCATATCTGTATAAAACGTCCGTATACACTGACTACAAGTGAGTTAAACGCAACATTTGTAAATATATAGAACAAAAACGGTGTAGGCAAGTGATTTATCAGCACTTACCTACACCGTGCCTACACCCCGCTAATCAACTACATATCTGCAATTTATGCATCGGGTGTAGGAGTGTATGCAAAAACACATAAAACTTTTCTTTGTACAGCAAGCAATTCTGATTACTTACTGAAATCCCTCGGAGCCGGAACAGGAGGCAATGGTTTGCGGTTCTGCAATTCCTTCATCACTTCCTCAATAGCCTTATTGAGCTGTTCATCCTCTCCGTTCCATTCCTTCAACGGATCATTATCAATCAGGATATCCGGGTCCACGCCATGATTTTCGATAATCCACTGCCCCGTCTTCGGGTCATAGCTGGTGAAGAAGGGCACACGGATATCCGTGCCATCCATATAAGGAAGCGGACCACTGATGCCGACAATTCCTCCCCAGGTACGTGTTCCAATCAGCTTTCCAAGTCCCAATGCGCGGAAGCCCCACGGGAAAAGGTCGCCATCGGAAGCGGAGTATTTATTTATCAGGCAAACCTTCGGACCTACCTGCACGGCATCGGGCACAGTACCTGTTTTAGTAGAACCACGACGCATCGTCACACGATAAGGCTCACGGGACAGACGCTCCAGAATCATCGGCGAAACATTTCCGCCACCATTGGCACGGTCGTCAATTATCAAACCTTCCTTATCGAGTTGGGGATAGAAATAACGGGCAAACTCATTCAGTCCTTCCGGTCCCATATCCGGTATATAAATATAACCGATACGGCCTTTTGAAGCTTCATCCACTTTCTTCAGATTATTCTGCACCCAATTATAATGATAAAGAGGATATTCATCTTCAATCGGACTGATGACAATCTTTCTGGCACCTGCCAACTGGGGTTTGCCGTTCAGCGAAATCTCCGTCGGCACACCGGCTTTGCCCACCAGCAAGGCATACAAGTTCTTCACGGTATTCGTCGGCACACCGTCAATGGCTACGATATAGTCTCCCGCTTTGGCTTCAATGCCCGGCTCCGTCAGCGGCGAACGCAATTCTTTGCTCCAGGAAGCTCCGGTCAGTATCTTCTCCAAACGGAAGAAACCACTCTTATCAGCAGATACCTCAGCACCCAGCAAGCCGGTCTTTATGCGCTTCGGCTTTTCCGTCTCACCCGGATTGACGTATGCATGGCCGCAATTAAGCTCGCCAATCATTTCACCAATGATATAGTTCAGGTCGAGACGAGTCTTTGCATAAGGCAACAGGACAGCATATTTCTGTTTGATAGCCTTCCAGTCCACCCCATGCATATTTTCCAGATAGAAGCCGTCACGGTAAGCACGCCAAGCCTCATCGAATATCTGCGCCCACTCTTTGGGATAGTCCACAGGGATGGACATGTTATCAAGATTAACAGCAGTGCTCAGATTAGCCTGTCCTGCGGGAATATCCGTCACGTAGACTTGCTCGTCTTTGTAGAACGTAGCTTTCTTGCTGCCCGGAGTGACAAACATCATGGCACCATCGGCCACCGTTTCTTCTTTCTGTTCTCCGAGGTCGAAGACTTTTGTACCGCCACGTCCCCAGTAGTAGATTTTCTTTCCATCGGAATAGAAATTGCCATAATAAGAAGCAGCCACAGGCAGCTTGATGGTACGATCAGTGATACCTTCGGGACTGAACTTCACGAGGGAGTCTTTCGGGGTTTCGTCCTTTGTGCTGTTGCTTACTCCCGCATCTTTCTGCAAGAAAGGTGATGGGGTATCTTCTGCCAACAAGGCAATATAAACTCCATACATATTATTATAAACATGGTTCCACTCCAACCAGCCATAAGTAGGATTGAAATCGCGGGCAGACGAGAATATCAGATACTTGCCATCTGTGCTGAACACCGGTGAAGAAGAGTTATACCATTTGTCCGTTACCGGATACTCTTTCTTATCGGCAATGTTATAAACGTACACAATGGTAATTTCATTATCCGCATCCCGGGTGTAGGTCAGCCACTTACTGTCCGGAGAGAAGGTAACATCATCCGGTTCGCTCACCGGGTCTTGCAACAACATAGTCACCCGGCGTGAAGCTACATCCAGCAGATTGATGCGGTTCTTACGGTCGGTATAAACTATTGTTTTACTATCCGGGCTCCACTCGAAAGTGCGGATATATGTATCGTTCCCTTTGGTCAGTTGCACCGGATTGCCTTCGATGGCATCTTGCAGATAGAGTTCTGTTTCTCCCGTAACATCGGAGATATAAGCGATGGACTTCCCATCGGGCGACCACTGGGCACTGCGCTCATGAGCACCGGGAGTACGAGTGATATTCTTGGTCACTCCCTTGGTTGCCGGAAGGTTGAATACTTCGCCACGGGCCGTAATCGCCACCCGTTCTCCATCTGGAGAGGTGCTGATGGATGTAATATACTTAGCACCCTTCTTTATATCGCCACGAGCATAGATATTATCGGAAGCAAGGCTGATATTCACCTTCTCGGGTTTACGGGTAGAGGCATCCATCTTATAGATGTATCCGCCATTCTCAAAGACAAGGGTATTGCCGGAAGCACTCGGGAACTTGACGTCATATTCGGTAAAGTCGGTCACCTTCTCCGTTTGTTTCGTCTTTGTGTTGTAGACGAAGATGTTCATGGTGCGGTCGCGGTCGGAAAGAAAAAAGATATCGTCGCCAATCCACATGGGAAAGATGTCCTGAGCTACATTATTCGTGATATTCTCCACCGACTTCCTGGCTGGATTGTATATCCAGATGTCATCCGCCATACCGCCTTTGTAGTACTTCCAGGTGCGGAATTCGCGCATGGTGCGATTATAGGCCAGTTGTTTTCCGTCGGGAGAGTAACTACAGAAGCCACCTTCGGGCAGGGGGATGATTTCGGGCAAGCCACCTTTCTTATTAACAGTGTAGAGTTTACCGGAAAAACCACTGCTGATGCGGTTACGGTATACAATTTGTTTGCCGTCGGGGCTCCATGCCATTACGATGTTATTAGGGCCCATACGGTCGCCCAAGTCATCACGGGCATTGGTTGCGGTGTAAGTAAGGCGTTGCGGTTCGCCGCCTATGGAGGGAATGGTATACACTTCCGTATTTCCATCATACTGGCCTGTAAAGGCAATTGTCTTACCGTCCGGTGAGAAACGGGGAAACATTTCGTATCCCACATGCGAAGTCAGGCGTTGAGCCTCTCCTCCTGTGACAGGTACTTTGTAAAGATCGCCTGCATACGAGAAGACAATCTCACTACCGTTCGTGGCCGGAAAACGCAACAAACGTGCTTCATCTGCAGCAGAAAGCCATGCAGATGCACCGATCAGAACGAATAAGGATAAAAGTAATTTCTTATTCATGTTATTTGAATTTAGTCAACTTACAAAAGTAAGAAAAGAATAAGAATAATTACACGAAAAGTATGTAAAAAATCAAATCAATTCTGCCAATTCTCATCTGTAGGGTTATACCCCTAAAAGATTCCTATTTTAGTTCTTTCTTTAGGATTATAGCCCGAAAACTATTACAAAAGAATTAGGTTCATTATTGTAGTGGATATGAATCAAATGATGATTTACTGAGTATCTTCATTCCCCTCCTCCAGTTGGAGGAGGGGTGCCCAAAGGGCGGGGTGGTAGGTGAGAAAAGAAGTCCTTAATATTCTTATTAATAGGTACTTTATTGTTTTACCTACCACCTCCCCCTACGGGTACTCCTCCTCCCAGGAGGAGGAGAATTAAGATAGTATTGCTTATCATTTGCCTCATTTCTGCACAGCTATGAATTAAATTCAACCAATGCTTGCATTATTAACAAACTCCCCCGGCTTTATGCCAAATTGTTTCTGGAAACACTTTGCAAAATACGACGGACTATTAAATCCTACCATATAGCATATTTCATTAATACGGTATTTATTTTCCGCAAGCAGGGCTGCCGCCTTCTTCAACCGCACTATCTGTATCAATTCATTCGGAGTGACATTAGCCAGTGTCTTTATTTTGGAAAACAGACCGGAACGGCTGATACCAAGCTGTTCAGCCAGGAAATCAATTGTCAGTTCCGGTTCAGAGAAGTTTTGTTCGATAATCTCATTGATACGGGTCAGGAATTTATTGTCCACCGAGTTGCTGGCTATGCTGTTCAAAGGAACCATTGGCATTTTGGAGAACTTCTGGCGTAACAGATTACGCAAGTCAAGAAGATTCTTGATACATGCCTCCAGATATTGTACAGAGAAAGGTTTCTCAATATAAGCATCCGCACCGCAGTCCATACCCTCTATCTTAGAGTTCGTATCAGTTTTTGCTGTCAGCAATATGAACGGGATATGACTGATAGCCTGGTCCGCCCGTAAAGCCTTGCAGAATTCCACTCCGTCCAGGCGTGGCATCATCCAGTCGCTCACAATCAAGGTGACCTCATGCTCCTTCAGTTTTTCCAACGCTTCCACCCCATCTTCTGCCGTCAGAATGGAATATTGAGCGGAGAAACTGCTTGAAAGGAAATTCAACATCTCTTCGTTGTCATCCACAATCAGCATCAACGGTTTGTCCTTAGAAGACACCACTGGCAAGGTTTCCGACAAGATATCTTCGGGTATCGCCGGATTGAGAACACCTGTCTCCCCTTCCTGAGCCGTCACCCCGACTTGTTCAATAGGCAACGTCACTATGAAAGAGGAACCTTTATTGATTTCGGATTCCACCTCTATGCAACCGTTATGCGACTCCACAATGCTCTTCACAATACTGAGTCCGATACCCGTACCAGGTTTATTATCCATTGCCTGATAGAAAGGCTTGAAGATTTTCTTCCGGTCTTCTTCGCTAATGCCGATTCCGTTATCAGTTACTTTCACCACAAACGTATGTTGTTCCGGCTGAACAACACAAGAAAGGATTACTTTATCCTTGGTATATTTGCTCGCATTCGTCAGCAGGTTGCTTATCAGTTTGGTGATTGCCTCACTATCCACCATAGCCGTAAAATCGGTATCGGGATATTCCACTTCCAGATGCGCACCATGCTGGGTGATAAACGGTTTGAACCGCTCGCAAACCGCCTGTAGCAACTGGCGGATATTCTGTGAAGCATATTTCATGGTTATGCCTTCCTGCTCCACCTTACGGAAATCCAGCAGTTGATTGACCAGGAACAGCAGTCGCTGACTATTGCGGTCGATAATATTCAGATCGTCCCGCAGCACTGCCGGCATTGGTATGGACGATTTCATAATTTTCTCCAAAGGACCAATGATAAGCGAAACCGGGGTGCGGATTTCATGAGCTATCATCGTGAAGAACTTAATCTTAGCTTCATGCACTTCCTTCTCCTTGCTCACATTCAACTGATTGATTTCCGCAGTATGCTTCTTCTCCGTCCGCTTCAACAGGAAACGGATAAAGAAAGTCAGCGCTATGCATACCCATATGAAATAAAGAATCTTGGAAGCCGTGCTCCAATAAAAAGGAGGATGAATGGTTATCTTCAAACTCGCTTCCCGATTACTCCAAATCCCGTCATTATTCGTGGCTTTCACTTTAAAGACATATGTTCCGGCAGGCAGGTTGGTATAAGTAGCTTTATTCTGCGAACCTACATAATTCCAGTCTTTATCAAAACCTTCCAGTTTATAGGCGTACTGGTTCTTTTCGGGTGTACAATAGCTCAATGAAGCATAGAGCAGACTGAATACATGGTCTTTATAAGACAAATCCAGTTCCGCCATCCGGTTCAGGGCTTTCGGCAACTTCTTATCTCCTATCCGGATTTCCTTGTTGAAGATTTCCAATCCTGTGATAACAACCGGTGGAAGCACTTTATTCGTTTTTATCTGATAAGGATAAAAGGCATTGAAGCCATTGACCGAGCCGACATATATTTTACCGTCGGAAGCCTTCAAAGCAGCATTAGGCAGGAATTGTTCGCTCTGCAACCCATCGCTGCGCGTAAAAACCTGACAACTCTCGCCGGGAGCATAACGAACCAGTCCCTTCGTTGTGGTCAGCCACAGCACACGCTGGTCTTCAACAATGCCGCAAATGTTATGACTAGGAATATCCAGAGGTATCGCTTCAAACCGGTCTTCTTCAGCATTATACTTGCAAAGTCCGTTCATCGTTCCCACCCACATATTCCCGTTGCCATCTATCAGCACGCAATTCACCTGATCGTTAACCAATGCACCGGGAGCATTGCTGTGCAGGTAGTTCTTCCAAGTCTTTTTATCCGGATTATGCTTAAACAAACCCTTCCCCTGCGTAGCAAACCAGATATTACCGTCGGCATCCTGATCTATATCGATGGTCAGCGATTCCAAGTCTTTGACGCGGATAAAATTGTCTTCTTCACGGTTATACAAGTTTATTCCTGCCATAGAAGTCACCCATATCCGCTTCTCCCGGTCACGGAAGATGGCGTAAGAACTGGTGCCGTCAAGTGTGGTCAAGTCTCCTCCTCTGGTGGTATATACCCTGAACGCGCCTGTTTTCGTATTCAGCACGTTGACTCCTCCCGTATAGGTGCCAATCCATAAATCGTCATCATCCATACAAAGAGCATGCACATTATGGTAAGAAAGACTGTTTCTGTGCTCATCGGGCATATAATGAGTGAATTGTTTATCCTTGGGAGCAAAGCGGCTCAGACCTCCATCGTCAGAGGCTATCCAGATATGCCCGTAAGAATCTTCACAGAAACGCCCGATAACGGTTCCGTTCACCGAATTGTAAAAGCGCGAATGGGCAAAGCATTCAAACTGTCCGGTATTAGGCGAAAGATAATTCACCCCACCGTAATAAGTCCCGACCCAGATTCCACCCTCACGGTCTTTTACGATAGGATAGACAAAACGATTGGATAATGAATAAGGGTTTGTTTCATCTTCCGTGAACAGTTGATGTTCGCATGTAAGGGTATTAAACAGCAAAAGTCCGTCATCCGAACCTATCAATAGTTGGTGGGGAGCATATTCCATCAAAGAGTGGATATGTGTAGCCCCCTTACCTTCCGACGGATGCAAATAAGTGATTGCCTTACCCGTATATCTGTCTATCTTTTGCAAACCGCATTCCCAGGTTCCCAGCCACAGTGCATGTTCAGAGTCTTCGAGCATGACCAGAGAGTTTGAGTCATATTGCCCCGCTTCGTAAGTGATAGGGAAAAGTTCGAATTTATTCTCCGCCTTATTCAGCTTGGACACAGTGGGACTTCCCCAATTAGTGACCGCCCAAATCTGATTTTCACTATCAACCAGCACACTTGCCATTAATCCATTGGCATCCTTAAATTCATAATGTTCCAGATAGTGCTTGGATATATTATACTTGAAAATCCCTTGCCCTACTGTCGAAAACCACAAGTTGCCGTCTCTGTCTTCTGCAATATGATTCACATTGCTCTTAATGCTGTCACCCCGGGCTGTCAATACTTTGAATAGTTCAAAGCTTTCCGTTTCATAATCAAAAATATAAACCCCGTCTTCTGTCCCTACCCAGATATTGTCTGTAGTATCGTAAAGAGAAGAGATATAATCATTAGACCCTTGCGGATTCAGATTATAAACCTTTATAGTGGTGCCGTCGTAACGGTTCAAGCCGTCATCCGTACCGAGCCACATAAACCCATATTTATCCTGCATAATAGCACGCACAGAGTTGGAGGATAATCCATCTTCCACGGAGAAATGGCGGAACCAAAAATCAGTAGAAGCTGCCGGAAGCACCAACGGAATAATACCGGCTATTATAGCAAGGACAATCTTTTTCATTTCTTCACCAGATATTGATTGAACATAATTCCCATTACAATCAATGCAAGACCGATGTAAGTTGTAAACACAATCTGTTCACCCAATATGATTGCAATGAAGAATAAAGACAAGAAGGGAGATAAGTAACAAAGCTGGTTGACCAGTGCCGGATTGGATGTTTTCCGCATGGCAAGACTGAAAAAGATGAAAGGAATACCCATTTCGAACCCGCCGACATACATACCCGATAAAATACCGGGCAATGTATTGAGATGCACACCTACTCCCACAGCTCCTATCAGCAAATAGACCGTGCCAAACAGAAAGCTCATAAACAGCGCAATGCTGCCATCCGTTTTATCTTTGAACTTATTGTTTATCATCCAATACATGGCCCACAACAAAGCACTCAATGCCGCTAACAGCAAACCATGCACAGGTATATCCATACCTCCCGACTGCCCTGTACCAACTGAAATAAGTACCACTCCGCCCAACGAAATGAACATGCCAATATATTTTTTCGGGGGTATGGGCTGATGGGCAAACAAGGCCAACAGAATAAGCAGCACAATAGGCCATGCATAATTGATGGGCTGTGCCACCTGTGCAGGTAGCAGATCATAAGCCTTGAACAACACCAGATAATAAGCGACAGGATTCAGTAATCCCAACAATGCAAAATATCCCCATTGGCGACCGGAAAGTTCCGACACCAGTCTCCACTTCTTCTGGAAAGTTAGCAAAAGAGCAAATATGACTAATGAAGTACAACTGGCTATCAGCAGCATCTCAAAATGAGTAAGATGCGTTAAGGCTATCTTAAAAGCAGTGGCTACAGTAGACCAACTAAGCACTGCAATGCAGGCATAAACAACGGCACTCGTACTGTTTTTCATCGGTTCATATATGTTTCTTTTGCAGACATCGTATTTATCTGTATGTTTATAAAGGATTGCTTCCCGTAACCCTGATGCGGTATGGCCATTGGGCATCTTTCTCTCCCGGAGCGGGATTCATCCAATGCTCCGTCGGCGCTCCCATCACAACCAACCACAAGTGAGTCAGAGTTTGATTTTTTGGAGCTGTAAAAATAATACTTTTCCCGCTATTATCGCCCATTTCGCCATAAATAGATTTACCTTCTGCCGTTACAGCAACAAAACCATAACGCCAACCTGCCTTATCTGTATGGATTGCAGTATATCCTTCCTTTCCTGCTTCTCCGCAGAATTCCACTTTCACTTTCTCTCCCGGCTGAGGAATAGCCAAAGGAATAGCATTGAATCCATAATTTTCAGGACAATTCTCCGGTGCTATCCTATACCATCTATCCGGCTGAGCTATTAGCTGAGAAGTATATTTATTGGCATACGGGCGTGTTTCTTTCCAGACGCGCGGAAAATCCCAGTTGATAAAGTGGCGGTAAGTGTCAAACATCTCATCACAGAATTGTTTCTGATTCAAGGTAGCCAAACGTTTGTAGGTGATAACCGGGTCTTCTCCCCGCTTTCCCTGACGGTAAAGTTCGGCTATGATGGGAAGTCCCCGTTTCATGCCCCAATATTCCAAAACGTAAGGTGAATGATAAATATTCTCCATGTGGAGATAAGCCTTGTGAGTCAACTTCATGAAAGCATCCCAATGATATTTTTCATCAGTAATCCATTCGGGATTCACCTGCCACAGCATCCATTGCGAAGTCATTTCAAAGAAACCGCATCCTCCCCAAGCTTCGCCCTGCCCATCGCAACTGATCTGTGCCTGAAAACTATGTCCCAATTCATGGGCGATGCAGTTCAATTTCTTATCTTGCACACGGTTGGGAGCAATCCATAATGCACCGATTTCTCCGTCATAATCTCCACCATAGGCTGTGCCTTCCAGGGAATAGTTCAGCATCACCATCATGCGATACTTGTCGCACTTGGAACCGGGACGCGAGAACTCCAATGTATCACGGAAGAAACGGTAAAAGGTCTCCAACTTTTCCATCAGATTCGGTAAATCGACCTGCATATCGTGCCCTTCCAACTGAGGCGGATTGGATAAATCATTCCCAAACCCTTTCTCCCAGAAGATGACAAAGTTCTCTGTACAAGCCATACGGTGATAACTCCATTTACTTTCAGGATTTTGCAAATCCATTCCCTGAAGGTCTTTGGGAATATAAAAGGCTTTGCCAACAGGCATCGGAACGGATGCCACATTCTGCGCCTTCAAGGCTAATCCCCAAACGATAGCAAGACTTAATAAAAAGATATACTTCTTCATAATCTTTATTTTGTTCCTGACGGATAATTTTTAACAACAGTATCTAAATAAAATGTGAAGGTATTCACCATTTGGGTCGAATCACAGTAATTTGCAAGAAGTACCCAATCCTTTTCAGCAATCAGTCCTAGTATTTCCGACTTTTTATCCAACTTAATGCGATAAGGCTTTTTCGGATACCAAAGCTAGGTAAAATTCTCACATCCGCTAATGTGCCCTGTTCCGGTATAGTCCCATTCTTCTTTTTCCGAGTCAATAGTAAGATTTTCTCCCCCATTGAATTTAGATTATTAATTCTATTTATTATCTTCTCCAGTAGAAAAGATATTTGTACAGCATGCACATAAGTTACCTATAAGCAACAAACCTGCCACTTATAGATAACTTCTTTTTTTAGAATTGCATATTGATCACAAAAGTAGCCTTATATTGTTTGCCATTTTTAGTATACACCAATGTCGGTTTAATAATATATTTCTTCCCTGCGACACTACTTCCAGGTTTATGACCATACTTAAAAACAAACGCATCTTTATCATATTCAACCCAAATAGGATCATTGTTACCCCATGAACCCTGATTTCCCTCAGCTGTACAATAGAAACCGCCATTAGCAGTATAGGTATATGAATATGTTCCATCTGCCTGCAACAAACCTAAGGCTATTTTTCCTTCCGTAGGATTCGAGGTTTGTTCATTTGCAATAGTCAACATATTTCCACTCAATACACCGGGTTGCATAACAAAAGCTTGTGCCAGTTTCTGAATATCTCCATTTGACTGTAAATCAATAGAACCTAAATCATAACCTTCTGTTTCAGCACTGCAATTAAAATTATAAGTAAACTCTATATCTTTAGGATCAACATCTGTATCAATATTAAAACTGCCCAAAAGGTCAGTTCCGTTAAACTTCACCTTATATGGCCATTGTTCATCAGTCAACTCTTTTTCATCCCATGGATTCGCTTTATATTGATTTGGGGCTCCTAATACAACAAAATACAACTTATCAGTATTGGCTGGAATGTTAAAGTTTACAACATTTGTTGCTTTCTGATTCATTTCTCCATATACACGAGTACCATCAGTTTTCAGAGCAACAAAGCCATAACGCCATCCGACATTGCTTGCAGTTCCTGCATTGTATTTGCCTACATTCCCTTTCACAGCTTCCGACTCCATATACTCACCCGGATCATCAGCAGCCAAAGCAGAACCCGGTGCCAATCCTTCAAAATTTGCGGTGATAGTAGCACCTGCTTGCGGCACATTCAGCGCTATAACATTGAAACCTGTAGTACCCGGACAGTTTGCATAAGCTACCTGATAATAATTATCTTCAACCTGATAGAGTTTAGTAGAATACTTTCCAATATACCCATCAGCATAATCACGAATTACATCAATATCAAAAGTAGCCATTCGTGCGGCATAATCATACAATTCTGTTTTCATAGCCTCCCATTGGTTACCACAATACAAGCGCATATATGTTCCGATAGCATCTTCCGGAGAAGCTGAACGTTTCCATATTTCACCTACGGTTTCTACACCATGTTTTTGTGTCCAGTAGTATTGTAACCAATAACTGGCATAACGCATCCATTCATGCTCAAAGTGACGATGGCAGTTAGCCAACCATACATCAAAATGGTAATTGGCAAACAATTGTTCCGGATAATCTTGATAAGATTGCCATTGTGCACACTGTTCCCAAAATCCATTACCACCATTGCTACCTTCATAACCATAACGAAAACCATGCTTAAAATCATTCGGCTCACCTTGCAATATCTTATCACAATACACCTGATACTGGAAACTATGCCCGATTTCATGTGCAATAGTAGAACCTACTGGTTGGCATGTACTGGGGTTCACCCACAGAGCACCAATTGTATCATCATAACCAGAACCTGTTGCCAACCATTCCGTCTGATACAACAGATAGATTTCCATCTTATATTTATCCAGATAAGATTTTCCTTGTCCTAATTCTGCAAATTTCAACACCTCGATATTTGTCTTATAGAATTGCTCTGCTTTTTCCAGTAAATCATCAATATCCACACGCAAAGCAGCATCTACAGTCGCCGCATTCGGATCATCCCCAAAACCAGCTTCCCAAAATACAAAGAAGTGCTCACTTTGTTTACTACGAAACCAAGACCATTTAGCATCACTACGAAGCATATTCATATTGCTGAACTCTGCCGGCTTATAGTATTTATCAAAGTCCTTTATATCTGTTTCGTCCATAATTTCCAACGAAGTGCCAGTTTGTGTTATGCTAACTTCTTGTTTAGTAGTTCCGGAAGTAAGAATAACTGTTGCAGTGCGTGATTCTTTATTGGTATTCTTTTTTAAAACCAACCCAATTTTCATCATTCCACCAATTCCTTTATCTACTGAAAGACTCAGCCAAGCTGCCGCATCAGTCTCTTTCACAGACGCTGTCCATGATGTCAAAGCCGTAAAACTAATTGAAGCATATGTATCTTCCGCTTCTAACGACACAACAAGTTGGTCTTCACTTATAGTTATCAGCCTTTCTCCTGTACTATCTTCTTTATCATCACTACATCCTGTAAGGAGGAGGGGATAAACGAACACTATTAGACACAATAACGGCTGAATAATGAGTTTTGTCAAAAGTTCTTTTTTCATATTTCTCATGATTTTAGTCAATGTAGAGAATAGAAATACTCTACTCTCTACAATGTATGTTTCATTATTCAGCCTTCGCTCCTACTTTAACAGTAAGATTTACAGTTAGAACACCTCCATTACAAGAGATAATATATTTAGATTTCACTGTTGTATTAGGCACACAACTTGTTGGGTGATTACCAGCATAAAGCCACAATGCTGTTTCAGAACTGCCAAGGCAACAGAATACTACACTTTCCGTACCATAACTACATACTTCACCAGCCGCATTGAGCCAATAACCGGGAGTATCGCTGGTATATGTCGGTTCTTCTTCACTCACTTCACCACAATATATCTTTAAATCACCACTAATTTTCGCTCTATGTATCTGGTAAGTAGTCATTTTAAATACATCGCGAAGTACATCCTTAACATCAAATTGTACATTGCTAAAAGTGTCATCCCACGGTTTCTCAATTGTCACATCCAGCACGGTATCCATTGTTGGTTCTCCTGTCGGTGGCGTTTCCGGATCTTCGTATGCAACGATATTAACTGTAATATTCAACATGACAATTTTATTATTTGCCAAAAATCCATATTTTACAGTAGTACTAAATCCGCCTTCCAATGCATTGGGCATCTGCCCTACATATAAAATGTCTAAATCTCCTTCCTCAATATCATCACCCAAACCATGATACTCAACGAAAACGCTTGCGTTGTCTCCATGCGAACCGGCAAACCCATCAAGATCATACCAATAACCGTTAACTGCACTTGTTTCCTGTGCATAACTGCCATCAGGATTAACTGAAATGATTTCTGCTTCCTCCAAAGAGGTTATTCCTAAGTCACTTAACACCTTTGCACGGTCAAACGATAAAGGTTCCGAATCATAACTTGATCTTGGGTTCATGTCTATGGATAAATCCTGGGTACTGACTACCGTAGCAGTTATTTGCCCTTTTTCTTTAGGCATTGCAGTGATTACAACTGCCACACGCTGATCCTGATACTTCAAACACTCAATGAATTTAATATTCTTTCCTGCTTCCAATTTACCAGGCATTTGTCCAACATTGAAGTAACCCTCTTCTGCATTATATTCAGCAAACACTCTGGCATTATCTCCCCAGGAAGTAGTGTTACCATCCTTATCCCACCAGTGTCCCCAGTAAGAATTGGTATTGGAGCTCGTCATGTTATCAGCATGGGTTGTACCTTCAATACAGAAGCCTGTTATTTCCGGAGCATTCTCGTAAGGTTTATCCGCCCCCATATTTGCAATGCCTTGTGCCAACTGGGTAGTTGTTATTCCAAAAAGCTCAGCTATCTTAACAGTGTCAATGTATACAAACGCACCGTCATATCCATTGGCAAGAATTGTTATATCAGCATTATATTCAAGAATAAGATTTGCATTGATAGAGTTCTTCTGTGCTTCTTTAATAGAATCCTGGCGTGCCAGTTCCGCAATTTCGTCATCAGTAAGGATATGTTCTCCCCATACATCCGTGTTATCGCCACAACTTGCCAAACCTGATAGCAATAGGGCAAAGCATACGAAGTAAAAATATATATTTTTCATGTTTTTCTTTTTTTAGAGTTATCACTTATTCTACAGCTCCGGTATAACCAGAATTTTGCTTCAGATTCATATTAGACCTCATCGCTTGTTCCGGAATCGGGAAGTAATTCCAATGAGATTCAGTTGTGGCATCTTTACAGAACCACGACTTACCATTGTATACACTACGCCCATCAGTCATTTTAAAACGAATCAGATCTTGGCGACGGTGTTGCTCACCTACAAACTCCCACCCCAAATCATCCAATAAACCGCCGAGTTCGATATCAGCACCACCTTCAGTAGTAGATACGAAAGAAGCCGGATCCCAATTGGCATAACCTTCACAAGTATATTCCCGATGACCATAATCGTAACGGCTTCCACCTTTTAGTTCTGCTACAGTACGTACAGCTTTTGTTGCTGCATCAAATGAACGTTTACGAACTTCAGTAACCAAATCAGCAGCAGTTTGCTCATCACGCCCCAAACGAAGCAGGCATTCAGCCTTAATAAACATGGCGTCTGCCAAACGGAAAATAGGTATATCATCAGCAATCGTACCATACTCACCTGCTACTACCTCATACTTAACCATCCGATATCCTTCCTGCTTGTAAGCACCCGGCACATCGATAGAGTGCACATTCTTGTTATAATTCAGAATACCCTCGCCTGCCCAATCATCTTCAGCATACTCTATATAGTCACCAGCTTGCGGAGTATAAGTCCCGTCTGCATTCTTCACTGCTTTTTTCTGTTTGCCACCAGTCCAGGTGTCTGTCAAACGTTTATCTGCTGCATCATAAGAATCGATGAATTGAGGGACTGCACAGCTACCGTTTGTAGCATTTGCAGTACATCCAAATGCTTCCAACCCTACCTGCGGGAAAGAATAAGTATGCAGCAAAAAGTGCTTGGCATGAGTTCTGTCCTGTGGTATAGCAAAAATAATCTCCGGATTATCATCAATATTTTCACGGAAACAATCGCTATAGTTGGGAGCCAAAGAGTAACCGCCATTTTCAATGATGTCATTTACTTCGAGCAAGGCTGCTTCATAACCATCTCTATCCGTTGTTCCCAGATAAACATTCTTATTCAAATAGAGTTTGGCAAGTGCCATACAAACAGACCAACGATTGCCATATCCAAAATACTTATCTGTACCGATATCTTCTTTTATTTCAGTAAACTCTTTCACACAGAAATCATAAACTTCTTGAGCTGTATTCTGCTCCGGCAAGTATCCATCGGGGACATTCAAAGTAGTTTCTATTGGTATATTGCGGAAATAATCCAATAACTGATAATAAGTCATAGCACGGAAGAAGCGCATCTGTGCACGGTCTGCCGCATTTTTTTCAGGCATCACATCCAGTACTTTATTACAATAGCCAATGCTGGCAAAAGCAAAATTCCAGATATTTTCAGCATGTCCGAGATTGTAATTCCAATCATGCTTATGAAGATTCACATAAGAGTCTCCCCAACCAATACCAACACGGAACGGAACCATATATTGGTCTGTACATTGCTCATTCAGTTCCCAAGAACCAAACCAAGAGCAGTGCATATAGCGATATTGGGCTATAGCCTGCCCCATCAGCGAAGCCACATCTTTTTCACTGTTGAAATCAATATTCGTATCATTCAGAGTACTATACAGATTTTCCGTCAAGTCAGTACAAGCAGTGAGGCTTAGCATACTGCCAGCCATCAATCCCATAAGGGTATTCTTTATATATTTTTTCATAATCAGTTTCTATTAAAAGTTAAGATTTACACCAACAGTAAATGAGCGGGTTGTGGGATACTTGTCCTGAGCATCAATACCCGGTGAAATGAAATAGTTAGATACTTCAGGGTCGATACCCGAATAGCCAGTAATACAGAACACATTCTCTGCTGACAGGTAAATGCGTGCATAATTAATAAACTTCGTTATTTTGCCTGTCAGAGGAAGTTCATAACCCAGTGTCACATTAGTCAATTTCACAAAGTCCCCTTTTTCCAAATGATCACTCCAGAAACCCTGTCCCATAGAATTAGACAAGCGTACCATTTTTTGCTTACCTGTAGCTTCATCGATATAAGGTGTTCCATCAGTATTGATAGCCGGATAATAATTGGCGGCAGACTTCAACCGATTGTAAGCAACAGAATTGTTTTCGTAGAAACTACGCTGAGCGTTCAATATTTTATAACCAAATTGCCCTGTAAACTGCAAGCTCAAGTCAAAACCTTTATAACGGAAATTGTTTCCCCAACCAGCATATACTTTCGGAAGACCATTGCCAAGACGTTGACGATTTTCTTTCACATTCAGATTAGTATTGAATTCTTTTACTGTCCAGCCTCCATTACCATCAGATACTTCTACCAAGACAACACCATCTTTATTAACCCCCACTGATTTCAATCCCCAGAAGTCACCAAGGCCCTTTCCAACTTCCATACAGTGAGTAGCAATAGAAATAGGTTCACCTAATCCGCCTACTTCGTGAAATGTCTCCGTTTCATATAAATCGTTACTCAAGCTCAATAATTTGTTTTTATTATGAGATAAAGTTAATGTAGTATTCCATTCAAAATCTTTGGTACGCACTGGAATAGCGTTAACCATAACTTCAATACCGTTATTACGCATCTTACCTACATTGGCTGCAGTAGAGCTATACAGGTTGGGCGGAACAGGCACACTATAATCATACAGCATATCCGAAGTAGTTTTCACATAATAATCCACACTACCTCTCAATCTATCATTCAGCACACTCCAGTCTAAACCAAAGTTCCACTCTTTTGTAGTTTCCCATTTCAAATCCTTGTTCGGATTCTGAGATACCTTCAAGGTTTGTATCCAATCACCTTCTTTATTCATTATATCACCATAGGCATCATAATCATAAGTATATTGAGATAGATAATTTGCAGTGGGGATAACACCTGTAATACCATAACCTACACGCAATTTCAAATTATTCAACCAAGTGAGGTCTTTCATGAAAGCTTCATTGTTAATTGTCCAACCTAAAGATACGGAAGGAAAAGTACCCCAACGGTGATTTTCACCAAATCGGCTGGAACCTTCTCGGCGTACACTAATCAGAGCATTATATCGATTATCGTAACCATAGCTGACACGACCAAAGAAACCAATCAGTTTATCATCATTCTTTGTAGAACCCATACCCGCATGACGATCTTTCTCAGTAAGCAAAGTACCAATACCTAAATTATTGTACAAATAAGCCTCAGTCGGAAAGTTTCCATTACTTGCATTAAAGCCATCATTTACATTATACAGATAACTATAACCAACTAATGCTGAAACACGATGGTTATCAATACTAAAATCATATTTAGAAGTCAATTCCAGATTATCGCTGCGAGAAGCTGATTCACTTTTGCTGGCAGAACCGTTATAATCTTTCTGTGTAACCAGCGTGTAGTGTTTGCTGGTAGTGTAACTTTCGCCTGTATAAACACTCTCCTTCATCGAAACCATCAAGTTGGTTTGCCAACCTTTGATAGGTTCAAAAGTAACGTTACCGGTAAGACGATAGAAACGATTGCGACCGTCACCAATATATTCATCCTGAATGCCACGTGGGTTGTAATAATATAAAAGGTTCAGGTTTTCATTGTAAGAGCCATCATCGTTATAAACAGGAGAAGACGGATTACGGATAATAGCCTGCCGATAAGCATAGTTATTGTTATTCAGAGTATAAGTCTGACGAGAAACTAAAGCATTCACATTAAACTTCAACCAATCATTCAACGCATATTGCGTAAAATCAAGTTGCATTTTCAGGTTACGGTTATCACTCTTTCGCATGACACCCTGCTCGTCGCTATAAGTAACATTGGCAGAGTAAGAAGAATTTTTGGAGCCTCCGTCCAAGGTTAATGAATGGTTTTGTCTGTATCCAGCTTTACGCGAGATAACTCCCAGCCAGTCTGTATCGTAGCCCTCATAGTCAAAAGAAGTCAAACCATTAATCACATCATGAGTATCCATGAACTTCGATTTCTTTGTCCAATCGGAGAAAGAAACATACCCGGAATAACTGGCGTTTGCATGAGATTCACGTTTTCCTGCTTTCGTAGTAATCAAAATGACACCGTTTGCACCACGTGTACCATAAATTGCTGCCGCAGAAGCATCCTTCAATACATCAATAGAAGCTATATTTTCAGGAGCTACCGTTGTCAATGAACCTTCTACCCCGTCTACCAGTATCAAAGGAGTTACACTACCCTTCACAGTTGTGATACCACGCAACATAATGCTTGAAGCTTCTGTCGGATTACCTGAAGATTTCACAATGCTCAAACCGGCTATTTTACCCTTAACCAATTCGGCAGCATCACCAATCTTGCCGACTGTAAAGTCTTCTGCTTTCACGCTTGCAATAGCACTCGTCACATCACCTTTACGCTGAGTGCCATAGCCTATAACCACAACTTCATCCAGCAACTCTGTATCATCTTGCAGGGTTACATCTATCTTTCTTTTACTTCCAACAGAGATATCCTGCGCCTTATATCCAATATAAGAGATCATCAGCACAGAGTTCGATCCGTTTACTTTCAAAGTATATTCACCGTCAACGTTGGTGATAACACCGTTAGTAGTTCCTTTTTCAAGAACATTAGCTCCGATAATAGGTTCACCCTCTTTGTCTCTAACAACACCAGTGATTGTTACAGTCTGTTGCTGTACAATCTCGGTTCCCATAGATTCTGTCGTCTCCGAGAATGCAAATGCCGGATTTACGCTAGCACCTGCTGCAAGAAAAAAACAGATTGTAGCCTTTAGAACAGCTTTGCTGAACATGGCCCAATTTTCATGTGTCTTCATATTAAATCTTTAATTAAAAGGTTATTATTTTATTACAAGTTACAAAACTCTATTTTTTCTAAAATGGCTTTAGTTTACTTTCCATTCAATCACCCCACCCGAAGCACCTTTCTGCAACTGAGCGGCAATTTTCAATCCTGTCGTCTTTACCGGTTTAAAATCAAGACTATTATAGCAGTCCTTCTTCACCACATAGTCATTCAATGCCTCTACTTCTTTCCAAGTTTTACCATCTTTATAATAGAGTTTCCAGCTTTCCGGCACGCGGAAGTTTCCATCGTAATGATCGAAATCCAGCCAATAAACCTGTACATTCGAAACGGTGTACGGTTGATCAAATTGGTAAGCCAGCGTTTCCAGCGTTCCATTTCTCAACCACCAATAGTGATAAGGCTTAGAAATATCCGATGAACGTTTCGGTTCCCATTGGTCATTCACACCCCATGCCCAGCTTTCTACTGAGGCTGATTCAGGAGCGTCTTTCTGGATAGGAGCCTGTATCATCAGAGTCCGTGCCTTGCTGGCAATTGTCGGCTCGGAAATAGGACGAGCATATTCGGCAGCTTCAGGAATCCAAACTGCCATTTGGTCTGCACCGCGATTATTCCAGGTTGAATAAGGAATGGCTTTAAAAGGAACCTCTTTCACACTACCATCTTTACCCACTTCTTTCGCATTACCGGTCAGCACTACAACACCTTTCAACAGATTAGCGTCATAAGCTGCTTCCATTGGAGTGGCATCAGGAATAAACTTGTTGAAAACAGTGCTGTCAGCCTGATCTTTGCCTTCCAGACAAAACATGATAGGACCACGTTCGATAGCCAGTTTACCACGATCATCTTCCACATTATCATTGGCTTTAATACGGCGCACATCCATCGGAAGACTGATTTCTACCACATCACCCGCTTTCCAGGTACGTGAAATAGTAGCGTAGCCATCATATTGTTTAGCATTTACTTTCTTGCCGTTAACAGAGATGCTGTAAGCACCTGCCTTATCAGTAAATGAGTAAAGATCCGTTGGTACGGGAGCATCCTGCGCCCAACCCGGAATACGGAAACGCAAAGCAAATTCCTGCTCTTTCTCGGGAGTAACTAAGATGGAAACCGTTCCTTCCCAAGGATATTCAGTAGTCTGTTCCAAAGCTATATTATTGCTGTCCGTATTAAGGTCAGCTTTACTTTGGATATAAAGGTTAACATAAATATCATTGCCCTGGGTGGCGTACATATAATAAGGTACGGAAGCCATGAAGCGGGTTACATTACCCGGACAGCAAGCACAACCAAACCAATGCTGGCGTTCGTGCTGCCCCATAGATTCGAGCGGATTATCATAGAAGAACTTGTCACCGCTAAGAGAAACACCCGAAATCACACCATTATAAAGTGCACGTTCCAACACATCGGCATATTTGGCGTTTCCCGTAGCCAGAAACATGCGGTGATTCCAATAAACATTGGCGATGGCTGCACAAGTTTCGCAATATGCGGTATGATTGTTCAGTTCATAGTTAGGTCCGAAACCTTCACCCTGCGGACGGGAACCGATACCTCCGGTAATAAAAAGCTTCTTGCTTGCCATATTCTCCCAAATACGACTCAGTGCGTTGAAATAAGCTGTGTCCTGGGTCAGGGCAGCCACATCGGCAACACCAGAATAAAGATATCCGGCACGCACGGCATGCCCCACAATCTCATCTTGCTGCAAAATGGGTTTATGATCCTGACTGTATTCGCTGAGACGATGACCGTCTGTTCCGCGACCGGTTTCCTCCACGAAGTATTTAGCCATTTTCAGATATTTCTCATCACCTGTCACTTTATATAATTTAGCAAGCGCCATTTCGGCAATGGGATGTCCCGAAGGAACATGCTTTTGCCCTTCATCGGGGCCAAACACCTGACAAACAAGGTCGGCATTTTTGATAGCTACATCAAGCAAGGAGCGTTTACCTGTTGCGCGATAGTGTGCAACGGCAGCTTCATACAAGTGACCGCTATTATAAAGTTCATGACTATTAATCTTTTCCCAACGATTCTTTCCCCACCAGCCGGAAAGGCGGTAGCATTTATTAGTTACGCACGTAGTGAGGTAGCCGTCCGGTTCCTGAGCGGCCGCGATAAGGGAGATGACACTATCCAGATAAGCATCCAGTGCTTTGTCATACTTCACAGCCAGCGAGTAGGAGGCTCCTTCTATTATCTTATAAGGATCGGTATCGTCAAAAGAGAAATCACCACGGTGTTCACCCTTCATTAATCCTCCGGCAATGGCAAAATTATCGAAGCGTCCGTTCTTCTCACATTCTTTAAATGCGGAAGGTATGGAGACTGTACGATTGGTTTCAATACGCGGAGTCCAGAAGTTATCGTTCAGGTGAACTTGTGTAAAAGGAACTTCTTTAATCGGAGCATCAGGCTGAACGTAGGGTTCGCTGCAAGCACTCATGCCCAGGAGGGCGATGCTACCGAAAAGGAATTGAATTCGTTTCTTCATAATATTATATATGTATTTTTAGTTCGTTACCAAAAGTATACGGCAAAGGAAAAGGATTTATCTTAAACTGAATAAAACGAAAGTCCATATGAATGCAAAAATAGTCGGGCTACAAAGGCTCTGGAGGATATTTAGATTATTATTTCATTGGTTTGGATTATTTTTTCATGGCTGCAGATATTATACCCGAACCGCACCCGGGATGCACTTGCTCCGTACATTCTTCGCTCAGAAGTACCTCTGCACGGAGAAAGTACGGAGAAGGTACGGAGCAAGTACGGTACAGGTACGACGCAGGGGTGTTTCTGATACAGCGCAGAGGCATAGTTTCTCAAGAATAGTTTCTTAATCTAATGGAAATCATCTATCTTTGTCATTCAGAAACATTGCTTAAAGGAGGAACTGATTATGATGTATATGGCACCTGCGAACAGAAAACGTTTACCTTATGGTATGATGAACTTCGAGGATATCCGCCTCGAAAACTATTATTATGTAGACAAGACCGCCTTTATTCCCATGATTGAGCAGGCAGACCGCTTCTTTTTCTTTATCCGTCCCCGCCGCTTCGGCAAGAGCCTGACGCTAAACTTGCTACAACACTACTATGACGTGCGTGCCAAGGACAAGTTTGACACGTTGTTCGGCGACCTCTACATTGGACAGCATCCTACGCACGACCGCAACAGCTATCTGGTACTGAAGCTCAACTTCTCCGGTATCATCGGTGAGCTGAACAATTACCGCCAGGGACTGGATGCGCACTGCCAGACCATGTTCGACTATTTTTGTGATATTTATGCCGACTATCTGCCACAGGGCATCAAGGAAAAGCTGGATGAAAAAGATGGTGCGGTAGAGCAGCTTGAATATCTATATACAGAATGCCAAAAGACGAATCAGAAGATTTACCTCTTCATTGATGAATATGATCATTTTACCAATGCCATCCTTTCGGATGCCGGAAGTTTACACCGTTACACAGACGAGACACACAAGGAAGGTTATCTGCGCGCTTTCTTCAATAAGGTGAAAGCCGGAACCGACTCTTGCATCAAGCGCTGCTTCATCACTGGAGTCAGTCCCGTGACGATGGATGACCTGACCAGTGGTTTCAATATCGGGACAAACTATTCCCTTACGCCGGAATTTAACGCAATGATGGGTTTTACGGAAGAGGAAGTGCGCGAAATGCTGACATACTATTCCACGAACAGCCCATTCCATCACAGCGTGGACGAATTGATAGAGATAATAAAACCGTGGTATGACAATTATTGCTTTGCCGAGGAATGCTATGGTGGAACTACGATGTACAATTCCAACATGGTGCTCTATTTCGTTAAGAACTATATTCAAAATGGCAAAGCTCCGCGAAGTATGTTAGAAGATAACATTCGTATCGACTACGAGAAGCTGCGCATGCTCATCCGCAAGGACAAGGAGTTTGCACACGATGCTTCCATTATCCAAACCTTGGTAAGCCAAGGCTTCATCACTGGGGAATTGAAGAAAGGTTTTCCGGCTGTCAACATAACCAATCCCGACAACTTCGTGAGCCTGCTCTATTATTTTGGGATGCTTACCATCAGCGGCACGCACAAAGGAAAAACCAAGCTCACTATCCCCAACATGGTAGTGCAGGAACAACTCTATACCTATCTACTGAATACGTACAATGAAGCCGACCTCAGTTTCGATAGTTACGAAAAGGGCGAATTATCCAGTTCTCTCGCTTATGATGGCGGCTGGCAAGCGTACTTCGGTTACATCGCTGATTGCCTGAAACGTTACGCCTCCCAGCGCGACAAACAGAAGGGCGAATTCTTCGTCCACGGCTTCACCCTTGCCATGACGGCTCAGAACCGCTTCTACCGTCCCATCTCCGAGCAGGACACGCAGGCCGGCTATGTGGATATCTTTCTTTGTCCGATGCTGGAGATTTACTCTGACATGAAGCACAGTTACATCGTGGAACTGAAATATGCCAAATACAAAGACCCCGAAACCCGAGTGGGGGAACTTCGCCGGGAAGCCATCGAACAGGCCAACCGTTATGCAGAGACAGACACGGTGAAGTGTGCCATCGGCACCACAGAATTACATAAGATTGTGGTGGTATATAAAGGAATGGAAATGCGGGTGTGCGAAGAGGTGTAGCCTCCGTCCCAGTGCCTATGCAAAAATAGTCCAAAGACTAAAAAGATAATCCAAACATAGTCCAAGAATACCATAAAAGGGTGATTCTTGGACTATTCTTTTATCACATTATATTATTCAGTCCTTCCGTTCACTCCTTTTTCACTTACTTTGCACACGAACCAAATAAAGAGCTAATCGATTATGAAAAACTGCACATCTCTCAAATTAGTCGTTATTTCCTTATTTTTATACTTCGGAAATAATCCACTCGGGGCAGCTCCCGGAAAGAAATATACGCTCTCCTCTCCTGATGGTAAGTTGAAGGTGGAGGTTACTGCCGGAAACGAACTGTCTTATCAGGTGATGCACGAAAACGATACAATTCTCTCTCATTCTAACATAGGATTAGTTCTGGCAGACGGAACTACAATAGGAAACAATTCTCAGGTAACGGGTATTAAAAGGAAAAAAGTCAGGGATAATGTAGAGTCTCCTTTCTATCGCTTCAAGGAGTTCATAGCCACATGCAATGAACTTAACTTGAAGCTGAAAGGTGATTTCGGCATTACCTTCCGCGCCTATGACGAAGGAGTGGCTTATCGTTTTTACACAACACAAAAGACAGAAGTAACCATCAAAGAGGAAGTGGCAGAATTCAACTTCAACCAGGATTACACAGCCTATCTTCCTTATACAACGAATGACAAAAAGCCGATGGCAATGGCTTTTCAAAACATATACGATGTTACCCCATTGTCGAAGGCACAGCCGAAAGTAGCTTTCCTACCCGTTACAGTGGACTGCGGTAAAACCAAATTAACTCTACTGGAATCTGATCTTGAAGCATATCCGGGAATGTTTGTAGAATCTAAAAAAGATGGATATGGGCTAAAAGGTGTTTTTGCCCCCTACCCTACCCAAACAGATTTCTATCCCTGGCGTATGCAGGAGTATGTCACAGAAACCAGTGATTTCATAGCACGCAGTAGTGGGGCACGTACTTATCCCTGGCGCGTACTGGCTGTTACAGAAAAGGATACGGATATGCCTGTTAACAATCTGGTGTATGCGCTGGCATCTCCCAATCGTATAGGTGACACATCATGGATAAAGACCGGAAAAGTGGCTTGGGATTGGTGGAATGACTGGAATCTGAAAGGTGTCCCCTTTAAGGCAGGTATCAATATGGATACCTATAAATATTACATAGACTTCGCCAGCAGGAATGATATAGAGTTTATAGTGCTCGACGAGGGTTGGTACAATCCGAAAAGCGGTGATATGCTGACCGTTGTACCCGAACTGAATCTTCCCGAACTAATCGCCTACGGAAAGCAGAAAGGGGTTGATATCATTCTTTGGACAGTATTCAATGTACTCGACAAGCAACTGGAAGCCGCCTGCAAGAAGTACTCCGAAATGGGTATCAAAGGCTTCAAAGTAGACTTTTTGGATCGTGACGATCAGACTGCAGTTGAAATGGTATATCGTATCGCTGATGCTACGGCAAAACATAAGTTGACACTCGACCTCCATGGCATTTACAAACCTACAGGTATCAATCGCACTTATCCGAATATCATCAACTTTGAGAGCCTGTTCGGTATGGAAGAGGTGAAGTGGACGGATATCAAGAACAACATGCCTCTCTACGATGTGACCTTCCCTTATATCCGTATGATGGCAGGGCCGGTAGATTATACTCCGGGTGCCATGCGCAATGCAACGAAAGCCGACTGGCGTGCCGTCTATTACTCACCGATGAGTATGGGAACCCGTTGTCATCAGTTGGCCGCCTATATTGTACACGATTCTCCGCTCACCATGCTGTGCGACGCTCCGACGAATTATTTGAATGAACAGGAATGTGTGGACTTCATCACTTCAATTCCCGTAGAGACGGATTCTACCTTTATCGTTGCAGGTAAAATAGGAGAATATATCGTTAGTGTACGAAAGAAAGATATCAACTGGTACATTGGCGGGATGACAAACTGGGATGAACGTGATGTAGAACTTGACTTTTCGTTCCTGCCTTCCAATGTTCGCTATACAGCCACGCTTTTTGCTGATGGTATTAATGCGAACAAGCAAGCGGAAGATTATCGTACAGAGAAACTGATTATAGATAAAAACAGCCGGATAAAGCTACATTTAGCTTCGGGCGGGGGATTCGCGATGAAACTTGAGTTATATCCGGTGCGGGGTGAAGTAACGTCCATACCTGAGGGAAAGAATATTCCTTCTTTCTATAAGAAATACATTGAAACTGAGGGATTATATGTTACTTCATCCGAGCGAGTAAGTGACGAGGCGTTGCTGAAGGCCTGCGATATCATCAGTCTGATGCTATCAAAACGTCCGGATGTAAAAGCGCATATGGTGAAAAAAGGCTGCCATGTGATGGTTATCGGTAAAGACGAAGAAACTTGTGATTTACCGGAATTTGCCCATATCTGCAATTCACCGGACAGCATTGCATACTGGAACTGGCGTGCCCGTGGTTTCGGTGGAGCACCGGAAGATGAGTTCTCCGCCAGTTGCGGGGAAGAGAATCTATTGGCCTTGCCACAAGATAAATATACGGGTGAGAATATTCTGATTCATGAATTTGCCCATCTGATACATATGGTAGGAATTGCAGGTGTAGAACCTGATTTCAATGACCGACTGGAAGCATTGTGGAAAAGTGCTGGAGAAAAAGGACTATGGGCCGGTACTTATGCATTAAGCAACAAGGAAGAGTATTTTGCGGAATGTGTACAGTCTTTCTTTAACTGTAACCGTTACGCTGATCCAGCCAATGGTGTACACAATTCTATGAATCGTCGCGTAAAGCTGAAAGCCTACGATCCGGAAATGTACAAGTTGTTGAAAGAATATTTTTATGAGATAGAGATACCGATTAATAATGAAATACATAAATAATAATTTAGTGGCGAGAATACCTGAAATCAAGTCAGGCTGAAAGCCTGAGATTCAGTTCGATAAATTACCATTTATAAAAACAATCAAGCAACAGCATGAATAGAATCATCTTTTTGACCGCTTCCCTCTTAATAGGAGCCATTTCCGCCTTTGCACAGGCCGCTTTCAATACTCCCGGTGCCGGCAATCCCGTGATTCCCGGATATTTCGCCGACCCTACCATCAAAAAGTTTGGTGATACTTATTATATGTACGCCACTACCGATGGCAGTGGTGCAGGCTTCGGCCCCGCACAAGTATGGACCAGCAAGGACTTCGTAAACTGGACCCTGATGCCCATGAACTGGCCCGACAGCCACTGGATATGGGCACCCGATGTGATGCAGCACTCTGATGGAAAGTACTACTACTTCTACTGCCAGCCCTGTATCATTCATTGCGGAGTCAGTGAAACTCCCCGTGGTCCGTGGAAGAATATCCTGGGCGATAGCGAAGCCGTCCTCATCCCCGACCGTTTCGTAACAAATGCCATCACTCTGGATGGACAAACATTTGTGGACGATGACGGCTCAGTCTATATGTACTGGGGAACCTGGGGCATTTACAAAGGTTTCGGTTGCGGTGCCGGAAAGATGGCTCCCGCCCTGAAGAGTTTCACCGAAACCCGCCTCATCCCCAACACCGAAGCCACGGATTTCTTCGAGGCTCCCTTCGTCATCAAGCGCAACGGGACGTACTACTTTATGTACTCTTCCGGCTCCTGCCACGACCACACGTATCGTGTGCAATATGCCACATCGGATAAACCTTTAGGCCCCTACAAATATGGTGGTTGCATCCTCGAAACCAATGCCGACGGCACCATCCACGGCCCGGGTCATCATAGCATCTTGCAGGAAGGAAACGATTACTACATCGTTTACCACCGCCATGATAATCCGCACTCCAACCGTGGCTTCCATCGCCAGCTCAGCATAGACCGCATGGAATTTGCCGAAGATGGAAGCATCAAGAAGATTATCCCTACCCACGACGGCGTAGGGGCACTGGCTCCCTCGGTAGTGAAATCTCCCAACCTCGCCTTTGGCAAGAGTGTGCGTGCATCTTCTTATTATGACGATAATTTCCTACCCGAATATGCCGTAGACGACAACAACGGCACTCTGTGGCGCCCCCGCGGCATGGGACAGGAATGGATTGAAATAGACTTGGGACGCACGCAACAGATACAAACCATCTGGACGCAATTTGAATATGGCACACAGTTCTACCAATATCTGATAGAGACTTCTACCAACGGCAAGTGCTGGGATATCTTCGCCGACAAGCGGAACAATCACCTGGCAGGCAGTCCGATGGTAGACTTCGGAAAGACGAAGGCACGTTTCGTGCGCCTCACTTACACCGGCGGACAGAAGAATGGTTTTGGCGGCGCCATCTGGAATATCAAAGTATTTTCCGGTATCGAAGATTCCGCCCCGCAGCAATGGCTGGGCTTGACTGCCGCCGACTGGGACGGCCGCGAATGGCAGAACAATGAAGGAATGTTAGGAGGTACTTTTATCCTGAAAGCAGGATCAGCCCGCACCGAGCGCATTGACGGACGCGACGCACTGGTGCTGGAACCGGGCACCACGCTGGAATACCGTCATCCGTTACTTTCTCCCTCCAAGGAGCATACAATTAGTGGGTTAGTTTATAGATTAGGTAGATGGCAAAGATACGAAGCGGAGTCTGCCCTTTCATCGGGAATGATTTCGCTTCGGAGCGGAGCTGAAAAGCTGACTATCACTAACCTGAGATATTATAACTGGAAGCAGGAAGCAGCCGAGGAGGCGCACGATGCCACCACAAATATTGTGCGTCTGCCGGCTGCAGAGCAGCAGAAGCGGGGCATGGTGGTAAGCATCAGTGCCGATGACTTTGCAGCCGGAGATACGGTGCGTTACATCTCCAATCATGGAGTGGATGGATATTTTGAAGCCCGGAAAGCACCGGCTATTGTTGAAGAGGTGCAAGGAAAAAAGAGTTTCCGCTTCGATGGGCATCAGGTATTCCATTCCAGCTTCCCGCTACCGGCCACGCTGCTGGATAATACGCCTTACACTCTGGAGGCATGGATATTGAACGACTCCATTGCCGAAAATGAGTGTGTGGCAGACTTCACCACTTCGCACAACGAATTGGAGAAGATTATGCTGGTGAGCGGCACGGAGCCACGCTGCGGAGTGATTAATCATTATGGCTGGTATGAAGACGCCGGGTATAAAGAGATGAAGACGCTTGAAGGCAAGTGGCAGCACGTATATATCTGCTTCGACGGACGCATGGAGCAGGTGTATATCAACGGGCAGTTAATTAGCGAAAAAGACATCCAGCTATTGATAAAACCCTCACAATACGTAACTTTGGGGCAGAATGCCGAACGCAACTGGCCATTTACGGGGCATTTGCACATGTTGAAGTTGTGGGATGAGTATATACCGATGAAATAAAGTAGAGATATGAAATGTACCATTAATTCTTCCATAAGCACAGCTATATTAATAGTTTTCATCTGTTTGTTCTCATCCTTTAACTTGAGTGGATGCAAGGATGATGATGACAATGAAGATAAAATCTTAGAGCAAAGAGACTACTATAAAAAGTTCATTGACCACAAGTTGAAAGGAACCAAGGGTATCTTAAAAGATGCTAAAGGGTGGGTATTCAATTCTCCTGTATATGGATGGATAGTAACATTTGGAGATATTTATAGCGAGAATTATGACAAAACGCAACTCCCTGTTATCGAAGCCAATGATATCTATTATAGGTTATCCAGTTCCTCGGAAGTGTACTCAAAATTCAAAGACCAGTATGTTCTTATTGATGGCAAATATACATATCTATATACAATAGATCACCTTGATATCGACTATTGGATAAGAACAGCCTTTTTCGAAATAGATTATACAGATATAACACCCTATGAAGATTAAAAATGGAGAGTTATAGAATAAATACCATTTTAAAATTACTAATACTGTTATTCATCAATGTGGCTTGTGCAGATAATGTTTTAGTCACAGATATGAATGATGTGAAAACACGAGCAGTTAACGAAGAACCCAAAGTGTTTTTTACTTGTGCGGCAAATAGTACGGCCACAAGGAGTAGTGACATTGAAGTACAACCTCTCACAACTCTGCCAAAGACAATTTACCTTTTCAATGTCTACATTCATATCATACGCCCTGCGGGTGGAAATGAATTTAAAGATAAAGAGAGTATCTGTAATACATTAATGGAACGTTTGAACAGATACTTTCATAAACATAGTATTTATTTTAGCCTTTCCGGCTCCGAATTTATTGATTCGGATATTTATAATGCATATAATAGATATAATGCAACGCAGATCTATAGTGTAAATCCACATTCAGATGCATTTGACATTTACATTTTTACAAATGGAGATAACTTCGGCAGCGTGGGTGGAGCAGCTGTAACTGGGCAAGGAAATGAATGTTGGGTGACTTCTAATTCGTATCATTTAGATACGGCACCACATGAGATGGGACATATTTTAGGATTGGAACATACCTTTAAAGGGACTGCTGATGGCATGAACCCTGAATTTGTTGATGGTAGTAATGCAGCAACTGCAGGTGATAAAATCATAGACACTCCTGCCGATCCTGCCATTTATGATAATAATTTCAATTACGGAGGAACCATTCATGATGTAGATGCACATGGTGATGTGTACAGACCTGATGAAACGAACCTTATGTCTTATTATGCCATAAGAAATCAGTTCACCGAGGGTCAAGAAGCTAAAATAAGAAGCACCATCTATGGGTCTACAGAAAAAAAAGCTCGATTACACAAAGGTAACAACTTAATCCAAGGTAATAGTATCATAAACTCTTCAGCAAAATATGAACTAAATTCCAGCCTCTTGTCAGAATACCTTTTAGACAATGCTTCCATTCGCTGGACAGTAAAAATGGATGCATATTCAAACTCACTTTCAAAGAATGTTACGTCTACGACCTATTATACAAGCAAGACTTTAACGATAAAAGATGCAGGAAGTGATTACCCATCACAGAAATATACAATTAAAGCAACCATTACGGATTCAAGAGGATATTCATTCACAACAGAAGAAAAAACTGCTCATTTCGTAAGAGTGAACTTTAGCAGCGGAAGTCTGAGATGGCAAACACTTTATAACAATAAATCTACAAACGGCACTTGTACATCTATATCTAACTATATCAGAGCATATCAAGGAGGAGTGCTCTATCTCGATTATATTGACAATTTAGGGGGAAGTTCCACGGTATATCCCTCCAATTACAGCTTTATGATCTTGGGAAATATGGCTTCATATTTCCAGATGCGAAGCAACAAGTCTTTTTATTGTGCTACCGGAACTCCCAAAGGTACGACTTATGCCATGCTACAAATAACAGTTTCGGGGCTTTCTAATATTATAAGCATACCTATAGAAATCATGTCGCCATCATCTATTTATGACATTGAAGCAGACTCTATCCGCTTAGAGAATGATTCAATTAGCAAAATATTCATTCATTCAAATAAATAACGCCATGAGAAGTTTTTTATTATCAGTTTTGATTGCCGGCACTGCCATAGGCAGCCAGGCGCAAGTGAAAAAACAATCGCACGGGTATCCCATCGATCCCATACCTTTCACCTCAGTGAAAGTAACCGACTCCTTCTGGGGGCAACGCCTCAATGCGAGCCGTGAAGTAACCATTCCTCTTGCTTTCAGCAAATGTGAGGAAACAGGAAGATATCAGAACTTTGTCAACGCAGCGCATCCCAGCGATACGATTAAAGTAGGCGGACTGGCTTTCGACGATACGGACGTCTATAAAACCATCGAGGGCGCCAGCTACCTGTTGCAGACTTATCCGGACAAGAAACTGGCTAAATACATTGACAGCGTACTGGTGATTGTAGCCGCTGCACAGGAACCCGACGGGTATCTCTACACCAGTCGCACCATGAACCCGAAACATCCACACGAATGGGCGGGAAGCAAACGTTGGGAAAAGGTAGAAGACCTGAGCCACGAGTTCTACAACCTGGGACACATGGTGGAAGGCGCCATCGCCCACTACCAGGCTACCGGAAAGAAGAACTTCCTCAATATCGCCATCCGATATGCCGACTGCGTATGCCGTGAAATCGGTACAGGCGAAGGACAGCAAATCCGTGTTCCCGGACATCAGATTGCCGAAATGGCACTTGCCAAACTTTATCTGGTCACCGGAGACAAGAAATACCTCGACCAGGCCAAGTTCTTCCTCGACCAGCGTGGATATACCAGCCGTACGGACGAATACAGCCAGGCACATAAACCGGTGGTTCAGCAGGATGAGGCTGTAGGACACGCCGTTCGCGCCGCATATATGTATGCAGGTATGGCCGACGTAGCCGCCCTGACGGGAGACACTGCCTATATTCATGCCATCGACCGTATTTGGGACAATATCGTCGGCAAGAAATATTACATCACCGGCGGTATCGGAGCTACCGCAGCCGGAGAGGCTTTCGGCAAGAACTACGAATTGCCCAACATGTCAGCCTATTGCGAGACTTGTGCTGCCATCGGCAATGTGTATGTCAATTATCGTCTTTTCCTCCTGCACGGTGAATCCAAATACTACGATGTACTGGAACGCACCTTATACAATGGTCTGATTTCAGGCGTATCCCTGGACGGCGGTGGCTTCTTCTACCCCAACCCGCTGGAAAGTATGGGACAGCATCAACGCCAGCCCTGGTTCGGTTGTGCCTGCTGCCCGTCCAACATCTGCCGTTTCATCCCGTCCCTGCCGGGATATATCTACGCAGTAAAGGATAAGGACGTTTACGTCAACCTCTTCATGTCCAATACTTCCGACCTGAAAGTGGGTGGCAAAGCTGTTTCTATCGAGCAAACCACCAAATACCCGTGGAACGGCGACATCACCATCGGCATCAACAAGAACAGCGCCGGACAGTTCAACCTGAAAGTCCGTATTCCCGGATGGGTTCGGGGTCAGGTAGTTCCCAGTGACCTGTATGCCTATAGTGACGGCAAGCGTCTGAAGTACACAGTGAAAGTAAACGGAGAAGCCGTACAGAATGAGCTGAAAGATGGTTATTTCTGCATCGACCGCCGTTGGAAAAAGGGTGACAAGGTGGAAGTGCACTTCGACATGGAACCGCGTACCGTGAAAGCCAACAATAAGGTGGAAGCCGACCGCGGACGCATTGCCGTAGAACGCGGACCGATTGTATACTGTGCAGAATTCCCGGATAATAACTTCGACATCTTCAGCGTATTCATGAACCGCAACCCGAAGTTTGAAGTGGTGGAAAAGCCCGATCTGCTGTATGGCATCAACCAATTGAAGACCGGCGCACAGACACTTGGCTACGACGATCAGGGTCGCCTGACCACTACCGATGTGAGCCTGACACTGATACCTTACTACGCATGGGCCCACCGTGGTTCGGGAGCTATGGAAGTATGGTTGCCGCAAGAGCTGAGCGCATCCCGCCCCGCCATGCCTGCCACACTGGCTTCGGAAAGTAAAATAGACGCATCCCATCGCGCAAGCTCCATTTCAGCCATCAACGACCGCCTGGTTCCGAAAGATGAAAATGACCGTTCCCTGCCCTACTATCATTGGTGGCCCAAACAGGGAACTACGGAATGGATCACGTATGAGTTCCCGGCAGAAGCTACCGTATCAAGTTCTACCGTATATTGGTTCGACGATGCCCCCTGGGGCGGTTGCCGTGTACCGAAAAGCTGGAAGGTATATTATAAAGATGCACAAGGCCAGTGGCACCCCGTCACAGGTACCGACAAATATGGCGTTGTAAAAGGTGCGGGAAACACCGTAAACTTTGATCCCGTGAAAACCAAATCAGTAAAACTGGAAATTACCCTGCCGGACAAACATGCAGCAGGTGTTTATGAATGGGAAGTACAATAAAGGTTAGTTAGATATGAATGTTTGTAAGTTAGGTTTGTCGATAGCCATGCTCCTTAGCGGGGGCATGGCTTTCGCACAAGGCACAGTGGATGATTATAACCGTGCCTACGCATTAAGAGAGAAATTCAGTGCCAACAAAGTTTTCTACTCCAACGTCACGCCGCAATGGATAGAAGGCACACATCAGTTCTGGTATGTACGCAATACGCCCGAAGGCCGTATCTACGTATCGGTGAACGCAGACAAGAAAAACAGAAAGGAGTTGTTCGACCACAAGCGTCTGTCAAGCGCACTGAGCAACGCATCCGGCAAAGAAGTAAAGCCCGAGACAATCCAACTGGAACGGTTACGGGTGAACCCGAGCTTAGATACGCTTCGTTTTGTATTTGGCAATCAGCGCTGGATGTACGCCACCCGCAAAAATCAGTTGGTAAATGAAGGCAACCTGCCCGGCCGCAATGCACCACAGAAACACTGGATGGAACGGGATGACGAAAAAGAAACCGCTCCCGTAACTTCACCCGATGGAAAGTATACCGCCTATATCAAAAATCAGAATGTATATGTGAAGGAACTTACCACCGGAAAAGAGAAGCAGTTGAGCCTTGACGGTACACTCAGCAACTACTACTCAGCTTATATCCGCTGGTCTCCGGACAGCAAGAAAGTGGCATCCTGCAAAATCCGCCCGGTAGAGAAACGATATGTATACTATGTAGAGTCTTCTCCGGCGGATCAGCTCCAACCGAAACTGCACAAGCAGGAATATGCCAAACCGGGAGACGAACTTCCTTTCAAGATACCTTGCATTTATGAAGTTGAAACAGGACGAGGTATCATCCCCAGCACCGACCTCTTCGACCGGCAGTATGAAATATACGGCCCCGAATGGAACCCGGACAGCCGTTCTGTTACCTTCGAGTACAACCAGCGCGGACATCAGGCATATCGTGTACTTGAACTCTCTGCCGAGACAGGCGCCGTGCGTCCTCTGATAGAAGAAACCAGTGACAAGTACGTGAACTATACCCGCCGCTTCCGCCACGACCTGAGGGACAACAAGCACATCATCTGGATGAGCGAACGGGACAACTGGAACCACCTGTACATGTACGACCGCACTACCGCACAGCCCGTCCATCAGATAACCCGCGGCGAATGGTATGTGCGCGAAGTGCTCCGCGTAGACGAGGACAACCGGCAGATTTATTTCTCCGCCAACGGTGTGCAGCCGGGCGAAGATCCTTACCTCATCCGCTACTACCGCATCGGCTTCGATGGCAAAGGATTCACCTGCCTCACTCCCGAAGAAGGTATGCACCGGGCCTGGTTCTCACCGGACATGAATTATCTGGTAGACGTTTACTCTATGGTAAACAAAGCCCCCGTTGCCGTATTGCGCAGTGCCGAAGACGGCAAAGTGGTGATGCCGCTGGAGACAGCCGATATCAGTCGTCTGGAAGCAGAAGGTTGGAAAGCCCCCGAAGTATTTACAGCCAAGGGCCGCGACGGGAAAACGGACATGTGGGGATTGATTGTACGCCCTACCAATTTCGACCCGAACCGGAAGTACCCGGTGATCGAATATATCTACCAAGGCCCCGGCGATCAATATGTGCCCAAAACCTTCATTCCGTACAATTGGTACATGACTTCCCTTGCCGAACTCGGCTTTATCGTCGTCATGGTAGATGGAATGGGAACCTCATTCCGCTCACGTGAATTTGAAAACGTATGCTACAAGAATCTGAAAGATGCAGGACTTCCCGATCACATCTCCTGGATTAAAGCTGCCGGAGAGAAGTATCCGTATATGGATATGGACCGCGTAGGCATCTATGGCTGTTCCGCCGGAGGCCAGGAATCCACCACTGCCGTGCTGCTGCATCCCGAATTCTACAAAGCCGCTTATTCCGCCTGTGGCTGCCACGACAACCGCATGGATAAAATCTGGTGGAACGAACTCTGGCTGGGATATCCCGTAGGAGATCAATATAAGGAAGGATCGAATGTAGAGAATGCCCATCTGCTGAGTCGCCCCCTGATGCTGGTGGTAGGCGAACTGGACGATAATGTAGATCCTGCCTCAACCATGCAGGTGGTGAACGCACTGATAAAAGCCAACAAAGATTTTGAATTGGTAGTGATTCCCGGTGCACACCACACGATGGGAGAAGATTTCGGGGAACATAAACGCTATGATTTCTTTGTACGCCATCTGATGGGGGGAAACCCGCCGAAGTGGGAAGAGGTGAAGAAGTGATAAAGTGATAGGGTGATAGAGTGCTTATCACTTTACCACCCTATCACTCTACCCCTTCAGTCGCATAATGAACTTACTTCCTTTCCCCAATTCGCTTTCCACCGTCAATGTTCCCCCATGTGCCTCCACAAAGTCTTTTGAAATGGAAAGTCCCAGTCCACTGCCTTGCACCTTTGTGCCGGGCACACGGAAATAACGGTCGAAGATACTCTGATGATAACGGGGATCGATACCTTTACCGAAATCCTGCACATACAGTTCAACAAAGTCTCCCTCACGCTTGGCACCAATAACGACACGTCCGTTTTCTTTTGAATAACGGACTGCATTGCTCAGAAGATTCGTCAATACCCAGGCTATCTTCTCACTATCCACAAACAGTTTCGGCATTTTTTCCTCCGGATACTCCACTTCTATCTGGATGCCGAACTTATCCGCCTGAACCTGATTGGCTTTAATGGCATATTCTATAAGTTCGATAGGCTTGGTTATCTTCGGCATCATCTGGAGCTTGCCGGCTTCTACTTGTGTCATATTCAGGAGTTCACCGGTGATACCCAGCAGGCGGTCGGCATTCTCTTTAATGCTTTTCGATAATTGTTCCTGCTCATCATTCAAAGCTCCTACCCGCTTGTCTTCCAACAACTGCAAACTCATAAGAATAGCTGAGATAGGCGTTTTCAGTTCATGGGAGATGGTGGAGATAAAGGTTGTTTTGGCAGAATCCAACTCTTTAAATTCGGTGATATTCTTCAGCAGGATCACATCACCCAGATTCTGCGGTTCATCCGTATCGGCATCCGTATTCATAATGGTGATGTAAGAAGCCTGAAAATAGCTTTCCTTATTATCCGCATAGATTTTCAAGGGTTCTTTCTTCTCACCCGGAGTAATCAGTTCCCGAACCAGACGACGAAGGAGATCATTCTTTAAGGACAGTTCCTCGGCAGAGTGGCGGATTACATCTTCACGTTTCAGATTCAATACGGTAAGTGCTTCTTTATTGATAAAGAGTATTTCATGCTCACAATTCAGACCGATAATAGGTTCATGGATACTGTTCACAACGGCTTCAAGAAACTTCTTGGCAGAAAGAATATCGTTCAGCGTACTGGCACGATATTCAGTCAGGCGCTCGGCCATACTGTTGAAGCTATCGGCCACCTGGCGGAATTCCTCGTGTCCGCTCATATCCAAACGTTTCTCATAGTTATGATTGGCGATTTCAAGGATGCCACGCGTCAGTTCCTGGATAGGCTTGTTGATGGAACGGGGAAGCCAGACCAGCAACACGATACTGGCAAGAATGCAAATAGCACCTGTAACGGAAATCCACAGCAAAGCACGTTCCAGTCCGGGCATGGCGGCAGGACTGTCCGGTTCGGTGGCTGTCAGTATCTGAAGATTCACTACGGAGAGAGCAACCAGCAGAATGATCATACCAGCCAGAATGCCTACACTGAGTATTAATTTAGTACGAATATTCATAATGCACTGATGAATTAAATTTTATGCAAGTATAATCAAATCTATGTTTGCTTGCGCCAATTCGCTCACAAATTTTCTGTATTTCAACACCATGAACAAGGATTGCGGAAAGCGGAAAGCAGGACTTCCCATGCAAACCGTCGTAATTTGCCGCTCTTTACAGGCCCGTACCACGGCATCCAGCACGTCCCGGGACTGTACCTGGAGAACTTCACCATCCAACTCAGTAACCAGTTTGAAGTGGTTCAGCAGATAACGCTGGCTTGCCAGGTCGATGCGGTCGGCACTCTCGCGGGGCGTCTGCACATACAGGGCAATGAAAGAAGTATTGTAGCGGGTAGCCAGCCGTGCCGCCTTACGGATGATGCGCCGTGGCGTCTTCTCATGACTGCTGATGCATGCCAGAAACTTCTCGTGCCGGACGCCTACGCTCGAAATGACGACTTCGTTCTCCACCTTCTTCTCCACTCGCAGGGCTACTTCCTTCAAGGCCAGTTCACGGAGTTGGAGGATGTTCTCGGTCCGGAAGAAGTTGGTCAGTGCCGTCTGCACCTTCTCCGGGCGATAAATCTTGCCGGCTTTCAGACGGGTTATCAGTTCTTCGGCAGTCAGGTCGATGTTCACCACCTCGTCCGCTTCCTGAAGGACACTGTCGGGGATGCGCTCTTTGACTTCGATGCCGGAGATGCCTTGCACTTCTTCGTTCACGCTCTCGATGTGCTGGATGTTGACGGCGGAAATCACGTTGATGCCTTCGTCCAAAAGGTCCATCACGTCCTGCCAACGCTTTTCGTTACGACTGCCTTCTACGTTGGTATGCGCCAGTTCGTCCACGATGACTATTTCGGGATGGATGCGGATGATACCCTCCAAATCCATTTCTTCCAGTTCCTTGCCTTTGTAGAATATCCGGCGGCGGGGGATGACGGGCAGGCCTGCAAGGAGAGCTTCCGTCCCGGCACGTCCGTGGGTTTCGATGTAGCCGATTTGCACGTCTACGCCGTTGTCCAGCAGGTCGTGGGCTTCCTGGAGCATCCGGTAAGACTTGCCCACACCGGCTATCATGCCGATGTAAATCTTGAACTTGCCACGACGGGATTTCTTTATCAGGTCGAGGAAGTGTTGCACGTTTTGTTCTCTGTCCATACCTTTAAGTAGTTATCATTATGGGTTAGCTGGGATTGGTAAGTGAGTTGGCATATCATCAATACGGATGATGGGTATCATCAATACGGATGATGAGTACCATCAATACGGATGATGGGTAT
>ULMJ01019183.1_pt1 | contig 39004 bp, 28 predicted proteins | sample 1951641 | NCBI WGS metagenome assembly ULMJ01 (sample SAMEA4835550, study PRJEB28245) | human gut metagenome | biome: gut microbiome; material: fecal sample | place: Denmark | collected 2008 | reverse complement strand
CAGATAATTATAGGAGCCTACGAATATCATCACAAAACTACGCATTTTACCGGTTATTTTATCTTTCAACACCACCATTCTTGTCGTATTACAGATATAATCAACTTTTGTACAAGGGTCCCAATGTAAAGCAGTTTCCGAATCGATAATCAAGTGCACTCCATTCGTCAGAATAGGAGTTTCCACGGTTTCAAATCGCCCCCAAGAACTCGTTTTAGCTCCTTCCCAATCAGGCTTTACAGGCAATTCTTTCCCATCCTCCTCACAGGTACGTGTCATCACTATTGGAGCATACTGATTATCATACCATTGTCGGGCTACTGATACGGTTAGTTCGTCCGTAGGCGAATCATCGTCGTGCAGCATTTGTTCTGTACAGGCTAACAACGTACCCAACACACCTATGTGTATCAGAATACGCCACTTTTTCCATTTTTCAATGTGTTTCATGCGTTTTTCATTTTTTAATTAAACATTATCTTAACTCATCTTCGAAGATTTTATTTAAATCACGATGCAAATAGAAAGTAGTAAAATCGTATACCTTAACTTTCTCGGTCAGTAGTTCGTGAGCTATTGCCACAGCCTCCTCCTTCTTACCTATTTCATTATACAGAAAAGCTAGTTTTGCACGAGGGGTTTGTAATGCAGGCACCATATAAGCAGCCAATATATATGTCTCTTCAGCTTCTTTCCATTTTTCTTGTTCTTTCAAATAATCTCCTTTCATCAATAATAATCCGGGAGAAGGAAAACGTTGTTCTAAGAGGTGCTGTACATAAAGATATTCACTCTCCTGATGACCTTTTCTCAGCACTTGACAGTAGAAATAAGCAAACCCAATATCATCTATCATTTCTTTTTTAAACCTTATATAAACATCTGGCTGAGCTGCAATTTCACAGGAAGAATGAAACTGCAATATAGTGTATAATCTATGATAAGCTTTCCACTTCATCAAAAGCCGTTCACCTAAAAATGGAGCTGCACAACACAGACCTATTACCATAATTTTCTGGAACAAACGATTCATAGACAAGCTGCGTTCATTTTCTGTTTTTTTATTCAAATAGCAGGCCATTGCTATAACCAAGAGCGTAAGCACAGGAAACACTTGATCCGGATAGGCAAACATGCCCCACGACACAATTCCCACTATAACTGATTTAGTTATGATAGATACAGCATCCCTCTTTGAGGGAGGCAGAAACGCCCAAATGACAAATGTTAGATAAACAAAAAATCCCATCAATCCATGTTCTACTGTCACACGCAACAGCTCATTAAAAGCCAAATGAGTACTTCCCGCTAGTTTTTTTTCTGAAAGAGAAGTGGATGATTTCATATAATCAGCTTGATAATACAGATAATTTGCCGCAAACCCTCCCTTACCAAACCCTAAAACAGGTCTATCCTGTATCATTTTCCCACTAATTTTCCATACCAACAAACGTCCGTCAGCCGATTGTGGTTTTAATGTATATAGTATTCCGATAAATATCGGAAGCAGAATCATAGTTCCAAGAATATAAAACAACCGTACATTCTTCTGTTTGATAAATACAAATTTTATGTATAAGCAATAAAGTACAGAAGCCAACAAAGACACATAAGCCGCTCTAGCATAAGTCAATATCAAAAGAGGTACGGAAAAAGCCACGATCAACACCATACCGACAAGCAACATGCGACGTTTCTTCAAGTAATCATAGAATATTATAAAGCCATTTAATGCCACCCCTAATAACAGACTAAGTATTATAGCCAGAACTGCCGGATTATGAAATGGACCTGTCATAGAAAAATGGATACTGTAGGAAGGTATATATTCAAAGATTTGCAGATACCCCCAACCGGTAAACCATATTAATGCAACAAGAGTACATTTAAATATAGTAATATAAGATATGTACCTCAAGAAACGAATAGCCACAAACAAAGTTAGCAAACACAAGGCACCGATGTTCCATAAAGCATCCATATGATGAAAATCAAGCATGTAAAACAGCAAAAAGCACCAACAAAATATATCAATCTTATGGATCCTGAACTTCCTTTTATAAGTTAAAGAAAGTAGCAAGCCTACTATGAGAGATATTGCTGATACACTAAAAACAGCAGACATTCTCGTAAAGCCAAATATATCAGAAGGGAAACCGGACACTGATAGTATAACGATTACCCCCACCAATATTGAAACTGAAATATCTATTTTATTTTTCACCTTATACATTACCTTACCACCATTTATGATTGCCGTCTTCTTGGGTAAAAATGCGAGTTTCTTTACCCTTAGTTTTATTTTTCAATAGTAATAACGCATTTCCAGGAACCTGGTTATACTTCATTATATAAGAACTGTCTCCATACTTTTCTCCTAAAGAAACCCAACCTCCATCGAAATAAAACAATTCATATAATTCTCCTTTATTGATACCGTTATCATCATTATATGGCGCATACACTATACGTCCCACTTTTTCCTTTCTCTTAAACTGTAAACCGACCCATCCATCAGACGAAACCGGTGCATCAAAGTATGTCAGCATATCATGGTCAAAGACCATGTATTTATCACGCCCATTATTATACCAACTCCCTTCCGTACCAATAATTTCACCTTCTATCAGTTCATCCTGTTCATTGTACACTTCCAACTCTGCAAGATAAACATTTGAGTTTGGGGCCGATACATATCTCAATGCTGTTGCCTCTACAGGTTTATCCAACATGATTGATGTCGGAGCTAATGTCGCCGGAAAATCAATAATAGTATAAATATCTGTAAAGTTATTCGCATCCTCTGCTGTTGTTATCTGAAACTTTCCTCCAATAGTTCTGTTCTTCGCCAACTCATAAACATTTTCTTTATCAGGATATTTCCTTTTCAAGCAAACAGAGGTTAATTTACTCCTATCGGGATTCAACCACTTAATTAGCCCATTTTCTTCCACAATGAATGGATTTGAGGCAGGATATACTTCCCCTTGATGAAAGTAAGTTGCTAGATAAACATTTCCTTTCGAGACCTTTTTAAATGTCACTATTTGATTTTTTATTTTTCCCCAAGCTACGGGAACCCAATTCTGGTTATCAAATACTGATAAGTATACATACTCTTTAGCAGAAGGAGGAAATATAGATAATTTTATCTTAACATCTACTGGTTCAAAATACAAATCCGACACGTCCTTTAAGTGACTATCTTTAAATAAGGCAGGAATTTCTTCCTGTGGATTAAGGATTGCCAGAGATTCACTTTGTTCACTATACATTCTTCTGTAAACTTTTGCCAAACCATCTCGCTGTTGCAGACTAGAAATATGTTGGCCAAAAGGAACTTTATCGTAATATAAGAATGGAATCTGATAGTCCGGCCCCACTAATACACACCAACTATGCCCCAAACTCCTTTTAGCCCATTGAGGAGTAAAGTCAATAGCTATCGGGATACCAATACCTCTTAAAGAATAAGTAGTTAATGCCTGCAACTCCTTACAATCACCAAGACCAATTCTTGTATAAAGCAAGGACGATGGAGGAAGGTCCGGAATGATAGTCGTATAAAAGAAATCCTTTCTTGCAAAGTTCCGGAGCAAATAATTACATATACTAGAGTCACACATATTTTTTTGTGTAAACATCTCAAGACATACCTTCATACTATCTCTGTATGTTTCCATCCAATCCTCTACTCTTTCTGTCCCAATCCTATATGGCAACACATATTCACAAAAATCCGCAAAATCTAATTCTTTGCACCAAGGATACGTTAATGCCTCAAAACACAAATCAATATGATGTATCAATTGGGCAGCTGTAATATGTTCCAAATCAGCCCTCATCAACGCTTTTCCTTTTAAGATTTTCCTATTCAGTACCCAGCTTACACTATCAATATCCGACATAAGATTATTTACCACATAGCCTTCCACCTGACATAAAGAATCTATAATATGAAAATATCTGTCACCATAAACATAATCCCTATAATAGTATCCTTTCATATTTTCAATCAGAAAAAGTGCGGCTTTATATTTAAGAACATCCCCTGGTTGTTCAGAATAATGATCCAATACTTTCTCTAATTCGGCTCTATTATCTTTAGACAAAGCCAATGCTTGTTCCAACTTATAATTTTTCGAACAAGAATTACAAATTGACAAAACAACAATAAGTAATAAAACATTTCTCATACACTAAAGAATACAGATGTGAAAAACTACTTATACAAACGATCCCTCCTTCACGAGCAATTATCGCAAAGTTGCTATATCAATCACCAACTGGCTGTTATCCGTAATATAAGTGTTGGTGAACTTCACCTTATCATTTAAGCGAACCTTCAGTTCAACTGTAGCATTTCCCAAAATAGTGCCAGCCTTATTATCCAGTAAGATTTCAAAGTTCAGTGTCGATTTATTCACTACTTTAACTAATGCCTGATTACCATTCACTTCCTTCACCTCATATGCCAGGCAAGCCTTTACCAAAGCAGTCAGATTCTTTTCGGCCCCAATCAGAATATCCCCGAATTTCACAACAGAACGTCCGGCAAATAATGCTTCTTTCACCCCTTCGTGCGAACGTTCCCGGGCAAAGATTATAGTCATCGGACCATACTGTTTGTCAGTTCGATATGTCTGCTTATATACACCGTGGATATCTGTATTACCCATATACGTCAGGTTATACTCCTTACAATAGTTGAATGCTTTCGGATAATACTCAAAGCCATTCACCAACTCCACACCATGTATCTTCTTTTGTTTAATCAAATCCTTATGGACTTTATAAATAGTACTCGTGTCATTCGGCCATCCGGGATGATTCCACATGATGAAAGCACCTTGCTCCAAAGCATTATCGATTGCTACCAACGGGTCTTCTACATCCAAAGCATTTGCATCCTTCAAAAAAAGAGCATTGATATGTCCCAATGGCTTGGAACGGGTTATTTCAGCACCCGGTATCACGACCAGATTAGAACTCCCCTCTACTGTCTTCGCTCGTCTATAAGACTCATTATGGTCAGCCGTAATGAATTTGTTCGGACGATATTCAATGTGATCCGTTATAGCAATCACATCCAATCCACGGATAGCACCCTCCCATACCCGGTTTTCCGGTTTCACATCTCCATCAGAAAAAATGGTATGAGTATGAAAATCACACTTCAAAGTTTTATAACCGTCCACATCAGGGATATAGACATATTCTCCCGAATAAGGCTGTTGTGCCTCCGGAACCTTCACTACATCCAGTCCCTGCAATTGTGCAGCAACCTGGAAAGTAAAAGTCGATAAAAAAGCTAAGGATAGATATAATTTTTTCATTCTTTTATTATTTTGCAGATTTTTACTTCACCGGAGTGAACTTCACGAAAGTAACTCCATGATAAGGTACTTTTGTCTGAAAGCTACCATTTACTTCTCCCAAATCTTTCTGTCTCCACAAATCGCGAACCATTGCTTTACCATCAATACCGAGCTGTTTCAAATCAAAATTGAAGTCATACTCACGCATTTGCATAGCCTCAGCATCATCTTGATCCCAAAGGATAAAGTAAGGGTCTACATGGAAGAGACCTACTGCATAGGAACCATCATGCAACTTCTTAGACCAGATTTGTCCATTCTCTACTATCCTCTTCTTTGCAGGAGCTACCATCGGGTCCTGGCTAACAGAGATTACTTCATTATTCGTCAGAAGATTCAGTGTGAAGTCATCCATGTTCGCCATGTCGCAACCTATCAAGAGAGGAGAAGAAAGAAGACACCACAAAGAGATATGAGAATATTGTTCGTCCGCCGTCAGATAAGAATCGTGCACTTTACTTCCCCAGCCTTGACCGAGTTTTCCTACCACCAGCATGTCAGGGTCGTTGTTTCTCCCCGGAGCAGTGGTCTCAGCACAGACATCTTGGAAAGTACCGATAGCAGTCACTACATTCCACTCATCTGTAATATCACGGGTGGTACGCCATTGGTTACCGCCTGCCTCAGGAGCCCAGTTCCATACATTGGGTGCTCCATAGCCTACACAATAAACGATGTCGCGTTTTACTTTATCCAATGCTTTTCGCATCACGATATACGGTTCCTGAATTGTTTTCTCTTCTGAATTTTTCTCTATCTCCAGATAACCGCAATAGTCATATTTCAAGTAGTCAACACCCCAGCGTTCCCATGTTTTGGCATCAATTTCTTCGTGCAGATAGCTGCCTATATGACCACCACAAGTGGTAGCACCCGGAGAAGAATAAATACCAAACTTCAGACCCAAGCCATGAATATAATCTGTCAGTGCTTTGAAATCAGGAAACTTGTCATTGGAAAGAATTTCACCTTGTTTAGTGCGTTCCGCAGCTTCCCATCCATCATCAATATTCACGTATTCCCAACCGTAAGAGTGCAGTTTTTCATTCATCATACGGGCAGCATCACGTACTTTTTCATCGTTTACAGAAAGTCCCCAGCAATTCCAGCTATTCCAGCCCATTGAAGGAGTTAAGGCAATCTCATCACCGATTTTGATTGTCACTTCTTTCACCGCTGTACCTTTATCATTGGTAGCCTTCAACTGTACCTTGTATTCACCTTTCGTTGTAGCTTTACCTGTGATATGTCCATTAGCCGGATTCAATTTCACGCCTTCGGGAAGTCCCGTAGCTTTAAACGTCATCGGACGGTTACCAGTAGCCATTATCGACCACAAGAATGGATTTCCCGGACGTGCACCAAAGACTAACGGGTTATTAATGACCGGTGTCTCAGGAGCCGGCGGTGTCAGGATATACTTTTCCTTGGCAACCGGTTTAGCCCATGCGGGAATCGTTTTTACATCTCCACGGGTAGTGATCTTCACGTTCAACCAGTCTGCATGGTCGTACATGATACCATCTCCACACTCTTCTACCAATAGCAAAACTTTGTCAATTCCTTTCAGGTTCACATTGAATTCCTTTACAGGATCCCCTTTCTTCATGACACCACTCTTCCAGAGTTCTTTCCTGTCACCGAGGATTTTGAATTGAAGGTTACCGGCAAACAGATTCTTGTCGTCAGCACCAGCCAAACCGGATATTGATACTGCTTTGCCACCCAGTTCGTAGAGTAAACGACTGATGGAGTGGGCACCCAGCCCACGTTCATAAACCACTCCATTCACCGTAAGCGGTGTATGCACTACAGAACGGTTAATTTCTACCATTCCCCAATCCTGAACATAACAAGAGTCTTGTCCGAATTCGTCTAACCAGACTTCTTTAGTAGGTCCGTTGTCACAAGACTGTAAACTCCAAGCCCCCATCAACATCACGGCTAAGACTGCCGCGCACTTTTTCATCTTCATATTCTTCTTAATTCTAATAAATTCCATTTCAAAACAGGGTTCATCCGACAAATACATAGTTTATCTATAGCTCTATTTATCAGCACATTGCATTTACCAACATTTTCATATCGATGTAAAAGCATTTACCACCGTATGTAACGACCTTTACGCCTTATTGTAACGCTCTTTACCTCGGTATGTAACGACCTTTACCTCGGCATGTAAATGCAGTTACCGTGTAGGGTAAACAGAGTATCAAAACCGCCAAAATCGGATGAACCTCATATTACTTTCACTTCTGGATATACTATACTCCTGAAGAGATTATAGCATTCAGTCGGTTTCAATCACCTTTTTTATAGATACGAATATTATCGAAAGCAAAATTGCGGGCAATATTCGGATCTATTTCAAGACGCATATCGAAACTGGTATAAGATCCCGGATAATTATCCGGATAATCAGTGGACTGGATCACAGTAAACGGTAATGTAATAGTTTCCCAACGATTAAAATTCTGAATATTAAAATCCGTTGCCACCCAGTCGCAGGTTGGAGCCGCCCAATACAGATAATTACAGAACTTAATCTTATCCTGTATAAACTGATTAGCCGTACGGAACTCACATTTCACTACATAGTTTTTGCTGCTTTCAAGACCCAGCATATCGGCAGTATAAGCAATGCCACCTCTCTCTGCAATATACCACCAACCGGAATATTCAGATTTGTCATCAATACGCAAGAAGTTACCACTCAAACGTTGAGGGTCTTTCTCATCAGTAACCACATTGGCCATACTGGTGGGTAGAAATTCATCAAAGTCCATTATTATAAATTCACGGTCGTAGTAACGTCCCGGACATGTAGCTTCCACATCCCATTTTGTACCTTTCACCTTTACCTTGATGTTTTTATCAACAGTTTCCGGCACTTGAGCAGTCAGGTAGTTATTACCGCTGCTGATTACCTTCGAAATTTTACCATTAAAATCGACCACCGCATTAAGAGAATCTATCTCATAGAGTTCAAAGAAATCGCCATAAATCATAATGGTATCACCCGGACTGGTATATTCATTGAACATACGATCCAGACGAAGCTGAGGAGCATTAGCCTTAAATGGTATTTCTTGGCACCCTGTAGAATTATAGATATAAATCTTATTGGTCTCTTCTTTAGGTAATTTCACTGGAATTTTCAGGAATAAGATTTCACTTTCCGTGTATACTTCCAACATATCCAATGCTACGTCATTAATCAAAACCGAATCAATATTGCGTACATCAAGTCCAGTGCCATGTATTGCAATAAAATCGCCCATAGCTGCCTCCGTAATCGGAGTATTCATATCATCAAGGGTGGTCACATTGGTAAGCTGTATAGGCATTGGATTATAATCATCATCTGAACAAGCCGTAAATGACAAGCCCAATAACAGCGCTCCACCCAAACATAGATTTCTGAAGTTCATTATATTTTTCATTGCGTTATCTATTAGTTATTAATAAATAAAATTACCACCCCGGATTATTCCTGTCGATATAAGGATTTGTATTGACAACATCGGGCGGGAACGGTAATAACAAATGCTTCTCTTCGCGACGTTTTACAATCTCATTTTCATCCACAGTGCCGATGGCATTCATTACTTGCAGATAGATACCCCAACGAAGCAAATCATAGCGGCGGATACCTTCGGCTGCAAATTCTTTGGCACGTTCTTCAAGAACAAATGAACGGAACGATTCTTTTGTAAACGGATTCTTCTCATGACGTTTGCTTACCAATGTACTGTTATTACGCTTGTTCAGCATTTCCATTTTGGCAAAAGCATCCGTCGTAGGACCATTCAACTCATTTTCGGCTTCACAATAAACGAGAACAAGATCGGCATAACGCAAATACGGCCAATTCCAGTCTGTACGGTTACCATTATTATCAGCAGTTACAGCTGTGAATTTTTCAAGCTTGGCACCATACTCATGAGCACCGTTACGCACAACATCGGTAGTTTCGTAGTTATATGGGCAACCTTCGTATGGAGGTAAGCCTTGACGTACTTTTACACTATCGCGTTCGGGGTAGAAATACCACTCCATTTTTTCATAAGTCTTATTCCAGTTATACGGAACACGGTGTTTTACCCCCCAAGTAATGCGCTCATCATCCCAGTCGTCGAATGTCTGCAACCAATGGTCCCTTTGAACATAGTAACCGGAACTCCATTCGCCATTATATGCGGGATCTGGCCATCCGTAATAATCCTTACTAACATAGTTATAATAATCATCACCCTGGCCGACCATTGTCTGTAAGCTGAAAAGGAATTCAGGTCCATTCTTGTAAGCAGGACTCCATAATTCTTTCTGGCTCGCCGCCAATGAAACTTCACCACTGTTGATTACCTCTCCGGCTTTTTCTTTTGCCAGACGATAATATTCCTGAGAATCAAACTCTTCATATCCGGCTACTACATTCTTGCTGTGGGTAATAGCTACAGGCATCAAACGGGAGATTGTTCCATCGGGATTTGTTTTACTACCCGGTCCTCCCTTTACTGTAACCTGCCCACTCTTCATGGAAGCTGAACCAATAGTAGCATACACCTTAGCCAACAAAGCCTTGGCAGTGGCACGGCATACGTGACCTTTCTTAAATGCCTCATCGGTGCGCGGAAGCAGTAATGCTTCGGCCTCTTTCAGTGTTTCAATAATATGCTCATACACATCTTTTACAGAGGACCGCGGCAATTCGGTAGAATTACCTTCTGCAATGGAATATGTATACAAAGGTATAGGGCCAAAAAACTGAACCAACTGGAACTGGGACCAAGCCTTCAGAAAACGAAGCTCACCCAGTGCATTATTCTTTTCTTTTTCAGTCACACCTGTTATCTTCTGTACTAAATAATAGTGATAATTGGCTCTGTGGATCGTGGTACAATAATATTGATAGAAGTTCTTTGTCGAATTTTTATCATAAAAGTTACCGGCACCCTCATCACCAAAAGCCCAACTCGGCCCTGTCTGATAGTCACAATCAAAATTTACAACATTATGATAATTACCCCATGTGAAAGGCCAATGTAAAGTATGATAAGCACCTGCTACCAATTGGTCATACGAACCTTCGGCAGCAACATCTTCACCTGCAACAAAGGTAAATGTTTCCTCTTCCAAGTCACATGAAGTGGTCAGAAACAAACCTGCAGCGCATAAGCTTAATATTTTCAACAGTTTCATATTACTTACTTTTTTAAAATGCTAATTGAATACCTAAGTTAAATGTACGGGCACTCGGATATGATGACATATCCACACCTCTACGAGTCGGGTCACTACCGAACGCATTTACATCCGGATCATACCATTCATAACCGGAAATAGTAAACAGATTGGTTATACTCGCTACAATGTTAATAGACTCTACAAACTTCACCGGACGAGTCCAGTTATAGCTTAAGCTAATATTCTTGCAACGCAGATAAGAACCATCTACGATATAGCGGTCGGAAGCCTTCATGGCACGTGTAAAGGTACCATCGGCACGTGGCCACTTGGCTGCAGCTCTATTCTCCGGTGTCCAGCGATTATTAAATACGAAATAAGGCATATTACCCGAACCTACCGCCACGTCAAACTGCTTCAGATTCACATTCAGAATATCATTTCCTTGCGTACCTTGCAGGAAAAAACTAAATGTCCATTTCTTCCAGTTCAGTGTACTGGTAATACCATACTGATAATCGGGATTCGTATCGCCAATAATTGTTTTGTCGCGGTCATCAATCACCGGATCGTCATCCAGATTCTTATATTTCACCTGGCCAACCATAGATTTCACTTTAGAAGGAGTTGCATCCCTATAATATGGATCGGCACGTACTTCAGCCTCATTATCATAGAATCCATCTTCTACATATCCGTATAAAGTACCAATAGGATGACCATTTCTTCTCAGGAACATACTTTCAATACCCCAAGCTACATCAGAGAACTGGTCAGCATTCAAACCACCAATTTTATTGCGGTTGAAAGATATATTGGCATCTAATGTCCACATCCAGTCGCGGGTTTTCACCGGAATGACATGTGCTGTAATTTCAAGACCTTTATTAGTTACATCACCATAATTACAAGCTATTTGATTGAAACCGGAACTCATATCAATATAGCGATATTGCAATAAGTCCGTTGTTTTCTTGTAATACAAGTCAACAACCAGATTGACACGATTATTGAAGAAAGCTGCGTCCAAACCAAGGTTAAATTGATTCGTTGTCTCCCACTTCAGATTAGCGGCAGCAGGTCCTCCCCAACGGTCTTCACCGGCACCCGGATTCATCGTTCCGTCGAACGGATAATTTTGGGCTTCGAAGCGAGAACGCGTTGCATAGGCACTAATACCCTGGTTACCGGTCTGACCGGCACTGAAACGCAACTTCAGGTTATCAAAGAAATTAAGACTCTTAATAAATGCCTCATCAGACATACGCCATGCAATAGCACCGGAATAGAAATTAGACCAACGATTCAGAGGATTGAAACGACTGGAACCATCACGGCGGAATGATGCTGTAAACAAATAGCGATCTAACAGATTATAATTGGCACGAGCCAGGTAAGACATCAACTGTGAACGCCATCTGCCGCTTCCTATTTCTTTTTCACCTACTGCAGCGTTCATATCATTATCTTCTGTAATATCATTCGGGAAATTCTTGGCAAGCATATATTTGCTTCTTCCCATAGACTTTTCATAAGTCATACCGGCAACAACATTGAAAGCATGCACACCAAACTTCTTTTCAAAAGTAAGTAAAGACTCTAAAGTAAAACCTTCGTATGCATTATCATCTTTTCTTCCATAACCATTGGTTGGATTTTGTCCCGAACCAGTGTAGCGATTGTAATATTGGCTACGTTCGTTATAGGTATAACCATAACCGATGTTCTGACGGAACTTCAGCCAATCCACAAATGTTATTTCACCAAAACCAGAGGCATAGATACCATACGTATCAAGTACGTTCTTTTCCGTGTGAGCACTCAGATATGGGTTGGCCAGACCAGAAGCAAAATCTTCTGAGAATTTAGAGTCTGCATCCGGGTCAAACACCGGACGAGTCGGATTAAATGCGATTGCCGACTCAATCACACCATAGTTTTCCGTATTAGTACGGGCCAGGCGATTCTCCGATTTTGTGAAAGTCAGATTACTGCCGATTTCAACATAATCATTAATCTTACGGTTGTTATTAGCACGGACGTTATAGCGTTTATAGTAAGAGTTCACAATAACACCTTGCTGATCGAGATAACCACCAGAATACATATAAGACCCTTTTTGGTCACCACCGGAAACATTCAAACTATATTCCTGACTAAATGCATCACGGAAAATTTCTTTTTGCCAATTAGTACCATAAAACATATTTCCATCTTGACGCAAATCAAAACCATTACGGAAATCATCAGGACTAGGCATATACGTTCTCTCAAGAATGATCTCTTCACCGGTTACAGGATCAGTGCCCTTTTTAATTGACCAATGACCGGGTATAGGATAAGGAAGATTTTCGTCGGAAACATAATTCTTGCCATCATACATATAACCGAAAATAGTACATTCATTCTTGAATTGTGCATAATCGCCCGCACTTAGAACATCAATCAGTTTCACAGGTTTGGACATGCTGAAATTAGCACTGAACTGAACTCTTGCCTTCCCCTGAGCACCACTCTTAGTTGTGATAATAACCACACCATTAGCAGCACGCGAACCATAGATAGCTGTGGCAGAAGCATCCTTCAATACCTGAATAGATTCTATATCCTGCGGGCTAATCAAGCTCAAAGGGTTATTATTGGATTTCGTTCCGAAGTCAGTAGAGGGAGCCTCACCTGACGTAAAGGGAACACCGTCCAAAATATACAACGGTTCCGTATTGGTAGTAAATGAGTTGGCACCACGTATCTGAATAGTTACACCTGCACCGGGAGCACCATCAGCCTGCGATACTTGTACACCAGCCATTTTACCTTGTAAACCCTGATTAATACTCGTCGGATTTGTTTTCAGCAAATCGTCACTTTTCAAAGAAGAGATAGAACCCGTAAGGTCCTTTTTAGGTACACTACCGTAACCGATAACCACCGTTTCTTCCAACATATGGCTATCTTCCTGCAATATTACATTAACGGTAGTTTTGCCTTTCACATTCACTTCCTGGGTTCTATACCCCACGAAAGAAAAAACCAAAGTAGCTGTCTTGGAGGCATTGACAGAGTAACGACCGTTCACATCCGTAATAGCTCCTGTATTCGCATTCTTCACGCGAACTGTAACACCAATTACAGGCTCACCGGATTCATCAGTCACAATACCCGTAATTTTAGACGTTTGAAGGATTTCTGTAGTTTCAGCCTTCAAAACACTCGGAACTATCATCAGTGCCATCAGAAGCACTCCAATAATCCCATTCATCGATTTGTGCAATCTTTTCATAGACTCATTTTTGGATTAATTAAATAAAGATGTTTTTCAATGTATTGATATTTATGACACATCATTTCAGATAAAAGATGGTTCATAGTATGCCAACTCAATATTAATTCACTATTTTATCACAGGATTAATGAATAATTCATCCATATATACCTTCTGCTCTGCATCAAAAGCAACCTTTAGGTATCGTGTTTCTTCATTCAGCTTATCAAGCAGTATCCCGTCAATCCAAGCATCATGCTTATTATTAGGGAAATAAGGTGCATCTTTAATGGAAGCCAAACTATATGCTTTTCCATCTTCCGAAGTATATACATAGACCTTCAGCGGAGGATTAATCCCCTCCGGATTATAATTCAATGTACGCACCATGATACTCTTAACAGGAGCTTTCTTCTGTAAGTCCACCACTATTTCGTGGTGCCCCTGCTCAAACTTTACCCATCGATTGTCTTCACTGCTTTCTTCGGCTACCTTACCATCCAGCAGGGCCCTCATACCAGCCTCACTTACCATTTCGGGAGTAGCCGTATTCGCCAGTCTATCAAGCAAAGTAGCTTCAAACATTTTCCAATAGATATCACCGTTTTTCCATGCCATGTATTTATTGCATACATCATTGGACCACATTGGTTGTCCTAATTGATAAGGAGATTCCGGATCTTCAATGATACCGCCAAACATGAATGAAATGATACGGTCTACTCCTGCCGCTGACGCAGCTACCTGTTGGGATAGCAGGCGGGAATAGGCTGCCGGAATTAAAGCCGACTGGCGGTCGTTTGTACCTTCTTCCCATGTGAATGTTTCGCAATTAGCCCACATTTCAATGTTCAGACGATTGTGGATATCCCGCATTCTTTGCCAGTTCTTCTTCAAACGGGGAAGGGTGAATTTATCGCGTACACAACCTACTTCATCCTGATAAGCTATAATATCGACTTTCAGTTTTGCCATTTGCTTCTCATAATCCGGATTATCAAACTCCGACAAACCGATACCATAAGGAGAAATGAGAGTTTTCTTACCGGGAGTCAGAGCTCTGGCTTTCTCTGTCAATGTATTGACCGATTGTACGGCATGCTCAGCAAAAATAGGGCAAAGGCAATCTTCGACCGGTAAATACCAACCATAGAAAGCTTTGTGATCTTTGTAAAGAGAAGTCAACTCTTCCATAATCTGAAGCTGGCGTTCCCTGATTACCGGGTCGAGCAAATTGTCATCCTGGTCTTTCGCCCAACCGGTACTCATGAATACTTTCATCTTATGTTTAGCCGCCTCGTCAAGGATGGCATCCACCGGGCTCTTCATACTCTTATCGTATAACCAGGGCATCATTTTAGAAGGATAATAAGCTTTACCCTCATTAGCCACTTCCATGAAAACCAGGTATTCAATACCCATAGCCGATAATTCACGCACCTTAGCTTTCCACAGCTTCGGATCTGTATTATCAAAGTTCTGAGGATTCGTATATTTATTGCGCACATCCTTATAGGCCAGATTTATCCATGTACCGGTAATAGGCTTCACCCCCGTTGCCGATTTATGGTTTTTCTCTATTTCCTGCTTACCGGAAGTGTCATTACCGGTGCATGCAGTTATTGTCGGCAATGAAATCGACATTGCCAGCAAACTCAATAATATCACTCGAAAGTTTTGTTTCATTGTATATATGTATTTATTGATTAAAGTTTTGTTTATCCGAATAAATCACTGCTTCACCCAAATAGACTTGTGCATCTTTGCGAGGATTCAGCCACTTTAAGCTCACTCTATGGGTAGTATTCTGCAACTGATATCTGTGGAAAAGATCTACTCTCCTGTCGTCAATAGAAGATGCTTTTGCAACCGGCAGTTTAGCCGTTTCAATCAGATTACCGTCAATGTGCATTTCAACCTGTGCCACATAGTCTTCATCCGCACATTTCACATATCCTTTCAATACGAAACCTATGCCGTCAAACACCCATTCCGTCCTATCCTGCAAAACCGTGTTGACCGCCATCTTCTCTATGGGATAATGCCCCTCGAATGCTTTTTCATATTTCACGGCAACGGGCTTTTGGGTCTTAATAGTTACCTGGTTTTCTTCCACCTTACCTCCCTCTTTTTCTATCACTTGCAGGGCATGCTTCAAGCCCAGTTCCGACAACTTATTCAAAGACACATCCGTATATGCAAAAGGTATATCCTCTATTTCATAAAGACTTGCTTTCCAGTTTTCCGGAATATTGGCATAGCCAATCATCGTACCTAAAACACCTGCGGCAGTAGCTGCATTGCAATCGGAATCCTGTCCGCAACGGGCGGCTATATCAATCGTAGTAAAGAAGTCTTTCTGACCATACAACAATCCCATTATCACATAAGCACTGTTTATTTTCGCATCAATATCGAACGGTGCGAACACACCATCCGGACATCCCACTTCCGATGTCCATTTCTTCTGACATTCAAACCAGGTCTGTTTCCAGTCGTCCGGATATTGCCTGTGCCAATCTATCACATCTTTCATGCAGCGATAGAAATCGCTCTGCGTGGGAATAGTCTTCAACGCCTCCGAGACCACCACTTCCACATCATCGGAAACAAAAGCCATTGAGTACAGAGCACCGACATATACACCACCATACCAACCATCACCATAAGTGAAGATGTGTCCTACCCTATCGGATATTTCAGAAGCCGTATTAGGCATACCCGGAGTCATCAGACCTGCAAAATCCGCTTCAATCTGATAATCAATGTCGTCAGCATGAGGATTATTCAGCCAATGACCGGACATAGGTGGCATGATGCCTTGCTTTATATTGTATTTAGCAACTTGATTGGCATGCCACAATGGAAATCCTACATTGGCAAAACTTATTGCAAATGAATCGGCCGGAGCTTCCAGACCTAAGCGTTCAAAGACATTGACGAAAATGATATCTACATACAAGTCATCATACAAACCGGGAAAAGTATCAAAATAAAATTTCACCCGGTCTTCAGACCATTTTATGGGAGTATAATCTTGAATCATTGTACCGTTGTGCAAGAACTCTACAGGTCCGCCATAGGTGCAGCCAATAGTCTTTGCTGCCCAGCCGCCTTTTATTTTGTCAGCCAGCACTTCTTTCGTCATCGTTACCTCAGACGGAATTACTGTTTGAGACGGTGCGGAACCGCATCCTGCACACAGCACAATGACTACAAAAATATAAACGATAAAAGTTATATTCTTCATGTGTATTTTTTAGTTAACAACAAGATGTCTTTTTATGATTTCCGCATTCTTCCCCGGAATGATGCCGCATTGCTGTGTATAGAGTGTAACCCTCTACTTGGAGAATGTAACGTTGAGGTTTATGGTATCCAAACCTCAACGTTTGCATCCGGCACCACCTTTAGGAAATAATGCATATATTCACTTTTTATTTACTGCTTTTTGTTTGGCCGACTCTTCATCCAGCACATTATAAGCAGATACCTCATATACATTATCTTCATTGCCTTCTTTGTCCGTGAAAGAAGTTGGAAAATCATTTCCATATACCTGAAGTTTCTTTATTAATGTACCATTACTGTAAACATTGAAACCGGCTACATGCTCCAGACTACCAGGAATCCATCTGATTTCCACACCCTTAGAAGCCTTTAGTATTAGGACATTTTTCACATCCTGAGGAACACCCACTTCAGGAAGTTTCCCTTCTTTGCAATATTGCAGATAGGCTTGATGATATTCGTTGCTCACCACAAACGGACTGTTGTAATGGCTATAAGCAAAGCAAATGAGGTTGCTTACATATCCATTCACAATATCCAGTTGTTTCTTTACACGCGTCAGCGGAGCACTAACCCAAAACTGCTGGTCGAACGTCTCTACATTTCCCCAGAACTTCAAGCCCGGTTTGGTATTGACTGCCTGTTTCAACTTAGAGAACCAATCCGGCAGATTATCCAGATTCAGACCACCGGCACCAACGCAATCCTGCGGAGCAAAAATATCACCGAATCTGAAATGGGTCTGTGCAAACACATTCTCCCACATCTTTCCATACTCTTCCGCATTTCCTCCCACTTTATGATTCATGAAGGGGGAAAGCATGAGTGGCATATCCGGAGTTATTTCAGACAGATGATCCAGATTCGTATTCAAAGCCTTTGCCAGAATAGCTTGACGCTCGGCTGTCATGCAGTTCAGATTGTCCACTTCCCAAACCCAATACCAGCCATACATTGCATCCGGATATTTTTCCTTATACAAAGCAACCACTTCATCCGCTACCTTATTGCCGATTTCCATTTCACCTACCAGCCAATCAGCATCGTAATCCACTTTCCACCATCTGTCGTTGAAGTTCAGCCCGATAAAAACTTTAATTCCATTTTTCTGCGCACTACGCAGACATTTCTCCAACGTTTTGTTCTGTTGCTTCTTCTTCGTCAATGACGACGGATAGTTAGTAGTAGTCTTTTCTTTTTCATTGGTCAGAAGTGCGGGAGCATAGATTAAATACTTCATACCGGCTTCCTTAAACATCTCCATCTCTTGGTCCCAACGTGCATCTTCCCAGTTTGCTACTAAAAACTCTTGTATAAAAGAGCCACTGAAACGGGGAATACCGGTACCCTGATTTTTCTGTTCGAACGTATAGTGAAAGTAAGTCCCTTTCAGGTCTATGATATATGAATCAAAGCTGGCCTCATCTTCATGCAGGTTGATAATACGGGCACCCCGGCTCAGAACCTCGTTATAGGCAGAGGGATATCCCGTCTTACGTCCGTAGGCCAAAGCGATATTACCGTTCCAGTCGACCATATAATCATTATTATGGTCATGCCCCACAAATACTCCTATCACGTCTTTCTTCTCGATAAAGGAGGAAAGCAATCCCGAATTGATGTTGGAAGCACACACTCCCTCTTGCTTTTCACCGAATTCACGACATACCCACCTTGCCGTTTCATGTTCGGGTAGAGGAATATGGAAGAATGCCAGTGACGGCAGAATACGTCTGTTGCGTGCTGTAAACTGCTCGCTTGTCTTGCGATACCAGTCAATCTGGTCGTGTTTAATCCAGTCGTAATATCCGAAAGAGCGATCCTTGGTAAGGTTATGGGAATCCATCAGATACAAGACCCACTTCTCTGATTTTCCGTCAGATGAAAGAACCGGAAGTGCACAGTTGCCGGAGCCTGAGAGTTTCTCTGCATCATACGTCAGGTTATAGGGCACTGTACGCAAGTATTCAAGTATTTGCGCATTGCTCATATCCGTCTCTTCATCATGGTTTCCGAAGGTTACAGCAAATGGCATTTTTTCTTCCGCAAACAGGCCGGCTAACCTTTTCCAGCCGCGAAGGGCATTCCAGGAAACTACTACATCCCCTGTCAAAACCACAAGGTCAGGACGTTCCGTACGGATAATCTCACGCATCAGATTATAAGTACTGTCATTCTTCAGTCTATAAGAATCACTTTCTACCCAGTGCAGGTCTGTGAACTGCACAATCTTGAACTTTCCGTCGTGGAACTTCAAACCGGAAGTCTGAGCCAAACAGGAAAAGCACAACAGGCAACTAAATATAATTAATAAACACTTTTTCATTTCTTTCTATCTGTTCTAAATGGGGCTAAAGGCAACCCGTTAATATCAAATAAATCAGGAACCGCATCATTTGTAAAGCAATAGCGCACAGCAACCGGAAGTTTTACTTTTGAAGAGGACACACTGATCTCACCATTCTTCAACAACTTGGCATCTGCCGGATGTACTTCCCCCTCCTGATCCACTATCTCAAAGTTCTGAATGTTTTTATTCTTACACGTTAATTTACCAAGGGCAGTAGTAGTAACAATCATTTTACGTCCTTCCGTACGGACAGACTTTAACATCGGGGAATAAGGTTGTATTTCCTCCTTGTGGTATGTCTTTCTCAGTGCCATATTGGCCAAACGAACGCCCACCTGCTTTTTCAGGCTTGGATGAATATCAGCTATATCATTCACCAAATCACTGACTACCACCATTCCGGTGTTATGCAACGTTGCAGCAACGTCTGCCTGCTGCTCACGCAGGTAAGCTGCATTTCTGCCGGCATATCCGTTCCACGGTGCAATCTGCACAAAATAGAAAGGTAAAAAACGATGGAACTCGTTTCTCCAACCTCTTATCATGCCGTCAAACAGAGGGCCATAATCAGCAGCCCGCTCATTATTAGCTTCTCCCTGATACCAGATAACTCCTGCAATAGTGTAGTTCTTGATAGGGTGAATCATCGCATTGTAAATGGAAGAATTAGCCGTAGGAGACCAACCGGCCACTTGCTGCTTCTGTGACAACACAAACAATTCTTTTTCGTGCTTGAAAGTAAATTCATCAATCCAGGGTTCCACGGCTGTTCCCCCCCAACAAGAGCCAATCAGTCCTATAGGCACGCCTAATGCCTCGTTCAAATGCTGTCCGAAAAAGAAAGCCACAGCACTGAAGTCTTTATATGTTTCCGGAGAGCAGATTTCCCATTTTCCCTGGATGCGTTCTACCGGATATCTGGAAGTTGCTTTAGATATTTTGAAAAAACGAACTTGCTTATTCTCCAAAGCTTTCGTTATATCACCGGCATCCCGGACCGGATAACTCATTATGTATTCCATATTAGACTGGCCGGAACACAACCATGTTTCTCCCATCAAAATGTCATTAACTTCCCTTTCCAATCTGTTTTCCCAGCCATAAAAGCGAATACTGTGAGGACCTGCTGATTCGGGCGTACGAATATAAGCTTCCCAAGCGCAATGCATATCCGATTTTGCATGAATCGTATCCGTAGGAGCCCAACTGCATACAATCTTCAGGTCCCATACACTCGGACACCATCCCCAAAGTTTCACTTCGGAATTCCGCTGCATCACCGCGTGGTCGCTGATGATGGAAGGAAGAGCAAATTCCGGATTCTGTGCTGAAATATGGGTAAATGCCAGTATTAAGGTTATGATAGTAAATAGTCGTTTCATAGTATTCATTATTTAAAATTCTGCTTTCTATACCAATTCATATACTGATTATACAACCTGACTGATTCATCACGCAGCCCAGCGTGAGCCAATGAACCGGGTTTGTTCATAATACCAAGATATTGGTATACCAAAATCTTATCTACAAATGGGGATATAGCCTCCATCTGGTGGATAATCCTTTTATCAAAGTCAGCCGAAATTAAACTGCCATGAGTGGTTTGCTCAAAGTAAAAAAGTTCCATGTCCGCCCATATTCTTGACCGGCCGACTTTTTGATGCGCTTTGGATAGATTTTCAAAAGCACGGGCTGATTGTTCGAATGTAGTCACCCCCACTCCTACTCCGTCCTGATAAGCCACAATCTCCACATTAAGCTGCTCCAATTGCCTGATAAATGTATCATCACATTTTTCAGCCTTAATATTATAAGGTGCAATGATATTGACACAATTGGCATTCAATGATTTGGCTATCTGCGCACACTCATTTACATACGGAATGACATATTCACCGAAATAGGGGTCCAACCATGATTCATTAGGAAAATACCAGCCATAAAAACTCTTATGATGCCCGTATCTCGCATAAATTTCTTCCATAGATTTTGCCCTCTTCTTTCCTAATTCTTTATCGGTCATCATCTTCACAGCATCCAGGTCCAATGCCCAGTAGTCATTGCTGACAAAGAACTTAACTCCAAACTCATCAGCTGCCGAAAGAACAGTCTCGATGGGGTCTTCACATCCCATCTTGAACTTAGGAGCCAAATCCGTATCATAAAATGCGAAACCATGGGAAGCCACATTCATCATGACTAAATATTCCATACCCGTTTCACGGATTTCACGGATTTTCTCCCGCCACTGGGCTGCCGTAAAATTTCTTAAATCCTTATCCCAATACACACCTTCCTTTCCTCCCGGATGCTGGAACTCAAACCAAGAACCGGATATCGGCTTAATGTGTGGATTTTGGGCGGCTTCCTGCAAAATCTTCGCTTGCGAAATTCCCGGTATTATCATACCGGCAGCTCCCAAACCTAAAGTCGTTAGAAAATTGCGTCGATTCATAGTATTAAATATTTTATTCTGATTTTATAATCTCTTCCAGAACTGTCCAACATTGATAAAGTCCTCTGGGCACATGGAAACAGCCTTTCCATTTTCCACCTTTCAACGGTAGCAGAACCTCACCTCTCCTGCTCAGATAGCCAAACCATTCAGGATATTCTGAGTCCTTAAAATGGTTCCATGTATAGTCATGGACCTTTTCGAACCATTCCAAACACTTCTTATCACCCGTAAGCTGATATCCTTTCAATAGGGAGATGAGTGCTTCAACGTGTACCCACCAAAGTTTTTGATCCCATTCCAATTGCTGGGGAGGATACCCTTTGTAGTCCATGAAATAATAAATACCTCCGTATTCTTTATCCCAACCATACTCGAGCATGGTTAAAGTTACATTTTTAGCTTTTTCTATCAGTTCGGGACGATTCAGGCGTTTTCCCAAATCCATAATAAACCACATTGCTTCAATATCATGTCCCGGAGTAACCTGCCTGCCTTCGAAAGAATCGGAAAGTTTACCATCGCTCTGTACATTCTCGACAATAATACCTCCCAGTTCCGGACGGTAAAATACTTCCATCACCTCGCGGATACATACTTCCATCGTTTTTTCCAGATAATCCTTATCGAGCAAATGTTCAATTTCCAGAGCTAGGTTGCACAGAATCATGGGTAGAGCAAAATTCTTCAAATCACGCGTACCAGAATGAAGTTTATTCCACTTTCCTTTCGGATTGTCTACTTTAGACAGAATGATTTCGAACGTCTTTTTGGCAATATCCGCATACTCCTGATTTCCTGAAGCAAGGCTGAGTTGCCCAAAAGCCATGGTTGCAAAAGTATAGGAGAAAATATTATAAGGCTCGACCAAGGGGCGTCCCGTACGGTCAAGAGAGAAATACCAATTGTAATTTCCATCATGACCATACTTTTTCAGGAACTCCCCGCCTTGAATGGCACAATCCAACCATTCTTGGCATTTCTCTACTTTATTGTAGAGCATTGAAAACAACCATACCTCACGGCCTTGCAGCCAAATAAACTTATCTGTATCGAAAACATTGCCTTGACGGTCCAGACAGGTGAAATATCCACCGAACTCGTGATCCTGAGAATGTTCTAGCCAGAAAGGAAGAACGTTGTCCATCAGTTCGTCCTTATAAAGAGCAGCTAATTTTTTAAAATCCATAATTCTCTATTTTATATATTGTATATTAAGGTCGTTTTTTCATTTGGTACTGGTCCAATAACGTTCAATTTCCTCCAATGATTTTCCAGTTGTTTCGGGAACAAGTTTCCAAACAATAAGTATATAAGGAACACACATAACAGCAAACAGAAAGAATGTTCCAGCGGGGGTAAGATTCTGGAGCATCCAGGGGGTTAGCTGACCGATAAGATACGTTCCAATCCATAAAGAAAATCCGGCAATGGACATGGCCAATCCACGAACTTTAGTAGGATACATTTCAGAAAGAAGTACAAACACCACTGCACAGATAGAAATAGCACAGCAGAATACATAAGACAAAAAGAATATGAGCAGAAATATATTTGAAATGCCTAAAGACTCTCCAAACAGGAAATAGATGCCAATAAGCAACAAAGTAACAATCATACCGGAAACTCCATAATAAACCAGTTTCTTACGTCCGACTTTATCAATAATAATAAGTGCTAGCACCGTAGTCAGAGTATTGACTAACCCTACCAAAACCTGATAGTAAAGGGAATCTCCGCCTGATAAGCCTGCCTTTTCAAAAATGGACGGACCATAATAAAGAACAGCATTTACTCCCATAAACTGACCCAATATTGCAATACACACACCTATAATGACAGCTTTCAAAATTCCGGGTTGTAATAAGAGAGACCATTCGGACTTCGATTCAAAAGACAATACGGACTTCGTTTCATTCACTTGGAACATTGCTTCTTTAGCAGAAACATAAATTTTCTTTAGAATATTCGTAGCCTTTACATCTTGTCCTTTCAATATCAGCCAACGAGGACTTTCCGGTATAAAGAAAATTATAACAAAGAATAATAAAGCCGGAAGAGTTTCCATTCCCAACATACCTCTCCACACTTCGGTAACAAAAATCAAATCGAACCAACCGATTCCCGGATTAGGATAACTTTCTGCATAAGCAAGCAACTGATAGTTTACCAAATAAGCACCCAGAAAACCAACCGTTACAGCTAACTGATATAAAGAAACCAAACGTCCCCTATATTGAGCAACAGAAACTTCTGATATATATAGCGGGGAAATTATAGAAACGACACCAATACCTATACCACCAATTATGCGAAAAATAACCAACTGATTAAAATCGGCACATAAAGCACATCCGATAGCTGATGTAGAAAATAGGATTGCTGAAATAATCATAGTGAGTTTCCGGCCAAACTTATCGCTTAAAACTCCGGCAAAAAGCACGCCTGTAATTGAACCAATCAATGCACATCCCACATACCATCCTTGCTGCAAGGTATCAAGTTTAAACAGTTCCGTCACTTGAGCAATAGTTCCTGAAATAACAGCAGTATCATACCCAAATAGAAAACCACCTAAGGCAGCAACCACTGACAGGAAAACAAGATAACCTATATTAATTTTAGATTTCATAAATATATTATTTTATATTTTGCTTATACACATTTCCAAAGCGGTCCGTCACAACAATTTCAATGGCTGCATTTCTGTTTTGCGGAGTCACTTTAAACAGATGCTCTGTTTTTATTGGCATAATCCAGTCATACACTACCCGCTCTTTATCCGAGCAAATGATTTTAGCTTCCGGATCATATCCTTCAAAACGCTGCATTTCGCCCATACGTTTGCCATTTTCATACCACTCCACTTTCCACTGCTCATCCCAGTTCCAGACATTGGCAATTATATCTTGCGGATTATCTTCAGATGAACCAACCGGATAGCCTCTGAACTGGTAATTAGCCGGATAACCTACACTCTTATATTTCCAAGTCACCTTATTATCATTTATTTCATAAACTCCATAACCACTTGGAGTACCATCAGTACAAATATCAGCCTTCCAGAAAGTACCGCAAACAGCAGCCGTATTATGTTCCATGAGCTTATCATTGAACACAACATTCCAATTATAATGGGTGTGTCCGGTAAATATATGTGCCTCATATCCAGCCAAGAGGTCATATAAGCTGGAGGCATTGCTTGTTTCATCTGGAAGTAAAGCATTGAATTGCAACTCTTTGGTAGAACTGGTCGGAATATGCATGGCAACAAAAACCAGATAATCTTTCGGCACAAAAGATAAATCTTTCTCAATCCACTGTAGAGTACGTTCGTCAATATAACCGATATAACGATAATGGCGATTGATATAGAAACAGTTATTCAATACAATATAATGAGCTTTACCACGGTTGAACGAGTAATAAACAGGACCGAAATATTCCTCAAAGGTTTTATAGGAATGTTCATAAGAACGTACCCCATATTCCATATCATGATTACCTACAGCACGATAAAAAGGAAGATCCAAAACATCGGAAGATTGAATATAAGAAGGAAATATATCCGGAGCATTACCTACAATATCTCCACAATCTAACACAAAAATATCACTATTTCCTTGCTTATCAACGAACTGGCGGACATCTTTCAGGTATTTCACATATCCTTCAATATCACTTGCACTTGCTGCTTGTACATCAGACTGCACCAAGCAAATGTGTTTATTGTCATTCTTCGGATTCTTCGTCAAAGTAAAATCATATTTTTCTACCGAACTCCCTATTCTTTTATAATAATAAGGAAGGCTCTTTTCTCTTTGAGGAAGATAACCTGCTGGAGTCGTTACATATACAAAACGTGCATCCCGGTGATATGGCAATATATATCTGCCTTCCGAATCTGTCAATACACAATCAAAACCGTTTGTCACTACAACATCAGGCAACCCTTTACCTTGGCATTTTACCTGTCCCTCAACATCTGTAACCGATTGAGCCATCACACTCATGCCAAGAGTACAGAGGTAACAAACAAATAAATATCTCAATAAATGTTTCATATTATTTGATATTAAAGTATTCTTTATATCTATCATAGAGATGCCCTGCCTGCAGATAAGCTGATTGCGGACTCATAAAGTGAGAAAATTCAAAAGTTATGGCTTTATCATACCCGGCTCTTTTAGCTGCTTCTAACTTCATTCGGAGTTTATCAAACTTTATCGGCAGAAAGTTAATTGGCATATCACGATCAAATGTTTCTGCATTTGTCCAACACTTCATTCCATATTTATCTGCCAGTTTCTTGTTAACAGCGAAAAAAGCGTCTAACTCATCATAATCAATGTGTCCATCCTGAAAAGCGCAAGCATCTACCACATCATGAATTCCATCAAATATTTCATTCCACTCTCTTTCATGCTCCTGAACAGAAACAGCATCTTCCTTAGTTAATTTATCTGTTCCCATTACAGCTTTCTTTCCGTCAATCCAAGGAGAAATAAAAGTTGGTAAACCAGCAGAGACATCTTTACATTGCTTGCCCATTGTACGAAAAGCATCAATAGCCCCTTTGGTCTTACGGCTGATTTCACCACTGATATACCACCCTCCAAAACTCTTGTACTTTTCGCCATACAATTTCCAAACCTCATCAATCACATATTTATTATCCTCTATTTCCCAAGATAAGTCACCTGTATCCCAATATTTACCAGAATCATATAAGCCAAAGTAAAATTTCATCTGATACTTCTCTGCTAAGCGAAGATACATATCAACCAAATCAACAGACGGCATATAGCATCCTTTACCTAGCAAATACTTAGAAGGATAGGTTATGAACTTACGGTAACCGGAACGAATCATGATAACAGTATCAATTCCAATATTTTTCATATTACGGAAGTCTTGCTCCCACTCCTTTTCGCCCCAATTCTGATGAGGAATATCATGAGAGATTTCATCTAAGAAAGTTCCCGTAATCTTTAATCCATTATCCTTAGGAATAATAAATCCATTAGAATCTGCTTTATTCTTGATTACTGAAAAGGAAGATGTGCTTTCTCTCCCCTCAGTTGCCAACAGTCCGGGAGCTACCAAAGCGGAAGCTCCTGTCAATACGGCTCTTTTAATAAAACTTCTGCGACTATTTGTTTCCATAGCTCTTTCTCTTGTATTATATACAAAGGTTAACTTACTAGTCCTCAAGTTTAACCTTTATTACAAATAAGGTTATTATATCTATAACACGATGCAAATATATAGATATTTATTAAATAAACAATAGATAATTAATTATTTTATTATTAAAATCTATCATTACCTATATTTTAATTATATAACACCATATAATTAAATTAATAATGGGGATAGAATAGAGAAGAAGCATGAACTAAATATAAAAAAGAGAAAAGAATGATATAATGATTTTCAACTAAAACAAAAGAGGAAATAAGATTCTTTTCATCCACAAAGATTGAACTTAATAAATATTTTAATTATATTTGTGAGCAATAATGAAATTATCAAAGAAATATGTACCAGCAATTCCTAAAAGAAATAGAAATGGGGTCTAAAAATGCCCTCATAAAAAAAAGGATTATTACCTATTATATATATAATGGTAGTTCTACAATCCCTGATCTATCAAAAGAGCTAGATTTGAGCATTCCCACAGTTACAAAACTAATTGGCGAAATGTTTGAAGAAGGTTATATCAATGACTATGGGAAGTTAGAAACAAGTGGGGGACGCCATCCACATTTATATGGTTTAAACCCTCAATCAGGATACTTCATTGGAGTAGATATAAAGAAGTTTTCTATTAACATCGGATTAATCAACTTCAAAGGAGACATGGTAGAGCTTAAGATGGATATTCCATATATCTTTGAAAATTCTTTGGAGGGAATGAATGAACTCTGTAACCTTATTCTCAACTTTATCAAGAAACTTACCATTGATACCGAAAAGATATTGAACATCAATGTAAATGTATCAGGCCGGGTAAATCCTGAATCCGGATATAGCTTCAGCCAATTCAACTTTGAGGAACGCCCGCTTGCAGATGTATTAAGTGAAAGATTGAACTATACCGTAACCATCGATAATGATACCCGTGCTATGACTTATGGAGAATATATGCAAGGGTGTGTAAAAGGAGAGAAAGACATCATCTTTGTAAATATCAGTTGGGGATTAGGAATAGGTATCATTATCGATGGAAAAATCTATAAAGGAAAATCCGGATTTTCAGGAGAGTTTGGGCATGTCAATGCATTCGATAATGAAATCATTTGCCATTGTGGCAAAAAAGGTTGTTTGGAAACAGAAGCTTCCGGATCAGCATTACATCGCACTTTATCAGAACGTATACTTAAAGGAGAGAATTCCATTTTATCCAACCGAATAAATATGGAAAATCCATTAACACTGGATGAGATTATTGGTGCAGTAAACAAGGAAGATCTCCTATGTATTGAAATTGTAGAAGAAATCGGGCAGAAACTAGGCAAACAAATAGCAGGACTTATAAATATCTTTAATCCCGAATTAGTCATTATAGGAGGAACATTGTCTTTGACCGGAGACTACATCACTCAACCCATAAAAACGGCAGTGCGAAAGTATTCTCTAAACCTCGTAAATAAAGACTCAGCTATTACAACCTCTAAATTAAAAGATAAAGCCGGCATTGTGGGTGCTTGCATGCTAGCACGAAGCCGGATGTTTGAAGGTGTTAATTAGCAGAATTAGACCTCCAACATCCGTTTCATATATATAGCCGCACCTTCCAAGTCGGAGGGTGCGGGTGCCCACGATGCAATATCCTCAAGAGGAAGTGGTTGATAAGGCCCACTTTTTATTTCAAAAATTACAGTACCTGATTCCAAAGCGATGATACTGTGCCATGTACCGGAAGGAATTTCTAGCCCATAAACTCCGGCTGACGGATTCAAATTAACTTTTTCAGTCACATTACCCAAGTCGTCATAAAAGAATGCCAAGAGACTTCCTCGCAACACGAGATAAGTTTCCTCCTTATCCGCATGGCGATGAGGTGGAAGATAAGTTCCCGGCTCCAATGCATTAAGCAAGCGATGGATGGGGGCATCCAATGACGTATGAAAATTATAATTCATGCGCAGACGAGGATTCTCTTGCGCCTCACGAGTAACACTATCCAAGAGTTCGTCTGAAATCAGCTTCATCACACTATTTAAATAATTGGGCAAACTTCCCAGGAAGATTTGCCTTATCCGACACAATAGAAAGCTCTTTACCGTCAGCATTCACTAAGAAAGCCGCTTTTTGAGAGACCACGACAGAAGCCATAGCTTTCAAATCTCCTTCTACAAAAACACAACCGGAGAAAAAAGGAACAATAATTTCCTTTGTTTTTCCATTCCAATTCACATAAATTGTTTGCATAGGACAATAAGTCTTATATCCGGCAACATTCAAATGCCGCATCAATTTACGTTCCGATCTTGGTGCTGTATACAAAATATACCAGCAACGCGCATTTTCATCCATCATCATATTGTTGTTTGCTTTTTCCATCCTTTCAATAAGTCCTTAACAAATAAAATCCAACCTACACTACCTACCCCAGCTAAGAAAATAAAACCAATCAAAATCATAAATTTATTGGGTTTTGCAGCACGCAAGGGTACCGATGCTGGTTGCACAACTGTATATACCGGAGTAATTTCTTGTACCTTAGCTTTAGCCATCTGTAACTGTTGAGCAACTTGAGTATATACATTATATGCCAAATTCATTTCATTTTGCAAGCGCTCCTGCTCCGCACGATAGCTTAACAAAATTATATTTTGGTTGGCATCTACAAAAGATGCATATTTAGCTTGTGCAGTAGTATAATTATCTTTAGCTTCTTTATAGAGTTTCTCTGTAAAAGCTAAATCATGGCGTGCTTTATTTGTTCTATAATCGGTAATATAGTTCTGCAAACAACGCATCACTGTATCCGTCAATGAAGCAGAAATCAAAGGATCCTGCATAGTAACCGACAAAGTCGTAACACCCGTTTTCTTATCAACAGAAACAGAAATACGCTTACTCAATGCATCTGCAATTGCAGCTTCATCTTTAGTTAGCCTGAATGGATCTGCTTTAGCAGTTCCACCTTCTTCTTCCTTATCTTTAAACAAAGACATCACCCACCCCAGTGCTTTAAAAGGGGCCGAAGTAATGGCACCCCACCAAGGCCCACGTTGATACTCATCCAAATATGTATAAAGAGTAGTGTCAATCTTATCCTTCTGGTCTTTCACTTTTACATCGAAGAGCTCAATCAAAAAAGGAGTTGAACTTACAATATCAGGATAAAGTTCCGGTGAAAGTGCATCTTCCCCGCTGGAACTTCCTAAATTGATACCTGCCATAGCTGCCAATGCCCCCATACTGCCACCACCAGATTTACCTCCTGTTTCTGGTGCCAGCGTTACACTCGTAGAGTATTCTTTCGGGATACTGAATGCTACAACCAGCCCTACCAACACAGCATATCCACATGCCTTGAAGACCAGTTTCCTGCTTGCCCATACCTTTTGAGCAAGTTCAATCAAATCTATTTCCTGCTCTTCAGGCTGTTGAAGAGTTGTATTCGGTTTGTTTTCTTCACTCATAACTTCTATTTACTTAAAGAGGTTAACCATGGTTGCAATCATAGCAGCAATGGAAGCAGTTGTACTACCCATACCCAATATTTCAGCTGTACTCATCCGTTTCTTTTCTTCTTTACTCGGAACTATTATTTCACATCCCGGTTCTATAGCCGCACTATCTCGGGCTTTCAGACGGGATACCGTACCATTCATATATACAACATAAGCTTTCTTCTTCTTAGCCAAATTTCCATAACCACCAGCCTGATTGATATAGAAACGTAAGCTTTCGCCCTTCTTATATAATACAGTATTAGGATACATAACCGCTCCACTAATTTTCACTGTATTTATATACTCAGGAATAAACAGAATATCTCCTTCACGCAACACCAAATCAAAATCACTTCCCGGATTAGCTATAGCTTTTCCCAGATTAATACCCACAGTATAAGTATCCGATATATTCAATTTTTCGACAGAAATAGAGTCTTTACCTTCTCCCATCTGCGCCATCCGGACAGCATCAGCTTGGCGGCGTTGTTCTTCTTCTGTCATTTTACGAATCAAACGAGCTCCTTTTACATAAGCATCCGGAGTTACTCCACCAGCTTTTGAAACCAAGTCGGATAAACGTTCATTCTTTTTCATCAAAGCATAATTACCACCAAAAAGAACTTCACCTGCAATAACTACATTCTGCTGTTTACGATACGCAGGGCTTTTACGAACATATATTTCATCAAATGGTTCCAAATAAAAATTTTCTTCTCCACCAACGACCAAACCATCCTTAATATCAAAGGTAAAGGTCTTTCCCAAAACACTGCTAAAAGAAGTACTCTTAGGGTCTTTAATACGGCGGGTCACATCCACCTTAGTCGTTGCTGCTGTTTCCAATAATCCACCAGCCTGAATAAGCATATCTTCTATGGTCATCTTATTTGAGAAAAGGAATGTACCCGGATTTGCCACTTCACCATGGATAGAAATAGTCTCTTCTTCTTTTAGATCATTGATACTTGGTATATACAGAATATCGTTTTTCTGTAGAGGAATATCAGCAACAGTTCCTTTTAGCACACCAGCCAAATCAATCGCAATAATCTCATGAGATAAATCCTCATGTTCACGATCCAAGAGTACACGATTCAGGAAAGCATCCCCTCTCACACCTTCAGCTTTCTTTATCAATTGTTTTACTGTATTCACCGTACCACTCAATTCATATAATCCGGCACGATAAACAGCACCACGAATTTCCACACGATTTTCAAAACGCTTCAAAACGCCATCCACAGAGATTGAATCTCCATCATCCAAACGGAAAATAGAATAATCCATCTCATCAACATTATACACCTGATGTTCACGTCCACTCTTGCGTATGATGCGGACTGCTTTCTTATAAGCATCTCCGGTAAAACCACCTGAGTAATCCAAGATAGTAGCAACTGTCTCAGTTGGTTTCATTTCATAAAACATAGGACGTTTTACTTTACCGGTAATTCTCACTAAAGATTCATAAGGATTAACAATAATCACATCCCCTTCCTGAAGACGTATATCATCCTTCATTTTACCTTTCATTAAGTAGTCATATACATCAAGGTCAGCAACCGTTTTACCATCGCGAATTACCTTAATACTACGCAAGCTACCTATCTCATTAACGCCACCGGCACGATACAAAGCATGAAATACAGAAGAAAATGAGGATAATGTATAGGTTCCGGGAACAGCAACCTCACCCATTATATTAATCTGTATAGTTCGGATGTCCCCTAAAGTTAACTTTATTTGGGAATTAGGTTCATTACCGGATATTCCGGAATATATCTTTGAGAATTCACGTTGCAGATATGCATTAGCATCTTTAACTGTCATTCCGCTCAACTGAACAGGTCCCAAACCACTGACAAGGATAGTACCTTCAGGCGAAATGCTCTGACGAATTGTATTCTCTGAAGCCCCCCAAATATCAATAATAACTTCATCACCTGGTCCTAAACGATAATTTACCGGAGTAGCCAAGTTAATACTAGGTTCGAATGTCAAGTTTCTGTTAGTAAATAAATCATGACCAAATATCTGGGAAGTAGTTCTTCTTGCAATAGCACTACTATCTGGTTTCAAATCAAAAGAATTATCAGACAATTCCGATTCGGATAAATCACCAACTGAGGTTCCTCTCCGGGAAACATTTCCATCAACAAGAGTACGTTGGCGTAGTTGTGTAGATACATCAGTATTTTTTTCGGTAGCTTGATTTCCCGAATATTTCTGCTGTATTCTGGTAACCTGTTCCTTGGTTACTCCCCTACGCAACAGCTCTGTGGATATTTGTTTCTGGGATTTTCCACTTTTATTTGCTTCCTTTACATATTGAATAACTTGTTCATCCGACATCTGTTGGGCCATAGCCACCCCAGATAGGATGAAAATTAAGAAAAAGAATGTTATTAATCTGCGCATAAGTATTGGACTAATATTTAGAATTCTAATAATTAATTTAAATCGGGCACAAAGGTAGCATATTATTTCATAACGCCCATTTATTTTACATCTAAATTTTGGAAAAAGAATTTAAAACAGTCTCTATCAACACCTCAGACCTCTATTTAATATCCCTCACTGCTTGAAATTATTTTTTTCATTTCGTTAATTATTGTCAGAGCTTCACACGATTCACAATTTTCAACCAAAGAAGTAACCTGCTTACATACAGTGTCAGTCCCAGCAATAGTCTCCTTACTTCTTTTCACTTTCGCACAGCATGTAGACTCAACATCCGACACCGCTTCATCTTCAAACACATATACATCACCATTTTCCCCAAGACTCCCCACTTCCAATATCAACTGACAAGCTTCCGACAATGTCATCAGGCTACGGGGAGCATCCGGATACACATCGGCAAAACGAATTATAAATAATTTAGTAGCAAGCCCTTCCTTCGCTATCTTTTGAGAAAGAGCTTGAATATAAATCTCCGCCACACGTTTACTATATCCCATTACATGAACCGGAGAAAATGCATGATCGGTAGAAATCATCACAAATTTACAGACTCTATACTTCATCGCCAGTTCTACAACATTCTTAGTTCCTGCCACATTAACCTGAACAGCTTCAGTAACATAATCATTCAGCATAGAAATATTCTTATAAGATGCAGCATGAAACACCAACTGTGGCATATACTGTTTAAAGATAGCTTCTATGCGACTATAATTCGCAACATCAGCCACTAGCACCCGCACCTCAAGATTTTTCCAGTTATCCGACAACTCTAATTGAATATCATATAAAGGAGATTCTGCCTGATCAACCAATATCAATTGATACGGATTAAGCGCAGCCAACTGACGTACAATTTCCTGCCCCACCGCGCCGGCAGCACCCGTTATCATAACCCGATGTCCTTCAACATATGCCGCTATTTTACGAATATCAACCTGAATCGCCTCACGACGAAGCCAATCTTCTATATGTATATCTTTTATTATTCCATCATTCAGACAATCACTCAAGGGGGGAACAGTCATCACATTAATATCTTCTGCTAACATCCGTCTCGTCGTACCAGATGATTCCAAATCCGCCAGTTTGTCCGGTGCTACAACAATCGTTTGCACATTCTTCTTTTTCAGATGTCCGAATAATGTATCATCGTTAGCATACACCCTACATCCCATCGTGTGTTTACCTATCATCCACGGCTCATCAGAAATAAAACCGCATACACGATAATGATTATTCCGGTTCACACGCATAGATTTAGCTATATTTACCCCAGTCCCACGAAACCCATAAATAAACACATTCACGCAATGTCTGTTATCAAAAGATAAAGCTTCATGCAGCATCTTCACCAGAATGCGCAAACACACCATAAATGTAAAATTAAGAATATATGCAATGAAGATAATCCCATTAGGCAATGTTTCTCCCAATCCAAAAACCGACCAACAAAAATTCCCAATACCTAGTATTCCATAGCTTATCGTAAGAGAAATAAACACCCTGTAAATATCCACAAATGAAGAAAAGCGAATAACTCCGACATATGTGCAAAAGACAGAAAAGAAACACAGATTACAAATCAAAGAGAAAAAAATCATCCACACATACAATGACATCTTGTATACTATAGACGATATCCCTAATTGAAGAATACATGCTAAAAGCATAGAAATCATCACTAAACAGACATCAATAGCCAAAATAGTCCATCTTGAAGCGATACGGGATGAGAAATTTTTATAATAAATTCTTAGATTCATATTTATTGTCAGATTTTAGATTGACAAAAGTATCTGCAAAGATGTATTATTTATATCGATAAAACAATTATTTCAAAAGAAAAAATGACAGAATAAATATATAGAATGGCAGTAAGAAAGATTTTCTCAAAAAATTCTTCTTTTCTTTTCGTAGTTTCGAAGAAAGCTGTAAATTTGCACCCCGTAAACGAAAAGTTACTGCCGCTATAGCTCAGTTGGTAGAGCAACGCATTCGTAACGCGTAGGTCGCCAGTTCAAGTCTGGCTAGCGGCTCTTTGAAACAGACGGTGTATTTATCTTAGAAACAGATACTTACACCGTTTTCTTTTTAGCTTTAGGCTATAAAAAAAATCGTTCGTTTCCTGCCCACAGGTCAAACAGTGTGGAAAAAGTGTGGAAAATTGGCGATTTAAAATTTATAGCATTATGGCAGCATTATCACTAACAATTTTCACATCAAAACCCACGAAAGCGGGGAAGTTCCCAATTTTCATTTGTATCTACTCCAAAAATAGTAGAGAATACATCAAAACAGAGTATCAGCTTGACGATGCTTGTCAATGGTACAACGGTAAAGTTGTCGCCCGTAATGATGCGGCGATGGTAAATAAGCGCCTACTTTTTGAACTCAAAAAGTATAAAGAACGATTACAGTATATCGATAATATCGATTACTATTCAGCCAAGCAAATCAAAGCTATACTCATCCAACAAGATACGGCCGTACCTGATGTACGCACCTTCAATGAATTCATGCGCCAACGAATAAAAGAAATCCGGGAAGAGGGTCGGGAAAGCTACGCCAAAATGATGGAAGATACCATGAAGGTGTTTGATGCGGCAGAAGGTGATGTGCCTATGGTCATCATGAATCACATCACCGTTGAACACTTTGACCGATGGATGAAACTGCACGGGCATACTGATGGCGGCCGACAGATCAGATTATGCCACATCAAAGCCCGGGTAAATGAAGCTATAAAACTCGGTTTACTCCGATGCGATAAACATCCATTTGCTTACACCACTATTCCAAGCCCAGAACATCGGGAATTAGACATTCCCGTCGAGGCAGTCAGGAAGATTATCAATGCAGACGTATTGCACAGCCGGCAACTGACATTGGCCAAAGATATGTTTCTGGTTTCATTTTACCTCGGCGGAATGAACTTCGCTGACCTTATACAAATAGACTTCTCAGAGGAAGAAATCAGCTATATACGTCAAAAGAGTAGCGAACACAAGAAGAAGAACCGGAAAATCAAAATTAGCATTTGCCCGGAAGCTGCCTATATATTAAATAGGTATATAGGGCAAAATGGACTACTGGAGTTTAACTACAAATATACTTCCAAGAACTTGCAATGCTACATCAACAAGTGCCTCAAGCTTTTGGCCAAAGAGCTTAATATTAAAGGTAGTCTGACCTATTACTCTGCTCGCAAAACATTCGCCCAATTTGCGGCTGAAATAGGTATCCCCTATCCTATCATAGAGTACTGCCTCGGGCATTCCATCAAAACAGGAATCACCATCAATTCTTATGTCCGGGTAAAACAGTACCAGGCTGATGCGGCAATACGCCGGGTAATAGACTACGTAAACGACCCAGAAGTATTCAAGCCATATATTGAGATGAGAAATCAGATGCAAATGATGGCGATGATGTAGTATATAATAAGGTATAAAAGAAAAATAATCACTTAAAAGCTTGCGCAATAACCAAATGATTATTATCTTTGCGATGTCAAATAACAAAAGTAACAATATGAGTAATGAACAAATTAAAAAGGATTTGCTAATACAGAGGGCATTCCTTAAAAAAGAGCTAGACCAGCTAAGGTTTATTTCAGAAGTGACCGGGACGAACCAAGAAAAGGAGATAGATAAAAGATTAGACCGGATACTTACAATAGACAAAATCTTAGCAGAGTTAGAAAAAAAGAAGTAAAAACAAGCCATCCCTACGGGGATGGCATAAAACTATAAACTTATGACACTAAAAGAAGAATTACTAACTCTAAAGCCATTATTAGGCACAGATTCACCGGAGTTCTACGATAAAGTGAGAGATATAGCATCACGGTACAACTCAGAAGAAGACAAAAAAGTTATTGCTGACTTTGTGTCTGAACGTCTACAGAACATTGATAAGGAGTTGAATGTTATTGAAGAAAATGCAATAAAACTGCAATTGCAAGAAGTTGCGGAGATCGTTTCCCTTAGCTATTTGGCAAAGAAATACTTTAATAAGAGCCGGGCATGGCTTTATCAAAGATTAAATGGGAATATAGTAAACGGGAGACCTGCCCGTTTTACAAACGAAGAATTGCAAACATTCAATAATGCTTTGCAAGACATTTCTAAAAAAATAGGCTCACTTAATATCTCGTATTGATATTTTGTTATTTGACACTATCCCCGTAGTTGAGCCGCTACGGGGATTTTCATTTAAAGAAAAAGCCGAGGCAGATATTCACCACATGAACAAGTTATAACTAACACCTACGCCGCCATACAACCCTCCCGGATAACCATATCCTGCCTGCAAACCCAATCCCCATCTTTTCTTCTTCGGTACAATAGTATGGTAGATGTCATTCGTAACCGTTCGATACACCGTCTTCGGAAATACCATCAAACTATCCAATCTCGGCCGATATCCGCTCACCCATGCCCGGTAAAGACTATCCTCATAATAAGCCTGTTCACGATAAACTACCGTATCACCAATACGAATAGTGTCTGTTAGCTGGAAAACTAACAGAGGAGCCATAGGCGGCGAGATAAGTAACGTATCAACCTTTACAATAGTCTTTACCTTCGTTTCGGTATGTATTTCTGCCGGGAGAGGCTCATGCGGACGGAACCTGGTCGCCACACAAGCTATCACCAGCAACATGACTAATATCCAAGGTAGCTTTTTCATAAGCCCAGATATTTAACGATACCATCAATATGAATCTGCGCAACTGTCTGTTTACCTTCTGTGGATAAAAGGTATTCTACATCCTCCTTGTTATCCTGAAAGAAATTCTCAGTGAGCACGGCCGGACAATTCGTGTCCCGGCAAATAGCAAGGTTCTGCTGCCAATACGATTGGTCGGGTATTGGCTTACGAACCGGTATCGGAATACATTCTGCTACTTCAGCCAAACATTCAGCCAACTTCTTGCTATTACCTGATGCATTATTAGAAACGAAAACGCTCCATCCTCTTGCATTCATCCAGTTAGCACCGGAACCGGCCGCATTGCAATGGATAGAAACAAGTATAGCTTTCTTTCCTGTCTCTTTATAGATATCATTCGCCCGCCTGCATCGCTCAGACAAAGGAACGTCTGTATCTTCTTTCACGATCCGTTCAGCATCAACACCTTTTTTACGTAAGCCGAAAATAACCATATCGGCAATCTCTCTTGTATAGGACCACTCTCTTAACCTTCCGTCCGGTGAGCACTTGCCCGGAGTATTCTCACCGTGGCCATTGTCAACCAATACTCTCATTTCTTTTCCTCCTTACTTTTATTCATATATTCCACTACCGCCTGTGCTATCTCTGTCGGATCAGCCTTGTGCTTCGCTATCTCGGTAGCCAATGCAGCTACTTGTTTCATCTCCTTGCGTTCCTTCTCGTCTGCTTTCTCGTAAATGGATTTAACCTCTATGGCTGCCACGCCGAAAGCTCCCAAGAGGGTGATAAATGGGAAAATGGGTATATGATAGTCATAGTAATTATCCAGATACCAGACACCGGCCATCTGCATACAATCAACAACGACCAACGCAAGCAAGGCATTATAATATCTCGCTACTTTATTAACCGTACGTTTCCAGCCGTCACTTGAAATTTTCTCACAACGTTGTTTTGCTTTTCTAATGCCAGCCCACAAGTCGAAAGCTATAAAAAAAAGCGGAGTTAATAGGATGCCGAACAGCATCCAGGCCACAATAAATAATTCATCTAATCCTTTCATTTCCATACTTTATTTAATTATTAATACTACCAACCTTTTTTTTGTCGGACACTTGAAATGCGTTAAGCTGTGTAGCACTCATTTTCTATCGCTATGGCGCATTCCTTTATTATATGCACTTATATATATTTGTGGGTGGCACATATACGGTTCTATCAGGACTCCGTGGATGAGCTGAGGAA
>ULMJ01037863.1_pt1 | contig 39123 bp, 31 predicted proteins | sample 1951641 | NCBI WGS metagenome assembly ULMJ01 (sample SAMEA4835550, study PRJEB28245) | human gut metagenome | biome: gut microbiome; material: fecal sample | place: Denmark | collected 2008 | reverse complement strand
AATAATGGCAATTTAACTAAAGATTTAAACAAGAGAATGACCAAGATTCAATATAATAGTTTTAATTGATCAGATAAGGTCATGTGCAGTGATGCATAATGCCTTTTTAAAGAAAACAGGTTGAAATAATCTCTATAGTATGTGTTGATCCCGAAAAGTATCAATATAATGTTCTTTATCAAAGAGATATAGATATGTATTGATGGTATTAATATAAACATGAAACACTGATAAATACCCAGCACGGCTATTGCCCTAATCCTAAATAAGCACTCACACAATTACTCAAGGAAATGCCCATACAGTGGTAAAAGTACAACCGCAAAAGCACCTCCTCTGTCAAATAATAATCATTCCATTCCGAGCTCCATAACCATCCCACCACCAAGGCTACACCCTTTTACCCTAAAGGTGTAGCCATCGCCACAAAAGGGTGTAGCCATCCGGGGTAAAAGGTGTAGTCCTGCCAAAGCACGGCCACAGATACTTCTAAAGGGCATAAAAGAAATATTCATCTATAATATCCTCGACATCAGTTGTATGACATTTTCACTTAACGTACTTACTCATTCCAAGTATCTTACAACGGATATTCATCAAACGCATACAACAACGTCGAAAGATAACGTTCGCCCGTATCCGGCAATAAAACGACTATTGTTTTCCCCACATTTTCAGGAAGAAGTGCCAGGCGGGTGGCCGCACTGACTGCCGCACCGGAAGATATGCCAACCAGCAAACCTTCACGTTGTGCCAATTCGCGACCTGCACGGATGGCATCGTCATTCGTCACCTGCAATATCTCGTCCACTACCGCCGGATTGTAATTTTTAGGAACAAAACCGGCACCGATTCCCTGAATCTTATGTGCACCCGGTTCACCCCCCGAAAGAACCGGAGAGTCAGTTGGCTCCACCGCCACAACCTTCACACCCGGATTATGCTTCTTCAAAGCAGCACCAACACCGCTCACCGTTCCGCCCGTGCCTACACCGGCAACAAAAATATCGACTACTCCATCCGTATCGCGCCAGATTTCCTCTCCCGTGGTGCGCTCATGCATAGCAGGGTTGGCAGGATTATCAAACTGTTGAAGAATCACCGCGCCCGGAGTGGCCGATTTCAATTCTTCGGCACGGGCAATGGCACCCTTCATGCCATTGGCACCGGGCGTAAGAACCAGTTCGGCACCAAGGGCTTTCAGCAGGTTGCGGCGTTCCACGCTCATGGTATCCGGCATGGTGAGAGTCAGCTTATAACCCTTTGCGGCAGCCACAAAGGCAAGTCCTATTCCGGTGTTGCCACTGGTGGGCTCTATAATCGTGGCTCCGGGTTTCAGCAAACCGGAAGCTTCGGCATCTTCAATCATGGCAAGCGCCACGCGGTCCTTCACACTTCCGGCAGGGTTGAACGATTCCAACTTTACCACCAGACGGGCTTTCAGACCCTTCGATTTATTGTAATTACTCAGCTCCAGCAAAGGAGTGTTGCCCACGAGATCGGTGAGCTGTTTTGCTATCTTTTTCATAACATATTGGGTTTTAAATTATACTCTTGTTTCTAAATGACAAAGATAGCGGATGAAGAGTTCACAGGAAATACCATATTTGTGGGATTTTCGTACTATAAATGAGGGATTTTCGCTGAGAATAGTTACCTTTGCCCCACCTTATTATAAAAAGGATATCCCAATGAGTCCATTGAACTTTACTCACATTTTGACACAGGCAGTCGATGAACTATCGGAAAGTTCGTCTTACAAAGGACTGTTTCATCAGCACACGGACGGCACTCCATTGCCTTCGGCCAGAGCACTGCAAGATATTGTAGAGCTATCACGTGCCATTCTTTTCCCCGGATATTTCGGTAATTCCACAGTCAACAGTCGCACCGTCAAGTACCACATCGGCGTAAACATCGAACGCTTGTTCGACCTGCTGACGGGACAAGTTCTTGCAGGCCTTTGCTTTACGGGAGACGGCGAGTGTACCTGCTGCACCGAACTCCAACGCGAAGAGGCTGCACTCATTGCCGCCAAATTCATCAGCCACCTGCCGGAAATGCGCCGCATGTTGGCCACGGATGTGATGGCCGCCTACAACGGCGACCCTGCGGCACATAGCTTCGGGGAGGTCATCAGTTGTTACCCCGCCATACGCGCCATCAGCAACTACCGCATTGCGCATGAATTGCTGAAACTCGGTGTGCCCCTCATTCCACGCATCATCACCGAAATGGCGCATAGCGAAACGGGAATAGACATTCATCCGGGTGCAGTCATCGGCAGTCATTTCACTATAGACCACGGCACGGGTGTGGTGATTGGCGAAACGTGCATCATCGGCAACAATGTGAAGCTCTATCAAGGTGTCACGCTGGGCGCCAAAAGCTTTCCGCTGGATGAAGACGGAAAACCCATCAAGGGAATCCCCCGCCATCCGATACTGGAAGATAATGTCATCGTCTACTCCAACGCCACCATCCTGGGACGCATCACCATCGGGCAGGGCGCCACGGTGGGCGGCAACATCTGGGTGACGGAGAATGTGCCGGCAGGGGCGAGAATCGTACAGACTAAAGCTAAGAAATGACCGGTAACAACAGACGATTTACAGGGTATGCAAATGCAATGTACAGGATATATAGATGCAACACGTTGGATATATAGATGCAATAACCTGCGGGACAATAGAGAAAATCAGTATAAAACAGAATAGTCAAACAGTAATAAATAAATGAACGAACAATTTCAAATGATTGCCAAAACCTTCCAAGGTCTGGAAGAAGTACTGGCGCAAGAACTGACTGCATTAGGAGCAAACGACATAGAAATAGGCCGACGCATGGTGTCTTTCAGTGGAGACAAAGAAATGATGTACAAGGCAAACTTCTGCCTGCGCACAGCTATCCGCATCTTGAAACCGATTAAAAACTTCACCGCCAAGAACGCTGACGAAGTTTACGACCAAATCAAAGCCATCCGTTGGGAAGACATCCTGAATGTGGAGAGAACTTTTGCTGTAGATGCCGTTGTGTTCAGTGAAGAGTTCCGCCACTCCAAATTCGTATCCTATAAAGTAAAGGATGCCATCGTGGATTATTTCCGCGATAAATTCAACAAGCGCCCGTCCGTACGCATCAACAAGCCGGATGTGTTGCTGAATATACACATTGCACAGACCACATGTACGCTTTCACTCGACTCATCGGGTGAGTCGCTGCACCGCCGCGGATATCGCCAGGAGGCTGTAGAGGCTCCCTTGAATGAAGTGCTGGCGGCCGGAATGATATTGATGACGGACTGGAAAGGGGAATGTGACTTGATTGACCCGATGTGTGGTTCGGGTACCATACCTATCGAGGCGGCGTTGATAGCACGCAACATTGCTCCGGGAGTGTTCCGCAAAGAGTTTGCTTTTGAAAAGTGGAATGACTTCGATCAGAATTTGTTCGATGCGATTTACAACGACGATAGTCAGGAACGCGAGTTTACACATAAGATATACGGATACGACAATAATCCGCAGGCCAACGAGATAGCGACGCATAACATTAAGGCGGCGGGTGTATCGAAAGACATTGTATTGAAGTTGCAACCTTTCCAGCAGTTCGAGCAACCGGCAGAGAAATCCATGATTATCACCAACCCGCCTTACGGGGAGCGTATCTCCACGAATAACCTGTTGGGATTATATCAGATGATAGGCGAACGCCTGAAACATGCTTTTGTTGGAAACACAGCGTGGGTGCTTTCTTACCGTGAAGAATGCTTCGACCAGATAGGCCTGAAACCGACTCAGAAAGTGCCTCTGTTCAATGGTGCTCTGGAGTGCGAGTTCCGCAAATATGAGATTTTCGACGGGAAGTACAAGGAGTTCAAGAAACAGGAAGGTGAGAGCGAAGATGAAAATGAAGAGTCCGGCTTCAAGGCAAGAGAATCGAGAGACTTCAAACCGAGAGAAGCGCGCAAACCGGGTGAGTTTAAATCGAGAGAGGACAGACCGAGGGAGTTCAGACCAAGAGACAGCAAACCCCGCGAGTTCGGCTCGAGAGAAGACAGGCCCAGAGGTGAGTTCAAGCCGAGAGAATTCCGCAAGGATGGAGACAGGGAACGGAAACCGTTTGACAGGGAACGCCGTCCGGGAGGAAGCGGTGAATTCAAGCCGAAGAGGGAGTTCAAGCCGAGAAAGAGGGAAGAGGGAGAATAAGTTACTGATAAACAGTTTGAGGTGCCAAATTAGCACCTCAAGTTGGGGTGGTACCCGCTACGTGCCTTCGTCCACATGCGGCAATATCTTCTCTCTCATGCTCCGAAGCAAGAGCTTGAAGAACTAAGAAAACGTATTGAATATCTGGAAGAAGACATCACTTCCGACAGAGACAGTTACGAGAAACAATTTGATGATCTTTTCTCTGCTTTTGCAAAACTGAGTGCTGCGGTACAAGTGAAAAGCTCTCCTTTGGGCAGAGTAGAAGTAAAAGGATTCAGAAAAGAGAATGAATAATAAATGACTATGAACATGAAGATAATCGGTAAATGGATGGGAATAGCGCTACTGGCATTACCCACTCTCTTTGCAACAAACATTATGGCACAAGATTCAAAGAAACCGACGCTGGAAGATTTGCTTCCCGGCGGAGAAACCTATCGCTTTGCTGAAAACCTCTATGGAGTGCAATGGTGGGGAGACACGTGCATCAAGCCCGGAATAGACTCCTTGCTGGCAATAAACCCCAAAACCGGAAAAGAAACTCTGCTCGTGACGCGCGAGAAAATCAACCGGGCTCTGGAACAGGAAAAGCTGGGCAAACTGAGACATCTGAGTCAAGTGAGCCTGCCTTGGGCGGACAAAACGCAGATACTCATCAGTCTGCCCGGAAGCTACGCCGTCTACGACTGGGAAACGGACAAGATTATCAGCCAACGGGATTTCCCGAAAGAGAGCGCCAACAAAGATTACCATATCGCAAGTGGCAACGTGGCCTACACCATCAAAAATAACCTTTTCGTGAACGGAACCGCCGTAACCAGCGAACCCGACGGTATCGTATGCGGACAAAGCGTACACCGCAACGAGTTCGGCATCAGCAAAGGAACTTACTGGAGCCCGAAAGGTGACCTGCTCGCCTTCTACCGGATGGACGAAAGCATGGTGACGCAATATCCGTTGGTAGACATCACCGCACGGGTAGGCGAACTGAACAACGTCCGCTACCCGATGGCAGGCATGACGAGCCACAAGGTAACCATAGGCATCTACAACCCCGAAACGCAGAAGACCATCTATCTGAATGCGGGCGACCCCACGGATCGTTACTTCACCAATATCAGTTGGGCTCCGGATGCCAAAAGCCTCTACCTTATTGAATTGAACCGCGACCAGAACCATGCCCAACTCTGCCAGTACAATGCTGAGACAGGCGAGCGGATAAACACCTTCTATCTGGAAGAGAAGCATCCCAAATATGTGGAACCGCAACATCCTATCGTATTCCTGCCCTGGGACAGCAGTAAATTCATCTATCAAAGCCAACGCGATGGTTACAACCATCTGTATCTGGTTGATACCAAAACTCTGACTTACCCCGAAACGCACTCCACAGCAGCTGGAGGCACTTATCGTCAAGGCTGCAAAGTAAAGCAACTGACACAAGGCAACTGGCTTGTGCAAGATGTGCTCGGCTTCGATGAGAAGAAGAAAGAAATCATCTTCACCGCCACCAAAGAGTCGCCCCTGCAAAGCAACCTATATAAAGTGAACGTGAACAACGGAAAGATTACCCCGCTGGACAATGGCAAGGGCGTACATCGCGGGACACTGAGTGCCGGCGGCAGCTACCTCATCGACACCTGGTCCAGCCCCGAAGTGCCGCGTAGCATCAACCTCATGTCCACTCAAAACGGCAAAAGCATCAACCTGCTGACAGCCAAAGACCCATTCGAAGGCTTCACCATGCCCAGCATCGAAACAGGCACCATCAAGGCAGCCGACGGCGTGACCGACCTTTACTACCGCCTCGTGAAACCCGCAGACTTCGACCCGGCAAAGAAATATCCCGCCATCATCTACGTCTACGGAGGTCCGCACGCACAGATGGTCACCAACGGCTGGCAGAACAGCGCCCGCGGATGGGACATCTACATGGCAGGCAAAGGTTATATCATGTTCACCCTCGACAATCGCGGCAGCGAAAACCGCGGACTGGAATTTGAGAATGTCACCTTTCGCAACCTCGGCATCGAAGAGGGAAAAGACCAGGTGAAAGGCGCCGAATTCCTGAAAACCTTGCCTTATGTGGACGCTGACCGCATCGGCGTACACGGCTGGAGTTTCGGCGGACATATGACCACGGCACTGATGCTCCGCTACCCGGAAATATTCAAGGTAGGCGTTGCAGGCGGCCCGGTCATCGACTGGAGCTATTATGAAATCATGTACGGAGAAAGATATATGGATGCGCCGCAGAGCAATCCGGAAGGTTATAAGAATGGTAACCTGAAAAACCTTGCCGGCAACCTGAAAGGACATCTTCTGTTGATTCACGACGACCATGACGACACCTGTGTGCCGCAACACACGCTCTCGTTCATAAAGGCCTGTGTAGATGCCCGCACGTATCCCGACCTGTTCATCTATCCCGGCCATAAGCATAACGTCCTGGGACGTGACCGCGTGCATCTGCATGAGAAGATAACACGGTATTTTGAAGATAACTTAATGAGGAATGAAGAATGAGGAATTTGGCTGCGCTATGCAAGCATGCCGCAAGGTAATTCTTCATTCTTCATTCCTCATTCTTCATTAAATTATCGCTTAGCAAACAAAATAGAAATAGTAATTAATAAGAAATAGTAAAGATGAAAATATTATTATTAGGAAGCGGCGGTCGCGAGCACGCCCTGGCATGGAAGATTGCCCAAAGCCCGAAAGTAGAGAAACTTTTTATCGCCCCCGGTAATGCCGGTACTAGTGCGGTAGGCGAGAACGTAGCCATCAAGGCAACCGATTTCCCCGCCCTGAAGTCCTTCGCCCTGGAACAAAACATAGACATGATTGTGGTAGGTCCCGAAGACCCGTTGGTAGAAGGTATCTACGACAGCTTCACCGAAGACGCCACCACACAACATATCGCCATCATCGGTCCCACCGCCAAAGGTGCCCAACTGGAAGGCAGCAAGGAGTTTGCCAAAGGCTTCATGGAACGCCACGGCATCCCCACCGCCCGCTACAAGAGCATCACTGCCGATAACCTCGAAGAAGGCCTCGCCTTCCTCGAAAGCCTCGAAGCCCCCTACGTGCTGAAAGCCGACGGCCTCTGTGCCGGAAAAGGCGTGCTCATCCTCCCCACCCTCGAAGAGGCCAAGAAGGAACTGAAAGAAATGCTTGGCGGCATGTTCGGCCAGGCCAGCGCCACGGTGGTTATCGAAGAATTCCTTAGCGGCATCGAGTGCTCCGTGTTCGTGCTGACAGACAGTAAGCACTACAAAGTGCTGCCCGTAGCCAAGGATTACAAGCGCATCGGCGAAGGCGACAAAGGCCTGAACACCGGCGGCATGGGAAGCGTCACCCCCGTTCCTTTTGCTGACGAAGAGTTCATGGAAAAAGTACGCACCCGCATCATCGAGCCCACCATCAACGGACTGCAAGAAGAAAGAATCCTCTACAAAGGCTTCATTTTCCTCGGACTGATCCGGGTGAAAGGCGAACCGATGGTGATAGAATACAACGTCCGCATGGGCGACCCGGAAACAGAAAGCGTCATGCTACGCATACAGAGCGACTTCGCCGAACTGCTGGAAGGTGTACGCGACGTGGACCTCGACACCAAGACTCTGGTGATGGACCCGCGCACAGCCGCCTGCGTCATGCTCGTTAGCGGCGGTTATCCCGAAGCTTACGAAAAAGGCAAGGTAATGATCGGTTTTGAAGCTGCCGCAGCCACGGACAGCATCCTCTTCCACGCCGGAACAGCCATGAAGGACGGAAACATAGTGACTGCCGGCGGCCGCGTGATAGCCGTATGCTCTTATGGTGCGACCAAGGAAGAAGCCCTTGCCAAGAGCTACAAAGTAGCGGATATGATTGACTTCGACAAGAAGTACTTCCGCCGCGACATCGGATTTGATTTGTAAAACAAGTATCCGTCATCCTAAGCGTAGTCGAAGGATGACAGATACTCCGAACCATAAAATTATTATATTGCCTTGATACGAAAAATGAGAAATGAAGAATTGAAAATGAAGAATTAGGCTGCGCAATTATGCCGCAAGGAAATTCTTCATTCTTTATTCCTCATTCTTCATTTTCAATTCTTCATTCTTCATTTAAATGATACGAAGTAAACGATTACAGAACCGGATTACCGCAGGACGCTTCACGCTTCCTGTTGCCATCCTTTTGTCCCTATTCTGCTGGATGCTGAGCTCTATCCTGTTACCCGAACTTCCGGTAATGAAAAGCACTTATCCCTTGTGGGAGACCATCAGCAACGGCTACATCCCGGCATGGGCAAACGCGCCTTTGAGTTTCATCCTCTACGGCATAATCGGCTACTTCCTGATAGAACTGAACAATGCTTTCGCCATCATCCGCATGCGTGCGTCCGTGCAGACAGCCATCTATTTCCTGCTGATTTCCGTCTGCCCTGCCCTGCACCAGCTATATGCCGGAGACATAGCCTCGGTGGCATTCCTTGTGTCCCTGTTCTTTCTGTTCAAGGGATACCAGCATCCACGCCCGGCGGGCATCCTGTTCTACTCGTTCCTGTTCATCGGAGTGGGCAGTCTGTTCTTCCCGCAACTGACGTTGTTCATTCCTCTTTTCTGGATAGGTGCATACAGTTTCCAGGCACTCACCCCGAAGAGCTTTTTCGGTAGCCTGATAGGTTGGACCCTGCCCTATTGGTTTTTGCTGGGACATGCCTATTTTTACGATGAAATGGGGCTTTTTTGTCAGCCTTTCATCGAATTAGCCACCTTCCAGCCCATCGCTTTACTGGACTTTCCGTTGTGGGAGATTGCTACGCTGGGCTATTTGTTTGTGCTGTTCATAGTAAGCTCCGTGCACTGCCTCGTGACAGGTTACGAAGATAAGATACGTACCCGCAGTTATCTGCATTTCCTTATCTTCCTGAGCTTTTGCATCTTCGGCTATATCCTGTTGCAACCTACGCTGATGGTCCACCTGTTGCCCCTGCTGCTGATAGGTGTCAGCATCCTGACGGGACATTTCGTGGTACTGACGAACAGTCGGACATCTAATGTGTTTTTTATTTGTGCCCTCGTGGGGCTTATACTTTTATTCGGATTTAATATATGGACGCTTTTGTAGACTCACTGATTCAACTTATGATAGACTGGGGTTACCTCGGTCTGTTCATCTCTGCCGTGTTAGCGGGCAGCATCGTTCCATTCAGTTCGGAGCTGGTGATGATAGCGCTTGTAAAAGTGGGACTTAGTCCGGCGATGTGCGTACTCTTCGCTACACTGGGCAACACAATTGGCGGCATGACGTGCTACTACATGGGGCGTCTGGGCAATGTGGTCTGGATAGAGAAATATTTCAAGGTAAAAAAGGAAAAGATAGACAAGATGCAACTGTTCCTGCAAGGGAAAGGAGCACTGATGGCCTTCTTCGCATTCCTGCCCTTTGTGGGCGAAGCATTGGCCATTGCACTGGGTTTCATGCGGAGCAACGTGTGGCTGACTACTTCGTCCATGTTCGTCGGGAAGCTGATACGCTACGCCGTGATGTTGCTGGCACTGGAAGGAGCCATATCAGTGTTTACCTGAGGGAACGAAACGGTGTTTTGGCCACCTGCAACGGTCTATGAATAAAGAAGTTGTTCCGGAAGCTTTGCGAACGGATATATACATATTATAATAAGAGAATGAAACGAATTATAGAACATACGGAAGACGGAAGCGCCACGCTGTTCGTGCCGGAACTGGATGAACATTATCATTCGGTGAAAGGGGCACGCACAGAGTCGCAGCACATCTTTATAGATATGGGGCTGAAGGCTTCGGCCGCACCGCAACCGCGTGTTCTCGAAATAGGTTTCGGCACCGGGCTGAATGCCCTTCTCACGCTGGAAACCGCTGAACAGGAGAAACGCCATGTGCACTACACGGGTATCGAGCTCTATCCCCTTGCCTGGGAAGAAGTCAGCGCGCTGGGGTATAGCGATAATCCTCTATTCGAGAAGTTGCACACCGCTCCGTGGGAAGAAGATGTGGAAATATCCCCGTACTTCACCCTGAGGAAGATAAAGGGAGACGCGAATGTAGTGATTAGTGATGAGCAATCACTAAACCTCGTTTATTTCGATGCTTTCGCCCCCGAAAAGCAACCCGAAATGTGGAATGAACAATTATTCCGTTCCCTTTACGTTAATATGGATAGCGGAGGAATATTGACGACGTATTGCGCCAAAGGTGTCATCCGCCGCCTGTTGCAAGCCGTCGGCTTTCGCGTGGAACGCCTTCCGGGACCTCCGGGCGGAAAACGGGAGATACTGAGGGCAACGAGAAGTTGAGAATTAAAAATTAATTCAATTGAACATAAAACCATAAATATAATATAATAATGAAACGAACATTCCTGTACATACTCACTGCCCTGCTTGCAGTAGGCTGCAAAAACAGCAGTGTCCAGAATAACAAGAGTAATGACAAACCTGTCATTACTGTCACCATCGAGCCGTTGCGCTACTTCACCGAGGCCATTGCAGGCGACAATTTCAGTGTTGTCAGCATGGTGCCCAAAGGCAGCAGCCCGGAGACGTACGACCCCACCCCGCAGCAACTCGTAGAGCTTGCCAAGAGCAAGGCCTACTTCCGCATCGGGTACATCGGTTTCGAACAAACCTGGATGGACAAGCTGACGGACAACGCACCGCACCTGCAATTCTTCGATACCTCCCGTGGCATCGACCTGATTTTTGACTCCTCGCACGCCCATCACCACCACGATGTTGACGATGAGGGGCATGCCCACGACTCCATCCAGCACGATGAGCACCAGCATGCCGTCGGTGTAGAACCGCATGTCTGGAGCTCGGCCTACAATGCCCAAATCATTGCCGGAAACATCCTGAACGCCTTGTGTAGCATCGACAAAGCCAACGAGGAAGCCTATGTGGAACGCTACAAGAACCTTTGCGACCAGATAGAGTATACCGACAGTCTCATCTGCCACATGCTTTCCGCCCCCAATGCCGACCGTGCCTTCATGATTTATCATCCGGCACTCTCCTACTTTGCCCGCGACTATGGTTTGCACCAGATTTCGATTGAAGAAGACGGCAAAGAGCCTTCCCCTTCCCACCTCAAGAATCTGATAGATACTTGCAAAAAAGAGAAAGTCCGCGTCATCTTCGTACAGCCGGAATTCGACCGCCGCAATGCAGAAATCATCGCCAAGCAAACAGGCACGAAGGTAGTACCCATCAATCCGCTTTCCTACGACTGGGAGCAGGAGATGCTGAACATTGCCGGGGAATTGGTAGTTAAGAACTGATAGCCAATGAAGACACCCCTTATCGAAATAAAGAACCTCAGCGCCGGCTACGACCACCGTACCGTGCTTCGCAACGTGAACCTCACCGTTTACGACCGGGACTTTCTGGGCATCATCGGTCCCAACGGCGGTGGGAAAACAACTCTTATCAAATGCATACTGGGCCTGCTGAAACCCACAGCAGGAGAAATATTATATAGTGATAAACAATCACTAACCACCAACCGCTCATCACTAAAGATGGGCTACCTGCCGCAGTACAACAGTATTGACCGCAAATTCCCTATCACTGTGGAAGAAGTCATTCTTTCCGGTCTCAGTTCGCAGAAGTCGCTGATTTCCCGCTTCACCGGAGCGCACCGTGAGAAAGCCCGCCAAGTCATCGCCCGCATGGGACTGGAAGGACTTGAAGAGCGCGCCATCGGTGCACTGAGCGGCGGACAACTGCAACGCGCTTTGTTGGGCCGTGCCATCATCTCCGACCCCGAGTTGGTAGTCCTCGACGAACCCAGCACCTACATCGACAAGCGTTTCGAAGCCCGCCTTTACGAGCTTCTGGCAGAGATTAACCACGACTGCGCCATTATCCTCGTCAGCCATGACATAGGCACGGTGCTGCAACAAGTGAAATCCATCGCCTGCGTAAACGAGACGTTGGATTATCATCCCGACACGGGCGTAAGCGAAGAGTGGCTGGAACGGAACTTCAATTGTCCGATAGAATTATTGGGACACGGAGCACTGCCGCACCGCATATTGGCGGAACATAAACACGGAGATGAGTGTTGCAACTGTGGACATTGAAAAGAACAGGGAAGAATACAAATCATTACCAGAACAGGTACAAAAAGTAGTGTTTTGCACATATTTCAAACAAAGTTATACATAGATGTATTATACATTCATGTATAATTTGTATATTTGTCTTTGGAATCAAGAACAAACAGCTTATGAAATCACCTTTTCAATACGGTACGCTGGTCGATAAAGAAAGTTTCGTCAACCGCATAGAAGAACGTAAGCAACTGAAAGAGTTGCTTGGATCAGGCATTAATGTAATGCTTATCTCTCCGCGTCGTTGGGGTAAGTCTTCGCTTGTAAAGGTAGCAATGGACGAGCTGATGCATGAAGACAAACATATTCGTGTATGCTTTATTGATGCATTCAGCATCAAAACCGAAGCCGAATTCTACCGTGCATTCGTCCGGGAAGTCATCACATGTACAGCCTCCACGCTCGAAAAGCGGCTGGAAGATGTAAAACACTTCCTGAAAACCATCTCTCCCAGTATTACTCTGAAAAGCGATGCCTCCGACACAATGTCTTTCGATCTAAAGTTCAAGTTGGAAGAAAGAGATGTCATGGAGATACTGGAATTACCCGAAAAAATAGCTTCTGCCAAAGGCATACAACTTATAGTATGCATTGATGAATTCCAACAATTGGCATTATTGCCCGACTATAAAAGCATGGAAGGCAAGATGCGCTCTGTCTGGCAGCAACAGCAGAGGGTATCCTATTGTTTTTATGGGAGCAAGCGGCACATGATGATGGATATCTTCAATAATTCATCCAATCCCTTCTATCGTTTCGGTCAAGTGCTGTTCCTGCAAAAGATTAAGAAAGAGGAATGGGTACCTTTCATCATCAACGCCTTCCGCCGGACGGAGAAAGAAATCAGCGAAGAGCAAGCAGAACGTTTGTGTGACATCGTGAAGTGCCATTCGTGGTATCTGCAACAACTGTGCTACTTTATCTGGAGCGGCACTTCCGGACGAGTGACAGACGATATCATCGAAGTCCGTACCCGCCAACTGATAGATACCAACATGCCCATGTTCATGAACGACACCGAGAACCTGACCGCTGCCCAAACAGCCATGTTGCGTGCAGTTGCCGACGGTGAGTACCGCCTCAACTCTGCCGCCGTAGTGCGCAAATATGAACTGGGAAGCGCCCAAACCATCACACGCAACAAACGAATACTGACTGAACGTGATTTCATGGAGAAAGAGGGAGAAAAATATGTGTTCTCTGACCCGGTGTTTGAACTGTGGTTCAGGAGGGAGTATTGCTGAATATAGAAAAGAAGGAACATGTGCAAACAGACTCAACTTTTTTGCACATGTTGCACTTCCGATGAGTGTAAATATAACAATTTACATTATCATATTTTCTACTTGTTCAATGGCTTTAGTAGATTTATTCGATTATGAAATATAAAACAACTAAAGTTTCATAGACATTACAATACTTCTCCCCTGTAACTCATATATGACAGACTCTATTAAGACCATCTTAGTATTTATTCCACTCATACACAACGTTCCTACCTTATGACTATCAGATAATCTTTGCCCTTGAGAATTTACATACTCAGTATGTACGTATGCATTTACATCCTCCAAATCCACTCCTTTCAATTTCGATATAGAATACATAAGTTCAATAGATGCATGCATTTTCTCTGTTATTACAACCGGATTAAATGATTTACAACTATATTCATTATTCACTCTCGTCAATTCATTTTGTAACTTAGAATGGCAAAGGCTAATATAACTATTTGTAATCACTGTATTTTGCCAGTTCCTATTTACATAGGTAACCACAATACATATCATATCATCCCTGATTATTCCATCACAAGCAATCAATGCTATTTTTGTTTTCTTCTCTATGTAGTTACGATAAAACGGAATTCCAGTAACAATAGCTGATATGGCTATAGAAATAATAGAAATTATTCCACCGTGGAAGTTTTTTCTTTCCACCATGATGGAAAGAAACTTTGCCCGTGATGGAAAGAAACTTTCTCCATGGTAGAAAGAATAAATGCCTACTACGATTTTCCTTAACCGTCGCAGCGAAAAAGAGATAAAAGTGGTAATGCGGCAGCTTAACTCCCGTAATTCACTTTTTTCATGACATGAGTCACGTCACGACCAAATATCTCCGAACAAATAATAAACCTGTGAAACTTGAATAAAAGACACATTGAATGTCCTACTATGATCTATCGTAGATGGGAAATACCTTCAGTCGCAGCACCATCAAAACTCGGCTGATTACATGAGCACCCAACTTTTACCTACCAAAAATCAATGTATATCTTTTAACCTATCCTAATAAATATGCCTTGCCTCCACAGTTTTAGCAGTTAAATCACTATATTTGCGCCCGTATACGCTAAAATACAGAGCTATAACTTAAAAACATAACGAATTATTTCCGAATGAAACAGTACAGAACCGTAAACAACCTCGTGGGTTGGATTACTTTCATCATTGCAGCCACGGTCTACTGCATGACCATAGAACCGACTGCAAGTTTTTGGGACTGCCCGGAGTTCATCACTACCGGCTATAAACTGGAAGTAGGACACCCGCCCGGAGCACCTTTCTTCATGTTGGTAGCTAACCTGTTCTCACAATTCGCCTCGGATGCCAGCACCGTAGCCAAAATGGTGAACTATATGAGTGCACTGATGAGTGGCGCTTGTATCCTGTTCCTCTTCTGGAGCATCACGCATCTGGTGCGCAAACTCGTCATTACGGACGAAAACAATATCACCAAAGGACAACTGATTACCGTTATGGGTAGCGGTCTGGTAGGTGCATTGGCCTATACGTTCAGCGATACATTCTGGTTTAGTGCCGTAGAAGGTGAAGTTTACGCTTTCTCTTCCCTGTTCACCGCCGTTGTATTCTGGCTGATACTGAAATGGGAAGATGTGGCGGACGAACCGCACAGCGACCGTTGGCTCATCCTCATAGCTTACCTCACGGGACTCAGTATCGGCGTTCACTTGCTGAACTTGCTTTGTCTGCCTGCCATCGTACTGGTTTACTATTATAAGAAAGTGCCTAATGCAAATGCAAAAGGCTCGTTACTGGCATTGCTGGCTTCCGGTATTCTGGTGGCTGTGGTACTCTACGGCATGGTGCCGGGTATTGTGAAGGTAGGCGGCTGGTTCGAGCTGTTCTTTGTGAACACATTGGGAATGTCCTTCAACAGTGGTGTGATGGTATACATCCTCGTACTGGCAGCCTCCATCATCTGGGGTATATACGAAAGCTATACGGAAAAGAACAAAATGCGTATGGCTATCTCCTTCGTGCTGACTATCGCCCTGCTGGGTATCCCGTTCTATGGTCACGGAGCAAGTGCCGTGATGATTGGTATCGTGGTTATCGCCTTCCTCTTCTTCTACCTCAGCCCGAACATGCAGGCAAAGATGAAAGAGAAATACCGCATTTCCGCACGCACCATGAACACAGCCCTGTTGTGCACCATGATGATTGTCATCGGGTATTCTTCTTATGCCATCATCGTCATCCGCTCCGTTGCCAACACGCCGATGGACCAGAATTCTCCCGAGGACATCTTCACACTGGGCGAATACCTGGGACGTGAACAATACGGTACCCGTCCGCTTTTCTACGGACAGGCATTCTCTTCCAAAGTTGCCCTCGACGTGAAAGACGGTTATTGCGAACCGCGCATCTCCTACAACGGAACCAAATTCATCCGTAAGGAAAAAGCTACTCCCGATGAAAAGGACAGCTATATTGAAATCCCCGGACGTATCGAATACGAATACGCTCAGAATATGCTCTTCCCGCGTATGTACAGCAGCCAGCATGCCAGGGAATATCAAGCTTGGGTAGATATCGTCGGCAACGACATCCCCTATGACCAGTGCGGACAAATGGTGATGGTGAACATGCCTACGCAATGGGAAAATATCAAGTTCTTCTTCTCCTACCAGCTCAACTGGATGTACTGGCGCTACTTCATGTGGAACTTCGCCGGACGCCAGAACGACCTGCAAGGCAGCGGAGAGATAGAACACGGCAACTGGATTACAGGTATTCCGTTCATTGACAACTGGCTGGTGGGTGACCAAAGCCTGTTGCCACAGGAATTGCAGAACAACAAGGGACACAACGTCTTCTACTGTCTGCCCCTGCTGCTCGGTATCATCGGCCTGTTGTGGCAGGCATACCGTGGGCAGAAAGGTATCCAGCAGTTCTGGGTAGTGTTCTTCCTGTTCTTCATGACGGGTATCGCCATTGTGCTCTACCTGAACCAAACCCCGAGTCAGCCTCGCGAACGTGACTATGCATATGCAGGGTCGTTCTATGCCTTCGCCATCTGGATAGGTATGGGTGTGGCAGGCATCGTCCGCCTGTTGCAGCACTACGCCAAGATGAAGGAACTTCCGGCTGCAACCCTTGTATCGGTTCTCTGCCTCCTCGTCCCCATACAAATGGCAAGCCAGACGTGGGACGACCACGACCGCAGCGACCGCTATCTGGCACGCGACTTTGGTCAGAACTACCTGATGTCCCTGCAAGAAACAGGCAATCCGGTTATCTTTACCAACGGTGACAACGATACATTCCCCTTGTGGTACAACCAGGAGACGGAAGGTTTCCGCACCGATGCCCGTACCTGTAACCTCAGTTACCTGCAGACGGACTGGTACATCGACCAGATGAAGCGTCCCGCCTACGACTCTCCGTCGCTACCCATCACCTGGGACCGTATGGAGTATGTGGAAGGAACAAATGAATATATTGCCATACAGCCTGATTATAAGAAAAGCATCGACGCCCTCTATGCCGAAGCCGAAAAGCAAGCATTGAACGGTAATCCCGAATCATTAATCAACGTGAAGAAAGAGTTCGGCGAGAACCCGTACGAGTTGCAGAACATCCTGAAATATTGGGTACGCAGCAAAAACGAAGACCTCAAGGTGATTCCTACGGACAGCATCGTGCTGAAAGTGGATAAGGAAGCCGTACGTCGTAGTGGCATGATGATACCGGGCGACAGCATCCCCGACTATATGCACATCTCGTTGAAAGGTAAACGCGCCCTCTATAAGAGTGAGCTGATGATGCTTGAAATGCTGGCGGAAGCCAACTGGGAACGCCCCATCTACATGGCTGTCAGTGTAGGTCCGGAGAACCACCTCAACATGGGCAACCACTTCATTCAGGAAGGTCTGACTTACCGCTTCACTCCGTTCGATACCGATAAAACCGGCGTCAAACTGGATAGCGAAAAGATGTACGACAACCTGATGAACAAGTTCAAATTTGGTGGCATCGACAAACCGGGCATCTACATTGATGAAAACGCCATGCGCATGTGTTACTCTCATCGCCGTATCTTCTCGCAACTCGTCGGTCAGTTGATACGCGAAGGCAAGAAGGACAAAGCAAAGGCAGCACTGGACTATGCAGAGAAGATGATTCCCGCCTACAACGTGCCTTACGACTGGCAGAATGGCGCCGTGCAAATGGCAGAATCCTACTATCAGTTGGGCGAAATGGAGAAGGCAGACAGCATCATGACTGCACTTGCCGACAAGGCCGTGGAATACATCACCTGGTATCTGAGCCTGGACGATAAACGTTTCGCCATGTCCAGCCGTGAGGTCGTCGACTATCATCTGCCTATCCTCAGCTCAGAGGTGAAACTCATGCAGAAGTATAACTCCGAACTGGCTCCGGTATACGATGACAAGCTGAATGAGTTGTATCAAATGTGTGTTGACCGTATGAAATAAAGTGCTTAGTGGATAGTGATTAGCGGTGGGATGCCACCATTGCTAATCACTAATCACCAACCACTAAACACTAATCACTAAACACTAACCACTGACAATCGTGTTTATAGAACAGCCTCCTGAGTTTGTCCGAAAGCTATATCCCGGTGCTATCTGGCGAATGGACCCGAATGAGAAAGCCGTTTACCTGACTTTTGACGATGGCCCCATCCCCGAAGTAACTCCGTGGGTACTCGAACTATTGGATAAACACAACATTAAAGCCACCTTCTTCATGGTGGGAGACAATATACGTAAGCATCCCGATGTATATCAAATGGTAGTAGATGGCGGACACCGCATCGGCAACCATACGTTCAATCATATCCGTGGATTCGAGTATCTGTCCGACAACTACCTTGCCAATACGGACAAGGCGAATGAAGTGATGAAAACCGACCTCTTCCGTCCGCCACACGGACACATGCGTTGGGGACAGTATTTCACCCTGAAACGGCATTATAAAATAGTGATGTGGGATTTGGTAACACGCGATTACAGTAAGAAGCTGCGCGGCCCGCAGGTGCTTGCCAACGTGATGAGATATGCACGGAACGGCTCCATCATCACCTTCCACGACTCGTTGAAATCCTGGAACAACGGCAACCTGCAATATGCATTGCCACGAGCACTCGATTTTCTGAAAGAGGAAGGATACGAGTTCAAGTTATTGTAACCAACCGGAAGAAGCCATATTAGAAACGACGCACAATAGCGTACAAAATATTTCGCCCCTACAGGTTCTGTCATAGAACTTGTAGGGGCGAATCATTAATAGGTGTGTCCAAACCCACCTATCATTTATGGTTTACTTCACCGTTACCGTCAACGGATTGCGCACCTTCTGAGCATAGTTTTCCATATATGCATTCCATGCTTCCGGAGTCTTGATGTCAGCCTTATCCCAGGCAGCACCCCAGTAATAAACATACTCTGCACCCGGCTCATAGTCGCTGATAGCCAGCACATGACCATCGGCACCACCGCGCAATTCGTTCTTTTCCTTTTCAGGGAAGAGCAGAGACTTAGCTTCCTTCACCGTAGCGGGGAAAGCGGCGCCTACAAAAATCTTACCGTTATTGTTGTTCACATTGTCCGTGGGGTCTACATAAGTGATGTAACCGTTAGCAGCATCAGCCACTACAGCACCGTCCGGCTCATGCAATACGATACCTGTAGCTACCGGAGTAGTCTCTTTCAGATTGTCATAAGCAATAACAGTCTTGTTCAGGTGGGAACCTGCATCCAGCGTGATGACGCGTGTTTCGATAACCGTAGAGTCACCCTTGATGTTCAGCGGATTATAAACCAGCTTCACTGTGAAACGCAACGGGCCGTTATCCAGAATATCCTGCGTTGCATAGCAATACGGATAAACGATTTCACCGTCGGGCATCAAGGCAGCCGTACCGCCACCCAGCGTAGGACCTACTTTGTAGCAGTCCAGACCATTTCCGTGGTCTACGTGATAAGAAACCGACTGGTACAATTCCTGTGCAGCCTTTGGGTCAGTCTTCTTCAACTCGGCAATCTTAGCTTTGGTTTCAGGATTCAGTTCACCTGCATAACGAGCCTCTACAACCGGTTCAGTTGTGTTGTACTTCGTCCATACATCATATCCGAAAGCACGCTCACCTGTCTTCTGCAAAGCCGGGCCGTAAGCACGGAAAGCAACCAGGTCATTTTCCCAGGCTACATCGTCCACACGTTCAGGATAATATTTTCCGCAAGCCTTTACAGCAAAAGCCTCAGGAGTACCTGCCTGGATGGTATAAGTAGCCGTACCATTAGCAGCTACGCTTGCAGGGAAGATAACCTTTTCATCGTACGTAATCTGATAAGGAACTTGTTGTCCGTCAGCATTCAGAACCACAATCTGGGCTGTGTCAGCCAGTTTCAGTTGGTTAGCGATATCGTCCATGGCCACTTCGACCATTTCATTGGAACGTTCCATTGCCAAAGGATTGTTTACCGTTACGGTAACTACATCCTTCGTGTTAGTGCAAGAGGCAAAACAGAATAATACTGTTGCCACTAAAAGGAATAACTTTTTCATATTGCTTGTTTAGTTAACAAGGTTTCAGTTAACAAGTTGACGAGGGAGATGCCTTGTCAACTTGTCTACTGAAACCTTGTCTACTTATTATTACTTAGGTTGTTTACCGATGTAAGCCAGGATACCTCCGTCCACGTAGAGCACGTGACCGTTTACAAAGTCAGAAGCGTCGGAAGCCAGGAATACTGCAGGACCCATCAAGTCTTCAGGAGTACCCCAACGTGCAGCCGGAGTCTTGGCAACGATGAATGCATCGAACGGATGACGTGAACCGTCAGCTTGCGGTTCGCGAAGCGGTGCAGTCTGCGGAGTAGCGATGTAACCCGGACCGATACCATTACACTGGATGTTGTATTCGCCATACTCGGAAGCAATGTTACGAGTCAGCATCTTCAATCCACCCTTGGCAGCAGCATAAGCAGACACAGTTTCACGACCCAGCTCACTCATCATAGAGCAGATGTTGATAATCTTACCGTGACCTTTTTTAATCATAGAAGGAATAACAGCTTTTGATACAATGAACGGAGCGTTCAAATCAACGTCAATCACCTGACGGAATTCAGAAGCTTTCATTTCGTGCATCGGGATACGTTTGATGATACCTGCATTGTTCACCAGGATGTCAATCACGCCCACTTCTTTCTCAATCTGAGCAACCATAGCGTTCACCTGGTCTTCGTTTGTTACGTCGCATACGTAGCCTTTGGCATCGATACCTTCAGCCTTGTAAGCTGCCAGACCTTTGTCCACCAATTCTTGTTTGATGTCATTGAACACGATTTTTGCACCGGCTTGTGCATAGGCAGTTGCCAAAGCAAAACCAATTCCGTAAGAAGCACCGGTTACGAGTGCTACTTTGCCTTCTAATGAAAAGTTTACCATAAATTTATTTACTTAGGTTTAATAATTACTTGATTCTTAATTACGATTCAGATTCGCGGTTTACTCAACGTTACTTCAGGTCGGTAATCAGAGAGAAATCCTGATCTCCATAGTCAAGGTTCTCGCCACCCATACCCCAGATGAAAGTATAGTTGTGAGTAGCGGCAGCAGAGTGGATAGACCATTCGGGAGACAACACAGCCTGATCGCCCTTCATCCAGATGTGGCGGGTTTCGTCAACTTCGCCCATGAAGTGGCAAACTGCCTGGTCTGCGGGCACTTCAAAATAGAAGTATGCTTCCATACGGCGACTGTGAACGTGTGCCGGCATTGTATTCCATACGCTGCCCGGAGCAAGTTCCGTCATACCCATCTGCAACTGGCAGGTAGGCAATACCTGATTTACCAGCATCTTATTTATATTACGGTGATTAGAGCCTTCCAGACTACCCATTTCGGCAACTACGGCATCAGCTTTCGTCACTTTCTTGTCGGGATAGTTGCGGTGAGCGGTCAGAGAGTTGAAGTAGAACTTCGCAGGATTCTTTTCGTCCTTGCTTTCAAAAGTCACTTCACGGTCGCCCGAACCCAGGTAGAGAGCTTCTTTAAAATCCAATTCGAATACAGCATCACCGGCTTTCACTATACCGGGACCGCCTACATTATAAATACCCATTTCACGACGGGTCAGGAAGTAGGGAGCTTTCAACGGATCGATAGCTTCCAGTTTCAACACTTCGCCCACAGGCATTGCACCACCCACAACCATACGGTCGTACATGGAATATACCATATTTACTTCGTTAGCAGAGAAAACCTTTTCGATAAGAAAATCACGACGGATGCGTTTGGTATCATAACTTTTTGCATCTTCGGGATGCGCTGCATAGCGAATTTCATAGTTCGTTTTCATAATCCTATTACGTTTTAAAGTTTATAATAATCGGTTATTGGCATACTTCGTTTACGTACACGATGCAAATGTAGCAAAAGAAAACGTAGAAACATTGCGTTTTTGTCCCAATTATGTAGTATTATCGTTCAAATGGGCGAAATAATAAGATTAATTCACATTTATAGGATTTCCCGGCATAATAAAAGCCGGAATACTTGGCTTCGGTTTCTCAATGTAGTATATTTATCCCCTGACGGTAAGTATCTATATGGAAAAAGCCCCGAAAGATTTCTCTTTCAGGGCTTTCTTCTTGTTGTCCTACCAAGATTCGAACTTAGACAAACAGAACCAAAAACTGTTGTGCTACCATTACACCATAGGACAAACTCAATGTGCTTTCTGTTAAAAAGCGGTGCAAAGATAGAATTATGCCCCGAAATATCCAAATATTCCGAGGCATTTTTTCATATTTGCTACTAATTATCCGTTTATTTAGCGATAATCAGATAGTAATTCTTCTTTCCGCGCTGCACAAGCAGGTACTTTTCGTCCAAAAGGTCGGCAGAGGTAATCACTTGGTCAAAGGCTTCCAGTTTCTCTTTGTTGAGAGAAACACCACCACCTTGCACCAGTTTACGCATCTCGCCTTTAGAAGCAAAGACAGCCGCGTTTTCAGTAAACAAGTCAACAGCTTTCACACCGGCAGCTACTGCATCCTTAGACACTTCGAACTGGGGAACGCCTTCGAACACAGCCAACAGGGTGTCTTCATCCAACTTCTTCAAAGCATCGGAAGTAGCATTACCGAACAGGATGTTAGATGCATCGACTGCTGCATTATAATCTTCTTCGGAGTGAACCATGATGGTCACTTCTTTTGCCAGACGCTTCTGAAGTACACGCAAGTGCGGTGCAGTTTCGTGCTCAGCCGTTAGGGCTTCGATTTCCTCTCTTGACAGGGAAGTGAATATCTTGATGTAACGTGCCGCATCAGCATCGCTCACATTCAGCCAGAATTGGTAGAACTTATAAGGAGAAGTATAACGGGGATCGAGCCAGATATTGCCGGACTCAGTCTTGCCGAATTTGCCACCGTCAGCCTTTGTAATCAGCGGGCTGGTCAGTGCAAATACTTCACCGCCATTGGTACGACGAATCAGTTCGGCACCTGTCGTGATGTTGCCCCATTGGTCGGAACCACCCATTTGCAGTTTGCAACCCTTGGTTTCGTACAGATGCAGGAAGTCATAACCCTGCAACAACTGATAAGTGAACTCCGTGAAAGACAAACCATCACGAGCCTCACCATTCAGGCGCTTCTTTACAGAGTCTTTCGCCATCATATAGTTTACGGTGATGTGCTTACCCACTTCGCGGGCAAAGTCCAGGAAGGTGAAGTTCTTCATCCAGTCGTAGTTGTTCACAAGTTCGGCACGGTTAGGGGCATCGGACTCAAAATCCAGGAACTTACTCAACTGCCTCTTCATGCCATCCAGATTGCGTTGCAGAATCTCTTCTGTGAGCAGATTGCGTTCTGCCGACTTACCGGAAGGGTCACCAATCATACCCGTAGCACCACCTATCAGCGCCATCGGCTTGTGTCCGCAACGTTGGAAATGACGCAGTATCATTACGCTACAAAGGTGTCCGATGTGCAATGAGTCCGCTGTAGGGTCAAAACCGATATATGCAGTCACTTGTTCCTTAGCCAGAAGTTCTTCCGTGCCAGGCATCATATCGTGGAGCATGCCACGCCATCTCAATTCTTCTACAAAATTCATCGAATGATTAATATTTAAATATTTGATATACTTTGTAATTGCAAAAGTACGACTCTTTATCTGAACATACAACTCTTATTGCCTAAAAAAGATTTCGCCTACATTCCGCCGAACCGTCTCCCTAAGTTCCTCAAGGGGAGTTTCACGGATTTCAGCCGCCCGTTCGTAAAGCAAGCCAACAGGTGTCGTACTTTCATCCGTCTCTATAAACAGCCTTTCCGGCGGTATCATGCGCAGCGCCTCTTCCTGATATTTTTCACCAAAGGAGAGGTAGAAACCATGCCGGAGATATTCCTCAGCCAGAGCTGCTTTTCCACGGAAACCGTGAATAATCCACGGTTTCACCGGGCGTATCTTCTGTTTCAGCTTCAGGAGTTCGTCCACAGCTCTCACCAGGTGAATAATCAATGGCTTATCTACTGCTTCCGCCAGACGCGCCTGATATTCGAAAATCTCCATCTGCAGAGACAAAGAAGCCTCCGCCAGTTTATCCAGCCCCGCCTCGCCCACTGCAAGCACCCGGGGATGCTGCAACAACTCCTCAAAATACATTCGCCTGTCATTTCGGGTAGAGCCAACGGCAGAAGCAACCGACGGAGTGATGTGCCACGGATGTATCCCCACCGAATACCAACCTTCCGCTTGCGGAACAAACGTTTCGGGGAAACAGTTCACAATTGCCTCTCCGGGCACTTGCGGCTGTTGGTGCGTATGTATGTCAACAGGGATTCTCATGGAACGGGATCATATCCGGAACCTCCCCAGGGATGGCAACGCAGTATGCGCCTGATTGCCAGGTATAACCCTTTGAAAGGTCCGTGCTTCTTTATCGCCTCAACGGCATATTGCGAACAAGTGGGAGTGAAACGGCATGAGGGAGAAGTCAGGGGCGAAATGCACTTCTGATAAAAATAGATGGGAAGCAGCAGCAGATATGAAAACAGCTTTTTCATAAGGATACCTGCTCCCTGATGCGTGCCAGTGCAGTCTTCATCCGCTCTTCTATCACTATTGAGTCGGTCAGACTATCGGAAAGGTAGATGAAAGCCACAGCAAATTGCTGTTCTTTATCCTGAAGTGCCTGCAACAGTTCGTGCTTGTTTTTACGGTACGCTTCACGTATCTGGCGTTTCACACGATTGCGCTTCACCGCCCGTTTAAAGCGGCGCTTCGACACACTGACGAGGATGGAAACAGGTGCTTCCAATCCTTCTGCCGGCAGATACACCACGCGCAGAGGGAAGACGGAAAATGAACGGGAACCACCCGCAAACATCTTCTCGATAACTTTCTTCTTGTCCAGTCGTTCGGACTTGCACAGGGTATTGGGCATGATTTAGCTACAAGTTACGGGCTACGAGCTACGAGTAGCTGCGCAGTACATTTAAGCTACGAGCTACAAGTTTAAGCCATAAGTTCCATACATTTTCCGCATGGCACTTGTAGCCCGTAGCTTGTAGCTCGTAACCAATAATTATTACTTTCCTTTATTGTTCTCCTTAATGAACATATCCAGCGCTGCCGTCATGGACGGAGCCTGCACACTGGGAGCTTCCAAGTCAAGACGAAGTCCGGCATCACGCACTGCTTGCGCGGTAGTGGAACCAAACGTACCAATCTTGATTTCCTTTTGTTGGAAATCGGGGAAATTCTTCTTCAAAGAAGTCACCCCCGCCGGGCTAAAGAACACCAGCATGTCATAGTCAAACTCTTCTTCTGAAGTAAAGTCGTTACTTACTGTACGATACATCACAGCTTCCGCATGCTGTATCTTGTTTTTTTCCAAGAGATTCTTAATCTCATCTGTGTGCACATCAGACATCGGTACCAAATACTTTTCAGTTTTATGCTTGGTGATGGAAGTCAACAAGTCTTCAAACTTTCCCGTATTTCCAAAGAAAATCTTACGCTTACGGTACTGAACATACTTCTGAATATACAGGGCAATAGCTTCCGTTACACAGAAATATTTCATAGTTTCCGGTATGGTCACACGCAATTCTGTACACAGGTGGAAGAAATGGTCAATAGCATGACGCGATGTAAAAATGACTGCGGTGTAGTCCAGAATAGAAATTTTCTGCTGTCTGAACTCCTTGGCAGACACACTTTCCACCTTAATGAACGGGCGAAAATCGATTTTCACACCGTACTTCTCTGCAATGTCGTAGTAAGGAGATTTCTCTGATGCCGGTTTCGGCTGCGACACAAGTACTTTCTTAATTTTCAACGTCCTAAAATTTTATTATCAAATAATCATTTAGTTGTAATACACCTTGATACATGATAAAACAAGGTATAATTTCAAGGGCACAAAAGTACAAAATTAAAAGCAAAACGCCATATAAATCACCACAAAAAAGCTTTATCCACTTATAAAACATCAATATTTTAGTAAAAAACGTCAGAAATAAACCAATTATCACAGTTGATAACAAACTTAAATCAAAGTAAACAAGGAACAAAGCGAAGGGGAAAAGGGCAAATCCGAGGTAATAAAGTAGCGTAGAATAGGACTCCATCCAGAGGCTGGTGCGGCTTGCGTCAAAAAAAATCCAACCCAGGAAAGAATAAGTCACCCACTTCAGGAAAAGATAGAGCAAACACACCGCAAGATATGCCCCAAGCAGGACATAGGGAGGGATGCGTTCTCCCAGCTCCGGGCGGACGTCCACGAAGTAATTGAAGGTGCAGATGGCAATCAGCACACAGGTCTGCAAGATGAGCAACAACATGTAGCGCATATCCGTAGCAGTGGTGGCGGCAAAGATGCTGATACGCTCACGGTTGAGCAGAAAGTCCTTTCCAAGTTGCAACAGGAACTTGCGACTGCGGGAAAGGACATAGGCAGACATAAAGAAGCAGCACAACAGGAGCATGGTGATTCCATCGTCCAGCTTAGGAGAGTAAGGAATAGGTACCCCCTCGAAGCCCGTTGCCCATGTCAACAACAAGCTAATCATATGGCTGCGAACTTACGTATGGAACTGTCCCAGATGGGGGTGCTGTGTATCAAGTCGATGGCCTCCTGCGGCGTCTGTGCCACGTGCCAGATGTCACCGTGTTGCCGGCGCATGAAGTTCTCGTCCATGGCACTCTGCATCATGTCGAGCAGGGGGTCGAAATAGCCACGGGTGTTGAGGATTACAATAGGATTGAGATAGAGGCCCAACTGTTTCCAAGTGATGATTTCCAGCAGCTCTTCCAGCGTGCCGCATCCACCGGGCAGGGCAATGACGGCGTCACTCAAAGCCGCCATCTTCTGTTTGCGCTGGTGCATATCGTCCACTTCTATCATCTCCGTCAATCCCTTGTGGTGCCAGCCCTGCTCCACCATGAAGCGGGGGATGACACCGGTCACTTCTCCGCCGGCAGCCAGCACGGCGTCGGCAGTGGCACTCATCAGGCCGATGCCGCCCGCACCGTTTATCAGGCGGATGTGGCGTTGCCCCAACAAAGTGCCCAGTTGGCGGGCATCTTCAAAATAAGCGGAATCTATCTTGGTGCTCGAAGCACAATATACGCATACGGAAGTTATCTTATTCATGGAAATTGCTATACTTTTAATTAGTAATGAGTGGCAAAGGTAAAGATTTTCAGCGATATCTTAAAAATATCACTAACTTTGTAATCTGTTCGCAAACTTTCGCAGGCTCAAGTTTTTCAGTTGACAAGGGAGGAAGTTGACAAGTTGACGAGGAAGAATGTCCTCTTTATATTTTAAAACGTCATTTCAGAAGACTATTCCCCTTGTCAACTGAAGCCTTGTCAACTTGTCAACTAATAATTTACATTAAAACGAGGAATTATGATTAAGCAAGATTACCTGATACGAATGATTCAAGAAATCGTTTCTTTAATTGTGAACGCCCTGCTCCGGAAAAAGAAATACCGTTGGAGCGAGTGGGTGGAGTATGACGACCTGACCCGGCAGATTCTTGGATTTCCTTCGGACCAGCTACTGAGTATGGACAGCGAGGAACTGATTGACCGGTATAAAGGCGACCCCAATGAAATGGGAAAAACGGAACTTGCCGCCATGACCATGCTGAAGATTTCGGACGAGATGGGCGACGACGACCTTCTGCGGAAGTCTAAACTCCGCCAGGACGGGCTCAACCTGCTCAGGTATGTGCAAAAGAACAGCAGTAGCTTCTCCATCCAACGGGTGCAATTGATTGATATGCTGGAGGCGAACGAATAACCATCTCCAATAGAAACTATCACAGAGTAGTACCCTCTGAACAATAGAATCACAGCTATTACTTTGCCAGCATCTTGCCAATACAGTGGCAAAGTTTTGCCAAAGCTGTGGCAAAGTCTTGCCAACCCGATGGCAAAAGTTTGCCAAAGCCTTGGCAGGACATTGGCAATACGGTAGCAAGAGCTGATACCTGCTGCCCGAATAACTTCATACTATATTCCATAGTTCCCCTTTTTCTTCCCGGACAACCGGAAGAGAAGGGGGATTTTTCTTTCCATCAAGTGGATTTATCTTAAAACCAAGAAAAATCCTCCCCAAAAGCAAAATAAGAATCTCCGAAAAGACCGCTACCGGATAGCTTTGCGTACGGCAACTGGTTGAGTACTCCGGATAAATCAGCCTGCCGGACCTAATACAAACATTTAATCTTGATGCTTATGAAAAACTTTTTTTTAAATGTCAAAAAAGTAAGGACACGACGCATATTATTCACGTTATGCGCCATTCTTTGTTCCCTCTCACTCTCTGCACAGAGTAAAACGATTAAAGGAAAAGTAGTCGACATGACCGGTGAATCGGTAATCGGCGTCAATATTCTGGAAAAAGGAACTACCAACGGAGTTATTACGGACCTGGAGGGGAATTTCACACTACAGGTTTCCCCCAATGCGACATTACTTTTCACGTATGTGGGATATCTCTCCCAAGAGATTGAAGTCAAGGACCAGACTTTCCTTAATGTCCGGATGGAAGAAGACAGCAAAACCATCGAAGAAGTGGTCGTAGTGGGCTATGGCACACAGAAAAAGGCCGACCTGACCTCTGCCATCTCCACCCTGAACCCCACGGAAGTGCTGAAAGCACCCGGTGGAATAGAGAATGCACTGCAAGGAAATGTGGCGGGAGTCAACGTTTCGGGCGGTAAAATCCGTATCCGCGGTACAAGCTCCATCACCGGAAACACCGACCCGCTTTGGGTCATAGACGGCATCATCGGTTCGGCCGGCGATGTGCCCAACGACGATGAAATAGCCAGCATCCAGGTGCTGAAAGATGCCGCATCAGCCGCCATCTATGGTGTGCGTGGTGCCAACGGCGTCATTGTCGTCACCACGAAGCGCGGAAAAGAAGGTGCGCCCCGCATCAGCTTCAACGCCTATGTGGGCACCGGCACTCAACAGAAGAAGCTAAAGATGCTCAACTCTTATGATTACGCCGTATATGCCAACGAGCTGTACTACAACGCCGCCACTCCCGAAGCCAGGGCCGACGGCAGTTGGGCGGACCTGGTGCCTGCGCGCAATGCCAAGCCCAGCCAGCAGGAATATGATACCGACTGGTGGGATGAATTCTTCTTCGACAATGTATATCAGAAGTACGACCTCTCAGTGAGCGGTGCATCCAAACTGCTCAATTACAACTTTGGCGCCACTTATACCTCCGACCAGCGTCAGGGAGTGGAACGCGGCAGTGAGGGACAGAACATCTTTGCCAACGTTGAGGGTACGCATGGACGCCTCACCTACGGCGGACGTGTCCGTGTGAACCACAACAGCAGCAAAGGCACAGCCACCGGTTCGTTGCAAAACATACTGCAATCCGTACCCAACATCCCGGTGCGCGACCCGGCTTATAACGATATAAACAACGGATACTACAATGCAATGGGCGACCATGACGATGGCATTGATATCCCCAATCAGGCCTTCTTCATCAACGAAGACCGCAACCGGAGAAGATACTGGTCGGGCCAAGCCAATGTGTATACGCAAATCCAGATTTTCGACTGGCTGAACTTTAAGGTGAATTACAACTATTCGTTCTACAGCGACTTCTACGAACACTTCCGCCCGCGCTTTACGCTGGATAGCGGTGGCGGTGGCGGCGTACAGAATTACAATCTACTGGAAACCAGCAGCAACCGCAACTGGCGCCAACAGGTGGAGGGCCTGCTCAACTACAATAAATCATTCGGAATGCACTCCCTGTCAGGTGTGATAGGTCTTGTGTCCGAACGATACAGTTCCAACGATTCTTCCTTCTCCGGACGCAGCCAGGAACAGACCGACTTCGGTGTAGCACAAGTATTCCAGGACAACGTAACCGGTAGCGGAAGCCGCTCGGACGAGGCTTACTACTCCATCCTGGCACGCGTGATGTACAACTATGCGGGTAAGTATATGTTTACCGCCAACTTCCGTGCCGACGAAAGTTCAAAGTTCGCACCCGGCAATCGTTGGGGATATTTCCCCTCCTTCTCCGTAGGCTGGCGCGTCAGCGAAGAGTCATGGATGAAAGAGCATACCTCATCATGGCTGAACGACTTGAAACTGCGTGCTACGCTGGGTTGGATCGGCAGCTCCATCGGAGTGGGTAACTATGCATACCAATCCACAGTAAGCGTATCCGGCTTCACCTATTCGTTTGGTCCGCAATCACTCAATATGGGCGACACTGCTGTTCCCGCCCCCCGCCCGTCGTCAATTGCCAACCGCAATCTGAGCTGGGAGAAAACACGGGATATGGGTGTAGGTTTCGACTTGACTACATTCAATAATCGTCTGAGCGTCACTTTCGATTATTATAACCGTAAAGTGTCCGACATGTTGCTCAACGTGAACCTGCCTTATTCGGTAGGCGTAGCTACCTCCGTCATGCAGAATGTGGGCAGCATGACCAACTGGGGACTTGAACTGGCTGCCACCTGGCGCGACCAGAAAGGCGACTTCACGTATGCCATCTCTCCCAACCTCTCATTCTATCGCAATAAGGTGAACGACATGGGCCCATTGGACGTATTGACAGGTGGTTCTATCCGATCAGGAGGAGAATATGTGACCCGCACCAGAATAGGCCATTCTGTTGCTCAGTTCTGGGGATTGAAAACGGACGGACTGTTCCAGACCGATGCAGAAGCAGCCGCCTATACCAACAGCAAGGGAGAGCGCTTGCAGCCGAAGGCCGCTGCCGGAGATTTGAAATACATTGACCTCGATGGTAACGGTAAGATAGACGAAAATGACAAAACCGTCATCGGTTCGTCTATTCCCGACCTCTCTGTAGGTTTAAATATCTCATTAGGCTACAAAGGGTTCGACTTTTCCATGCTGCTACAAGGCGACTTGGGGATTGATGTATACAATAACTTCAAACAAACCTTGCTGCACGGCCAGGCTTTGCACAACCAGTTGGCCAAAATCAAAAATGCATTCCGTGCCGAAGACGTCACCTTTACTACCCGTGGCGGCGAAACCATCACTTTGCCCAAGAACACCAACACCAGCATACCACGCATCGTATACGGTGATCCCAACCAGAACTCCATGCGTGCCAGCGACTACTTTGTGGAAAATGCTTCGTACATCCGCTGCAACAACATCACTCTTGGCTACACATTCCCCAAACAGTTGATGCAGAAGGTGATGGTGGATCATCTGCGCATCTACGTCGGTATCAAGAATCCATTCACCATCACCAACTATTCCATGTTCGACCCCCAGGTACCTAACGGCGGTTCGACCCTCGACCGTGGTGTAGACGGACGCTTCTACGACTTCACAGGTACCTTCTGGAGCCAACGCGAATATTTCGCCGGTGTACAATTAACTTTCTAATTAAAAACATGCATCTCAATATGAAAACAAGAAATTTGTTATATAAAAGCATATTGGCAGTGACCTTACTGCCCGCATTCGCAGCATGCGAGCCCAACATGGACTATATCAACCCGACGGCTGAAGTGGAAGATACCTATTATACTACTAAAGAACATCTGATCTATGCCGCCAACGGATGCTATAACATACCACAAATTCTCCAGTTCTGGGGGCGCAACATGCCGTATGCCCTGAACCTCGTGAGCGATGAGGCCATCTATACTCCTCAGGCAGCTGCCGGAGATCCCGATAACGTTGCCTGGTCGGGCTATACCACCAGCGGCAACCACGGTATGACTACTGAAATCTTTCAGAACATCTACGTACTGCAATACACCGCCAACCTCGCCATCCAGAAGTTGACGGACGATGGCGCCGCCGAACTGTTCGGGTCAGACGTCTCCACCTACAACCGCTGTCTGGGCGAAGCATACTTCTTCCGCGCCTTCAGCCGCTTCCTTGCCACATTTATGTTTGGCGATGAAATCCCCGACCGTGATTATCCTGCCACAGGTGGCCCGAGCGACAGCTACGAGCCTGCCCGTGAACCCGGTTATATCTACCAGCGCATGGTGGAAGACCTGACCAAAGCCGCCGAATTGTTGCCCGGACGTACCGAGCTCTATGACGGACACCCGGAAAACATGGGACGCATCGGTAAAGGCGCCGCACAAGCCCTGCTTGCTAAAGTCTATATGGGACGCCCCATCTTAGACGGTTCGGCAGGTGCCGGTTCAGCCGAATGGCAGTTGGCAAAAGCAGAACTGGAAAAGATTATCAAGTCCAACGACTACGATTTGGTGGATTGCTATCGTGACAACACTTCCAATGATAATGAGAACAATAAGGAATCATTGTATGAAGTGCAATTTGTGTACAGTGCCGATGCCAATGTCAACATGTCCATCGACAGATTGAACTTCGGGCAGAACTCATGGCGGCAGATTGGTTTCACCATCTCTCCGGGAGCCGGCGGTTGGTACAATGTCATGCCTTCCATGTGGCTTTATAATGAGTTTGAGCGCAATGCCAACGGTGAAATCATCGACCCGCGCGCTTTCCAGGGATTGTGGATACCCAATGGCGCTACATTCTTCCGCAACGGGCAAGCCAAAAAATACGAAAATACATATAACTATCTGGCCGACTCATGGTTGGGCAAGTTCTTCGGCACCCGTAAATATTGTATAGACGATGATTCGACCATGCCTGATCTGATGCGTGGTCCGGCCAACGACCGTATACTTCGCTATGCTGACGTGCTACTAATGTATGCCGAATGCTGCATTGAGACCGGTGACGAAGCTACCGCCCTGGTCTACATTGACAAGATACGTTCACGTGCCAACAATCAGGTATTGCAAGACTCTCCGTCGGACAAGGGGCTGTTTTATACAAAGGCCAGAGGTACATTGCCTACCGCCCAGGAAGTGTTAGCTGCTAAACCCGTGGTGGGACGCGTGGTGGACGATGCCGGTGGCGTAATCCTGCCGGGCGTAGAAATCAATACCGCCCGCCGCCTGCTGAAGCACGAATATACCTGCGAGCTCTTCCTCGAGGGCTGGCGTTTCTTCAACCTGATGCGCTGGCATAACAATACGGCCGATCCCGACCATACCAATGTCATCGACGGTTTGGTAAACAAGTATAAGGTACAAGAATACCAGACTTCACTGACAGGGCCTGTGCCGTTCAACTATGAGAAGAACCGCATCCTCCCGATTCCAAGCAGAGAACTGGAAGTCAATCCGAACATGCACGGAAACAGTGCGAACTAAAAACTCTCATTTGTGAAACTATAACCCAAAACAAACTCTTTAAATATTTTGAATTATGAAAAATGTATTGAAACTTATTTTCTCTTCTTTGTTGGTGCTGCCATTAACAATGAATGCCCAACAGCAAAACTTTCCTGCGGGAACCGTTCCCAACGAGCACAACATTAACGGAGCCGATTATCCCCGCATAGGCGAAGACAGGCGGGTGCACTTCAGAATCCACGCTCCTAATGCCCAAAAAGTAGAAATCAGCTTCCGGGGCGAAATGACCAAGGAAGCAGACGGATACTGGTCGCTCGTGTCGAAAGAACCCGAAGTAGTCGGTTTCCACTACTATCAGGTGATTATAGACGGGGTAAGCGCTGCCGACCCTAATGGAAAACCGTTCTTCGGCATGGGCAAATGGGTGAGTGGCATTGAAATACCGGAAAAGGGTGTGGACTACTATTCCATAAAGAATGTACCTCACGGATTAATCAGCCAAAGCTGGTACTACTCCGATATCCGCAAGGAATGGCGCAGATGCATCGTCTATACTCCGGCGGAATATGACAAGAATCCCACCAAGAAGTATCCGGTACTCTACCTGCAACATGGTATGGGCGAAAATGAAACAAGCTGGGCCAACCAAGGCAAAATGAACTTCATTATGGATAACCTGATTGCCGAGGGTAAAGCCAAACCGATGATTGTGGTAATGGACAATGGAAATATCGAAGTCTTGAAGAACAATCCGGGCGAAACGCCTGCCGAAGCAAGAAAAAGATTCGGTGCCGAGTTCCCCGCCATCTTGGTAAATGAAATCGTTCCGCACATTGAAAGCAACTTCCGCACACTGACCGACAGGGATAACCGCGCCATGGCAGGTCTTTCCTGGGGTGGACTTCTCACCTTCAACACCACGCTGAACAACCTGGATAAATTCGCCTACATCGGCGGATTCAGCGGAGCGGGCAGCATCGACCTGAAGAACCTCGATGCCGCTTATGGCGGTGCATTCAAAGACCGCAAAGCATTCAACGACAAGGTGCATGTATTCTTTCTGGGCATCGGTTCGGAAGAACGCCCCGAAAGAACGAAGAACCTCAGTGACGGCTTGAAGGCAGCAGGAATCAATAATATCTATTATGAGTCTCCGGGCACCGCTCACGAATTCCTCACCTGGCGTAGATGTCTGAAAGAATTTGCTCCTTTATTATTCAGAACTAAATAAGGTAGGATTACAAAAATAAATTCCCATTTATAACACTACGCATCAATCAGATGAACCATAATGTATAACCAATCAAACAGACTATAATAATGAACATCTTCCATCGAAAATCATTGCTGGCAATTTGCCTCACGGTTATGATGACTCTACCGGGCTATGCGCAGAAAAATGAAGAGTCCCCACAACTGTCCGATTACTTCTCTCCGGCAACCACAGGCGTCATGTCACCGGACAGCGAGGGCTTTATTCAGCGCTGGCTACTGTTGGAACCCATTGACAAGCCCAACCGTTCCAACACCGTCTTTACCGACAGTTATATTCGCGAAGCATTTGCCACCGAATATTTCCCCGGACAATTCACCGTGCTGCCCAAAGACGGGGATAAGGTAAAAGTAGGCAAACAAAAACTGACCTGGCACGCACTCGAAAGCAAACTCTTCAATGTGAAGCTCTTCCGCTTTGCCTCCGGTTTGAAGAAACAAGTATATGGCGTGCTGTTCTGGGCTGTCACAGTGATTGAATGCCCCGAAGACATGGAGAACGTCCGGATGTCGGTAGGCTCCAACTCTGCATCCATGTGGTGGGTGAACGGCGAAGAAGCCGTAATCCTTTCGGGCGACCGCCGCATGGTCAAGGACGACTGCCTGTCGCGCCGACTGACCTTGAAGAAAGGTAAGAACATCGTCCGCGGAGCCATCATCAACGGCCCCGGAATGAGTGATTTCTGTGTTCGCTTCCTCGACGAGAATGGAGCACCTGTTAAAAACATTACTATCAGCTATAAATGACCATGAAAACAAAAGCTATACTTCTGGGCGCGGCAGCCCTGATGTCTGTATTGACATCTCAAAAAGCAATTGCACAAATCGGCGCTCCATACATCCACGACCCCTCGACCATCATGGAGTGCGATGGTAAATATTACACGTTCGGCACAGGCGGGGGCGGACTGATTTCTGAAGACGGCTGGACGTGGAACGGCGGCGGGGTAAGACCCGGAGGTGGTGCCGCTCCTGATGCCGTGAAGATAGGCGACCGCTACCTGGTTGCTTACAGTGCCACCGGGGGAGGACTCGGAGGAGGACACAGCGGCAAGGTATTGACCATGTGGAACAAGACCTTAGACCCCAATTCCCCCGACTTTGCCTATACGGAACCCATAGAGGTGGCATCTTCGGTGAACGATGAAGATTGCGATGCCATTGATGCCGGACTCTTGCTCGACCCTACAGACGGACGCTTGTGGCTGTCTTACGGCACATATTTCGGATTTATCAGACTCGTAGAACTCGACCCTGCAACCGGTAAACGGATGGAAGGCAACGAAGCAATCGACATTGCCATTGATTGTGAAGCGACGGATTTGATATACCGTGATGGATGGTACTATCTGCTGGGCACGCACGGCACTTGTTGCGATGGTCCGAACTCTACCTACAACATCGTGGTCGGCCGTTCGCGCAAGGTGACAGGACCATACGTTGATAATATGGGAAGAAAGATGCTGGAAGGCGGCGGTAAGATGGTGATTGCTGCAGGAAACCGCCAGACCGGTCCCGGGCACTTCGGACTTTTCAAAGTGGCCGATGGTGTAGAGAAGATGTCATGCCATTTTGAAGCTGATTTCGACCGGGGTGGCCGCAGTGTATTGGGCATACGTCCACTCTTATGGAAGAATGAATGGCCCGTTGCCGGTGAAGTCTTCAAAGAAGGAACTTACGAGATTGAGTCCGAACGCAGAGGTTATGCCCTCGAACTTGCCGTCGACTTTGTGCGCATGGAGTATACCAGACATCGTTTCTGGGAAAAAGACGACACTCCCATCGTCCCTTTGAAGTCACAAACATTGGAAGATGTGATAGGGACCTGGCCGCAAGGAAAGATTGACGTAAGAATCGGCGACTACATGTTCCGTCCCCACCAGAAGTGGACCATTACCGCTGTGCCCGAAGCCGGCGGATATCTGGGTGGCCCTTACTACAAGATTGTGATTGAAGGAACCAACCGGGCATTGGCCGCCACAGCAGATGCGGAGGTTGTGACAGTTCCTGAATTTACGGGAGCACCCGAACAGTTATGGAGAATAGACCAGTTGACAGACGGTACCTACCGGATTATGCCCAAAAAAGTGCCGGGAACCGACAAAGAACTGGTTCTGGTATCCGTAGGCGACAGCACTCCCTCACTCGGCAAGTTCGATATGAACAGCGATAATTCCAAGTGGAATTTCCGCGATCATTAGAAACTACGTAACAGTGCCATACCGGGTAATCCCACTCAAAATTCAGTTGACAAGGGACAAGTTATCCCTTGTCAACTTATCAATTGCAAAAGTTGAACTTGCGAAACTTGAATTAAAAATTAAGTGAAACGACTAAAAAATGAATAGTATGAAATTAAAAGCAATCATTCTTTGTATAGGAGTAGTGGGATGCCTGGTATTCACCGGATGCGGGAAAGGTACATCTTTTTCCCGCTCCAATAATCTGGTATTAAATGATTCCAACTACTTTGAAACGCGCGGACTGAACTTCTTTGTATTCAGCAATATATACGACGCTACCTTCGATGATTCCAAAATCAGCGCCATAGAAATCATTCACCACGGCATCCGCACTGCCACCAACGGAGATGTGCGTATGAACCCAACACCCGGTCAATGGGACAAACTGCCGAAGTTCATCGAACGCATACCGGATAAAGAACATAACCGGATTGACGTCACACTGAGTTACCCCGAATACGACTTCGAGTACAAGTTAACGACAGAAGCCCGCGACGGTGGTCTCTATCTTAGTGTAAACGTAGACAAACCTCTGCCCGAAGCCCTGAATGGTATAGCCGGACTAAACATGGAATTTATGCCGCCTGTTTTCTTCGGGCACTCTTACATAATGGACGGCAAATACGGCCTGTTCCCCACTTCTCCGGCCGACTTTATGACTACCATCAACGGCGAAGTAGAGCCCACCCCCATGACCACCGGCAAACAGATAGACATCGCACCGGATGAACCGTTGAAACATGTCACCATCCGCACCACGGATAATAACCACCTGTCTCTCTTTGACGGACGAAACAAACAGCAGAACGGAAACTTCGTTGTGCGCACCCTGCTCCCGACAGGGAAGACAGGCAAAATAGCCGAATGGTTTATCATGGCCGAAACTCAATCCGACTGGGTACGCAAACCTGTAATAAGCCACTCGCAGGTAGGTTATCACCCTACACAAAAGAAAATGGCCGTAGTAGAACTGGACAAGAATGACAAGCCGCTTTCCAACATCTCTTTATATAAGGTGTGCGACGATGGCAGCCTCAGCAAATCCCTGTCCGGTGCTCCCCAAACATGGGGAATGTACACACGCTACAATTACCTGCAATTCGACTTCTCCTCTGTCACAGAGCCGGGCATCTACATGCTGGAATATGGCGACCAGCGCACGGCTCCTTTCCCCATCGCAACAGATGTGTTTCAGAAAGCATGGTTCCCGACCTTGGATGTATTCTTCCCCGTACAAATGGATCATATGTTTGTCAGAGAAGCCTATCGCGTATGGCATGGGGCGGCACATCTGGATGATGCCCTGCAAGCTCCCGTCAATCGCATCCACTGGGATGGATGGAGGCAAGGACCAACCACCGGAAACAAGTACAAGCCACTGGAACATATTCCCGGGCTGAACGTCGGCGGATGGTTTGACGCAGGAGATTTCGACATCCAGACAGGCTCTCAGCATGCGGTGGTACAAACTTTCACCCTTCTGTGGGAGACCTTCGGGATAAACCGTGATGAAACCACCATCAACCAAAAGACGCGTTATACGGAAATACACGTACCCGACGGCAAACCGGACGTATTACAGCAACTCGAACACGGCGTTCTGCAATTAGTGGGACAAGTAAATGCAATAGGCTATGCCATTCCGGGTATTAACGAATCCCACCTGTATCAATACCGCCACTTGGGCGATGCGGTGAATAAGACTGATAATCTGGTTTATAACCCGCACCTGGACAGTCTGCAAACCGATGGCCGCACAAGCGGCACCCCCGACGACCGTTGGGCATTCACCAACCGGATGCCACATATGAACTACGGCACAGCCATCTCACTGGCAGCCGCTTCGCGCGCACTGAAGGATTATAATCCGGAGCTGAGTAAAGAAGCATTGCGTGTAGCGCGGTTCATCTGGGATGATGAACACAACCGTGAAGCGCCCGCCGACCCCCCCGCATCCAACGGACGGTACAACAGTGCCGAGTTCATGAAATCTATTGAATGCAGGGCAGCCTTCGAACTTTGGCGCTCAACCGGTGACGAAAGCTACCGGACAAATATGAATAAGTTGCTTCCCGCCCTTCTGGAACAGTTCAACCGAAATGCCCAGGTCATTGCACAAATGATTCCTTTCATGGACGATGCCTTCAAAAAGCAAGTGAGGCCCTTGGTAGAGGCTTATGCTGAAGAGCTTGCCAAAGTAGACGAAGAAAATCCGTATGGGGTAAGAATC
>ULMJ01026945.1_pt1 | contig 41015 bp, 24 predicted proteins | sample 1951641 | NCBI WGS metagenome assembly ULMJ01 (sample SAMEA4835550, study PRJEB28245) | human gut metagenome | biome: gut microbiome; material: fecal sample | place: Denmark | collected 2008 | reverse complement strand
GCTTTTCCGCTTCCGCAGTTCCTGCATGATGCGTTCCGCTTTGCCGAAGTCCGAGAAAGTGTATTCGTAAACGTAGTCGTCGGTTATCAGGCTGTCGGGCAATACTCCCGTTTTTTCGGTTCCTCTTTCCGCAGCTATCATGCCGGTAGGCAGGCTGCCTGCCAGTATGAAGCAGGCAAAACAGAGGATATGGTGATAAATTTTATTCATGATTTCTGTTTTTGTGCCGTGTCATGCAACACGCCGTTTGGCAAAAATAAGATAAAATAATTTACGGGAAAAATAAATACGCGGTAAATTTAATTTTATTCTGCTTTAATCCGCTAATGAAGTAAGTCTGCTTATTATAATTGAGGCGGATAACATATCTGCCGGGACGTGTAAGCAGTGCTATCTTCATTTCTGTTGAAAAGGTATGCTGATTATTAGTGCTTTACAAGGAATTAAGAGTTTGTCAACAGGAAGTTAACTCCTTGTTGACAAACTCTTAACTCCTTGTCGACAGGGTATTCACTTCCCTGATATAGAGAGGCGCACCATCAAGAAAAGATGGATAAACTACAGGGAAAAGTATCAGAATATAACGCTTACTTGAATTAATTATGTACATTTGCCAGTGAAAAGAGCAAGTGTAAGTAAACAGTAAATATAATCCTATAATAACAATTGAACCTTTGTTTTTCAAACTAATTATTGTAATCTATGACAAAACTCTTATTTCTGGGAACTCTTCTGTTCTCAACCGTGTATCTGAATGCTCAAACATCCGGGCATTATCAGGAAGCCTCCAACCCTGTAGCCACCAATCCGGCTTTATGGTCAGAAGTGAAAACCCCGCAAGTCAGTTGGGGAAGTACGGATATGCGGTATAAGAAAGAAGAACCCGCCGCCATTCGCAGAATAAAGAAAACAATTAGTCTAACGGCCTGGAAAGGTGAGAAAGTATCTGTCCAACTGGTAGTATGGACTCCCGAAACGCTGAACAATCTGACTTTTAAGGTCAGTGACCTGACTGCCGGACGTGAAAGCATCAGCAAAGACGATATCCAAACCAGCTTTGTGCGCTACGTCATGACCGATGAATTGAATAAAGACGGTTTAGGTGCATGCGGCTACCGCAACAGTGCAGACTTCGACTCCACCCTGGTGGCGGATGTACTCGACCATCTTGCCCCCTCCCTGATGATTCCTGCCAACTCTGCCCAGGGAGGTTGGATTAGCATCCGTGTGCCGCAACAAGCCAAAGCCGGAAGATATACGGGAACGGTCACAGTGAAAAATGGTGATGCAGCCCTGTCCGAATTGAAATTGACTATCAATGTGAAAAATCGCACCCTTCCTGTTCCTTCCGAATGGGCTTTCCATCTTGATTTGTGGCAGAATCCTTATGCTGTGGCGCGCTATTATAAGGTAGAGCCGTTCAGCGAAGAACATTTCGACCTGATGCGTCCGCTGATGAAGCTGTATGCCGATGCAGGCGGAAAAGTGATTACCGCTTCCATCATGCACAAGCCTTGGAATGGGCAGACTTATGACGCATTCGAAAGTATGGTGACTTGGTTGAAGAAAGCTGACGGTAGCTGGTATTTTGATTACACTGTGTTCGACAGGTGGGTGGAGTTTATGATGAGCGTAGGTGTCAGTAAGCAAATCAGTTGTTTCTCCATGGTGCCTTGGCGTCTTTCCTTTCAGTACTTCGACCAGGCGAGCAACTCGTTCAAGTATCTCAACGCCAAGCCGGGCGAAGCTGCTTATGAGGAATTCTGGATAACTATGCTGAAATCGTTTGCCCAACATCTGCGGACGAAGGGGTGGTTCGGGATTACCCATATCGCTATGGATGAACGTCCCATGAAAGACATGCAGGAAACATTGAAGGTAATCCGCAAAGCTGATAAAGATTTTAAGGTTTCATTAGCCGGAACTTATCATGCTGAACTGGTGGATGAGCTGGATGACTATTGCATTACGATTGCCGAAAGATTTCCGGTTGAGACAATCAACGCACGCCGTGAAGCCGGAAAAGTGACCACCTATTACACCTGTTGCACGGAACCCCGTCCTAATACCTTTACTTTCAGTCCACCCGCCGAAGCCGAATGGTTGGCATGGCATAGTGCACGTGAGAATCTGGACGGTTATCTCCGTTGGGCGTTGAATAGCTGGGTGAAGAATCCGTTGCAGGATAGCCGCTTTACGGCGTGGGCGGCAGGTGACACTTATTTGATTTATCCCGACGCCCGTTCGTCTATCCGCATGGAGCGTTTGACCGAGGGCGTACAGGCTTTTGAAAAAGTGCGTATTCTGAAGAAGGAATTCAGGAAGAAGGGGGATAAGAGTGCCGTTAAGAATATTGATAAAGTATTGCAAATGTTTGATGAACGGAATCTTATAGAAATGTCGGCTGCTACTGTTGTAACCAAGGCAAAAGAAATAATCAACAGATACTGAGAAGTATTCGGCGGAAAGGGTTGTTGATGTCTCCTTTCTATTTGAAGAATAATTAGAAGACAAGGTTGGGGGGAGAGCAATATTTTTATTACTTTTGCACCAATCTATCATTCTACATAAGAGACTTTATTTATGGCAAAGAAAAATTCAACAAAAGATACGGAACAATCCCTTTCCCTGTTTGGTAAAATGAGGGCAATCTTCAAAAACGAAACCATTCACTTTGTTGTCGGACTGGTACTGGTGATTTTCTCAGTCTACCTGCTGCTCGCTTTTTCATCTTTCTTCTTTACAGGAGCGGCGGACCAGAGTATTATCGACTCCGGCAATACTCAGGAATTGGCTTCCGTCAATAACGGTGTGAAGAACTATGCCGGTTCACGCGGTGCGCAGTTGGCAAGTTATCTGATAAATGACTGCTTCGGCATTTCGTCTTTCTTTATTCTGGTGTTCCTTGCTGTGGCGGGTTTGAAGTTGATGCGTGTTCGTACAGTTCGCCTTTGGAAGTGGTTTATCGGTTGCTCGTTGCTGTTGATTTGGTTCTCCGTTTTCTTCGGTTTCGCATTCGTGGAACAGTATCAGGATTCTTTCCTGTATCTGGGAGGTATGCATGGATATAACATCAGCAACTGGTTGACATCACAAGTTGGCGTGCCGGGTGTTTGGATGATTCTGCTGGTGACTGCCATCTGCTTCCTCATCTACCTTAGCGCGCGTACCGTTATCTGGCTGCGCCGGTTGTTCAGCCTCAGTTTCCTGAAACGGAAGCAGAAAGCGGAGGAAGGAGAGGAAGCAGGTAAAGCACCGGAAGAATTTACGGATTCATGGACGGCAAAGGGAAAGAAGAAACCTGTTTCTGAGGTGGTGGAACCTGATACTGAAGAGGATGTTTTCGTCACAACTCCTGAACCTGAAGAAGAACCGGAGAATGAAATAACGTTGGATTTGGGCGGTATTACTGAAAAAGAGCCTGCTAAACCATCGCATGAAGAAGTATCCATGATTATAGAGACTCCTGCTCCGGAGCCTGCGTCTTCCCTTTCGGATAAACCCGTGGTTGACGAACCTACTTTTGAAGTGGAAACTGTGGAAGAGGAGGAGTATAAAGGTCCGGAGAAGGAACCGTATAATCCCCGCCTTGACCTGGAGAACTATCGTTTTCCATCTATCGACCTGATGAAGCATTATGAAAATGCCGAGCCGACTATCGATATGGCGGAACAGAATGCCAATAAAGATAAGATTATAAATACGTTGCGCAGTTTCGGCATTGAAATCAGTACGATAAAAGCAACCGTAGGTCCTACGGTAACGCTGTATGAGATTACTCCGGAGCAAGGCGTGCGTATCTCCAAAATCCGTGGTCTGGAAGATGATATTGCCCTTAGCCTTTCAGCATTGGGCATTCGTATCATTGCACCTATCCCCGGAAAGGGAACCATCGGTATCGAAGTGCCGAACTCTAATCCGAAGATTGTTTCGGGACAGAGCATCATCGGTAGCAAGAAGTTCCAGGAGTCTACTTATGATTTGCCGGTTGCCCTGGGTAAGACGATTACCAACGAGGTGTTCATGGTAGACTTGTGCAAGATGCCGCATATGCTGGTTGCCGGTGCTACCGGTCAGGGTAAATCTGTCGGACTGAATGCTATCATCACCTCCTTGCTTTATAAGAAGCATCCGGCAGAATTGAAGTTTGTGTTGGTAGACCCGAAGAAAGTAGAGTTCAGCATTTATTCGGTAATCGAACACCATTTTCTTGCTAAATTGCCCGATGGGGAAGATGCTATCATTACGGATGTAACCAAGGTGGTGCAGACGCTGAACTCCATCTGTGTGGAAATGGATACCCGTTATGATTTGCTGAAAGCTGCACATGTGCGCAATATCAAGGAATATAATGAGAAGTTTATCAATCGTCACTTGAACCCCGAAAAGGGGCATAAATTCATGCCGTATATCGTGGTGGTGATTGATGAGTTTGGTGATTTGATTATGACAGCAGGTAAGGAGGTTGAGTTGCCTATTGCCCGTATCGCCCAGTTGGCGCGTGCGGTAGGTATCCACATGATTATTGCCACACAACGTCCGACTACGAATATCATTACAGGTACGATTAAGGCGAACTTCCCTGCCCGTGTTGCTTTCCGTGTATCTGCCATGATAGACTCGCGCACCATCCTCGACCGTCCGGGCGCTAACCAGTTGATTGGTCGCGGTGATATGTTGTTCTTGCAGGGGGCTGACCCGGTGCGTGTGCAATGTGCCTTTATCGATACGCCGGAAGTGGCGGATATTACTAAATTCATTGCCAAGCAGCAAGGATATCCCACAGCATTCTATCTGCCTGAATATGTAGGTGAAGACGGTGGAAGTGATTTGGGGGATGTGGATATGGGGCGCCTTGATCCTTTGTTTGAAGATGCAGCCCGTTTGATTGTCATTCATCAACAAGGTTCCACTTCGCTTATCCAGCGTAAGTTCGCTATCGGCTATAACCGTGCGGGACGTATCATGGATCAATTGGAAAAAGCTGGCATCGTGGGACCGACACAAGGTAGCAAAGCACGTGAAGTGCTCTGCGTGGATGAAAATGACCTGCAAATGCGCCTGAACAATTTACTGTAATTGCTGTTAAATAAATGATGAAGAATATTCTCTTAGTTTATATCTGTTTGTTTGGTTTGTTGTTGCCCGCTTCGGCGCAGCAATTGGATGCGCGAGAGATATTGGACCGTACCACCGATGCTTTCCGTCAGTCGGGAGGTATACAGGCGGATTTTACTGTTCAGACTTATTCAAAAGGTGCGTTGGAAAGTACTTCCACCGGACTTATCCGTCTGCAAGGAGAGAAGTTCTTGCTGGATGCCGACGGGGTGAAAACCTGGTTTGATGGTCGTACACAGTGGAGCTATCTTGTCGGTAGTGATGAGGTGAATGTTTCTGAACCTACTCCGGAAGAGTTGCAGAGTATCAATCCTTATGCTTTATTGTCGATATACAAACAAGGATATCATATGAAGTTGGGTAAAGCCAGTACATATAGTGGAAAACCCGCCTATGAGGTGGTGTTGACGGCTTCCAGCAAAAAGCAGGATTTGCAATGTGTCATCCTTTATGTTTCAAAAGATAAGTTCCAGCCTTTGTGTATCAGTATGACCCAGAAGGGGGGAGGTAGTGTGGCTATCCGCATAACATCCTATAAAACGGGACAGTCTTACAACGACAGCTTCTTTGTTTTTGATAAAAAGGCATATCCGACGGCGGAAGTGATTGATTTGAGATGAGGAGCCTTGTCGGCTGAAATTCAAGTTTATGATATAAGTGTTGAAATACTAAATAATAGAATGATTATGGAAACAGAAAAAGTAAAATGTCTGATTATAGGTTCTGGTCCTGCCGGCTATACAGCTGCGATTTATGCGGGACGTGCCAACCTTTGCCCGGTGCTTTATGAAGGATTGCAACCCGGCGGTCAGTTGACAACTACTACAGATGTGGAAAATTTCCCCGGTTATCCGGAAGGTATAGGCGGCCAGCAATTGATGGATGATTTGCGTAAGCAGGCTGAACGTTTCGGTGCTGATATGCGTTTTGGAATTGCAACAGCTTCCGATTTGAGTGCAGCCCCCTATAAAGTGACCATTGACGGAGAGAAGGTGATTGAAACTGATACGTTGATAATAGCTACAGGTGCTACAGCCAAATATCTGGGATTGGAAGACGAAAAGAAATATGCCGGTATGGGCGTCAGTGCTTGTGCCACTTGCGATGGTTTCTTCTATCGTAAGAAGGTGGTGGCTGTTGTCGGTGGTGGTGATACGGCTTGTGAAGAGGCTGTTTACCTTGCCGGACTGGCAAGCAAAGTTTATCTGATTGTACGTAAGCCTTTCTTGCGTGCTTCTAAAATTATGCAGGAGCGTGTGATGAAGCATGAGAAAATAGAGGTGTTGTTTGAGCATAATGCCGTAGGCTTGTTCGGAGAGAATGGCGTGGAAGGTGTTCATCTGGTGAAACGTATGGGTGAACCGGATGAAGAACGTTACGACCTGGCTATTGACGGTTTCTTCCTGGCTATTGGTCACCAGCCAAACTCGGAAATCTTCAAGGAGTATCTGGAGACTGACGAAACAGGTTATATCATTACAGAAGGTGATAGCCCTCGTACAAAGGTGCCGGGCGTATTTGCTGCAGGTGATATTGCAGACCCACATTACCGTCAGGCTATTACGGCAGCAGGCAGTGGATGTAAAGCGGCGCTTGAGGCGGAGAGATATCTCTCGTCCAAATGTCTTATTTAAGAATACCTTATTTAATTTAATGAAGAAGTCCCGGATTGACATTGCTATCCGGGACTTTTTCTATTAATACACCTCTATTTCATCTACATATAAATCCGAAGGGATAACGTCTCCCGGCGTATCCTTGCGGCAATCTATGCCATTGCGCAGTGTTCCGCCACTCTTTAAAATTACTTTGATATAGCGACCCTCGGTTGGTGTACATTCCAGTGTATCAGTGAACATTTTCTTGCCATGTTCCGGATATTCACGGGTATAGGAGGCTTGCCCTATTTCTTTAAATTCTTTCCCATCAGTTGATACTTCCACGCGAGCTGCACTTGCAGGGAGTACACGGAAAGCCGGATTATAAAGTGTTCCGAAAGTTACTTTGCTGACGGTGGCCGGTTTTTCCATATCAACGGAGAATATAAGTTCATTATTGTTTTTCTCGTTCAAGCCAAATGTCACCCATGGTATGTAGGAAGCAGTATTTCCACGTTTTCCATTCGTCAATCCTAAAGTGGTGGTGTCTGCACCCAGCACATCGTTCTCTCCGAGTATATCACCGTTCATCCAACCACATTGTGGATTCGTAGTGTATTGTTTTCCGGCTATCAGGTTTGCATACAGCTTCTTACTGTTCACTTTTCCCAGCATCTTGCCATCTTTGAAAGCTGCAGCTTGCAAGTCAATGCTCCCTTCCCAGATAAATGGTTCGGCGTAAAGCTCAGACTTGGCAGTCGGTGCGCTTCCATCCGTTGTATATCTGATTTCGGCACCCGGATAGAATGTTTCCAGTACAGCTTTCAATGTGCCATCGTAAACGTGAGTGTTGATATTCACATCAAAGAAGTTGCGGCAAGCTTTCACATTCATAGCATCCATGCGTTCAAAGTCTTCCACCATGCGGATCCGGAAGCAATCCCAGTTCTTTCTGTTGTTCTGCGTCCAGCCTGTTTCTGCCAAAGCTATGGCGCGGGGGAATGCTTGATAATCACGACGCTCGTCATTCTGCATATATTCATTCCATATATTGCCTTGTACACCGATGATATGCTTTTTAACCAACTCTTCCGAGTCGTCAGGGACAGGATTGTAACTGTATGTTTTCTTCAATGTATGATACCCACCGATAGTGGTTGGCGCTATTTCCGGTTCTTCCTGATATTGGTCCAGATAAGCATAACCGTGTGGTGTCATGATGGCATCGTGCCCGGCTTTGGCTGCATTTATGCCGCCTTGTACGCCACGCCAGGACATGACGGTTGCATTTGGAGCAAGTCCACCTTCCAGTATTTCATCCCAACCGATGATATTCCGTCCTTTGCTATTCAGGTATTTTTCCATACGGGTTATGAAGTAGCTTTGTAGTTTTTCCTCTTTCGTATGTTTCTTACCATCCACGGCGTTCGGAGTCGTATCGGCTTTTAAACCTAATTTTTTGATTAATGCCTGACAGTGTGCACAATTTATCCATGCATCTTTGGGACATTCATCACCACCGATGTGAATATATGAACTGGGGAATAGCTCTATAACTTCATCCAATACATTTTCCAGGAATTGGAAAGTTTCTTCTTTAGGGCAGAATACTTCTTCAAATACTCCCCATGTGCCGGTTACTTCATAGGTTTTATCAGGGTTGCAGGATAATTCGGGATAAGAGGCTAAAGCAGCAAGGGCATGTCCAGGCATTTCTATTTCAGGGATGACGGTGATATATTTACTTGCTGCATAGGCTACTATGTCTTTGATTTCCTCTTGTGTGTAATATCCTCCATGTTCTTTGCCATCAAAAATTTGAGGCCAGTTAACGTAGTAATAGTCTATCAAAGTCTCTTTTCGCTTTGAGCCTATTTCTTGTAGTTTCGGATATTTTTTGATTTCTATCCGCCATCCCTGGTCGTCTGTCAGATGCCAGTGGAAGGTGTTCATCTTGTGCATGGCGAGCATGTCGATGAATTTATAAATATAATCGGTTGTAGAGAAGTGACGACAGACGTCGAGCATCAGTCCGCGATAGGGGAAACGGGGTGCATCCTCTATTTCTACGGCAGGTAGCGACCAGTTGGCGTTTTTAACAGTTTCCTTTCCATAAATAGCAGGCGGTAATAACTGGTACATGGTCTGCACACCATAGAAGAAGCCGTTGGGGTGTGATGCTGAGAGAGTGATTCCATTCGGAGAGATGGATAATTTATATCCTTCCTTGGGCATTCCTTCTGTTGTAACAAAATGAATGTTGGACGCTTCCGGATTTTCCTGTGCGCTGGTTTGCAGAGAAATACCAGAAATCAACTGAATGCGGGCTCTCAGGCTATCCGCAATGGCTTGCACTTCCGGAGTGCAACCGGCAGTGACGACAAAAACTTTATTGCTCAGTTGGAAACGCCCTTCCTGAGGGGTCATTTGGTTAGGCATTGGAACGACATTATACTCGTTCACTACCTCTTTGGGGGATTGCTGACAACCGGAGGAAGTCAGCAGCAGACTTGCTAAAAGCAAGGAGCTTAGTCCTTTTTTCATGGCATTAATGTGTGTTAAGTTTATAAATCGGGTAAAAAGAGGAAAGAAGCTGATGGTTGTCGTCAGGGGGGGAGACAAGCACTCTTCTTTAACCTATCTTACTTATTTTCTTCAGCTTTTCTTCATCAATGATCTTTATTTTCCGTCCGTCGATGGTAATTAACCGTTCTGTGGAAAATTGTGATAAAGTACGAATGGCATTGGAGGTTGTCATGTTCGACAAATTAGCCAAGTCTTCGCGTGACAGATAAATACTGAGGGTAGAACCATCTTCTTCCAGTCCATAGCTTTCTTTAAGGAAAAGGAGTGATTCGGCCAATCTGCCGCGGATATGTTTCTGCGTCAAGTTGACAGTACGCTCATCGGCAATACCCAAATCGATGGATAACTGCTTGATAAAGAAGAGAGCAAGATCATTGTTTTGTGCTACCAATGTAGTGATGGCACTCATTGGTATGAGACAAATGAGAGAAGGTTCGAAAGCAGCAGCAGCAGTAACGTAGTCTTCTTTGGCGAAATAGGCACGGTAACCAAAGTATTCAACAGGTTTAATCATACGGATAATCTGGCTTCTTCCGCCAACACCGTCCTTGTAAATTTTCACCTTCCCGTTTAGAAGACACATGAGGTATTTCGGAGTTTCACCTTCGCAATGAATGACTTCATTTTTCTTATAATTCTGGAGCGTGAAATGGTTAGCGAGAAATTCCCGCTGTTCTTCATTCAGGGGCTCCCACATATCGGCTATCAGCTCCGGAACATTCACGTCTGACAAATTCATTTTTACCATAACTGCTGCAAAACTGTGTTATACAGCACAAATGTAAAAAGAAAAAATTAAATATTGCACAAAAGAGAGGAAAAGATGCAGTATAGGGGAAGGAAAATGATAATTTAGCGCGGAGCGCTAAATTAAGTTACGAGTTACGAGCTACAAGTAACGAGTTGCTGCGCTGTACTCGTGGGCGAATAATTATTCGTCCGGTTATCACACCGAAAGGCACTTGTCACTCGTAGCTTGTAGCTCGTCACCTATCGCGCGAAACGCGATAAATTATCATTTAGTAAACAGCAGTTCCCTATATTTGGGCAACGGCCATATCTCATCATCAACTTCCATCTCGAGGTGATCGATGTGATCGCGTATGCTATCCAGATATGGGCGTACATTTTCTTCATAGGCAAAAGCCCTGTCTTTGTAGTTGTCCATGTGGTTAGCCACTTTGCGGGCTTCCGTCATCTCCCGCACCAGAACTTTGATAGCAGTTACTCGCTTGGATATTTCGCGTATCAGTTCTTTGCGGTCGGCGCTCAAGACTTCGTATTCTTCGGGAGAGAAGATTTCCTTGAGCCCGCGGAGATTTTCTAACAGGCGGTTTTGGTAGCTGACTGCAATGGGGACGATGTGATTGATAGCCAGATCACCTAATACGCGACTCTCAATTTGCACCTTCATGGTGTATTTCTCCAATTCCACCTCCAGACGGCAGGCAAGTTCTGTTTCGTTGAAGATACGTTCGCCTATCAGTACGGAGCGGGATTGATTGTCCATATAGTGCATCAAGGCTTCGGGTACATGGCAGATATTGGTCAGTCCACGGCGGGCGGCTTCCTCTTTCCATTGGTCAGAATAACCGTCACCCTCGAAGCGGATATCTTCGGAAGCGATGATGGTCTCTTTCAAAATGCGGAAGATGGCTTCGTCTTTACCGATTCCTTCTTCCATCAGTTTGTCGACGGATGCTTTGAATTCATTCAATTGATTTGCCATAGCAGCATTGATGGCAATCATGGCGGCGGCGCAGTTGGAAGAAGAGCCGGCAGCACGGAATTCAAAGCGGTTGCCTGTGAAGGCAAACGGAGAAGTGCGGTTGCGGTCGGTTGTATCGAGAAGAATTTCTGGAATACGTCCGATTCCTAATTTAAGAGTCGTTTTTTCTTCTGCCGTCATCTTATCATCGCCTACCTGACGTACTATATCATCCAGAGTAGCGGATAATTGTCTGCCCAGGAATATAGATAAAATGGCGGGTGGTGCTTCATTGGCACCCAGACGGTGGCTATTGCCTGCGCTCATGATAGAGGCTCGCAACAGGTTTTGATTCTTATAAACCATCATCAGTGCGTTTACCAGGAAAGTGAGGAAAAGCATATTTCCTTTCGGGTTCTTACCGGGTGCGAAAAGGTTGATACCTGTGTCAGTGCAGAGCGACCAATTGTTATGTTTTCCCGAACCATTGACACCACTGTAAGGCTTCTCGTGTAGCAATACGGCAAAGTTGTGCTTGCGGGCGATGCGTTTCATTAGGTCCATAACCAACTGGTTGTGGTCGTTGGCAAGGTTGGCGTTTTCAAAGATGGGAGCTAATTCAAATTGATTGGGAGCTACCTCATTGTGGCGCGTTTTTGCCGGAATTCCCAGTTTGTGGCATTCTATTTCCAATTCCTTCATGAAGGCTGTCACCCGTGGAGGAATAGAGCCGAAATAATGGTCTTCCAGTTGCTGGTCTTTTGCGGATGAATGCCCCATGAGCGTACGTCCGGTTAAGCAAAGGTCGGGACGGGCGTTGTACAAGGCAGAGTCTACCAGGAAATATTCCTGTTCCCAACCCAGATTAGTGTATACGCGGGTTATATTTTTATCGAATAGCTGACATATTTCAGTGGCGGCTTTATCTACGGCTGCAAGTGCTTTCAGCAGTGGTGTTTTGTAGTCCAGTGCCTCACCGGTGTAGGAAATGAAAATTGTAGGGATGCATAATGTACTATCTACCACGAAAGCGGGGGATGAAACATCCCATGCTGTATATCCGCGTGCTTCAAAAGTATTACGGATACCACCGTTGGGGAAAGAAGATGCATCGGGCTCTTGCTGAATGAGCAGTTTGCCGGAGAAACGTTCGATTACGTTTGAGTTTTCTCCAAACTCAATAAATCCATCATGTTTTTCGGCCGTACCGTCCGTCAGTGGTTGAAACCAGTGGGTGTAATGAGTAACATTCAAGGATTTGGCCCAACTTTTCATGCCGTTTGCAATCAGGTCTGCTATTTCGCGGCTGATGGGGGTACCTTTTTCAATGGCGTCTGTCACTGCTTTATAGGCTTCTCTGGGCAGATATTCCTGCATTTTTTTACGGTCGAACACATGGCTTCCGTAGTAATCGGATAATTTGTTCGAAGGGGGAGTCACTTCAAGAGGGCGCCGGTTGGCAAGCTCTTGCAAGGCATAGAATCTCATTTTTGACATATCAGTCTTCCTTTTGTTGATTGTTGGCGCAAAATTATATGTTTTTTCTGAAAGTACCCCTATTTTTTAGGGGGTAATCTTTGAAAAACAATCGTTTTTCTGTGAATAACCCCTGAAAAAGCATATCTATATCAGGAAAAAGATGCTTTTTTGATTTGTTTGCCTGCCACTGCAACCACCTGTCCACTTTATATCCACTTCTATATAGAACTTTATCTACTCCGGACCTTCTCCTTATGTATAAGAAGGAGTATATAAGGAGTAGGTAGGGAGTAAGTAAGGAGTAGGTAAGGAGTAGGTAAGGAGAAAGTATGGTGCAGACACAGGAAAGGGATTTGAATACATAAAAGGCCATATTGAGAAAAGTATCTTTAAAAAAACTACTATACCTCCGTTTTACAACCTTTTTTTCTATATTTGTCCCAACTTATTAGAGGAATTACGATTGAAGCATTTAATATATATATGTATAGGGTTCGGGTTGTTATTTTCCGTTCTTCAAGAGGCCGGTGCAGAGAATGTGCACTATTCACGGGATAAACAGTTGCAGCATTCGGCGGACTCCATAATGGAACGCGTCTTTTTCTTTGCTCCTTTCTATGAAAGTATTATAGAAAGCTATAATGCAGAGCTTTACATCAAAGGGAAGGTAAACGTTAAGAAGAAAAATTTTATTATCCATTATTTGCCCACCATGTTCCGCACCAAGAAAGGTATGCATGAATATATGATGGAGACCTACAGTGAACTTCATTTCAATGCCCCCAATCGTTATGAGCAGGAAGTCAAGGCGAGCATGGGCACCACCAAGGGCTTTTGGGAAGCTGACGGACGCTTGATGGAGCATTTCCATATTAATCTTTATTCTTCTACATTGTTATATGATAAGTTGCTTTCTCCTCTGGCTTCAGATGCCAGAAAGTACTACACTTATTTTGTGGATTCCATCATAGGAGATTCTCATAACCGCCAGTATAAGATTCGATTCATGCCTAAGAACAGGAGCTATCAGTTGGTTGGTGGATATATGATTGTCAGTGCCGACGTGTGGAGCATACGTGAGATACGTTTCTCAGGACGTTCGGAAACGTTCCGGTTCACTAATCTGTTAAGGATGGGAGAAGTGGGAGACCCGGATGAATTTTTACCCGTAGAATATGACGTGACGGGCAATTTCCGTTTTCTGGGAAATGTGATAGACGGAAGTTATGTGGCTACGCTCAATTATCGGGACATCCGCCAGCGAAAACCGGCACATATGGTACCACGGACAGGATCTAAATATGATTTGTCGGGAATTTACAAGATGAGTGCAGTTCCTGATGCATATCGATATGACACGGCTTATTTTAACCGTTTGCGTCCCATTCCTTTGACTCCTCACGAACAGGAACTCTACCGTAATTATTCCCAACTTCGTGATTCTGTACCTATTAAAAAACGTAAGGCGATTTGGGGACAGTTTGGAGATGCGCTGATAGACTACTACACAGTGGACTTGAATAATTACGGGAGATTGCGTTGTTCTCCGCTTATCAATCCTTTCATGTTTGGCTATAGTGCATTGAATGGGCTCTCTTATCGTCAGCAGTTGAGGTATAACCGACTGTTTTCGGGTGATCGCCGTTTGCAGATTGCTCCGGGAGCAGGTTATAACTTTAAACAGAAGGAATTTTACTGGCAGGTGAGGTCAAGCTTTGATTACTATCCTCGCAAAGGCGCCTCTTTGTCTCTGGAGTTTGGTAATGGTAATCGCGTTTATAATAGCGCCATACTGGATGAACTGAAAGATATTCCGGATAGTATTTTCGATGTAAGCAAGCTTCGGCTGAACTATTACAAGGATCTTTTTCTTACCATGCGCCATCGTTGGGAAATCGTGAACGGTTTGACGTTGGACCTCAACCTCTCCATGCACCGCCGTACGGATACAGCGAAAGGAAAGTTTACGGTGATTGATTCCGGTACGTCTTCTTCCCCTGAATCCGGAGCGCCTTCTCCATCGCCTGAAGTCGATACGGATGTGCTGGATAAGTTACCCCATGTTTATAATAGTTTTGCTCCGGGAATACGTTTGGCATGGACTCCGGGGCAGTATTACTATATGAGTGGTAACCGGAAGGTAAACCTTCCTTCCAAGTATCCTACAATATCTCTGGATTGGGAGCGGGGTATTACGGGAGTGTTGCCCAACTCCAATAAATATGAGCGTTTTGAAGTAGACTTTCAACATACTATTTCTTTGGGATTGATGCGTGATTTCTATTATCGGTTGGGTTGGGGTGTTTTTACCGAACAGGATGGAATCTATTTTATTGACTTTGCGAATTTCCGGCGCACTAATCTTCCGACGGGCTGGAATGACGATTTTGGTGGTGTTTTTCAGTTGCTCGACAGATATTGGTATAACTCTTCGCGCAAATACTTTAGAGGACATATCACTTATGAAGCTCCCTTTTTGATTATTCCTCATTTAAATAAAGTCAGCCAGTATGTGCTGAATGAGCGTCTGTACTTCGGGGCGTTGTTTGTTCCCAGGCTGAAACCTTATATCGAGTTGGGGTATGGCATAGGTACTCACATCTTTGATTTTGGTTTCTTTGCAGCCTTTGAAAATTGGAAATATAAAGAGGTGGGAGTGAAGTTTACGTTCGAATTATTCAATCGGTAATTGGAATAAACAAACAGGATAGGATAGAAGGGCAATAGGAATTATATAAGAAAAAGATAGGAATTTTATCAATAATAAAAAAGTTTTTTATTGTTTCTGCTGATTATTTAATATAATGTTTATATTTGCACATCCTTTATTCCATGGAATTAAAGGCTTATAACAGGAAAATACTTTTTATATTTATCTGAAAGTGTGATGAGTTTTATTTTTAATCTTATATCTACACTGCTGTGGGGAGGAATTCTCTCCATAGTAATTATCGTGCTTTTGTACCTACTGATGCGGGGCCTCTATTTTTCTTATAGATTTACTCTGTGGAATATCCTGTTGATGCTTGTGTTATGGATACTTTTTTTTGCTCAGAGCACTATGATGGTTGGGGCGATGTATGCCAAAGGGTATGTGGACGATGTTCAGGAATTGGTGAGTAGTGTTGCCAATCAGGCTAATGGAACATTTACTCAACTTTCATCTGCTGAACAGGTGGAACAAGTGAAACTGGCTATTCAGGAAGAGTTTCCTATCGTATCATCTTATGTAGAAAAGATTGATGTAAAATCTATTGCAGACGGTAGTACCGGTTATGCTGTCGGAATAGCTCAAGTTATGAAAAAAACAATAAACTATTATATTCTGAGGCGGATACTTTGGATAATCGGATTTATAATAGGAGGTGGAATACTGTTGGCATGGATGAGACCACGGATGAGATTCTCTAGTCCAACAGATATGGAAACATACTACTAATAATAAATAATATATAACTTAAAAAATTATGGAAAATCACATTCTTATTGGCTTAGGAGGAACAGGTGGAAAGGTTCTGAAAGCTTTTCGCAAAAGACTGTTTCAGGAATTCACTCCGGAAGAAAGAGCAAATCTCCCGATTTCCTTTTTATATGTCGATTCAAGCACTGAAATGATGCAGGCGGGTGATATCACCTGGAAAGTATTGGGCGAAGATGCGCAGTTCAATCAGAATGAATTTCTTTTTGTTAAAGGAATTGATTTGAATACAGTGTTCAGCAATCCAAGTGGATTTCCTGGATTAAAAGGCTTCATTGGTGATCCTGAAGTAATGAAGAGAACATTAGGTGAAGTGGGTGCTGCTGCTGCACAGAAGCGTCGTGCCGGTAGAATCCTGTTTGGCTCTAATATCGATTCTTACAAACAAGCTTTGAGGGCTCAATATAGAATAGCAAATTCACGTAGTGGAGCGGCTCGTACCAATATTCATATCTTTACCGGTCTGGCGGGTGGAACGGGATCCGGAGCTATTATAGATGTGATTGCACAAACACGTATGATGCCGGAATTTCAAGCCGGTTTAAGTCCTGACGGAAAAACCGGTACGGGTATTACTGCGTTTGCTATGTTGCCCGAAATAACTCCTCCGGGAACATGTGATGCCGGACGTTACCATGCTAATGGTTTTGCTGCACTGACAGAGTTGAACGCTTTGCAGATAAAGAGCTATCAGCCTTTGGATGTGTCGGGGCAATATGAACGCTTAAATTTGGATGCTGTAGATAAAGTGGCTGATTCCTGTTTTGTTTATTCTAACATCAATGAGCACGGAAAGATTGTTGATTCATTGAAGCATTTGCCCAAAATGGTTTCCGACTTTGCATTCAACCGTATATTTTTGGAGCAGAACGATAATACAGAAGAGTATAATCGTACTTATAGTTTGGAAAATATCAATGATTGGGATAAGGAACGTTATGAAAAATCAAAAACCGAACCTGCTGACATTGTTCGTTCTAAACGTTTCAGTTCTTTCGGTATCAAACGTATAGTTATTCCTGAACAAGAGATAAAAGAATATTTTGCTTACCAGTTTGGTATGCAGGCATTGCTCCAACTTCGTTTCAATAACTGGAACGATGATTTGGGATTCCGTGATACTCCTGCCAATATTGATTTCCACTCCTTCGTAAAGGAAGCACAGCAATGGGAAGCATGGCGCATGACTGACAAACATCTTGTTTTGGATAAACCGATTTTAGAGTCAGACAGAGGAAGATTCCCTCCTTTCTCCGAGTATTGGGGAGCCGTTATTCCTGTATGGACTGAGCAGGCTCGTAGTGCCAGATTACCTTTAGCGGAGTTGGCTAGATTATGTGCGCAAGGATATGACCAGTTTTTCCGCAGAGTGGGAGTCAACAGTTTCTTTGAAGGAAAAAATGCTGCCCGCGAACAACATGCTCTGGAAATCTGCAGCTTGATAGAAAAATACATGTTCGACAAATGGAGTACCGGAGATTACTCTCTGTATAATCTTTGCGAATTGTGTGACTGTTTGCTGATGATGATGGATGCTCGTCGCAGAGAGATGGAAGAACGGATTACAAAAATCAATCAAGTTATTGATGCCCAAGAGAAAGAGAAAGCACGGGTAGAAGCTGAATGGCAAAATTTGGGCTTGCTGGGCGGACTGATTCGTAAGAACAACCTGATACAGGGCTATGCTTCTATCATGAATATGCTTTGCATGAAGCGTACCGAATTGCAAGGTACTCAATTTGCTGTTTCCATGATGGGAGTGCTTATTGTTAAGATGAATGCTTTGCGCGGACGTGTGGAGAAGTTTGTAGATATAATAAATGATGCTTTGAATTTTGCAGAACAGCAGATAGGTACACGTTGTAGTGACAATGGAACCGTTAGTTTGCAAGAGGATATTGTACGCTTCTACAATCAGCAGGGAGTACTTAATTTTACCGAAACGGTTATCAAAGATAAAACCCGTCAGAAAGGTATCTGTGATGAGTTTCGTGGAGAATTACTGAAAATAATAGGAACAGAACGTACATTTGCACGCGCAAATGCCAGTATTTCCAGTGAAGAAATATCTAAACTGCTCGATACGGTAGTGATGCGTAAGGCGATTATCATTCATGATGAAGTGTTGCTGGAAAATAGTGAGAAGCTGATTAACCGGAATATTCTGGAACAGTTGAGTGAGAAGTATAATACACCGGAGGCTTTAAAACAATTTGCTTCGGATGTGATAGAAAATAGTGGTGTATATACCACTTTTGATGCTACTCAAATCAGTTTGGCTGTAAACAACAACCCTATTCCACAGAAAGGACAGAATATTTATCGCCGCATTGTGCTGGTGAACTTGCCGGAAGTGGAAGGAAGTGAACAAGTGCAGAAGTTTGCCAACAAATTGAAAGCTGCTATGATTGCGGCTGTAAATTCTGATATTCAGGTATATGTAGATATGAATGGAGCCCGTAAGAACGAGATGACTGTAAGCAGCATCACTTATTGCTTCCCACTTCGTATTGTTAATGATTTGAAATTCTTCAAGGAACGCTACAATCAATTGGCTAATAGTCCTACAAACAGTAAGGAAAACCGTACGGTGCTTCACACTGAAGGTACAGGTGAACAATTCCCGACTTTGTTTATGACTGCAGAAAAACTGCCATCGGAAGTGCGTAAAATATATACTCCCTATCTGATATTGGGTTATGCTTTAGGGCTCGTAAAAAAAGCACCGAAGAATGACGGTACCGGACTCGACGCTTATGGTACGATAGAAAAAGATGCGTTGGATATGGAAGTGTTGAAACCAATGGCAGATAGCTTTACGGGCGTAAGTTATTCTACTGAATTTACCGAAGATTTCGGTGAAGAACTGAAGACTAAATTTGATAAGGCTATGCGTGGCGACTATCTGCACGTCAATAAACGTCAGGAACTGAAGACGGAAGTACAGACTTTAATAAAAGAGGTAATCTTACCTGAATGTGGAGGAAATACCGGTAGTGAGAAGTTTTTGGAGTTCCGTACTGCTGCATTGACTGCACTGGAATTAATTGCTAATTTTAAATAAGTAAAAGCTAAAAGTTATGGCTAAAAAAAATCCGAATGTAAAATATGGGCGGTGTAATAACATTGAAAACTGCTCAAAAGCAAATGCGAAAGAAATAATTGAAATCCCTCTGGGAGAAGATTTTGTATGCCCCGAATGTGGAGGAGCACTGTCTGAAGTAGTGGGTGATCCGGGGACAAAAAGCAAAATGGTTATTATCGGAGTAGCAGCAGTTGTGGTGCTAGGCGGTATTGGTCTATATTTGGGCTTGTCAGGAGGAGACACTACTGCTAAACTTGTAGAAACGGAGCAAACGGATCCCGTAACACCTTCTGATGGTTCTGCAGAAGGAGAAGAAGTAGTAAAACAGGAAGCAGAACCGTCTGTGGTTGCAGTTGAAGCTATTGTGATTAAAGAAACTGAAAAAGACCTACAACTGGCAGCAGGAGATGAAGCGCAATTGACTGTGGAGCTGTCACCGGAAGGTGCAAATGATAAGCTTTCTTGGGCATCTTCTGATGATGCTGTTGCTACAGTTTCTGAGTCGGGCTTGGTTACAGCTGTAAAAGCTGGTAAAGCAACGGTTAAGGTTTCTACATCGGAAGGTGCAAAGTCTGCCAGTGTTGATGTTACTGTGAAAAAAGATGCTCCTGCACGTATAAATCTGCCTTATGGTTATTTTGAAGGACCAACGAATGGAAGTGGTAAACCTAATGGCATTGGTATTGCTTATGTTACGAAAGGGTATTCACTCGACTTGAAAAATAGAGATAAAGAAACTTTGGACTTGAAGTCGGGCGACAAAATTATGAACGCTAAGTTTAAAGATGGTAACTTACAGCAAGGCGAACTTCAACGTAAGGATGGAACGCGTAAGACAATTCAGATCGGTGGTTGATAAATATTGAATGTTATGAAGGCCATCTTCTACTCATTATTCATGGTATTTGCTCTCTCGGGGGTGAATACCATGTCGTTGATAGCTCAGAATAGTTATCAGACTGATTTATTGGCTGATATGGCAACTTCATTAAAGTTGGCAGATCAGTTGAGTACTTTGAAAGATGGTCGTTATAATGCAGAACTTTTTTATAAAAAACGTCCGTTGAGTGTAACTGTAGATGGCGGAAGGGTAAGCCATATTGGTTATCTTTTGTTTTCTGAGGAACAACGTCAACTGTTACATATTCCTGCTGTATGCAATTTCTTAGAGCGATATGTGCTGAGCATTGATCTACCGTTGAAACGTGAGAAGTCTGTAGAGAAACAAATAGCAGAAGATAATATCAATTTTACAGTTGGAGAAATGTCTGATCTGCGTAAACAGGTTGGTGATACCACTTTAAACCTGACTATTGACAATCTGTCTGACAGGCGCTATAAGGTTAGTTGGTATCGGGGGGATAAACTTACTTGTTCGGTTGATTTCCCTATTAGTTATGATTTGCTTCATGGTACCGAGATGGTAGAAAATGAGCGGCGTATAGTGGAGGCAATAAAACGTGCTGCATCGTTGCCGGCAGATACTACAAAGATTAATCCTAAGTCCTTGGTTATGACTTGGCAACCGAATTACTTTGTTCTTCCTGGGGATACTTGTTACACAGCTGAGCTGAATACAACCCGCTATTATGAGAAATCAGGAGATGGAAAATACCAGTTGCTGTTCAACCGAAAGCATCCTTTGGAGAGCTTGGCAAACTTGCTGACCACCGTTAATCTGAAAAATGATTTCAGGATAAATGTCCGTCTGAAAAAGTATGATGCTCCCGATGAGAACTTTGAAGTGCCTTTGTTACAGTTTATCAGTTATTTTCTGAGGCAAGGGTGTACTCCTTATTTTGGAGTAATTAGTTTTGAGGGAACCCTCGCTGTTTGTGAATTATTAATGCGCAATGCTAATGAAGGATATTGCCATGCGATGAAAGTAACCTGTGATGTAGAGCAGGTATTAGATAAAAAGGGAAATATAACGGCCCGTCTGACTAGTTATATCCCCACTTCTAAAATTAAAAATTTGTTTAAGGAAGATGAAAATTAAAGGTATGAAACAACGAATTCTGATGTTATTGTTGGGCTGCCTCTCGGTCGTGGGGGCTTTAGCACAAAGTTCGGGTATTACAAAGCAAATAAACGACATTAAGCGTAATGGAAAATACTTCTACGCTGAATCTACTATGGAAACTGAAGAGGAGGCACGTGAGGCTGCCACTTTGATGTTGGCTAACTATATTAATGATTATATCAATGACAATAATTTACCTCCTGAAAACAAAGTAACGGAACATAGCTTGACGAAGGTACAATATATAAAAGGAAAGCGTGGTACTAATATGCGAGTTTTTGCATACGTAAATAAGGCTGATTATGTTCCATTTGAATCAGGTGAGACATTTGAATCGAAAGTAGAGCCGATAGTCGTTCCTGAACTTGCAGAATCTGAATTAGCAACACCGGAGGTCTCTTCTTCGGATGTTTCTATGCCTCTTCTTGTGGAGTGGCAACAGGAAGCTTTGGATGATCTGCTGAAAAAAACTAATTTGCAGGAAGCAATCAATGCTCTTAATCGTATGAAAGTAGATTATAAAGTGAAGCGTTTTGGTACATATAATGAGTGTAAGAATATAGCAGAATGCTTTTGGATTATCCTTGAAAATGATGCAGATAAAAGTCTGGTGACTATTCTGGGGCCTGGTACTAGTGAGCGAATTAATTTCAGAACCCATCAATACGATTCATTGGATAATTATTTTGGTAAGGGAAAAGGTGCAGTGTGGTTTGAATTTTCCAAGTAAGATTCAGATTTGAGGGATTGTACTGCTTGAATATGTATAAATAGTAATGTTATAGAAATATGAGAAAATTAGTATTCACTTTCTGGATGTTGGGGTGTTGCATGCTTTTGCAGGCACAAAACGAAGTACTTTTTGAGTTTTCTGATGGTATTCCGGATGGTGCTTTAAAAACAAAGATAGAACAGCAGGTGATGGGCTTGCTGACTGCTATTAATATTGCCGAATCCAGCAATTCAGACATCAATTATAGTGGTATTGACATAGACAATCTGGCTTCACAGAGTATCGGGATGACTTGGAACAATGTTCATTTCCGTACAATGGATAGTGATATTGTAGAGCATTGTGTTCGTTTGGAGCGTAGCAATGGAAGTTTGCGTGGTTTTCAGGTAAGAAATATTGGTGTGGAGATGAGACCTCTGGATGCTGCTTTTGATACTCAAAAATCTAAGTATCAGGAAATTTGTATTGACTTTAATACCTCTGGACGAATTATTGACTTTAATTTTGCTATGGAAACCCGGCAATATCAGCAATTGTTGAAAGAAGGGGTTCGGTTGAATGATGTAGATCGTCGTCTGCAAATTATTCACTGGTGCGAACAGTTCAAAAAAGCTTATAATGACAAGAATCTGAGATTTATGGAAGATATTTTCAGTGATGATGCTTTGATTATTACAGGTAAAGTGGTAATGCAAAGACAGAAGAGTGAAGTAGGATTGGCAGATGCAACAAAAGTGGAATATGTCCAGAAGAATAAACAACAGTATTTGGCAAGTCTGCGCCGTGTCTTTGACCGTGAAAAGTATAAAGGCTATATCAATGTAGAGTTCGATGATTATGAGATTAAGCGTAATGGCGCAAAACCTCAGTATTACGCAGTGACATTGCGGCAGAACTGGTACTCATCTACCTATCATGATGAAGGCATGGTAGTCTTAATTTGGGACTTTACAAATGAGGAACAGCCTAAAATACAGGTGAGAACTTGGCAACCTATGGGAGAAAATGTTTTTGGATTTTCAGATGTAAAACTACCATAATAATAAAAAAATAATTTATATGAAGAAGATTTTTTTAGCAGCAATTCTGCTGTGTTTTTCATTATGTTCGCTCTATGCACAAGAGTTGACTATGAGCGATTTTCATGTTGATCCGTCTGATTTAGCAGCTCAGGTACATCAGGTTCCTGACTTGAACGGAGACCCTTGCGCCTTGATTAAAGTAGGGCTGGCTGTTCCGGATGCTAAATTTGAAGGAGATGTTGTTAAATTTGAGTATAAGGATGGAGAATATTGGGTATACTTGCCTGCGGGGTCTAACTGGCTTACTGTTAAAACTGCGGAATTTACCCCTTTGCGTTGTGATTTTGAGAGTGTGAAGTCAAAATCTACCTATATCATGACAGTCACTAAACCGGGGGGGCCTACTCCCCTTAAGCCAAGAATTACCGTGGAACTGAAGCCACAGGCGAATATCATTGGAGTACAAACTAAGAAGCCAGTGAGTTTTGATTTGCTTCTCGTGAAGGGGGGGATGTTCAAAATGGGAGCTACTCCCGAACAACAGAATGCAGACAAAGATGAACAACCGGTTCATTGGGTAAAGATCACGAAAGACTTCTATATGGGTGAAACGGAAGTGACACAAGCGTTGTGGGAGTATGTTATGGATAATAACCCTTCTACTTTCCAAGATCCTAATAAGCCTGTAGAGATGGTAAGTTGGGACGAATGTCAGGTTTTCATTAAGAAACTGAATGAATTGACAGGAGTACATTTCCGTTTACCGACAGAGGCGGAATGGGAATATGTAGCGCGAGGTGGAAATAAAACCCAACTAACACAATATAGTGGAAGTGCTAATGTGGATGAAGTGGGCTGGTATTATGCTAATAGCCAAAATACGACACATGCTGTGAAAACGAAGAAACCCAATGAACTTGGATTTTATGATATGAGCGGTAATGTATGGGAATTCTGTATGGATTATAAAAATGATTATCCCAAGGGAGAAGTTTCAGATCCTATCGGTTCTAAACAGGACAAAAACCGTGTGCGTCGTGGTGGTGCCTGGGACAGTGAATCGGCTGATAACCTTCGCGTGGCTTTCCGTCGTAGAGTGGAGCAGGATACACGTGAAAGAGGCTTAGGGTTACGATTGGTGCTGGATCTTAATATGTAACAATGAAACATATTACTATTTGTATCATATTTCTGTGCATGGCTTTTGTTGGCCATGCGCAAAAAACTACTCTTCATTTTTCTTCCGATGGAGAGTTTAAAATTGTGCAGTTTACAGACCTTCACTATAAGTGGGGAAAAAAGGCCTCCAATAAGGCTATAGAATGCATGGAGGAAGTGCTGGATGCCGAAAAACCGGACTTTGTAATGGTGACAGGAGATTTGGTTTATTCTGCTTCAGTAGCAAAAATATTACCGGTATTATTTGCTTGTATTTCGGAACGCCAGATTCCGTTTGCTGTTGTTTTTGGCAACCACGATGAGCAGTTTGATTGTACATTGAGTGAAATCTATGATATCATTAGTGCTATGCCTTATAATATACAACCCGATCGTAATGCTGCCTTTAGTCCCGATTATGCTTTACCGGTAATGTCCAGTGATGGAACGCGAACAGCAGCGGTCTTTTACTGTATGGACTCTCATGCTCGTCCCAAACTAGAAGGAATCGGTGGATATGATTGGTTCCGTTTTGAACAAATTAATTGGTATCGTGAGCAGAGCAAGAGTTTTACTGAGAATAATGGAGGAACTCCTCTTCCATCTCTTGCTTTCTTCCATATTCCTTTGCCTGAATATGCTTTGGCTGAGGCTGACGGGAAGAGTCCGTTGCTAGGCTCGAAAGGCGAGGAGGTGAGCTGTCCGAGACTTAATTCCGGTATGTTTACTGCCATAAAGGAGCAAGGAGATGTGATAGCTGCTTTCTGTGGTCATGACCATGACAATGACTTTGCAGTGATGTACAAGGAGATATTGCTGGCTTATGGTCGCTTTTCCGGCGGAAATACCATCTATAATCATCTGAGGCCGAATGGTGCACGCGTGATTGTGCTGAAAGAAAATCAAAAGACTTTTGATACCTGGATTCGGCTGCGTGGTGGAGAGGTGATTAATCAGATAACATTTCCAGATAGTTTTCAAAAAGGAAAGAAGAAGAAAACTAAATAGTTACTTATATTAATAATGATAAGAAGTTCTCTCTATCTACTGATGATATGAGAGAACTTTTTTTATTAGTATGTCTTTGGCTATTATAATAAATATGCTCTTCTGTTATTAACTTCCTTTATATTTTGCTTGTTTATATGTTATTACGGTATGCAAAAATAGTGTTTTATGCTCTATAACATGCGGTGACGTATTGAACAAAAGTATTGATAAAATTTTGATTTTTAGTGTTTTATTCCTTTTTGACGTATTGGTAGCGTATTCTGAATTTTGAATTGACGTATTTAAGAATGGATGTTTCTGGTTTCTTTCGTAGTTATTTATCATATGTTTGCGGTGTTCAAATGAGAACGAAACCGAGAATTGTTAATCTTAATTTAGTGAAACTTATGAAAAAGTTATTATCAGTTTTATTTTTACTAAGCTTTACCTTATTAGCTTCTGTATATGCACAGAATATACAGGTAAAAGGTACGGTGGTAAGCGGTGCGGATAACGACCCCTTACCTGGAGTAAATGTGGTGGTGAAAGGTAATGCCACTACAGGAACAATCACCGGTTTGGACGGTGAATTTGCCTTGTCGGTTCCCTCCGACGCAATCCTTTCCATTTCTTATATAGGATTCAAATCACAAGAAATTTCGGTAAATGGTAAGCGTGAACTGAAAATTGTGTTACAAGAGGATTCAGAAGCTCTGGACGAAGTGGTAGTAGTAGGTTATGGTGTGCAAAAGAAGAGTGTAGTTACTGCTTCTATTGCCAAGGTTAGTAGCGAAGATATTGCTGCAAAAGCTCCTGTCCGCATGGATAATGCACTGAAGGGGCTGGCTGCCGGTGTAGATGTTACTTCTGCTTCAGGACAACCGGGTGATTCTCCTCGTGTGCGTGTACGTGGTATCGGTACTATTAATAATAGTGATCCGCTTTACATTGTGGACGGTATGCCTATCGGAGGTGGTCTTGACTTTGTGAATCCGAATGATATCGAATCCATTGAGGTCTTGAAAGATGCTGCATCCGGAGCTATCTATGGTGCACGTGCTGCCAATGGTGTTATCCTTGTAACCACAAAGAAAGGTAAGATGGGGAAGGCTCAGATTAATTACAACTTTTCTTATGGTTGGCAGAGTGCATGGAAGCAACGTGATGTGACAAGTGCTACGGACTATGCCATCTTGCAGAATGAGAGCCGTGTGAACGGTGGTCAGGCTCCGATTTATGCAGACCCTTACAACTTGATAGATGCCAATGGACAAGCCATTAAGGGCTTCGGTACAGATTGGCAAAAACTGTTGTTCAATGACAATGCGCCGGTGATGAATCATGATGTAACTATCAGTGGAGCATCAGAAAAGATAAACTACTATCTTTCATTGGGATATTATACACAAGATGGTATTGTTGGTGGTAACTACGGACAATCTAATTATGACCGTCTGACAATTCGCTCTAACACACAGTATAACGTGATTGATGCCTCCAAGGAACGCAGTTTCTTGAATAAACTGGATTTGGGTGTAAATATTGCTTATATGCGCACACATGCCACTGGCATCAATACCAACTCGGAATTCGGTTCTGCTTTAGGCTCTGCTCTTTATTTGTCTCCTATCTTGACATCTACATTGACCGGTGATGCAGCAGCTGAAATGATAGCCTATTACAAGGCTTATGATTTGCCTCGTGATGAAAACGGAAATCCTTATACTGTACCCGGTTATGGTGGTGCTTACCAGGAAATGAACAATCCATTGGCTATGATGACTTTGAGTCCTCAAAAGAATTGGTCGCATAAGTTTGTTCCCAAGTTTTCTATTGATTTGCAATTGTGGGATAATCTAAAATATCATTTTAGTTACAGTGCTGATATGGGTTTCTGGGGATATGATAAGGCCACAACTTCCCGTTTCTATCTTTCTGGTAATAATAATGCTTCACATACCAGTGTGGAAGCCAATAAGGAACAGAATGTTACATGGCAGTTAGAAAACACCTTGACTTATGATAAAACTATTGGTAAGCACACCTTCGGTGTGGTATTGGGACAGTCTGCCTTGAAATACAAAGGTGATTATTTGAAAGGCAATCGCTGGAATCTGGTAAACCCTAATAAACCTTCTATTGACTATTCTACAGGAAACATTGAATATACTAAAAATGACAAAGATGAAATAACAGGTGCTACTGTTCAGTATGGCGTATCGGGTGCTCCTCGTATCGAACACACAATGTCGTCTATGTTTGCGCGTTTGAGTTATAACTACGATGAACGTTATATGTTTCAAGCTACGATACGTCGTGATGGTTCCAGCCGTTTCGGTCCTAACAATAAGTATGGTACATTTCCTTCTGTATCAGCAGGCTGGAATGTGACGAATGAGGCTTTTATGGAAAATACGCGGGAGTGGCTTTCCAATTTAAAAATTCGTGCCAGTTGGGGTAAGAATGGTAATGATAATATAGATGAGTTCGGTTATACTTCACTTACGGCTATGGGCAACAATGTGCTTCTTGGTAGGGATGCCGTCAAGTATATCGGCTCTAAAGCTCAGCGCTTGGCTAATCCTGATTTGAAATGGGAAGAAAGTGAGCAGACCGACTTTGGTATTGATTTGGGATTCTTTAATAACGCATTGACGTTCAGTGCTGATTATTATATAAAGAAAACTAATGGTATGATTATGGAAATGCCTATTCCGAGTTATGTAGGTGAAAGCAAGCCTTTGGGCAATGTGGGTGATATGGAAAATAGTGGTTTTGAGTTTGAAATTGGCTACAAATGGAATATTTCAGATGCTAAATTTGCTGTCAAGGGTAATGCTACTTATCTTAAAAATACATTGAAGAACTTAGGTAATGATACCGGTTATATGGATTTTGACGGCATTCAGGGGTTATCCGGTGGCGGTACACGAGGTTCAAACGGACAACCTTTCCCGTACTTCTTCGGTTATAAGACTGATGGTGTGTTCCAGAATGTGGACGAGATTCGTGCTTATGTCAACAAGGATGGAGCTATGATAATGCCGAATGCAGTTCCCGGTGATACACGCTTTGTAGATGTGAACGGTGACGGAAGTATTTCTGCCGATGATCGTACCAATATTGGTAATGGTACTCCCGACTGGACCTATGGCTTGAACTTTAATGCAGACTGGAAGGGCTTTGATTTCAATATTTTCTTCCAAGGTGTAGCTGGTGCCGATGTTTTTGATGCGACTTATCGTACAGATGTTGCTTCTGGTAACTACCCATCGTGGATGCTGGGCCGCTGGACCGGTGAGGGAACTTCCAATAAGTACCCCCGTCTGGCAGTGGGTGATGCTACGAACTGGATGGTATCTGACTTATATGTATGCGATGGCTCCTACCTTCGTCTTAAGAATATAACTTTGGGTTATACATTGCCTGTAGCTCTTACTCGTAAACTTACCATCGAACGTTTGCGTGTTTATGTACAGGCTGAGAATCTTGTGACTTGGACAAAGTATTGGGGGTTTGATCCTGAAATTTCTTCCGGTCCCGACGGCATTAAATCTCTTGGTATCGATCGTGGTGTTTATCCGCAGGCTCGTACCTTTACAGTAGGTGTAAACGTTTCTTTCTAATCTAAAAAAATCAAGAAATATATGAAAACAATAAAGATATTAGCAATAGGCTTACTTTCTGTCGCCACGATGCTGACTACCGGTTGTAGTGACAGTTTCCTTGAGGTGGAAAATCCCACTGGTGAACCTTTGGAAGATTATTATACTACGGATGAACATATTCAGGAAGCTCTGATTGCGGCTTATGATCCTATTCATTGGGCCGACTGGGGATTGGGGCAGTATAATGCCCTGAATATCGATGCTGAAATCATGGGTGACAATTTCTGGGTAGGAGGTGCCACTAAGACTGATATGCAGAATTGGCACATGCTTTTCAATTATGAAGGTAATGAGAACAATACGCTCAGTTCCCTTTGGACTGTGGACTATTCGGGTGTTAAGCGTTGCAATGACTTGCTGAAATATCTGGATTGGGCTACTGATGTTACGACAGAAAATCGTAAGAGCTATGAGATGCAAGCGCGTTGTTTGCGTGTGTTCTATTATAATATGTTGTGGCATTATTTTGGTAATGTTCCTTTTTATTTGGAGAATCTCTCGAAACCTCCTTATTCAGCTCCACAATACAAGGCTGATGATGTTTACAATGAACTGATTGTAGAGTTGGAAGCTGTGATAGACTCAAAAGGACTGCCTATGAAATATTATAAGACCATGAAGGGGGGAGTGCTTGTTGATGATGAAGGACAATTGGGGCGCGTCACGCAGGCAATGGCTTATATGATGTATGCTGAAATGGTGATGTACCAGAATGATGAGAGCCGCTTTGCAAGAGCTCTTGGGTATATGAAGGAAATTATTGCAGACCCTAATTTTGTGCTGAATCCCAATTATGCTGCTATTTGGGAAACAACCGGTGAGTGGAATAACGAGTCTATTTGGGAAATCAATTACGAACAGACTAACTCTGAGCGTGGATGGGGAAGTCCGTTGGCTATTGGTGGTACTGTGCTTCCTACACTGATTTCACCCAATACATTTACTGCTGACCCGGAATGGACCGGTGAAGGTTGGGGATTTTTGCCTATGCGCCTTGAGACCTATGAGATGTTTAGTAGTACAGACAAACGTCGCGACGCTACTTGCTGGGATGTGCGTGGTACGAAGTATACCGATCGTTATCAGGATACCCATATTTGGCTGCAAAAGTATCGTCCGTATGACCGGAACTTTAAGAGTGCTCCATTCGACCAGAATTTGAACTATAATAACAATTACCGTTATTATCGTTATGCAGAAACATTGCTTAATGCCGCTGAATTATCCCTTCGCACTGGCGGCAGTGCAACCGGTGAAGCCAAGACGTGGTTGAATGCAGTTCGCACCCGTGCCGGACTGGCGGAACTTTCCTCAGTTACTGTGGACGATGTGCTGACCGAGCGTCGTCTTGAGTTTGTGGGCGAAGGCAAACGTTATTTTGACTTGGTACGCGCTGAAGGCATCAACGGAGCTTCATCCAAGAATAAGGCTACTACAGCACTTGTTCCCGATGAATATGGCTATCGTACTAATTCCTGGACTCCGAAGAAGAAATATATTCCCATTGCACAAGGTGAGTTGGACTCTGATCCGGCCTTGGTTCAGAACGATTATAAATAGTGTCCATAACTTTATTAAATAATAAACGATATGAAAAATATTTTTAAACATATGGCATGGGTGTTGATTGCAGGTTTGGCAATGACTGCATGTTCGCCCGAAGATTTTACGGGAGCAAATGGAAATCTCCCCCAAGCTTCAGATTATGCTGACAATTTTAAAGTGACTGTAGACCAGTCAACCAATTATGCGAATTTTGAATTTACTTCCGCTCCTGGAGTTACTCCGGTTTGGATTATTGATGGTGCATCTTATTCGTCGGCATTTAGTCTTTCAAAGTATTATCGTAAGAAAGGTTCATATACTGTAGAATGTAAAGTGAAGAATGCTAATGGAATCAGTGATGGTACTGTTGTGAAAACTTTTGTTGTAGAGAAGACAAAGATGACTGGTTTCGGTGGTTTTGTTGAAGATAGTAATTACAATCTTTTCAAGGGACTGGAACTCCCGAATAATCCCGGTAATAATGATAATCCGGCACATAATCCTGCATTTTGGTATGCTCCGGGATGGAATATGATAGATGCTCCTCGATGTGTTTTATCCAAGGGAGCTTATACTATTACTCTTCCTGAGGCTACAACTGACCAGTGGCAGGCTCAGATGGCAATTAATACCGGTCTGTCTATTTCCGCAGACAAGCATTATGATTTTTCTGTTATTGTCACCTCTTCTACGGCACATAAAAACGTGAAGGTGAAAATCTGTCAAGCTGATAACGATAATATTATTCTTATGGATAAGAATTTCGCTCTTGATGCGGGAGAACCAAAAGCATTGTGGGGATCGGATCTTGAAATTTATAGTGCAGACCCTGAAAAGATACCGGTAACTGATTTTAGTAATGTTAAGGTTGTATTCGATTTTGGCGGAAATGCGGCGAATACGGAAGTCAGTATTGAAAGTTTTGTACTGAAAGATCATGCTAATGATGATGGAACTGAAGTGCCAGATGATACACCGGAACCGACTTGGGTAGCAATCGATAGTGAGGACAATATCTGGAATAGCGCTACGTTTACTAACTCATTTTATTATGCCAATGAGGATTGGAGTGGAAGACCTAATCCTGAAATGACGGTTGATGGACGAGCTTATACATTTATATTCCCGTTGGCAACTGCACTGCAGTGGCAAAATCAAGTTCTATTCAATACAGACTTGACGGCTGATACGGAAACCACTTATGATTTCTGTGTTACATTGGTTGCCAACAAAGCAATAGGAGGCGTAACTGTGAAATTAGTACAGACGGATGAGGTAGATGAAAATGGAGAACCAGTTAAGCATGATAATAATTACTTCTTTGCCGAACAAATAAAGCTTGAGGCTGATACGGATTATAAATTCTGGGTTTCGGAAAAGAAAGCGCCAGAGGCTATGCATGCCATATCATTGGTCCTTGACTTTGGAGGTAATCCTGATGATACGAAAGTGATAGTAAAGGACATCATATTTCAAAAACATTAAGATTTATCAATATATAGATGGCGTGGGAAGGCTAAAGCCTTTCCACGTGATAAAATAATTCAAATATTCGTATATGGCAGGTCTTATTATATGATATATGATTGAATAATGAAAAAGAATAATCAATGAAGTATAATTATTTTTTGTCTCTACTGTTTTTAGCATTAATAGCTTGTGGAAACAGCGATAATGATCCGCAACCTGATAATGTTATGTTGACATGTTCACCCGAAAAAGTGGAAGCTGTTGCGATTGAAGGAAAGTATATACTGAATGTTACTTGCAGCAGTGGCGAATGGACTGCTTTTGCCAGTGATGATTGTAGTTCTTGGGTGACAGCTAAGGTGTCTGATTCTTCTTTGACTAAGGGACAGGTTACTGTTTCTGTAAAAGCAAATAAGAAAACAACTAACCGTAATGGTTCTGTTGTTGTAAAGTCGGGAACAAAACGTATCATGATACCCGTGACCCAAAATGCCCCAATGTCTGTTTCACAACGTGAGATATACTCTAATTCTAGTGGCGAGAATATCACATTGTCTGTTTCGGCTGTGGCTGATTGGAGCGTGAAATCTAACGATAACTGGATAAAGGCTGAAAAGAAAGATAGCCAAACGGTGAGTATCTCGACAAAGCCTAATGAAGACAAAATTTCTCGGAATGGAACTTTGGATATTGTTTCGGGTGTGGAGAAGATAACAGTAGTTGTCACTCAAGAGTCGGCTGAAGACCGTGAGATAGACACCCCCGAAGGATATCGCCTAGTTTGGCATGATGAGTTTAACGAAGGTACATCCCTTGGCAGTAACTGGACCCACGAAGTACAAAAGCCCGGTTGGGTAAACAATGAACTTCAGAGTTACGTGAATGGTTCGGCGGACGGTAAGCGTGTGACGGAACTAATAGACGGTAAATTGAACATAAATTGTTTTAAAGGTTCCGACGGTAAGATTTACTCGGGTCGTGTTTATGCTAACGTAAATACAGGATGGCTTTATGGCTATTTTGAGGCTCGTATCATGCTTCCCAAAGGCAAGGGTACTTGGCCTGCTTTCTGGATGATGCCGGTGAACAACAATTTCTCGACTAATCCCTGGCCGGGTTGTGGTGAGATTGATATCATGGAAGAAGTGGGTGTTGATGCGAATATCGTGTCGTCTTCCATTCATTGCGCAGCTTACAATCATACCATAAATACTCAGAAGACTGCATCTCGCAATATTGCTACGGCAGAGTCTGAGTTTCATATCTATGCTTGTGAGTGGACTCCCGACTATCTGAAGTTCTTTGTAGATGGAACAGAATTGATGACATTCAGGAATGAGGGTACCGGCAAAAACGTATGGCCGTTCACTTATGCTTTCTATCCTATTCTCAACCTTGCATGGGGTGGTGATTGGGGCGGATATAAAGGTGTAGATGAGAGCGCCTTGCCTATAACAATGAAAGTGGATTATATACGCATATTCCAGAAAAAATGAACTAAGCAATTAGTGATATGAATAACAAATTTATAATGAATTAGGTAATAATACATATAATTAGGCTTATCCATGAAAATACTAAGGATTTTTTCAGCTTGCTTGCTTCTGTTACCTTTTGTCTCTTGTACTCAAGTGGCAACCAATAAAGGTGATGCGGCAACCGAGAAAAAAGTAGAATCTCTCTTATCCAAAATGACTCTTGAAGAGAAAATCGGTCAGATGAATCAGATTTCCTCTTATGGCAACATCGAAGATATGAGCAGTTTAATAAAGAAAGGTGAAGTCGGCTCTATTTTAAATGAGATAGATCCGGTACGCATTAATGCGTTGCAACGCGTTGCGATAGAGGAATCCCGGTTGGGTATTCCTTTGCTGATGGCACGCGATGTCATTCACGGGTTTAAAACCATTTTCCCTATTCCGTTGGGGCAGGCGGCTTCGTTCAATCCGCAGGTTGCAAAGGACGGTGCACGGGTAGCGGCTATCGAAGCTTCTTCTGTGGGTATCCGTTGGACATTTGCACCGATGATTGACATTGCCCGTGACCCCCGTTGGGGACGTATCGCCGAAGGATGTGGCGAGGATACTTATCTGACCGCTGTGATGGGTGCTGCTATGGTAGAAGGATTTCAGGGTGACTCTCTGAATAATCCCACGTCGATAGCTGCATGTCCCAAGCATTTTGTGGGATACGGTGCAGCCGAAGGCGGACGTGACTACAATTCCACATTTATTCCTGAGCGTCTCCTGCGCAATGTCTATTTGCCACCGTTCGAAGCTGCTGCCAAAGCAGGTGCAGCTACGTTCATGACTTCATTCAATGATAATGACGGAGTGCCCTCTACAGGAAATACATTTATCCTGAAAGATGTGCTTCGTGGTGAGTGGGGTTTCGATGGTTTGGTAGTGACGGACTGGGCTTCTGCCAGCGAAATGATAAGCCACGGTTTTGCGGCTGATTCTAAAGAAGCAGCTATGAAATCCGTTAATGCCGGAGTTGATATGGAGATGGTGAGTTATACTTTTGTGAAAGAACTGCCTGCATTGGTGAAAGAAGGAAAAGTGAAAGAAAGCACTATCAATGAGGCTGTACGCAATATCCTGCGCATTAAGTATCGTTTGGGATTGTTTGACAATCCTTATGTGGATGAGAAACAGCCATCCGTCATGTATGCTCCTTCCCACTTGGAGGCAGCTAAGCAGGCAGCTATCGAATCTGCTATCCTGTTGAAGAATGACAAGGAAGTATTACCGCTACAATCATCAGTGAAAACTGTTGCAGTAGTAGGTCCTATGGCTAATGCACCTTATGAGCAGATGGGCACATGGGTATTTGATGGCGAAAAGGCTCATACACAAACTCCGCTGAATGCTATTAAGGACATGGTGGGAGACAAAGTGCAGGTGATTTATGAACCGGGATTGGCATATAGCCGCGAGAAGAACCCGGCAGGTGTGGCAAAGGCAGCCGCAGCCGCTTCACGCGCAGACGTTATTCTGGCTTTTGTGGGTGAAGAATCCATTCTTTCTGGTGAAGCTCACTGCCTTGCCGACCTTGATTTACAAGGAGACCAAAAAGCCTTGATTGCCGCTTTGGCTAAGACTGGCAAACCTGTCGTGACTGTCGTGATGGCAGGTCGTCCGTTGACTATCAGCAAAGAAGTGGAAGAATCTGCTGCTGTTCTCTACTCGTTCCATCCGGGTACGATGGGTGGTCCTGCACTGGCCGATTTGCTTTGGGGCAAAGCCGTTCCGAGTGGAAAAACGCCGGTTACATTCCCTAAAATGGTGGGACAAATTCCTGTATATTATGCTCATAACAATACCGGTCGACCGGCTACACGGAATGAAGTGTTGCTGAATGACATTGCTGTTGAGGCAGGACAAACATCATTGGGATGCACTTCTTTCTATATGGATGCTGGTTTTGATCCTTTATTCCCGTTTGGTTATGGTTTGTCGTACACCACATTCGAGTATAGCAATGTCAAACTCTCTTCTGCTGCATTGAAGAAGAATGATGTGTTGACAGTGTCATTTGATTTGGAGAATACAGGTAAATACGGAGGAACGGAAGTAGCTCAATTGTATGTACAAGATAAGGTCGGTTCCGTGACTCGTCCGGTAAAAGAACTGAAACGTTTTACCCGTGTAACATTGAAACCGGGTGAAAAGAAAAGTGTTTCATTCGAACTCCCCATTAGTGAACTTGCATTTTGGAACATTGATATGGCAAAAGTTGTAGAACCTGGAGATTTCGGTCTTTGGGTAGCGTCCGACAGCCAATCCGGAGAGGAAGTTTTCTTTAAGGTGATAGATTGATTGGTGATTCTAAGGTTAAAGAAGAAGAGGGGCGGACCGTGATGGTTCGCCCCTCTTGCTGTTGATACAATAATTATTTTACTAACAATTTTTTGGTGGTTCATTTGATACGTCTGTAACCGTAAACTGCATTGGCTCCCAGTTCTTCTTCAATACGGAGCAACTGGTTGTATTTTGCCATGCGGTCGGAGCGGCTTAGTGAACCGGTCTTGATTTGTCCGCTGTTGGTGGCAACAGCAATGTCGGCAATGGTTGCATCTTCCGTTTCGCCGGAACGATGGGAGGTTACAGTAGTATATCCGTGGCGGTGAGCCATTTCAATGGCATTCAACGTTTCGGTCAGGGAGCCAATCTGATTTACTTTGATCAGGATGGAGTTTGCACAACCTTTTTCAATACCCATAGCCAGGAAATCGACATTGGTAACGAAAAGGTCATCACCTACCAACTGGCAACGGTTACCGATGCGGTCGGTCAGTTTCTTCCAACCTTCCCAGTCATTCTCACTCATTCCATCTTCGATGGAGTCGATGGGGAATTGGTTGATGAGTTGTTCCAGATAGTCAATCTGTTCGTCGGCTGTGCGCTTTTTGCCTTTTTCACCTTCGAACTTGGTATAATCATAGATACCGTCTTTATAGAATTCGGAAGAAGCACAGTCCATGGCAATCATGACGTCTTTGCCCGGTTCGTATCCGGCAACTTTGATGGCGGCGATGATGCTGTTCAAAGCATCTTCCGTACCTTCCAGGTTAGGAGCGAAACCGCCTTCGTCACCAACGGCAGTGCTCAGACCCCGGTCTTTCAATACTTTCTTCAAAGCGTGGAATACTTCGGCACCCATGCGCAGACCTTCGCGGAAAGAAGTCGCACCTACGGGGCGTATCATGAATTCCTGGAAAGCGATAGGAGCGTCACTGTGCGAACCGCCATTGATAATGTTCATCATCGGTACGGGCATCACGTAAGTATTGGTACCACCGATGTAGCGGTACAGAGGTATATCAAGGTAGGCTGCTGCTGCTTTTGCTACGGCGAGGGATACGCCGAGAATAGCATTGGCACCTAAATTAGATTTTGTTTTTGTTCCGTCCAGTGCCAGCATGGCATGGTCGATTCCCATCTGGTCGAGGGCAGACATTCCGATCAATTGCGGAGCGATGACGTTGTTGATGTTTTCTACAGCTTTCAACACGCCTTTACCTCCATAACGTTGCTTGTCGCCATCACGGAGTTCCAAAGCTTCGTGTTCACCTGTAGAAGCACCGGAGGGGACAGAAGCACGGCCCATAAAGCCTGATTCCAGAATTACATCTACTTCTACTGTGGGGTTTCCTCTTGAATCGAGGATTTCGCGTCCGATAATCTTTTCTATTTTCATAATTATGTTCTTATTTGTAATTATTTTAAATAAGGAACAAGAAAAGGGCGGATTTTGTTCAGAAAAGATGTCTATTATTTGTAGCTCGTCACTTTCCCATTGCTCCTCCTGCTATTGCTGCCAGTACCCCCAATACGATACTTAATATAAAATAGGTGAAAAACAATCCATATAACCCTTGTTTTAAGAGGGTTACTCCATCATTTGAGAAAGTGGAAAAAGTAGTGAAGCCGCCGCATAAACCGGTAGTTAGCAGTACACGGTATTCAGTGGCAAGATTGAAACGGGCAGACCAGGCATAGAACAACCCGATCAGAAAACTTCCCAGAATATTGACGGTGAACGTAGCCCACGGGAAAGAGTAGGGGATAATCCGTTCATGCAACATCTCCTGTATGCAAAATCGGAGTACACTCCCTGTACCCCCTCCTAAAAAGATACATAATAATATTTTAGTCATTGTTTTAAGCTGATTTATCGGACTATTTATGAAATGGCGGCAAAGATACGACTTTAATTCCATCTATATTTTCAGAAGGTAGCCTTTTCTTTAAAATTCAGTTGGTTAATGTTTTATGCAAACGTTTGCCATTAAAGCATCTATATTTTAATTTAATTCCTTCTGTTGCATACCTTTTCCTCCTTATATTTGCATCACGATTAAAATTTTAACATATTCAAATCATGAAAAACATGAAAGCAATCAAATTGTTCTCTTTCCTGCTCCTTCTATTAGTGAGCAATTGGGCGATGGCTGAGGGTATTACCTCTCCAAACGGACAACTGCAACTGAACTTTTCAGTGAACGCACAAGGTGAACCGATCTATGAACTTTCCTACAAAGGCAAGACTGTTATCAACCCCTCTAAACTCGGTTTGGAACTGAAAGATGATCCGGGACTGATGAATGGATTTGCACTGGCAGACACCAAGACTTCCACTTTCGATGAAACCTGGGAACCGGTATGGGGCGAAGTAAAACAAATCCGCAATCATTATAACGAAATGGCTGTGACGCTGAATCAAAAGGCGCAAGACCGTAATATGATTATCCGCTTCCGCCTTTTTGACGATGGTTTGGGGTTCCGCTACGAATTTCCGTTGTCTAAGAATATGAACTATCTCGTTGTCAAGGAAGAACATACCCAGTTTGCTATGACTGGCGATCATACGGCTTTCTGGATACCGGGCGATTATGATACGCAGGAATATGACTATACAGAATCTAAACTTTCTGAAATCCGTGGTCTGATGGATGGAGCTATAACTCCTAACTCTTCACAAACCACCTTCTCGCCGACGGGCGTACAGACTTCCCTGCAAATGAAGACCGCCGATGGTCTTTATATCAATCTGCATGAAGCAGCTTTAATAGATTACTCATGTATGCATCTTAATCTGGATGATAAGAATTTTGTCTTCGAATCCTGGCTGACTCCCGATGCACAAGGATACAAAGGCTACTTACAAGCTCCCTGTAAATCGCCGTGGCGTACGGTTATGGTAAGTGATGATGCTCGCGACATTCTGGCTTCCAAGTTAACACTGAACCTGAACGAACCTTGTGCTTACGAAGATGTTTCCTGGATTAAACCGGTGAAATATGTAGGTGTATGGTGGGAAATGATTGCCGGTAAGAGCACTTGGGCTTATACGGATGATCTTCCTTCCGTGAAACTGGGTGAAACGGATTACACAAAAACCAAACCCAATGGCAAGCATGGTGCTACCAATGAAAATGTGAAACGCTATATTGACTTTGCTGCCGAGAATGGTCTTGACCAAGTGTTGGTGGAAGGCTGGAACGAAGGTTGGGAAGACTGGTTCGGTCATTCCAAAGATTATGTATTCGACTTTGTGACCCCGTATCCTGACTTTGATGTGAAGATGCTGAATGACTATGCCAAGAGCAAAGGTGTGAAACTGATGATGCACCATGAAACTTCCGCTTCCGTGCGCAACTACGAACGCCACATGGATAAAGCTTACCAGTTTATGGTAGACAACGGTTACAATGCAGTAAAGAGTGGTTATGTAGGCAATATGATTCCTCGCGGTGAACATCACTATGGCCAGTGGATGAACAACCACTATCTCTATGCTGTGACTAAAGCTGCTGATTATAAGATTTGTGTAAATGCTCACGAAGCTGTACGTCCTACCGGACTTTGCCGTACTTATCCTAACCTGATTGGTAATGAGTCTGCTCGTGGTACGGAATATGAGGCTTTCGGTGGCAGTAAACCGTTCCACACTACTTTACTTCCGTTTAATCGTCTGATTGGCGGTCCGATGGATTATACTCCGGGTATCTTTGATACGAAATTGGAATTTATGGGTGACCTGCCTCATGGACAGGTACAGACTACTCTCTGTAAGCAGTTGGCTCTTTATGTAACATTATACAGTCCGTTGCAGATGGCTGCCGATTTGGTTGAGAATTATGAGAAACATATGGATGCTTTCCAGTTCATCAAAGATGTAGCTGTGGATTGGGATGATAGTAAATATCTGGAAGCAGAACCAGGTGATTATATTACGGCAGCTCGTAAGGCTAAAGGCACGAACAACTGGTTTGTAGGTGGTATTACTGATGAGAATGCACGTACTTCCAACTTTACTTTGGACTTTCTGGAACCGGGCAAACAATATGTAGCCACTCTTTATGCTGATGGCAATGATGCCGATTACAAAGAGAATCCTACTTCTTATCAGATAAAGAAAGGTATTGTAACCAATAAGACTAAGATGTCAGTGAAACTGGCTCGTAGTGGTGGTTTTGCTCTCAGTTTGATTGAAGCTACACCGGCAGACAAGAAGACTGTGAAGAAATGGAGATAAAATATAGTCTCAGATTGAGAAAACCCCTAAAATTAGGGTAGAAAGAAGTTTTTTATTAGGTATTAGATATGCTCCGCAGGGTTCTTGCGGGGCATTTTTTCTACTAAGAGTTTGTATTCATTTTTACCTACACGCTTACACTAACCTCTGTATCTCCTTGTTCATCGGCAATAGAACGGTGGTGGAAGCAAATTTATTTAGTGTAGGTAAGTTTTGCCTACACTCTTTGCTTTGTCGAAAGTCGGCTTTTGGTAGCTGATGTTCCATGCTTTTCAAACTAAAACAGTTGCTTCCTGATGTTCCTATGCCCTGTTTCTTATGAAAGTTCCTATATTCATAGTACAACCACGGATGTGGTTAAGAAGAGTTATATATGTGAATCACTTGCTTCATAAATGTGAAGTACGTGAACCACATCTGTGGTCATATATACAATAAGCTTACTTTATTCATAAACAATGGATAAAAGCGTATTCTTCTATGGAAATTATCATCTGAATGTATCATGATATTCTCTAAACACTATGCTCTATGGTGTAAATGGGTGCTTTATGAGTGATGTATTTAGGAATTCTTTATAAAACATTTTGTTCTTTCGAAAATCCCTCTTATCTTTGCGCACGTTAAATGGATGATTCATGTGCATTTTGATGCTTAAGTCATTCGTTTACAGCTTATAAGAAGTCGAAAACTGTGTTTCTCCTATTAAATCAGCTTTTTCAGTCTTCAAGAGTGTCTGTTTGTACTTCCTGCGATAGGGAGAGCAAATTTTGGCCATTGAACGTATTAAATTCGCTATCACGAATTAACGTTTTAACCGGAAGGGGTGTCTTTCCCCCGGTGTCCCCAAGAAATATCCTTTTCTGAACCCCCTTTAACGTGAACAAATCAAATAACGAAGAAATATATTGGTACGCTTTGCGCATCACCTATAGCCGGGAGCTTGCTTTGAAAGAGTTCCTGGACCGGAATAATATCGAAAACTTCATTCCGATGCGTTATGAGTATGTGATGCGAAGGGAGCAAAGGATTCGTAAGCTTGTTCCGGCGATACATAATTTGATATTCATCCGCGCCACGCGAAAAAGGATTGATGAAATAAAGGAAGAGAATGCCATTCTTCTTCCTCTTCGTTACATCATGGATCGTGAAACCAGGCAGCCTATCGTTATTCCCGAAGTCCAGATGCGTCATTTTATAGCCATTGCCGGTTCTTATGATCAGCAAGTCATTTATTTGCCGCCGACAGAATACTCTATGCAGAAGGGTGATCGCGTTCGCATCACCGGTGGCGTTTTTGAAGGCGTTGAA
>ULMJ01011243.1_pt1 | contig 41058 bp, 29 predicted proteins | sample 1951641 | NCBI WGS metagenome assembly ULMJ01 (sample SAMEA4835550, study PRJEB28245) | human gut metagenome | biome: gut microbiome; material: fecal sample | place: Denmark | collected 2008 | reverse complement strand
ATTGATAAGGATGTTGTAGAACATAATTTTAAGGAAGAACGTGGACGGGCACAAGACACTACACATAATTATATTATGCGCGCGTGCGAAAGACAAAAGAATGCGAAGCCCTAAAAAAGGACTCCGCATTCACGAAATGAAAAAGGATTGAAAAAGAAACGGTATATATAATTGGTTAGATGAGGAATTTCTTCTTTTTCCAAGTAAACAGACTACAGAGGAAAGCCCATATGCCTTCCTTTTCTGAAATCTTGCTCTTATAATTGTCCACAACTTTAGCATGCAGCAAAAGAACCTCATTGGCAAGATCAGTCATTTTCTCCAAATCGGCTATTAATTTCTCTTCCCGTTGAGTATGCACATAGTTTTGTTCCAGCAAATCATTGTTGAATTTCTCCAATCGGGCATTTTCCTGATAAAGCCAATTCACATGCTCTATCGGAAGACGCTCAACAGTTTCATCATCAGGATAAGATTTTATCGAATTAAAGACAAGGGCTCTATCAAGCTCCTCCGTATCTACCATCGGATTGGTGTCATCATAAGGCTCCTTATCTAAAGACGAATACGTTAGATAACTAAGCCTGATCCATTCAAGGATGCGTTCCTCGGAAATGCCGTATTTTCCGGCTGCTAATTTCACAGATACCCAATTAGCCATATAGTGTTTGATTATTTAGTTTAAAATCAACCCTATACGGCTATAATGGTATATTATAAAGGTACGGGGTCTTACCAATCCCAGTAGTCAGGTATGTGGCGCACCCTTGACACAGGACGAGTAAGCCCGTACCAATGACTGATACAGGCTACGCTCATCCGGGCATCAATTAAATTGCCACATTTAGACTACTCCGGAAGAGGACATGACTATATTGAAATATTATCATGTCAATGCTTCAGTTGCAAAGATACGTTTTTTTTCATACCCAACAACAAAAACATTCATTTGTTTTGACTCCCATCCAAAATATATTCTAAAATAAAAGTCTTTCAAACTGCTTATCAATAGATAAGTACCTCACTATAAAATGCTCCCTCCCCCTTCCACACCAATGGAACGGCTTATTCATCGGCATTAACGAGTGGAAGGGGGTGTAGATAGGGAAACAACTGAATAATAATTACCATAACGGCTGCGCGAACGAGGAAATCCCAATGGGGCAAGCTGTTGCGCAAATGCATTCGGATTTATTCCCCGCATAGCTACCGGGTTCTGTTTCTTCAAGGCCTTAAAAATGTCAACAGCCGAAAGATGCAGCACCACTCCATTCTGATCTTCGGCAGTGGAAGGACTGAAACAGGAACGAAGAATTTCTTCCATCAAATTGCAACGCTGGAATACCCGATTATGCTCCTGCAACTCACATTCTTCCTCTGCCGTAAACCAATAACGGGCACCGGCCAGAAGTTCTTGCTTCAACTGGGCATAGATTTGCTTATGTTCGATATGAGCACAGTCTATCTTGTCTTTTACCTCAACGCAGAGAAAACGCCGACTGCCGGCAGGATCGGCAAGCAGGTCGAAACGATTGCTCGTACCAATGATCTAAAAGAGAGGCGATGAATTGCATGATTTTTGTCTTCATAATTCCATTGTTTATTTAGTGATTAATGGCACGAATTAGCTACACAGGAATGGCGGTTTTCAAGTATTTAGCGGAATTAATTATCAGATTATTTTAATAAACGAGGTGCTTTCTTAACGTCTCAAAGACTAAAGGAGAAGGATTTTAAAGGGCAGTATTATAAAAGAACGACTGTAGTCGGTTACTTGAACAACTAGAGTCGATTATTTAAACAACAAGTGTTGTTCGATTGACCTACTCCAGTAGTTCTTTTATAAGAGCCTGGCTAAAATGTGTTATTCTTATATATAAGAGGGGATTTTGCCCTATTACTTAATAGAACGCTGTTTGCCGGCAAAAACAGGAGTTGGGGACATTGAGAAGGCACAAAAGAGAAACACAAAAGAGTCTTCCACACGTTAAGGTCAATGGATAAAGGAATAGAAGAGTGTGGAAGGGAGCAAGGCAATTGTTTATGTATACAAAATCTAAAATTTATAATTGACCAATGTAGGCGGAGTTGTCGTAAGATCGAAGTAATCAAGCGTTACTATCGGAACACTGAAATACGCCAAGTCCTGATAGCTTTTATATAGCCTTGACAGAACAGGATTCGCATCATACATCTCCCGGCACACCTCGTCCGATACATTAAACGGGGCATCACCGGATATACGTACAGAGATATTGCCGGACATGGCAAGCAGTTCGACCGAAGGTTTTGATTGTAATTGTACAAAAACCTCTTTCTTAGGCGAAGTCGCGAAATAAAGCGTATTTGTTTTTTCGTCAATCTTCATTATCTGGAAAACCCTGATTTTAGGTTTCCCGTCCTCGCCAACCGTTGCGAAAGCAACATTCCTATTCTTATTTAAGAAATCGTATATCTCGTTCATATTTTACTTAAATGGTTATTTGCGCACTCAAATATTCTTTATCTATTGCCGGAGGTCCCCCGGCAATAGATAATATCCTGTGGCAAATCCTTAACTTAGTGGCTATTATTTATAAAGTGTACCAGCAACTTTTGTCAGGTTGTCAACGCCCGGTATTCCAACAAAAGAATCAGTCATTATTTTTACAAACTCATTCTTATCGTTGGTTTTGTTGAGTGTTTCTTTCATCTTGGCAAGGTAAGCCAGTTGAAAATCTACAGCATCCAATCGGCTTGGTGTACCATGACTTCCGATAAACAACACACAACCTGATGCTTTTGCATTTGTCAGTTCGGCAATCGTTGCATCGATAGCTGCAACACTGTTAAGCTGTTCACCTCCCATATGGGCAAATGCAGGGGCGAAATGAGTATAATAGACTTTATTTGCTATATTGATAGATGCAGCAGGGAAATCACTTTTTGCGCCATGTAGGAATTTAAAGTTTAGACCTGCCCAGTTCTGGGTACTGTTGAAAGCCACGGTTGCCACTTCTCCATGAGGACGTAAGTCCATCGCCCCCTCAAAGATTTGGGCAAAATAGCTGAGCATACCGCCATACATTTCACCCTTTTCAAATTCAGGCATCCCTTCCACCATTACAATTTGTTCCGGTTTCCATTCGGCAAGTCCGCCTGTATGATAGTTGGCAATAACTTTTACCACTGGTTTATTCAACGTTGCCAGATAATTATTGAAATCTGTCATGGACTGAAAGAATGATTGTTGTTCCAATATAACCAATCCGTCTTTTCCTTCTATAATGAAAGAAAGGTCGGCCATTGCTTCGAATGATTTATAGGAATGGATCGTAAAATTATCCAGTTTGTAAACCTCTATTTCGCCTTTGAATTGTGCCGATGCAGTTAAAGTAACTGCCATTGCTACGATTGCAAATAATATCTTTTTCATTTATTCTTCCTTTTATGAATTAATAACCGATAGTGAAACGTTCGTTGTGATGTGCAGGGTTTTCCAGTTCATCTACCATTGCTTTAGCATAGTCCTGAACAGAAATCTTACTTTCGCCTTTATCATTCACAATCAGGTCGTCTTTACCTAAACGGTAGTTGCCTGTGCGTTCGCCCGGTTCCAATGAGCCTGCCGGAGAGAAGAATACCCAATCGATGTCTTTTTCGTTCATCAGGGTATTCAGGTAGAATTCGCCGAGTGATTTTACACCGCCCATAATTTCGGCAGGGATTGCACCTGAATCCACTACACGAAGTCCCGGAGCTACGAAGAGTGTACCTGCACCGCCTACAATAAGCAATCTTTTAACACCTGCTTTTTTAACACCTGCAAGAATTTGTGGGTACACTTTCAATGTCAGGTCGTAAATATCAGGATTAGCCCATCCCGGATTGTATGCGCTGATAACAGCATCAGCTCCTCTGCAAAGTTCGGCTACCTTATCGGCATCCGACACATCAGCCTTAACGATAGTTACGTCAGGGTTTGAGATTTTTACATTTTCGGGGTTACGGACTACTGCTGTAACTTTAACACCCCTGTTTAATGCTTCGTTCAGGATAGCAGAACCTACGAATCCGCTTGCTCCTATTAATACGATCTTTTTCATTGCTATACTTTTAAAATTATTATAATGCTTAACAATACAAAAGTACAGGCAAACTAAGTGGGGGTGATAATACATCAGCGTCAAATAATGGTAAATCTCCGCTGGCGGGTTATTTCTTTGTGGAATCCCGGAATTGGGTGGGTGTTATGCCTGTATGCTTACGGAAATACTTGTTAAAGTTGGTTGGCTCGTCAAAACCAAGTTCGAAGCCTACTTCTTTTATTGATAGGTTACTGTATGATAATAGTCGTTTAGCTTCGAGTATGATACGCGAATCTATATAGATTTTTGGTGTATTCCCTGTAAGGGCTTTTACTTCCTTCGATAGGGCTTTCTCATTTACTCCTAACAGATTGACATAAAATTCAGTGTTACGGTTTTCTTTAAAGTGCTGTTCCACTGCATTGTAAAACTTTCGCCCAATGTTGTTAGATAAAGAAGAAGGATTTGCAGCCAGTTGCCTCTCTGTTTCAAGCAGCAGGACACGCAAGAAACTTTGGGCTATGCCTGCCTGGAATTTATCGACAGAATGTTTCAGCTCTTCATCCAGCAGAGCGGTGAGATTTCCTGTAAGCTGCGGACAAATGGAAACTGTTTTATTCAGACTGACGGGATTAAGTATTTCAGCGGTATGCAGGAAATTAGAATCAAGTTCTGTCATCGTGAAGAATGCTCCTGTGAATAGGATCAGTTTACCGGAATAGTTTGATTTTGTGTCGAATTCGCAGACCTGACCTGCCGATATAATCAGAATCTCATTTGATTGTATAGTTATATCCCGGAAGTCGATACGGAATATAGCTTCGCCGTCTGTAATCCAAATAATTTGGTAGAAGGTGGCTTTGTGGGGTTGTCCGAGCAGTTTCGGTAACTCTTTGGCAAACCTCAAGTCTTTCACCTCTATTTCAATGGGGAGGGCTTTAAATTCAAATGTCCGGATATCTGCATTCATGGGTGCAAAGGTAGTGATTTATTGGCAATTTACCCCGTTTCTGTACGAACATTGAGAAAGAGCCATTCGCTTTGCAGCAAAATGGCTCTTTTCATTTCATTCCTTATCAGATTCAGGGGATTGTGATTATATGAACTTGCTTATCAATTCCATAAATCTTTCCTGTGTTTTTGTATGTTTCTTTTCTTTTACAGGAAATCCACTCTCAAATTCCTGCAACTCTAAGGGGTCTATCTCATAAATACCGCCTTCGTCATATATCCCTTCAATTCCTTTCAAGGCATTGGGATACAATTCCCATACCTGCATGGCAGCCGGATATTTCTTGTCCTGATTAGTTATCTTATACTCTTTCGACAATTTGAATCCGAATCGCTTATAGTATTCAGGTTCGCCATATATTAATATAGCCGGGTAGCCCATCTCTTTTGCCAGTTTTGCAGTGTGGGTTATCAATTTACTACCGACGCCTTTATGTTGATATTCGGGCAATACACTTACAGGGCCGAAAGCCGCTATTTTATGCTCTTTACCGTTGTTAGCGATTATTTCCCCTTCCACATAAATGATATGCCCCACGATTTTATCGTCGTGGGTTGCCACGTAATCGAGCGCTTTAATAAACTGCGGTTTATCTCTTAGTTTATGAACAAGCAAATGATCATCGGAACCCGGGGCGTAAACATTCCAGAATGCTTCGCGGGTTACTTCTTCAACTTGCCGATAGTCTTTTTCTTCTTCCAATCTTAATTTGATTTCCATACTTCTTCAATTTTATATAGTTGATTTATTCGCTTTTGTCCACTGCTACATCTCTGTCGGCAGAAAGACACCAACAGAACAATACAGTTAAACAAAAAGTAGTTGATTAAAAAGCTGAAATTCCTCCTATCACGACAAGGTACAACTTTCCAATAGACGAGGAAATACAAAGAATATTTACACGGAATCAAATCTCATAAAGGCGCTTCTTATTTTTATATGACTGTAAAGATACGGATTTTATTAGGAATAGCCAACGATATGCCCACAAAATTAAACTACTCTACAATTGTACCATCCCAATCGCCTCCAAGAGGAGCGGAAGTATGTTCGTGAATTAATTTCCATACGCCATTTTGTTTTTCAAAACAATCCGTTTGACGGACTATACGGGTAGTGTTTGCCGTACTGTCTTTCATTACTACTACCATACGTTGTATGGAGCAGACTATCGCAAGACTTTCGTTTATGAATATTTCATGTTCCATGATTTCGATATCGCATGATGTTAATTGAATAAAAACATCGTCGAACATCTTAACCGCAGGCTTAATCCCTTTCGAGACAAAGGGAGCTATATCGAACCACAAGGCATTTTCAGCCCAATTCATGGTGCTTTGCTTGCCGGTCATTGATTTTGTCATATCCTTGACCATAGCGATAAGGATTTCTTTGTCTGCCTTCAAATTACTGTTATCTGTTTTCATCTTTCTGTTTTTTTAAGTTATTACATAGGGTAATCAGTCTCACTCTTTTGTGCAAATTTAGACTATATGCTGCGTTCAGGCAAGTACGGAAAAATGATTCGGATAGGGATAATTTATTCCCCTATTGTGCGATCTTGAATGTATGGGTATATTTGTGCCTATGTATGAAAGAAAGATACCATTGGATTTGAATTGCGGCCTTGACCTGATTGGTGAAGTCCTTTACGGCAAATGGAAAATCCGTTTATTGTGGTTTATCCATGAAGGGCATAAACGCCCGAGCGAATTACAACGTAAGATCCCGAATGCTTCTCGCAGGGTCCTGAATATACAGTTGAAAGAGTTGGAAGAACACGAATTGATTACAAAAAAGATTTATCCGGTAGTTCCTCCCAAGGTGGAATACAACCTGACCGAACTTGGAGAATCTTTAATTCCTGTTATATCCGTATTAGGCGAGTGGGGAGATGAACACCGGGAGCGTCTGCGAAATCTCGTATCAAATAAATTAGGACATTTAGCTATCGATTAAAATTATGGAATTAATAAAAGATGCATATAATCTCCGGGGTTACAACCAACTAACCGATATTTTGCAGGCTCTATCCCCAATATTCGAGAAGGAGAATTTTATAAAAGATATTTTCTCCGCTGGTTTCGACAATTATGGAATACAAGAAAAAATGCGGTACACGACACGGGTACTGCACAGTTATATGCCGGATGATTACCCGAAAGCAGTGGAGATATTGCTGAAACTGACCGGCGAGTTGGAAAAGGTCGCGGCCGAAGATAGTTTGATTGCTTATATGTTTCTATCTGATTACGTGGAATTATATGGTATAGACGATTATGAAACGTCCGTTATCGCTTTTGAACGAATAACCCGCTTCATCAGTTGTGAGTTTGCCATGCGTCCTTTTATCATCAGGTATGGGGCGAAAAGATGATAAAACAAATGACTGTATGATCGAAGCACCTTCTTTGGCTTTCTCATTTGAAGTAGAAAATGGGCTCGACAAAGAGCAGGATGTTCGTATAGAATATGTCATATATTATATGAAAGCCAATGGGCAAACAAAGTCCTGAAAAGCTATCTGATAAAAGGATACGCCGTCAACCAACAAATGAAAGAGCAACAACTGGTAGATTTGAAGAGCACCATCAAAAGAAGACGGTTTACGGCTCATTGACAACAATGCCTTGGTAGCTCTCACATTGATGATTGCAGAGAACCGGACAGAAGAAAAAGACATCGTGGTAAAGGTAGTGGTGAATCTGATTAATAGGAACAATTAAACCATGCTATATCAATAAGTTGCGTCAAAAGCCAGATAAGTTTATCAGTCTTTTGACGCAACACTCATTTCTATCACCTTCGTGACCTCACAAAATAATCATAAACATCACCTCTTTTTATCCCTTAAAGTCAAGATCACAATAATCGCCACAGCAGTCATATCTCCTGCCGCCACCGCGAGCCAGATGCCAGTGACCCCGAACAACAAAGGCAACACAAAAAAGAACAGTACCGGCAGCACACCTCGCAACAAAGTAAGCCTCATCGCACGATTTATCCGTTCGATACTGGTGTAATACCCGATAGCGATGACATTGATTCCGAAGAAAATATAATCAACGGCAAACAGGGGAAGACCGGCAACTGCATACTGCCAGGCATGACTTTCCCTGTCCGGCAAGAACAACGAAACAATTTCTCCGGAGAAATACACGAACAATCCGCTTATCATCAAAGCAAAAATAACGGCAGAGGTCACTGATAAACGCAATGCCTTATTGGAACGCGCAATCTGTCCGCAGCCATAATTATAGCTGATAATGGGTTGTGCCGACTGAACCATCGCATTGAACACCATGAAAATAATGGGGAACAGATAGCAGACGATACTATAAGCCGCTACTCCGTCGGTTCCCAAGTGACTCATAAACACGTAATTGCCCGCAATAGCCATTACGGCAATGGTGACTTCACTCAAACAGGATGACACGCCGAGTTTCAGCATATACCACGTGTTCCTCAGTGTCAGCCGGATACTCTTGACGCTCACCTTCAAACGGGCAAACCGGATAGCCACAGACGGACGGAACAAATAAACCAGCAACATGAAGGTTCCGACCAACTCACCCAGGTCGGTAGCAATGGCAGCACCGAAAAGTCCCCATCCGAAAATGAAGATGAAAATATAATCGAGCAGGATGTTGACAAACGTAGCCGCCAGCATGGCCCACATGGCAAAGTTCGGGTTCGTCAGGCGCACAAAGAAAGGCAGTGCCACCAACAACACCGTGGACGGAATGGATATGGAGAACCAGAACAGATATTCCGCCGCCAGTTCCGTCAGATGCCCTTCGGCTCCCAGCAAGGTTACTGCCGTTTCCGGAAAAACAGTCAGCAATATCCCCATGGCAACACTGACAATCGTCAGTATGACCACCGCTTGTGTAACGTTGATATTAGCTATCAGCCACTTGCCACGCGAGAGGTTGATGGATGCAAGAATGCCTCCACCCATACCGAACATCAGTCCCAGCCCGGCGGCAATCATAAAAACAGGTGCTGCGATATTCACTGCCGCAATCGCATCACTGCCTATTCCACGTCCCACGAATATCCCATCGACCACGGTAAACAACGCGGATGACACCATACCCAACAACGTGGGGAAGAGTTGTTTTGTATACAACTTACTCACACTCATGTTTCTGAAATCCAGATTATCCCTTTGCATATCTCATTGTTTTTAAAAAAGCGGGGCAAAGGTAGGACTCATAAAATTGCTGATACTTAACAAATGGTAATTAAAGCAATTTCTTTATCTTTGTGCTTTAGAATATTATAAATCAACCGGATTATGAAAACTTATCTCAACATTTTCTTTCTGTTCCTGATTCTCTGCACTGCATGCGGGAATCGTAAGGCATCTGATAATCAAACAGAAGACATTAAAAGTGACAGTATAAAGATATTTGCCCTGCCTGTCATACCAGCTATGCTGAGTACTCCCGAATCGCGCGCGGATTATCTGGTGCGCCACTACTGGGAAAATGTGAATTTCGCTGATACCACCTATCTCGACCATCGGGAAGTGATGGAACAGGCGTGGGTGGATTATATCGACATTATGAAACTTGTGCCAGAAGAAGCTGCGATTAGTGCCATCAAACAGATGTATAAGGATGCGGGAAAGAAGAAAAAGGTTTTCTTCTACTTTACGGATTTAGCCGAAAAATACCTGTACGACCCGAACTCGCCCATGCGGAACGAAGAACTTTATATTCCGGTGCTGGATGCCATGCTGGAAAGCACCGTGCTGGATGATACGGAAAAGATACTTCCGAAAGGACGGCGGGATCTGGCAGAACAGAACCGTTTGGGAAGACAGGCGGAAGATTTCACCTATACGCTGGTATCGGGAAAGGGTGGTACGCTATACGGAGTAAAGGCAGACTACACGCTGTTGTTCATCAACAATCCGGGATGCCATGCCTGCGAGGAAGGCATCAAGGAGTTGAAGCAAGCCCCCGCCATCAACAAGGAATTTGAAGCTGGAAACTTAAAGATACTGTCTGTTTATCCGGATGAAGATAAAGAGGAATGGGAAAGACATCTGTCCGATTTCCCGAAGGAGTGGATAAACGGGTATGATAAGAAATTAATGATTAAGGAAAAGAACCTGTATGATTTGAAAGCAATACCTACTTTGTATTTACTGGATAAGAATAAGAAGGTGTTGCTGAAAGATGCGGTTGTGGGACAGATAGAACAGTATCTGCAACAGCGGCAATAACGTTAAAATCCCCTTTCGCCACTTTCACCGGGGTTATGAAATCCGGAAAAAGGAGCAAAAGGGGATGAAAAAACAAGCTTTCTTTTATTCCCTACCACCGCCTAAGGCCTGATAGAGATTAATAATTCCCTGTATTTCATCGAACCGGTCGGCTATCTGCGTCAGTTGGGCAGAGAGCAGGGATTGCTGTGCGGTAAGTACCTCCAGATAGGTGGAATTACCATGCCTCATCAATAACTGGGTGCTGCGCACGGCGGTTTCCAGAGAAGAGATTTGCCCGTCACGCAACTCCGTCTTATCACGGGCCACCTGCACCTGCGTCAGTGCATTGTTCACTTCGCTACCTGCATTCAGCAGGGCTTGCTGGAACGAAAGTTTAGCTTCTTCCTGTTGAGCTTTGGCTATTTTCAGTTGCGCCATATTCAGACCTTTATTGAATAAAGGTTGCGTCAGCGAACCGACAGCAGACAACAATAGTTTTCCAGGGTTGATAATCATACTTCCGGCAGAGTTGGTCCAGCCCGCCGTGCCTCCCAATGTGATGGACGGATAGAATGCCGAACGGGCAGCATTAGTACCATAGAAAGCCTGTGCCAGAGAAAGTTCCGCACTCTTTACATCGGGACGGCGGGAAAGCAACTGCAAAGGCACGCCGATAGCAAGCTCTTCCGGAAATTCCTGTCCCTCCAGTTTTCCCCGGTCAATGGCATCGGGTACATCGCCCAACAGGATGGAAAGGGAATTCTCCACTTCACGAACCTGCTGCCTGATGTCGAGCAAAGAAGCCTCCACCATGTAGCAATTTGCTTCGGTCTGGGCTACTCCGGCCTCATCCGTCATACCTGCCGCCTTCATGGCACGCATGGTCTTCACGCTTTCGCGCCATTTCACGGCAGTTTCGGCAGAGACGTTGTATTGGGCATCGAGCATTAATAAGGTATAATACATATTGGCAACATTGGCTATCAGCGATGTGGTGACGGCTTGTTCATACTCCAGACTTTGAAGATAGAGAGCTTTCGCACGACGTTTCGCATTGGTCAGTTTGCCGAAAATATCAATCTCCCAACTGGCGGATGCAATGCCGGTGTACGTCCAGGAGCCTTTGGATTTATCGAAGCTGCTGACACCACCTTGCGGGGTCAGCATAAACGAAGGCAAGTACGCCAGACGGGCGGAAGAAAGAGTGGCTTCCGCCTCTTTGATGCGCCAGTGAGCGGACTGCAAGTCGGTGTTGCCTTGCAGCGCGTGCTCGATGAGAGATTGCAGTTGCGGGTCGGTGAACAACTCCCGCCAGGAAAGGGAGGCGATAGAAGTGGTGTCTTCCACCTCTACATCCTGCCCGTAAAGTCCGTCGGTCTTGACTTCGGGACGTTCATATTTGGTATAGATGCCACAACTGCTCAACAGGCAGCTTGCGACAACTAAAGTGATGATTTGTTTCTTCATTTTTCTTTTGATTGATGTTCTTCTATTTCTTTCTTACTCACTTCCATCTCCTCCTCAATCTGCCAATCTTTGGTCGGCATGGATTGTGCCGGACGAAGACGCTCCTGCAGCCACTGGAAGGTGACGAACAGAGCCGGGACGATGAAAAGCAATGCCAGTGTACCGATAGTCATACCACCTACTACACCTGTACCCAACGAACGGTTACCGTTAGCACCCACTCCGGTAGCCACTACCAGCGGGAACAGACCGAAAATCATCGTCAGCGCCGTCATCAGGATAGGACGCAGACGGGCTTTGGCGGCACTGACCGCAGAAGCAATCAGCCCCATACCAGCCTTACGTCGTTCGGCAGCATACTCCGTCAGCAGAATGGCAGTCTTGGCAAGCAAACCTATCAACATAATCAGACCTGTCTGCAAGTAGATGTTATTCTCCAATCCCGCCATCTTGGCGAACAGGAAAGTACCCATCAACCCCACCGGAACGGCCAGAATCACCGCAAACGGAACAATGAAACTTTCATAAAGCGCACTCAGAATCAGATAAATCATCAGGATACAGATAGCGAAGATAATTACCGTCGTACCGCTTTGCTGGTTTTCCTCACGTGTGATACCACCAAAGTCGTAACCGTAACCTTTCGGAAGACTTATCTCCGCCGTTTCTTTCACGGCACGGATAGCGTCACCCGTACTATATCCCTCGGCAGGCATGGCATTCACCGCAATAGAGTTGTACATATTGAAACGGCTCAACGTCTCAGCGCCATACGTACGCGTCAGCGTAACGAACTGGCTCAACGGAGCCATCTCACCATTTGCCATACGGACAAAGGCGTTATCCAATGAACTTTCATCCATACGATACTGTGGGTCGGCCTGAATCATCACCTTATATACTTTAGAGAAACGGTTGAAGTTGGACACATACTGTCCGCCGTAGTAGCCCGACAGCGTGGAGAGCACCGCATCGGAAGTGATACCGGCACGCTTGCACTTGGCAGCATCCACCTCCACCATCCACTGCGGATAGCGCACGTCGAAAGTAGAATAGGCCATGGAGATTTCGGGACGTTGATTCAAGGCGCCCAGATATTGCTGGGTGGTCTGGAAGAATGTATTCACATCCGTACCCAACTTATCCTGCACATTCAGGTCGAGAGCGTTACCCATACCGTAACCCGGAATCATACCCGGAGCAATGGCGAATACCGTGGCATCCTTGATGTCTGCCGTGCGGGCATAAATCTGTCCGATGACCGCCTGCACCTGGTCTTCTTTCTTCGTACGTTCATCCCAAGGTTTCAACTTCACCACAATCATACCGAAAGAGTTTCCCTGTCCGGACAACAAACCATAACCGGTCACCTTCTGAATATGCAGCTTCTGCGGCATACTTTCCAGGCGTTCTTCAATGCGGAGCATAATCTCGTCCGTCGTCTTCAGAGAACTGCCCGGAGCCGTGCTTACATTGACAAACAGTACCCCTTGGTCTTCATCGGGCACGAGACTGGTCTTCGTCGAGTTCATCAGAACCACCAGCAACACCACCGAGCAAGCCAGCAATGACCACGACAGCCAGCGCCGTTTGATAAAGAACAGCACCGCACCTTTATACTTCTCAACCACCACATCAAAAGCAGTATTGAATGCCCTGCGGAAACGTGCTGCGAAATTATTCTTTTGCGTGCCATCCTCATTAATATAAGGTCTCAGCAACAAGGCGCAAAGTGCCGGACTCAGCGTCAAAGCGTTAACGGCCGAGATACCTACGGCAACCGCCATCGTCAATCCGAATTGGGTGTAGAACGTACCGGACGTACCACTCATGAACGACACCGGAATAAACACCGCCATAAATACCAGCGAAGAGGTGATAACCGCATTACTGATGCCTTTCATTGCGTCGATACTTGCCATATAAGAGGACTTATACCCTACGTCGAAACGCGACTGCACCGCCTCGACGACGACTATGGCATCATCCACCACCGTACCAATCACGAGCACCAGGGCGAACAGCGTTATCAGGTTGATACTGAATCCCGCCACTGCCATGAAAGCAAACGTACCAATCAGCGAAACAACGATACCCACCAGCGGAATCAACGTAGAGCGGATGTCCTGCAAGAAGACATACACCACCAGGATAACGAGGATGATAGCCTCAATCAACGTCTTCACCACCTCATGGATAGAAGCGAACAGAAAGTCGTTGGAGCTCATCATCTGCGTGAGTTCTATGCCTTTCGGCAAATCCTTACGCACTTCATCCAGCAAGTCGTCGATGTTCTGGTTCACTTCCGTTGCATTGGAACCGGCTGTCTGGAACACCATGCAGGATACGCCATTATGACCGTCCATGCCACCTTTGTAAGCGTAACTGTCCTTGCCTAGCTCGATGTCGGCTATATCTTTCAATTTCAGCACTTCGCCGTCTTCCGTAGAACGGATAACAATTTCACCAAATTCCTCCGGTGTGATAAGACGACCTTTATATTTCATGGTGTACTGGTAAGTCTCGTCTGAATTTTCACCGAACGAACCGGTAGCCGACTCAATGTTTTGTTCAGCAAGGACTGCCGACACATCCGACGGAATCAGTTTGTATTGTGCCATCACATCGGGTTTCATCCAAACGCGCATACTGTAGTCACTACCCATAATCATCATATCGCCCACACCGGAAATACGGAGTATCTGCGGTTTCAGGTTGATGCTGATATAGTTGGCCAGGAAATTTTCGTCGTAAGAGTCATCAGGACTATGCAGCGAAAACATCTGCAAGATACTGGTCTGGCGCTTCATAGTCGTCACACCCACCTGGGTAACTTCCACCGGGAGCTGTCCCGTAGCTTTGGACACACGGTTCTGCACATTAACCGCCGCCATATCGGGGTCAGTGCCCTGTTGGAAATAAACGGTGATGGAAACCGTACCGGCATTGGTGGCGCTGGAAGTCATATAAGTCATGTTCTCCACACCATTGATAGCTTCTTCCAACGGTGCGATAACGCTCTTCTGCAATGTTTCCGCACTGGCACCGAAATAATTGGTGCTTACCATGACGGTAGGCGGAGCAATATCGGGGTATTGTTCTACGGGCAGGGTAAACAGCCCGATGATGCCCAGGATGACAATCGTAATAGATATGACTGCCGAAAATACCGGGCGTTCAATAAATGTTCTCAAATTCATGAATTAATCCTCCTTTGTTTGTTGATTATCAGTTGGTTGTGCGGCAGAAGATGCTGACTTGGGCTGTATCGGTGTGCCTTCACGCAGCAATCCCACTCCTTCGGCCACAATGATGTCGCCTACACTCAAACCATTATCCACTATATACTCTTTTCCGCCGTTCACGCGGGTTACATCTACCGGAACAGACTGTGCTTTGCCGTCTATCACCTTAAATACAAACACTTTATCCTGCAATTCATAAGTGGACGCTTGCGGAATAACGATACAATTCCGTTTTTGAACAGGGACCACTACATTACCCGAACCTCCGCTCTGCAACAATCCATCCTTATTGGGGAATACTGCACGCAGACTAACGGTTCCGGTTGATGTATCTATCACACCACTGATGGTCTCAATCTTTCCTTGTGAGGGATATATCGACTTATCATTCAGAATCAGCGAGATATAAGGCATTTCTTCGAGTGCCTTGTTCTTGGAACCATAGCGGCGGGTCATATCCAGCAACTGGTTTTCTGTCATCGAGAAGTACACGTACATATCTGAATTATCGGAAACCGTGGTTAAAGGTTTAGGCAAACTGGCACTAACCAAAGCGCCTACACGATAAGGCAGCGTACCTACAACCCCGTCAGCAGGGCTTTTCACTTCGGTATACGAAAGGTTATTGGCAGCACTCACGCGCTGCGCTTCCGTCTGCGCCAACTGCGCCTTTGCTGTCAACAGGTTATTGTAAGACGTCTGCAAGTCGAATTCTGAAATTACGTTCTGTGCAAACAATTCTTTCTTACTGTCATACGTCAGTTGCGCGGTCGCCACACTTGCACGGGCTACTTCCACATTGGCCTCGGCAGTCTGCAAAGCTGCACGGTAAGGCACCTGGTCGATAATGAACAGCACTTGTCCCTTGCGGACAGACTGCCCCTCTTCCACACAAAGTTTAGTCAGGAAACCGGATACTTGCGGATAAATGTCAATGTCTTGTCGCCCACGGATACTCGCTGAATAGGTCGTTTGCAATTCCCTATCGGAAGTTGTGATTCCCATCACTTCATACTCTGAACTGGTCTGCACGACGGGAGCCTGTCCGCATGCTGCCAATGTCACACCACAGATGAATGTCATCATCTGTCTAATCAATCTCTCCTTTGTTGTCATACTACAATCTTTTTAAAAACATCTTTTGTTATGTCGGCTGCAAAGGTATGCCGTTTTTGAACAACAACTTGTTTCATTTGTCGCACTCCTTTGTTCATTTTCGGAACAGCTTGCTTAGCATTTCCAAAAGAACTGCTACCTTTGTTCCAGCAAAACTTTAAAAAGATAAAGTATGAATCCACTATTAACTACAAAAGCAGAATCTTTCAGATCCGGAAGCGATAACCTGGAGTTTTACCACAACCGACTCGTCAAACTGACAAACGGAGTCCTTATGTTCTGTTCCGGCGGAGAGGCGGAAATCACCATAGATCTAGAGAAGCATCACATTATACCAAATACGAATATCATGTTGTTACCCGGTTCCATCCTCTCACTGAGATCAGCCAGCCCAGACTTCCGGATACACTATTTCGCTTATTCGGGTGAGATGATGAGGGTGGCGTGTTTCCGCCTGGACCCGGCATTCATGCATTTTATGAAAGAAAACTCCTGTTATACACATACCAAACCCGAAACAATACGCCCCATTCTGAGAATGATAGATGCAAGCGCTGCCATCTATGCCGACAGAGAAAATCAGTTCCGCGAGAGCATTGCCCAGAACCTGCTTCAGATATTCTTTCTGGATACTTATGATAAAGTGCAGCGATATTTCACCAAAGAACAATTGGAAGGAGGTAACCGGAAAGGGCAGTTGTTCAAAAAGTTCATTCATCTGGTACACACCAATTGTACCGCACAACGAGATGTAGCCTTTTATGCCGAGCAGCTTTGTATTTCTACACGCTACCTTTCTGCCATCACTAAAGAGGTAGGCCAGATTTCTGCTAAAGAGCTCATTGATGAGTTCCTTATACTGGAAATAAAGGTAACGTTGCAATCTACCAACCTATCATTAAAAGAAGTAGCCGATCGTTATAATTTCCCCGACCAATCATTTTTTGGACGGTACTTTAAAAAACACACGGGAATGTCACCGAAGGAGTACAGGACAGCAAGGACATGAGAAAAAGGCAACAGTACGAAGTTGCCCTCGCCACCTATTTATAGAAGTCAACAGTTTCTTTGATTAATATATCTATTGGAGTATAGTTTTCTATATTTCCAGTTTCATTATACAGTAAATAATCAATTGCAGCTCTCATAGCTGCTTCGCCCTGATATTCCGGACGCTCGGCTATAAGAAAATTTATACTACCACTTTTCAGGCAATCGACATTTTTCTTGTTTGTTCCAAAGCCAATTAATTTGATATTAGTGATATTGCGTTCTTTAAAATAGTCAGCGATAAGATATCCTTTAGTGTCAAAAACTGCGGCACCGCCAATGTTATGATACTCATCAAATAAACGATCAAGAAGCCTGTCATTCTCTTTTTTATTTTCATAATTGTATTGCCCTGAATGCACTTTAATATGTGGGAAATGTTCTTTCAGGTAAGCTATGAAGCCATAAGATCTACTTAGTGATTGTATTGACGTCTTGTCGCCAATTCTTTTAGGTTGAAAGAGAACAGCATCTTTTCCATTTTCTAATATAGTTGTTAATAACCTTGCTTGTACAATGCCAGTCTGATATGGATGTGGTCCGAAAAAAGCCAGAGGTTTTGTGTTTTCAACGAAGGTGTCAATATAAATATAGGGGATATTCTTTATAAACAATTGATTGGCAAACATGAAGGTTTCATCAAAAAAAGAGGGCCCTATAAGTATAGCATCCGACTTCATAGATATCGCTTTGTTAAAAGCTTCACGACAAGAATGTATGTTGAATTGGTTGTAATAAAGGAAATTAAGCTTTATCTCAACATGAGCAGAGTAATAAATCATATGTTCTATCCCCTTTTTTACAGCATGCCAATAATCCCCCTCCGCGTGTTGCGGAAGAATGGCTAATATTCGAAATCGTTTATTTCCCTCCTTGATTTGAGCACCAGAAGACTTAGAGTAATTAATCTTTATTAATACTTCTTCGATTTTTTTTCTACTATCTAACGAGACTTCACCTCTGTTGTGTATAACCCTATCGACAGTGCCAGTTGAAACACCTGCTAATTCAGCAATATCCTTAATCCTATACTTCTTTGCCATACCTTCTGCAATTTAATTTTTGTGCAAAGATAACAATAAAACCGCTACCGTGCAAATACACGGAATTGTTTTTTTATGGTAAAAACGATATACTACACTGATTACAGGTCCACTACATGTGTTATAAAACATATTATTTGATTTGTTTTATCTCTATTAAATCTCATATATTTGCAATCACACGGAAATACACGATTAATTTAAAACACTGTTCCACAGTTGTTTTTAAAATACCATCCAAATTCCGTGCGTTTTATATATATTTTACACGGTTATATAAATAATAAAAGTATGCGTTATATGAAGCTTATTAAAATTCTTCTTCTGACCGTTATTCCCTTCATTCATACCTATGGAGCGGATCATAACATTACATTCTTCGGTGCTAAAACCGATGGTATAACAGTTTCTACTAAAGCCATACAAAAGGCAATAGATGAAAGCTCAAAAGATGGAGGGCGAGTTATTATTCCAGCTGGTGATTTTATTACTGGAACACTATTCTTGAAAGACAATACAACATTGGTTCTTGAGAAAAATGCACGATTATTAGGTTCTAAAGAATTAAGCGATTATCCAAAAACAACAGTTGAATTCAGGTTCTTTGGCGATACATGGGTGTACCAGTCTTTAATTATTGCCCATAACGTAAATAATATCACAATAGAAGGCGAAGGCACTATTGACGGACAAGGAGCAGCCTTTCCTGTTACGACCAAAGTAAAGCCCGATCGTTATCGTAATCGTCCATATCTTTTATGGATAGCCGATTGTAAGAATGTAACAGTGAAAAACATTGAGTTGAGAAGTTCGGCAATGTGGTTACAATCTTATATAAGATGCGAAAAACTCCGGATTGATGGAATCAGAGTGTTCAATCATGCCAATAAAAACAATGACTTGATGGATATTGATGGTTGCAAGGACGTTGTTATTACCAATATTGTTGGTGATGCCGATGATGATGGAATTACCTTCAAAAGTACTACAGATCGTATCAGTGAAAATATAGTTGTATCGAATTGTATCCTTAGTAGCCATTGTAATGCAATAAAATTCGGAACAGAAAGTACAGCTGGATTCCGGAACGTAGTCATTACCAATTGTATAATCCGGAAATCTGCCGCCAAGGATGCGAAGACTGGATTTCCTGAGGGTATCTGCGGTATAGCACTTGAAATAGTGGATGGTGGTATTATGGAAAATATCAATATTTCAAATATTGTGGTTGATGGTCCTCGCGTACCACTGTTTGTTCGTCTTGGAAATAGAGCACGCAAACATTACAATGAAGCTCCTCAACCTCCTATCGGTTCAATCTCAAATATAAATATCAGTGGTATAACCGCTTATGCCTCTTCACCTATTGGTTGCTCTATTACTGGGATATTCAAAGGTAAGATCAAAGGAATCTCATTGTCGAACTGTCGTTTTGCGTGTCTCGGTGGGATATCCGAAAATATGGATAATGTGATTATGAAAGAACTTGAAGAGCTATATCCCGAATCAACTATGTTCGGATTATTACCTTCTTATGGTTTGTATGTGAGACACGTTAATGACATCAATTTGGATAACATCGTCTTTGAGCTGAAACAGGAAGACTCTCGCCCTGCGATTGTTTGTGATGACGTAACCGGTGGGAATATCCGGAATATAACCACAATAGGAGCAAAGAAAAAGGCTGAAATCAGAATACTGGATAATTCAGTCATTGAATTAAAATAATTTTCAGATAAAATCACTTGATATATAAAACTAAATAATAACCATAATGAAAACAAAATTATTTTCTGTATTGCTATTCATCAGCTGTATATTAAATGCACAGATAGTAAAACAACCAACAAAGGTCGAGCTTATAAAAGCCCTGAATGAATGTACATCATATGCTACTAACGTATTACTGGATGAAGAAGGAAAATCACGTTGCGATTACAACGTGATTGAAGGGAAATGGTATCCTTACGAAGAACCCTGGCACACGGGACAAGTAATATTAGGTTTGCTAGAAGCCTACAAAGTTACCGGAAATAAAGAAGCTTTAGCTGCTGCTCGTAGAGCCGGAGACTGGTGGATAAATCTTGAGATAAAAGATAATCCACGGTTTGCTGGTATGGTTGCGGCTACTCATGGCGATGATATTGGTAATGACCAAATCGTGTTTGCCACAACAAGTGATGGTACACCGGGTATTTTTGAATTAAGCCGTGTTACGGGTGATCCGAAGTATGCAGAAGTCGCAACATCAGCCTCCAAGTGGTTATTGGAAAATATGTATTATCCCGAAGAAGGTGTTTGCTATGATCTTGCCGATTTGAAAACAGGTGAAGTGCTTACACAAAACAGTCCTTTTTATAAAAATAAGAAAGACCAAAAATTGGAAGATGTTTCTCGCCCCAATACCGAAGGGTCTCCTTTTAAAGACGCCTATGAATTCTCAAAAGATGAAAAGTTCAGGGATGCACATATCCTGTTATCTAATTCATTGATAGAAAAACAGGATAAAGACGGAATATGGATGCGTTATATGCCTAACCACATGGAAGTCTCCTCTTTTCATCCCCGTTTCAATTTGTGGTATGCCGAATCTCTACTTGAAGCTTATGAACTAACAAAAGATAGAAAATATCTTGAAGCGGCTGCAAAGACAGCTCGTACATATGCCAAAGCACAGCAAAAAGACGGGACCATTTATTATGTGAATTATACAGACGGAAAGCCTTCGGATAAAGGTTCAATATGTGGTTCGGCTGTTGCTTTTGCCGGAATACTTTGGATACGCTTGGCTGGATATGGTTACGATGAATTTACCCCTTATTATGAGAGGAGTATAAACTGGGTGCTAAAAAACCGATATGCAATAAATCATCCTGATCCTAATCTTCGTGGAGCCGTAGTGAATACGCGCTACCGCTCTAAGAAAGGAAAGGTGTGGCTTACCAGTCGCGACGTAGGTACATCGTTCGGGTTGCGTTTTATTGCTGCATATTATCAATTAAAATACAACAAGTAAGAAATGATGAATTTAATTAAAGAATTAAAAGTAGATGCCCTGAAGGTTTACGTTTACGAAACCCGGGCGGCAATGGGCGTATCTGCTTATGAGTTTTACAAGCAGAAGATTTTACAAATCATGGCTAACAGAAAAGAAAACGTCAGAGCGATATTTGCTGCTGCCCACTCTCAAAGTGATTTCTTCGAAGTTCTAGCCAATGACAGAGAAATTGATTTTAGCCGTATTGACGCTTTCCACATGGATGAATATATGGGGTTAGGCGATGATGCCCCTCAAAATTTCGGAAACTTCCTGAAAAACAGAATCTTCTCCAGACAGAACTTCAATTCAGTGAATTATGTGAATCCAAGTGCAAACGATATCAACGCTGAATGTAAACGATATGAAAAACTACTGAGAGAAGCCCCTCTTGATATCGTCAGCCTTGGTATTGGAGAAAATGGGCATATAGCATTTAACGATCCGCATGAAGCTCGTTTTTATGATCCTCAATGGGTGAGAGAAACATCTCTGGATGTGGTCTGTCGCCAACAACAGGTCAATGACAAGGAATTTTCGCGTCTTGACGAAGTTCCCGAAACAGCCCTCACGCTAACGATTCCGGCATTAATGTCATGCAAAACAGTTATTGGAGTTGTTCCTGACGTTCGTAAGGCAAAAGCTGTATATGAAACACTAAATGGACCGGTTTCAGAAAAATGTCCGGCATCAATACTAAGAATACACAATGATGCAACTTTGTTTATAGATAAAGATGCTGCAAGTTTATTAGAAATTTAATACCTTAAATTTTATGAGAGATACTTTGAAATTATTCGTTTTTTGGGTTGTAATGTTGATCCCAGTATCAATGTTTGCACAAGACAAAGGAAACCTTCGCGGAACAATAAAAGATAATACCGGTGGGACACTGCCGGGGGCATCTGTTTCAATTAAAGGGAGCACGCTTGGAACAGCATCCAATATGGATGGTGAATACGTATTGCAGGGAATACCTATAGGAGAAGTAAACATTGAAGTTAATTATTTAGGATACAAACAAATATCCGAAACTATAACCATCACTGCCGGAAAAACCGTTTCAAGGGATTTTATTATGCAGGAGAATTCTTATGAACTGGGCGATATTGTCATCTCAGCAGCTGTCAGTGGACAACAACGTGCTTTGAATCAGCAAAAAGCAGCTGATAATCTGATGCAGGTTATCTCTGCCGACGAAATAGGAAAATTCCCTGATCCGAATGTATCCGACGCTTTAAAACGTTTGAGTGGTATTACAACTGATGGAAAAGAAGTTCAACTCCGTGGTACTCCAGCCAGTTTCACTAATATCAATATGAATGGTGAACAGATTATGAGTAGTCAAGAATCAGGTAAACGAAATGAAGCGCTAGATGTTATCCCTTCTGACCTGTTAGCTTCGATGGAAGTTCAGAAAACGCTGTTACCTTCTAATGACGGAGACGCCATCGCAGGGGTTATTAATATGCGTACCGGAACTGCACGTTCATTGAAACCTAAATTTTCTGTAGATCTGGGGAGCGGATATTCTGACATACGCGAAAAAGTAAACTATAACGCTAAAGCAGGTTATTCACAACGTTTCTTCCCAACCAGCAAGAACTCAAATGGCGTTTTAGGGATTGCAGCAAACTACAGTTTCTTAAGAAACAATAGTGGATATGACCGTTTGGAAGCCGAAGCATGGGAGCCTTACAAGTTGACAGAAAAAGTTACAGGTGAAGTTGTTTCCGATGAAATGTATATTCCTACAGATTATCGTTACCGCTACCAAACCAGTACGGCAACCCGTAACGGTATGACATTTGTTGCAGATTGGGCTCCAACTGTAAATACTAAATTTACATTAAGTGCCGTTTATAATGAACGTAAAGATGATGCTGAAAGATATAGAAACCGACTTCGTTTCCGCGACAATGGAAATGGCTATTATTTAATGGAAGACGGTTCTATTGGTTCGGAACGCATGCGTAGTATCACACAGGTTTCAACTCAAAACGAGAAAATACGTAATTTTAATATCAATCTGGACGGAGAATCGACAATAGGTAGTTGGAAAGTTGATGGAGGATTATTCTACACACTGTCAAAACGTAATTACGAAAGTGAAATGATGGGATTCCAAACCCCCGAATGGAGAGCTGGAAAGAAAGTAAATGGAGTTTCTATTCCAAAAGGAACAGTTATTGGAGTAATGCCCACTATTTATACCAAATACTTAACGGGAAAGTATACTTACGAGCCAACAGGCAATATGGGGACAGAGGCTCCGGATGCTATATCAAGATATAACCTTTATACAGTAGAGAATAACAATCAAATTACTGAAGGTACAAACTTTACCGCAAGAGCTAACGTTTCGAAAAACTACTATATAAAAGATTATGCATCAACATTCTCATTCGGAGTTAAAAGTAAATTTATGAATAACACCGGAGAAGTACCCGTAGGAACAAACACATATTCCTATACAGCAAGTGAAGCAAACAATCTAAGCAACTTATTATACACTGAACAATTGGATACGAAATTCCTGAATAATAAACTTCATTTTGGCAAGGTACCTAGCTTTAATAAGACCAAAGCATACATGAACAATCCTGCAAATGCCGGTGATGCAAGAGTAAACGAATACTTTTCAAATATGAATCGTGAAGGAACTTATTATGATACTCAGGAAAAAGTTTTTGCAGGATATGTAATGAATAAAACACAAATAGACAATGTTATGTTGTTGGCTGGCGTACGTGTTGAACATACTCGCGTGAACTACAAGGCAAACAAAATAGAACCTTATGTAGATCCGAATGCTCCGATACAGAACGACAATCCGGACGCATTTAATGCTTACAAAAGTACACTTGTTAGTGAAAAATTACATTATACTAAATTCTTGCCAAACCTTCAAATGAAGGCCGATATGTCTCAGAATACAGTTCTTCGTATATCTTGGACAACAGGATACTCGCGTCCTAATATTCTTGACCTTGTACCTAGTCAAGGTGTTTCTCAGGATCTGGAACGTGTAACTCTTGGGAATCCGGAATTAAAACCAGCTTATGCTAATAATTTCGATATTCTTATCGAACAATATTTACCAAGTGTAGGTCTTATTTCGTTAGCAGCATTTCATAAGAACATACAAAAATTCCAATTCTTGAATGAAGGTATTCTGGATGACCCTACCAGCAATTATAATGGATGGCAAGTTATACAAACTAAGAATGGTGAATCTGCTAAAGTATTCGGTGCTGAAATAACGTTAAATTCAGCCTTAACTTTCTTACCTTCATTCCTGAAAAACTTAGTGCTTACAACGAATTATACATATGTATTCTCGCAAGCCACAACAGATAAAGACAGAGGGGTTACTCGTTTACCAGGTCAGGCTGAAAGTACAGCTAATTTAGCTTTGGCATACTCAACCAAACGTTTCACGTTACAAGCTTCTATGAATTATATGGGTTCATTCATCAACGCTTTAGGCTCTAATTCAGAACGTGATATTTGGCAAGATGGTCGCTGGCAGCTAGACTTGAACGGATCGGTAAACATATATAAAGGGCTAACTTTCTGGGTGGAAGTTGTAAATGCACTTAACAGCGAAAGTTATGCTTACTTCGGTAATAAAGAGCGTGCATATAAGCTTCAATACAATGGTGTAACCGGCCGTGGAGGATTTACATATAAATTCTAATAATAAAGTGCCGTAATCAGATTTTCGATGCCATATTGGTTCAATATGGCATCGAACTCTTAAAAATATCAACTTATGAAAGCAAATACGATCATATTATCCATTATCTTCAGTGCCATTTTGTCTATACATTTTTTATACGGACAAGATAACATTCCCGATAAGCAAATACCGCATCCTCGTATTCTATTGACTGAAGAAGAAAAGATACAGTTAGTTAAAAATGTATCTAATGATCCGATTTGGAGTGTATTGCAACAAAATACGTTGGAAGCCTGTGATCAACTTCTTATAACTACACCTCTTAAACGGAAATTAGAAGGTATACGTTTACTCGGGACATCGAGAGAAGTTCTATATCGTATTTTTATGCTTTCGTATGCTTACCGTACAACGGCAGAAAGCAAATACGCCAAACGTGCCAAAGCCGAGTTATTGGCCGTTTCGCAATACTCAGATTGGAATCCGACTCATTTTCTTGATGTAGCCGAAATGACGCTGGCTGTTTCAATAGGTTACGACTGGCTATATAATACATTAGATAAAGATTCCCGGAAGATAATAAGAAATGCAATTTTAGAAAAAGGAATCAATCCTTCCTTAAACAACCAATATAATGGGTTCCTCGCAAGAGAGAACAATTGGAATCAAGTATGCAATACAGCTATGGCTTATGGTGCTATAGCTATAATGGAAGACCAGCCTAAACTGGCAAAAGAAATCATTAAACGCTCTATTGAAAGCATTCGCAAACCCATGAAACGATATGGACCGGACGGAGCCTATCCCGAAGGGTATGGGTACTGGCATTATGGCACTACCTACAATGTGATGCTTTTGGCTTTATTGAAACAAATGTATGGAACGGACTTTGGCCTGTCGGACATTCCTGGCTTTACTAAAAGTGCATATTACATTATGCATATGATTGGTCCTACACTTCAACCTTTCAACTTTGGAGACTCCGATGCGGGAATTCGCCTCAACACATCTATGTTCTGGTTTGCAAAGGAAATGAACGATCCCAGTTTGTTAAATTATGAAATCAATTATCTACTTAACCTCAAAAAATATAACTATGAACAGTATAGTCGTATGTTGCCCTCCATATTTCTTTTCGGACATAATTTTAAATTAAATAAAGTAAATACTGACAGGCTACCCCTTACTTTTGTTGCTCAAAATGAGACTCCTGTATCATTAATGCGTACAGCTTGGGGGACAAAAGACGCAATTTATGTAGGTATAAAAGGTGGTATGCCTTCTGATAACACCCACAACCATTTGGACCAAGGCTCATTCGTAATCGATGCACTGGGAGTACGTTGGGCTATTGACTTAGGTCCACAAGATTACGGATCGCTTGAAAAACACGGACTTTCCATTTGGGATGTGACTCAAAACAGTGATCGGTGGAAAATATTCAGGTATACAAATTTAGCTCATAATGTATTTACTATAAATAACAAACTCTTTGATGTAAAAGGATATGCTAAAATCAAATCACACAAGAATACACCGAAGTTAAAGGAAACCCAGATTGACCTTTCATCATTATATAACGGTCAGTTGGCTTATGCTTCACGTTATATCGCTATTGTCAATGAAGAGTATATTGAAATAAAAGATGAGGTAAGGACCAATACTGAGCCAGCAGATTTAAGCTGGCAAATGCTCACTAAAGCTAAAGTAAAAGCAGTTGATGGCGGATTTTTCTTGATACAAAATGGAAAATCTATATTTGTATCTGTTCCTGCAGGAACAGAACCATTTGTTACGCCCGCAACTTCTGTTAAAGACTTTGATGCACCTAACCCAGACGTGAGTATCATTGGTTACAAAATAAAGCTTACGCCCCAAACAACTCAAACGTTGACGGTACGTTTGTTCCCTCAAAGCATGGATAAAATACAGGAGATATGTGACCGTGTTGCTACTTGGCAGATAAACCACCAAGCCTCGGCAAAACATCACGCACTGGATTGGACAAACGGAGCCTGGTATAAAGGTCTGTCAGAATGGGCAAAAGAAACAAACAAAGAAACTTATTTTGATTTCTTAAAAGCCCAGGGTGAACGTCACGGCTATAACGTTTATTACAGACCTTATCATGCCGATGACATTTGTGTCTCGCAAATGTATCTGGAGCTATACAAAAGATATGGTGATAAAGAATTCATTACTCATACCATAGAACGACTTGACTATGTAATAAACAACCCATCAAAAGCACCTTTGGAAAAAAAACACCCCAAGGGCCGGGATGAGCGTTGGTCATGGTGCGACGCACTGTTCATGGCTCCACCTGTTTATGCCGGGTTATATACGTTAACCGGTAATAAAAAATACGCCGACTTTATGGATAAAGAATTTAAAGAATGTACCGACTCACTCTACGATAAAAGTGCAAAATTATATTTCCGCGATTGTACGAAGATCAACCTTCGCGAAGCAAACGGAGAAAAACAATTCTGGGCACGTGGTAATGGATGGGTATTAGCCGGTATCCCGATTATCTTAGACAATCTGCCAAAGGATTATCACAACAGGCAATATTATATCAACTTGTTCAAAGATTTAGCTGAAGGTATTTTGAGAACACAAGATGAGAGAGGATCCTGGCATGCGAGTTTATTAGATAATGATTCATACCCTTTACCCGAAAACAGTGCTTCGGCATTCTTCTGTTATGGCATAGCATGGGGAATAAGAAATGGATTACTTGATAGAAGAACCTATATGGAACCAGTGCTTAGGGCATGGGCTACATTATGCAGCTATATACATAAAGATGGGAAAATGGGGTATATTCAACCTGTAGGACATGATCCAAAACCAGCTGATGAGAATACAACAGATGTGTATGGTGTAGGCGCTTTCCTCCTAGCCGGATCAGAAATAATGAAATTGGAAAAGAATAATCAAAAATAAGAAATGATGAACAATACACTCAACCACGTAACAATGAACAAAAGAACCAATTATCGTTGGGTCATATGTTCTATGCTGTTTTTTGCTACAACCATTAATTACCTGGACCGTCAAGTACTTTCGCTTACCTGGAAAGATTTCATCGCTCCGGAATTCCACTGGACAAACACCCATTATGGAACAATAACAGCTTTATTCTCCATATTCTATGCTGTGAGTATGCTGTTTGCTGGAAAGTTTATTGATAAGACAGGTACAAAGAAAGGATATTTGTGGGCCATTGGTATTTGGTCCATCGGAGCATGTTTACACGCTTTCTGTGGTATTATCACCTCAGGAGCTGTTGCCGGTCAATGGCTAGTTGGATTTACCGGCGCCAAAGAAGCAATTACCACAATTGGTAATACCACTCTTATTGTAACAGTAAGCGTAACATTATTCATCATCGCCCGTATGATTCTGGCACTTGGTGAGTCTGGTAACTATCCAGCAGCAATAAAAACAACAGCGGAATATTTTCCTAAAAAAGACAGAGCTTTGGCAACAAGTCTTTTTGATTGCGGTTCCGTTGTCGGAGCATTGGCAGCTCCTGTAACCATCCCTGCCATAGCGGAAGCATGGGGATGGGAAATGGCCTTTCTTGTGATCGGTGCACTTGGCTTCATTTGGATGGGAGCATGGATGTTGATTTATAAAAAACCATATATGAATCCAAAAGTAAACGAGAGTGAGCTACAGTACATTTATCAGGATGGACAGGATACGAAGAAGGGAAAAGAGAAAATTCCTTACCTGACCTGTCTAAAATATAAGCAAACCTGGGCATTTGCCTTAGGCAAGTTTCTAACAGATGGTGTTTGGTTTTTCTTTTTATTTTGGACTCCAGCTTATCTAAGTGCCGTATATGATATTAAATCATCCGACCCCAAAGGACAATTAGCTATATTTTTGTTATATCTGATTTCACTAATATCCATTGTTGGAGGCTGGTTACCATCTTATTTTGTAGACAAGAAAAAAATGAATCCTTATGATGGACGCATGAAAACAATGTTGATTTTTGCATCCTTCTTACTGATTGCCCTTTTTGCCCAGCCATTAGGACACATATCTTATTGGATACCGATCATATGTGTAGGTATTGCAATGGCAGGTCATCAAGCCTGGTCGGCAAATATATTCACTACTGTTAGTGATATGTTTCCTAAGAAAGCGGTCGGAACAATTATCGGAATTGGTGGAATGGCCGGTGGTATTGGTGCGTTTATCATCAACAAAGGTTCAGGCGTATTATTTGATTATGCAGATCAAACGCAAATGGTTTTCATGGGCTTCAAAGGAGAAGAAGCCGGATATTTTATTATATTTTCAGTTTGTGCCTTCTCTCACTTGATTGGTTGGGTGGTTATGAAAGCATTGGTCCCCAGATATAAACCGATTACTGATTTATAAAAAAAAAATAGGATGAACAAGTTGAAATTGATTTTACTATTTGTCAGTTTTATATTCCTGATACCAAAGACATTTTCTTATAGAGATACATGTCGTATATCTAGTAAAGAATATTACACAACAAAGAGGATTGACACCCTCAGTTTACATGCTATGCGTATGCTTTCGGAATTGAATGCTTCTGTGATGAAGCATGTCAATTCTGACAAAGACTCTCCGGATTATGGTGGCATCTACTGCCCACATTGTAAATTATATCATACGCGAGCAGCAGAGACAGTTTATCCTTTTGCATATGAGTATCATAAAACGAGAAATAAGACCTATTTGAGAGCGGCAATCAATGCCGGGAACTGGCTCATAAAACAGCAGGAAGATAACGGAGCATGGCTCGAAACACCGGAAGAATGGACAGGTACAACTACCGATCAGGTATTAATGATGGCATTAGCATATCCCATTCTAAAATCACATTTATCGAAGAAAGAGAAAGATTCGTGGCTGCATTCCATTGAGAAAGCAGGCGATTATCTTGTCAAAGTGATGTCACCCCAATTCGCCAGTATCAATTATTGTGCAACAACTACCGCCAGTCTAATGGCTGTAAACGAAGTCATAAATAAACAATCCTATCAGAATAAAGCACGAGAACTGGCCTACCAAGTGGTTGGTAAAATGGATCAGGATTACTTCCTTACAGGCGAAGGTGGTCGTGTATTCGGAGTGAAATATGGAATAGATCTAGGATATAACCTTGAAATGTCTCTTTGGGGATTAGCTTTATTTGCGCAATTGGCAAAAGATGATGTGATTAAACAAATTGTAGAAAAATCACTAGCACAGCACCTGTATTTCATTTATCCTGACGGTTCAATGGACGCTTCGTGGGGAATCCGTTCCAATAAATGGACTTGTTTTGGTAGTGGTACTTCTGATGGATGTCAGGTACTCTTTAGCCTGTTTATGGATAAAAACGATCAGTATCGTACGGCCGCTATCCGAAACATACAATTTCTTAAAACTTGTATGAAAAACGGTATTGTTGGTTTTGGACCTTTGCATTACGATATATATGATTACCAACCTTGCATTTATCCCACTTTTACCAAAGCCAAGAATATGGCAATGGCAGTAGCATTAGCAAAAGCAGATGTGGGTAAAGTGCCACAGTTACCTCTTGATAAAAAGGGCATACATTATTTTCCGACATTGAACCTGACGGTGTCAAGAACAGCACAGTGGTGTGTTACTATATCAGGATATACGTACAAAGATCCGGCGGGAGATCGCACAAAATATATGCACCGCCCTGGTGGAGGTACAATAACCAACCTTTGGTTAAATGGACATGGATACTTTCAAGCATCCTCGCAAACCATCTATAAAAGATGGGAACCAATGAGCTTCCCGGAAATTCCGACTCCACTACCATTGACCCCAAGGATTGAATTTAGTAGTGACTTAGGCTACTTCACCAATCTGTATGAATTTGATGCTATCATGACCAACAATGAAAAAAATGGAGCGTATATCGTAACAAGCTTTGGTGAACTAAAAAATAATAAACAACAGGAAGGTGGCATTGCTTATCAATTGAAGCATATAATAAACGATAATAGTTTGTGCAAAGAGATTGAACTTATTTATCATGATACTAAATCCTCTGTACGTATTATTGAACCAATCATCTATTATCCTGGCATGGAATTCAAGCAAATAGACTCTAAAACAGTACATATAAAAATGAATAACAAGATAGTAGAAATGAAAATAACATCAAACAATGCAGATCTTGAATTAGGAACAGATAAGGAAAAATACAAATGGAGTTATCCTGCCTTAAAGGCTTTCCCAATTATCCTAAATATAGTTTGCAAAAAAAATGACTTGAGAAGAACTATCCAATTTTGTTATAAATTAATTTAAAAGAAGAGTTTCAAAGTATATCACTTTTAACTCCACTGTAAGAAAATAAATTCAGAACTATTTCTAAAAAGAATCTTATATGCGCAATATATTTTTTGTTTTATGGATATATCTGGCTAGTCTGCCTGTTCACGCTCAGATCTTGAACTCACCGAATCAAAACATGGCTTTATCATTTACACTTGACCAGCAAGGTACACCTATCTACACACTCAACTATAAAGGTAAAGAAGTAATAAAGCCAAGCAAGCTGGGCTTCGAGATTGTTTTGAGCAAATTGGGAATTATTGATTTAACTCGGAATTTTACAGTTATCAGTGTAACTACTGATTCAGAGGATTCAGTATGGAAACCTGTTTGGGGCGAAGAAAAAGAAATTCGAAACCATTATAACGAGATGCTTGTAAAGCTATCAAATACAGATCGTTTGATGAATATCCGTTTCCGTTTATTCGATGACGGACTAGGGTTCCGCTACGAGTTCCCGAAACAGAAGATACTATATGACTTCATTATAAAAGAAGAAATAACGGAATTCAATCTGGCAGGAGATCACAATGCATTCTGGATGCCGGGCGATTATGAAACCAATGAATATATGTATCTTACAACCAAGATATCAGAAATAGCAGCTAACAGGAAAAAGGCTCTTACACGTATAAAAACACAAGTACCCATTGAAGATGCTGCTGTACAAACTCCATTTATGATGAAATCGGATGACGGATTATATATCAACATCCATGAAGCAGCATTGGTCGATTACCCTGCTATGCATTTAAATGTCGAAGTAAATGATCTGAAACTTCGTTCTCATCTGGTGCCCGATGTTTGGGGAGGAAAAGGAGATGTCTATACTCCGGGGAAATCCCCATGGCGAACGATTATCGTAAGTGATGATGCTCGCCATATTTTAGCCTCAAAGCTTATTCTTAATTTAAATGAACCTTGCCAGTTCGAAGATGTCTCCTGGATCAAACCTATAAAATACATCGGAGTTTGGTGGGAAATGTTTGTAGGTAAAGGAACATGGAATTACACGGATGATACTCATATAAAACTTGGTATTACTGACTACTCAAAAGTGCAGCAGAATACAACACATTCCGCAAACACAACAAATGTAAAATACTACATTGATTTTGCTGCAAAACATGGATTTGATCAGGTATTAGTCGAAGGTTGGAACATTGGTTGGGAAGACTGGGGAGGCAAAGTAAGAAGCAATTTATTTGATTTCGTAACCCCATATCCAGATTTTAACGTAGAAGAGTTACAACAATATGCTGCCAGTAAAGGTGTAAAAATAATGATGCATCACGAAACAGGTGCTTCCGTAGCCAATTATGAACGTAAGTTAGATGATGCTTTCCAATTTATGAGTAACCATGGATACAATGCCGTGAAGACGGGATATGTAGGTTGGATTAGGCCCAAAGGAGAACATCACGATGGACAATGGATGATAAATCACTATATACATGTAGCCAATACAGCTGCCAAATACAAGATCATGGTAAATTCACATGAAGCAGTACGTCCTACAGGTTTACACCGTACTTATCCCAATTGGTTGGCGCAGGAATCTGCCCGTGGAACCGAATTTGAAGCTATGGCAGGATTACCACCCGAACATACAACTATACTTCCATTCACTCGTTTAATAGGTGGACCAATGGATTATACGCCAGGCATTCTACAAACCATATTCAGCTATCATAACCCAAAGAAAACAAAACAGGCAGGTACTACACTTGTTAAACAATTAGCTTATTATATAACCATCTATAGTCCGCTGCAAATGGCTGCCGATCTTCCCGAAACATATGAGCGTTTTGCTGATGCTTTTCAATTCATCAAAGATGTGGCAATAGACTGGGATCATACCTATATTCTGGAAGCAGAACCTGGTGATTACATCACAATTGCCCGTAAAGCCAAAAGCAAGAACGAATGGTTTATTGGTGGTATCACTGACGAGAATGCCCGCACTGCAAATATAACCTTCGATTATCTGCCATCGGGACAACAGTATATTGCAACTATTTATGAAGATTCAAAGACTGCACATTGGCAAACGAACCCAATGTCTTATCAAATAAGAAAAGTAGTCGTTACCCATAAATCGAATCTTAAACAATATTTAGCCCCAGGTGGTGGAGTGGCTATCAGCATTAAAGAAGTAACAGATAAAACAGAAATGAAAGGTCTGAAAAAACTTTGAAACTGAATAAAATTACCCGGTAATTAAAAACAATTCAAAACCTATAATATATGAATAAATTGCAATTCGCTTTTACTATAGTTCTCCTTTTCTCAGGTGTTTGCGCATCAAGTAAGACTGTTGTTGTTGACGATAAAATATCAACCAAAACAATCAATGATAAGCTTGCTGCTCTTCAAAGTGGAGATACACTTTTATTAAAAAAAGGCTATTATCGTGTAAATCTGAAGTTGATAAATAAAAGCGGTATTCAGGATACCCCTATCGTGATAAGGGGGGAAGATCGGGCATATACTACGATAGATGGTGGAGCAACTAAACCGGGCAGTAACTTGAAAAATTACGGGGTATTCATTGAAAATAGTTCATGGATCACGATAGACAACTTATCTTTCAAGAATTGCTGGGTAGATGTTGTGCGAGTTCATGAATCAAATTATATATCATTGGTCAACTGTACTATAGAAGGTGGACGGCGCGCACTTTTTGCTCAGGGACGAAGAAGTCATCATTTTCTTGTAGAGAACTGTTATTGGGAACAAGGTAAACATGTTTGGACAAAAGAAGGTAAATTCTCGTGGGCTGAGTTACATCATGGAGAGTTTAAACATTACAACGGTAGCATCTTTCAAGCAAAAATGATTGGAGGATCCTTTGTTATTCGCGACAACTATATTAAAAATGTATATAACGGAATACGGTTATCGATAATGGGCGATGCAGAAAATGATACTTTAGCTTGTACTAATGGAGAGATCTATCGGAATACAATTGAAAATTCGGCTGATAATGCCTTTGAGCCCGAAGTTTATTGCAAAAATCTTCACTTTTATCATAATAAAATGATCAACAGCCATGCCTTTATCTCAATAACCGAAGTAGGAGGAGGACCAATCTACTTCTATGGAAATACAGGAGTCAAATTACCTAATTGTAATGACGGTTGGACGATCTTCAAATTCGTAGGCAAAGAAAGACGCCTGACGAAACCGTTATATATATTCAATAATAGTTGGCAGGTTAACTCTGATATATTAGGACGTATTAATGAACAACATTGGCACAATGACTACATTCATCATTTCAACAATGCTTATCATCTCTCAAATGCCGATACAGTTGGTATCTATTATTTAGGAAAAAACAACTATTTTGAGAATGACTGTGCTAATATCCCTTTTCCGAATAAAGTAGCCCGAACCAGTAAATATTCGAGTATAGTAGCTGACCCAATGTTTATTGATGGTGCTTATGGTAACTTTTTGTTAAAAGAGAACTCGCCTTGTAAGAATGCAGGAATAATACCGGATGATATTTCGATTTATTATACCGGAAAAAAGTTGGATATTGGTGCTTATGATGATGGCAAGTTAGTAGAAGGGCCAATCTTCCGGTATGTAAATCCAGGTATAGAAATGCCAGACCGGGAAAAGCCCCGTATTGTGAAACATAAAGTGGAAAATAATACCTTGAAACTCTGGTTCTCCTATCCTCTAAACGAACAGACCGTTAATACTGGAAATTTCATGCTAAATGATATTAGTTTTCAACGTTTTAGTCTCCAGGAAGAGAACTGTTTACTTATATTAACAGCAAATAAGACATTGCCCTTTAATAATATTTATTTGTCAGTTATTAAAAAGCCTCAAAGTATAGATGGTGATGATGTCACTTTATGGGCATCATCTATTCCTACGAAACTAGTTTCAGAAGCTCAGAAAGCATTAGCATTAGCAAAGAAAGCTGCAGATTATTTAATACAGAACACACTATTTGAATTTGAGCCCAAAGTGGTAACTTTCAATGCTAATATATCCCGATTACGAATTTCCGAGCAGATACTGAATCATCCAGGTCAGATCGCTTATGGGCTGATAAATCTAAACACCAAAGAAGCAAAAGAAACAAAACTCGGTTTTTCCTTCCGTGGTAATATAAAACTCTATTTGAACGGGAATCTTATTTATGCTGGAAAATCCGATAAAGAACAGTTTGAAGAATATACCTATAACCGCTTTCGGTTTAGCCATGAAATAAAGGTCAATTTATATAAAGGAGAAAATCGACTTTTATTAAAAACATCTGGTGAAAGTAAAGGGCTTGAATTTGCCTGTTGTGCTTTGAAACCAGATCAATTGTTCGATAATACTATTGAAATAAGGAATAATATTGCAAACTCATACGCCAACAACTGGCTGGTAACAGCACCTTTTGAAACAACTTCTGTTAACCCTATGGATTTTATGTTCGAACCTGAACGAACGATACGTGAATATTATGTCTATAACGACCAGATGATTACGTGGCAAATGCAGCAGCCTCTCATCCAGCAAGCCATAAAAATTTCATCATTTACAAATAACAAAAAAGGTTTTAATGCCGATTGGCATTATGCAAATTCAAATACTTTACTAGGAATGTTGAACTTGTACAAAGCTTCGAATGACTATACATATCAGGCATTTGTCGACAAATTCAATCAGCACGTATTCGACCATTATCATTTTTTTAAAGAACAATATTGTTCACTGCGTATAATGCGGGGAGCATACTTTCGTTTATTCAGAGCTACCATGCTTGATGACACTGGAGGTGCTGCTTTACCTTTAGCTGAAACAGCTTTAAATGCCAAGCCACAAATTTTACATCGGGAAATACTTGATCAGGTCCTCAATCATATACTTAACAAACAATCGCGTCTTGCGGACGGAACATTGTGTCGTCCCGAACCGGTTGAACAAACCATTTGGGCCGATGATATGTTTATGTCCGTTCCGTTCTTGTTGAACATGGCCCAATTAAATAAAGATAGCAAATTATATGATGAAGCTGCTTTCCAGGTATTGCACATCAATCATTATCTAACTGATCCACGCACCAACCTGTGCAGACATGGATGGTACAATCAAACAAAGGAGTTAGCACCTGTTGCATGGTCAAGGGCAAATGGTTGGATAGTCTGGGCAATGTCCGAAACGTTGCTCAAGTTGCCAACAAACCACAAGAAGTATAAAAAGATAAAAGATACATTTACTAAACGCTTAATAGATTTACTCAATTATCAGTCTGAAAACGGTTTATGGCATCAAATCCTAAATGACCCAGACTCCTATCTTGAAACCTCTGGAAGCGCCATGTTCGGATTGGCATTGGCAAGGGCGATTAACCATAAATGGATCTCACAACGTTACATTCCCCAATTAATGAAAACATGGGAAGCTGTTTCGGCACAGATCGATGAAAATGGTGTAATATATGGTATTTGTCAAGGAACAGACATGGGTAAAGATGCCAATTATTATAAAAAACAGAAAACGCTTGAAAGTGATCCGCGCGGAATGGGTGCCGTACTAACCTTTGGGGCGGAAATGTATCATTTTTTAAATAAATAACAGATTAAATATGAAACGTATATTAAGTATAGGCTTATTGATGGTAATAATGATATTCAACCTTTCTGCGGTGGATATAGTACCATTACCTTATAAAGTAACAACTACAAATAAAAAGTTCTCCTTAGAAAAGGACGTTGATTATGAGAGACTTTTGATGAGAAAAGATACATCTATCAAATCGTTTCAAATAGGTATTCGTGGAGAAAAAATGGATAGACTTTTCCAGAAACTAGGTTTTTTCAAAGAAGAACTAGGCAATGAAGGTTATGAACTTTTTATAGACAACAATCAGGTTGTATTGGCAGCTAATACCCCTCAAGGACTTTTCTATGGAAAGCAATCTTTAATTCAACTGATTCGTGGAGCACAGGATAATACACTTCAGGGACTTCATATCATAGATAAGCCAGCAGTGAAATACCGTGGGGTAATGGATGATATAAGTCGTGGTCCCGTTCCGACCTTGGAGTACATGAAATATCAGATTCGCCGATTCGCTGAATTGAAAATAAATACATTAACTTACTATACGGAACATGTAGTACGTACAGAAAAGCATCCTGAGTTTGCACCTCCTGGCGGAGCATTGTCCATAGCCGAATGGAAAGAATTATCAGAGTATGCAAAGGAGTATTATATAGAGTTAATACCCAATTTTCAGTCACTTGGTCATGCCGAAAAAGTGCTACTTTGTCCTAAATTTCAAAATATCGCTGAAAGCAATACAATGTATGCTTTAACTAAACCTGAAACATTAGAATTCATGCGGGATATTTATACAGAAATGAGTCCTGCATTTGAATCTAAGTTCTTTCATGTGAATTGTGATGAGACTTTTGATATTGGACGCGGGCCATCATCCGAAAAAGTGAAAGAACTTGGTGTAGGACGTGTGTATACAGATTATATGAACCAGCTGTCTTCAATATTAAAAGACAATGGCAAACGTATGATGATGTGGGGAGATATCGTACTACAACATCCAGAAATATTAGATATTCTTCCAAAGGAAACAGTAATGATGACTTGGGAGTACAGTGATTATGATTCCTACAGCAAATGGATTGATCCGTTTGTAGAAAAGGGATTTGATTTTATCGTATGCCCCGGTGTATTAAATTCATCTCGTATCTCTCCAAACTACAAAATGGCCATTCCTAACATTCAGAAGTTTATAAAACAAGGAATTGAGAAAGGAGCCATAGGAGTACTTAATACAGTGTGGGACGAAGGTAGTTTACATACTTTCGATCGCGACTGGTATGGAGTTGCTTATGGTGCAGAACACTCATGGAATCCGAATAAAAAGGAACTCAGTGATTTTGATGTTCGTCTTTCTAAAGCCATTTACCGAAGTGAAAAGGGAGAACTTATCACAGCCATCCGCAAACTTACAGAAATGAGCGAAATCGAGGCACTTGATAATATGAGTGAGCTTGTATTTTGGAAAACGATAATCCCTGAAAGAGGTAAACACATTAAATATAGCCTAACAGACTGGGAAGATGTATTTGAGGCCTGTTTAGAAGTTGATTCTATTTTAAGTAACCCAACTGCCCTAAATTATACACGTGAATATAAAGCATTTGGCATGGTAACCGCTGAATATAAATATCTGGCAAAAGCCAAACTGAAATTGGCCGAAGCTGCATCTTTATATGTTGAAGCTATTGATATTCAACGCCAGGATAAAATAAAAGCCAAAACTTTATTGGATAAAGTTTACGCTAACATAACCGAATGCCGGAACGATTTAGCTAAAGTTCAAAAAGATTATGATGCTATTTGGAAAGCAGAAAATCGTGAGTACTGGAATAACTTTGAAATGGAGCCGTTTAATCAGTTATTAACAGATTACGATGACATAATAACTTCACTCGATAAATCAGTCGGATATTTTGAGCAAGGTTTGCCTTTAATTGCTCCGGCTGATATTCGTTTAGATATCCGAGAACTCAAAAACTCATACTTCACATACTGGCTGATATCCCCAGTTTTCAACTTTGAAAATGGAACAACATTCGATACAGACTTACTAAAAGGAATGGGTGGAGAAAGTACTGCTGCTCCTTTCCCCGGATTCTCATTCTTCAACGATAAGGGAGAAAATATCAAGTGGATGAAATACTCATCCTCACTTTCCGATCGTGTTTCGTTGGATATACCTTTAGAAGCAAAAGGCAAAGCCCTGTCTTATGCTTACTGTACATTAGAATCATCGGAAGAACAAATTGTAACTGCCAGCTTTGGCTTTACCGGAAAACTTGATATTATTTGTAATGGAGTATCTGTCTTTAAGAAACAGGGTAGTGAGACTATGATTACAGACGAATATCAATGTAAACTGCATCTTAAAACAGGGAGAAATAGAATATTACTTAAGTTGGAAAAAGCAACTAACAACTGGGATTTTTCTTTTCGTATAACAGATGCTAAAGTAAGCAGCAGGAAGAATAAATATCAAATATATTAAAAGCATGAAACTTTTATTTAGCTAATAAGCATACAAATACTATATGAATATTTTATCTTTCAATACTGCTAAAGGCCCCCGCAAATACATGAATATACCAATTAGTATAGGTTTTTAGCATTTATTTGATAACTTTGTACACGAATCAATTAAATACTAACACCATGAGAAAACTTAACCACGCACTTCTTGCAGGTGCTCTCGCCTTGGCATGCGCTTCGTGTACCGCGGAGAAAGAAGCTAACTACCAAGTGACACCTCTCCCCCAAGAGGCAAGCTTAACCCAGGCCCCCCCATTCAAACTAAACGGAAATGTTCTCATTGCTTATCCGGAAAACTCTGCCTTGCTGCAATGCAACGCAGAGTTTCTGTCGGAGTACATCCGGCAATCCACGGATTATGCACCAAAAACAAAAGCTATCGCAGCAGGCGAGCAAGTTAAAAATGCAATCACACTGGGACTCGACCCAGGCATTACAAACAAAGAAGGCTATATGCTGACTACCACCCCCGAAGGTATCAGCATCAACGGCCAGACCGAAAACGGAGTATTCTACGGTATTCAGACTCTGCGTAAATCCATCCCCGCCGAAGCCAAAGGAGCAACCATCCTGATACCGGCAGGAGAAATTAAAGACGAACCGCGATTCTCATACCGCGGTATGCACCTCGACGTAGGACGTCACTTCTTCCCCATCGAATTCATAAAGAAGTACATAGATCTGCTGGCACTTCATAATATGAACACTTTCCACTGGCACCTCACCGAAGACCAAGGCTGGAGGATTGAAATCAAGAAGTACCCGAAACTGACAGAAATAGGCTCACAACGCAGCCGCACTGTAATCGGGAAAAATACGCAAGAGTATGACAACACTCCGTATGGCGGTTTCTATACACAGGAAGAGGCGAAAGAAATCGTGAAATATGCGCAGGAACGTTACATCACAGTAATTCCGGAAGTAGACTTGCCGGGACATATGCTTGCTGCATTGGCCGCTTATCCCGAATTGGGATGTACGGGCGGTCCATATGAAGTGTGTCCGCGTTGGGGTATATTTGAAGACGTGCTCTGCATCGGTAATGATAAAACCATGCAATTCCTGGAAGACGTAATGAGTGAAATCATCGAAATATTCCCATCAGAGTATGTACACATCGGTGGTGATGAAGCTCCGCGTAACCGTTGGAAAGAATGTCCGAAATGTCAGGCACGCATCAAAGCGGAAGGTCTGAAAGCAGATAAAAACCATACGGCCGAAGATCGCCTGCAGAGTTATTGCATGACACGCATCGAGAATTTCCTGAACAGCAAGGGACGCCGGATTATCGGTTGGGATGAAATCTTGGAAGGTGACGTAGCACCCAATGCAACAGTAATGTCTTGGCGCGGTATGGAAGGTGGTATCGAAGCTGCACAACTGGGGCACGATGTTATCATGACCCCCACCTCTTTCTGTTATTTCGACTATTACCAGACCGCAGACACACAAGATGAGCCGCTTGGTATCGGTGGCTACGTGCCCATTGAGAAAGTATATAGTCTGGAACCTGTGCCGGCAGCACTTACCAAAGAGCAAAGCAAGCATATTCTCGGTGCCCAGGCCAACTTATGGACAGAGTATATAGCCAGCACCGAACATGTGGAATACATGATATTGCCCCGTATGGCTGCCCTTGCCGAAGTGCAATGGACACAGCC
>ULMJ01002758.1_pt1 | contig 42708 bp, 21 predicted proteins | sample 1951641 | NCBI WGS metagenome assembly ULMJ01 (sample SAMEA4835550, study PRJEB28245) | human gut metagenome | biome: gut microbiome; material: fecal sample | place: Denmark | collected 2008 | reverse complement strand
TCGCCGGGGTCTACGGTTGCATCTTTCAGCATGGCTTGCAGGCCGAGTTCGTAATCGATGCCTTCCAGACCCTTTACGAAAGCATCGGCTATTACGATTTCAGCGTTCGAACCGCCTTGCGTACGTCCGTTGCAGTTGCCGCTACGGGCGTCGGGCATGTAGCCGTCGCGTTTGTAGATGTTGATGAGGCTGCGGACAATGTCTGCTTCGCGCTTCGGGTCTATCAGGGTAATCAGTGGAGACGAAGTGCGGTAGGTGTCCCAAATGGCGTAGAAGTCATCGTAATAAGGTTCGTCATCTGCCCAGAGCGGGTTTTCTCCACTGCGGTCTACGGGCATAATCATGGTGTGGTAGAGGCCGGTGTAGAACATGCGTTTCTGTGCTTCGGGGGTGCGGGGAGATATTTCTATTCGGCGCAAGAGGTCTTCCCATTGGCTTAATAACTGTTGGTGCACTGTCTTGAACGACCAATGGGGAATGTCGGAATGTGCATTCCGGCGTGCCTTTTGGGAGCTGAGGAAGGAAATGCCTACTTTCAGTTGCACTACGTCGGCGGAAGAATCGAAGCGCAATAAGGCGCCGGTCTTCTGGTGTGAATCGTATTGCGATTTTTCATCTGTAATCTTATCCGCTTTCCAGGTGGCGGTACGGGTGAAAGGCTGGTCTGTTTCGGCGTAGAAGTATACGGTATAGGCGCGTCCGTTGTTCCATCCGCCGCGGATGCGGGTATAACCGATAACCTCATGGTCGGAGATGATTTGCACTTCGGAACCGACGAACTGTTGGGCTTCGCGTGTATCGGGCACGGGACTTTCTCCCAAGAAAAATCCGGCATCGATAGCCAGTGATTTCAGGGAGTCTGCGGGATAAGTAAATCGGTAAAATGATGCTTTAGGTGCGGTGGTAATCTCGGTTCGGATGCCGGAGGATTGAAACTGGGTGGAGTAGTATCCTAATTTGATGGTTTCGTCCTTGCGGTGGTCGATATGTTTTATTCGCTCCATGCCATCCCCGAAAGGCATTACCAAGATGTTACCGTATTTGGGTCCGCCTCCTGTTCCGCTGACGTGTACCTGAGAGAAGCCGTCTACTTGTTCGGGCATGGGTAGCCAGCCGCTATTGGGCCGTGGGGTGCAGTCAGGTGAAGGCTTCACCATTCCGTAGGGGCAGGAAGGGCCGATGAACACGCGTCCCAGTCCTTCGGAACCGATGCGGGGATCGACGTAATCTGTAAGTCCGGTGTCCTGTGCAAAGGTATTTGCAGAAAATAGTAACAGGATGGATAGTGTGAACAATTTGCTTTTCATTGGCAGTTGTTTTTGTTTAATGGTAAAAGCCGGGCACCGCAACCGACTGATTTGGGTGTGTCGGTTGCAATGCGGGGCTTTGGGTTTTAGAAACTCTAAAAGAAAACAATTATTTAGTAATTGAAGTTTCGCATGCCGCTCAACTTCTTAGTTGACAAGGCATCAGTTGACGAGTTTACGAGGGGGAAAGTATCAAAAACGATTCCCGGATATCGTATTCTAATAAACAGGCTGACATTCTTTCTTTGTCACTTTGTACCTTGTCAACTGCGAAAGTTGAGCTTGCGAAACTTGAGTTAGTACCCGTTATTTTGATTCCAGTTGGTATTAGTATCCAGTATGCTTTGTGGCAACGGGAAAATACGGTTGGTCAGTTTGGTTTTGGCTGCCGGATTGACAATGTTCTTGAAACCCCAATCGCGCTCATATTCTCCGAAACGAATCAAGTCGTTGCGGCGCCAGTTCTCATCGAAGAATTCACGGCCACGTTCGTCCAACAACTCGTCTAAAGTAGGATTGGCGCTAATCAGAGGTGCGTGTACATAAGTGCGGATTTGATTGAACAGGCTCTGCGGAGTGTCACCATTGGTGGCAGAACCACCGCGCAGGATGGCTTCGCACTTGGTCAGTAGGATATCGGCATAGCGGAAGATGGGCACATCGTTGCTTTGACTACGGCCGTATTGGTTGTATTCCGTTACGTAAGCGGCGAATTTGATGGAGCGCCAGCCCTGTGTCCAACCGATGATGTTGGCTCCTGTATTCAAGTTGTCGTAAGCTGCTCCGAGTGGAATGACATTGCCGTTGTCGTCAAGAATTTCTTTCAGCTTAATGCTCTTCGACATACTCACCGCTGCACCTTGATACATGTTGCGGTTCCCAGTCTTTTCAGCCGTTGTAGCATCTATCTGGTAAATGTCACCTCCCACTATACAGTCGTTGCGACGGTCGCCTTCCAAAGAGAATAAGTTGGCAAATTCTTCGGTCATGACAATGTTGCCTCCCACAGAGTTGCTCATGGCTACTGTGTAGAAACCTGCACCGCCGCTACCATCGTTCTGTCCGCGTCGCCAAGTACGGAAACGGGCATAGTTCATGCCGGTACGGGTTACGCAGTCGTAGTCCATGGCATAGATAAAGTCTTTGATGTGCGGGCCGTTGTTGTAGAGAAACTTGGCTTTATAGTCGTCGCTCAGGTTGAACAGGCCGCTACGGATGATGTCATCGCATACAGCAATGCAGTCATTCAGCTTTTCGTTGGCAGTTGTGGCCGACCAACCCGCATTTGTCACATCTTTCGTATATACGTTCCAGTTGATGTAAAGTTTAGCCAACAGGGCATCTACCATCCAGCGGGTAGGTTTGCCGTAAGTGGCAGCATTCATTTCTCTAGTCATGTCGTCGCGAACGGCCAATAGTTCCGATTCAATCCAACGGGCCACATCGGCGCGGGGAGCACGTTCCACGGCTTCATTATCTTCGGGGGTACGTTCTAAAATAGGTATATCACCGAAGCAATCCATCAGGATGAAGTGATAGAAAGCACGTGCGGCACGCACGGGAGCAATGGCTACAGGAGAGGCTGCATCGCCGCCCAGTTCGATGATGATTTGGTTGCACTTGGTGATGCCGCTGGATAAATCGCCATACCAGCCGATACAGGCGTCATTGGCTAATGAATTGTGCAATGAAGGGTGAGCATTGTTGCCTGAGTCGTAGTAGTCACCGTCGAAACTTACGCCCATGGCTTCGTCGGACGAGAATGTTACCAACTCGTTGTAACGGCGGTTTAAAGGACCGGCAAAAGCATAATATGCGTCAGAGGTCTTGGCCTCAATGGCGATTTCCGAATCGGGATATTCGGTGTGGAATGATTTGACATCTACATCCAAGTCTGTGCAGCCGCTTATTGCTAAAGTCAGCAGTGCTACCGGGAGAATATATTTTTTCTTCATATTGCTTGTATTTTATGTTATTAGAAATTTACGTTTAAGCCAAACATGAATGTCCGTGTGCGCGGATAGCGGGAATGGCGTGCATCGATGCCCGGAGCCGTGCCGCCTAAAGATATTTCAGGGTCGGTACCTTTATAGCCAGTCAGTGTGAACACATTATTGCAAGTGGCATATACGCGAAGGCTGTTTATCCAGTCCCCCAGCTTGCCGAAGTTATAGCTCAGGGTTAGGGTGGAGAGACGCAGGTAACTTCCATTTTCAATGTAGCGATCTGAGGGGGCTTGAGAACGGCTGTCTGTGACCTTCTGTTCGGTAGCTACATCAGCCAGAACGTTTTTACCAGCCGAAACCATCGATACGTTGCTATACTGTGCACGGGTGGCATTGTATATTTTGTTACCCGCTACTCCTTGGAAGAATGCTGTCAGTGACCAGTTTTTATAACTGAAGGTATTGTTCCAGCCGTAAGTCAGTTTAGGTTGTGCGCTGCCACATTTCACTTTATCCTTGTTCTGCGGATCTCCGGTGGTGGCTTGTTTGCCATCTTCGCCTATTACGGGGGTGCCATCTTCGTTGAACTGATAGAATACTGAGGCGCCGGAGTCGTCGTATCCAGCCCACTTCCAGGTGTAGAATGTTCCGATAGGCTCGCCTTCCATGATGCGTTGCACGTTGGCGGTGTTATATCCGCCTAAGTTCAAATATGCCTTGTCCAGATAATCTACAGAATAAGTGCCGTTAGAAAGGCTTACCACTTCATTCTTGTTGTGTGCCAGGTTCAGGCTGGTTTCCCATGTGAAGTTACGGGTTTTTACCGGTGTAGCGTTGATGGTCAGTTCAATACCCTTATTGCTGATTTCGCCCACATTGGCATCCATCCAACCATAAGGATAGCGGTTGGTTGATACGGCATATCCGTTAATCAAGTCTTTGGTGCGCTTGTCGTAGTATTCGATTGTACCGGATAGATGATTGTTCAGGAAACCGAAATCGATACCCACGTTGAACATACCTGTTCTCTCCCATTTCAGGTCGGGGTTAGCGTTGCGGGTGGCAGCCAATGTACGGTAAGCTTGAGTGACACCATCAGCGTTGGTATAATTAAACCAACCGGATGCACTGTAAGTCTGAAGGGCAGTGTAAGCATTGAAACCCAGTGAATTACCGCTTACGCCATAACCGATGCGGAGTTTTAAATCGTCAAAGATGTTCTGATCTTTCATGAAATTCTCCTCTGTGACGCGCCATGCCAATGAGACAGAAGGGAATGTAGCCCAGCGGTTGTTTCGACCGAAAGCCGAAGAACCGTCACGGCGTACAGTGGCTTGGAACAAGTATTTGCTGTTGTAGCTGTAGTTCACACGACCATAGAATGAAATCATGCGGAGGGTAGAAAGCTTTTTGTTGTCATCGCTCCAAATTCCGTCTATATTCATATTATTGGCCATTCCCATATTATAGTACAACAGGTCATCGTTATAAAAGTTATAGGCTGTCAGTCCAAAACCATCATTATCATCGCTTTGCTCCCATGAATAACCGGCCATCAGACCCAGTTTGTGTTTCTCGGCAAAGGTTTTGTCATAGTTGAAATAGGCTTCCAGTTGTTTCTTTTGGTTTTCGAGCGTCTGGCGTGTAGCCTGTCCGTGACGTGAAGAAGTGGCTGTGAGCTGTGAATTAGTCGAGTTGTAGTTGCTGTAAATCCACTGCTGGTTCTGCATAGATATGTTGAGGTTGAACTTCAAGCCGTCTATGATGTCGAGAGTGGCTTTGGCAATGCCTTGCAGATACTTGTTCTTCTGGTTGTACAAGTCTTCGTAAATCATGGACATTGGGTTCATGTTCTGAGAGATGTCTTGGCGGCGATACCAACTTCCATCCTCGTTCCTTACGGGAGCTAATGGAGAGTAGTAGTACATTGCGTCATACACGCTCTCACCGTTATATTCGCCGGTGGGTACAGTGTTGGCATCGGTGATGCTGGCATTGACACTGAACGCCAATTCCAGGCGATTTTTCAGTGTCTTGGTTTGAATGAACGAACGGGCGGTGATGCGTTCCATGTCACTGCCCCGGATGACGCCCTGCTTGTTCATGTAGTTAATGCTGGCACTGTAGCTGGTCTTGTCATTGCCGCCGTTGATGCTGACGTTGTGATTGTGCGTCAAGGCTGTACGTGATACTTCATCTTGCCAGTTGGTGTTGGCTCCTTCATCATTCAGCAACGTGATGTTGTTGGCTTTGGCGTAAGATCGCAGTTCGTCGGCAGTCATTACATCCAAACGCTTCATAATGTTGTCGGCTGCCACATATGCACTGTAACTTACGGTCGTACGATCCTTGCCGCCTTTCTTGGTAGTGACAATGATTACGCCATTGGCAGCTTTTGAACCATATATGGCGGTAGCTGTAGCGTCACGCAGCACATCGATACTTTCAATGTCTTCGGGAGAAACAAGTGCGAGGTCTACGCCGGGTACGCCGTCCACCACATAATAGGGTTCCATAGCAGCGCCATCGCGCAATGAGGAAGAACCACGCAGGGTAATGGAACCTGTGCCCGAAGGGTCTGAGGTATTAGTAACGGTCAGTCCGGGAACCTTACCTTGCAGCAATTCCGAAGGTGAAGAAAATGCACCTTTGTTCAGTTGGTCTGCTTTCACCGTCGTAATAGAGCTGGTAACATCTTTGCGCGTCATGCTGCCATAGCCTACCACTACTACTTCATCTAATGTTTGAGAATCTTCTTCCATTACTACATTGATGATGTTTTGGTTAACCTGCACCTCTTTTTTAGTAAAGCCAATGAAGGTGAAGATTAGGGTTTGTCCTCTCCCAACTTCTATAGAGTATTTACCATCAAGATCGGTGATGCAACCGTTAGTTGTACCTTTTTCCAATACATTGACACCAACCAATGGTTCGCCCATCTTGTCCGTTACAGTACCGGTCACCTTGTTTTGGGCGAATGCTAAGGTACTACTTAGCAGGAACATCACAAAGAGCATGCTTTGTATAAATGTTCTCTTTCTTTTTAATTGTACATTCAGCATAAAATAAAGTTTTAGTTATAAAATAATCTTCTTTTCTCTATATTTATAAATATTATTCTGATGGCAAAAGTAGGCTTAGCCTATTACAGAATATATTTCATTGATATTACAAATGTTTGCAATATTTTGGTATTCAATTAATTAATAGAGTGAAAGACAAAAGAAAATTTGCTTTATATTACTATCTTTAGGTAGATGTAATGTAAAGAATAACGGCGGAAGTTCCATGCTGCCCTTAATTATAGGTACAAGCTCAGGGAAAAAACGGAAAAATGTCTTTGCCTCCATAGTATTTTAGATTTTGATTACTGCAAATCTAAGCGAATAAGGCAGAAGACAGGGAGAAAATGATGCAAAATAGGGGGAAAATAGTGAACTGTGCCTTTTTCTTTAGTTATCCCGCCCAGTCTTCCCTGTCCAGGTTCCTGTAGCCAATGGCCTCTGCCAGGTGTGAAGACTGTATGAACTCACTGTTTTCGAGATCGGCGATGGTACGTGCTACTTTCAGTATACGGTCGTAGGCGCGGGCGGAAAGATTGAGCCGGTTCATTGCATTTTTTAATAGTGCGAGTCCCTTTTCATCCGGACGGGCATAGAGGGAAAGTAACTTGCTGCTCATTTGTGCATTACAGTAAATCCCGGGGATGTCTGCGTATCTGTTTTCTTGGATTCGGCGGGCGTGTATCACACGTTCGCGTATGACGGCACTTGCTTCTCCCGGGCGTGCATCGGACATCTTTTCGAAAGGAACAGGCACTACTTCTATTTGCAGGTCAATGCGGTCGAGCAGGGGACCGGATATACGATTCAGGTATTTTTGTACCTGTCCCGGGCTGCATACGCAGGCTTTTGTGGGATGGTTATAGTATCCGCAAGGGCAGGGATTCATGGACGCTACCAGCATGAAGCTGGCCGGATACTCCACATTGCTTTTCACACGAGAGATGGTTATCTTGCGGTCTTCCAACGGTTGGCGGAGAACTTCCAGTACGCTGCGATTGAATTCAGGCAGTTCATCCAGAAATAAGATTCCATTGTGGGCAAGGCTGATTTCTCCCGGTTGCGGATAACTGCCTCCACCGGTCATGGCAACTGTTGAGATGGTATGGTGCGGGTCGCGGAACGGACGCTTCGAGATGAGTCCTGCATTCTCTTGTAGCCTGCCCGCAACGGAATGTATCTTGGTCGTTTCAAGGCTTTCTCCCAAGGATAAGGGTGGCAGGATAGAAGGGAACCGTTTGGCAAGCATGGACTTTCCACTGCCGGGTGCACCGATGAGAAGAATGTTGTGTCCGCCGGCCGAGGCAACTTCGAGGGCACGTTTCACGTTCTCCTGTCCTTTTACATCAGCGAAGTCCAGGTCAAAGTTGCTCTGTTGGGCATAAAACTCTTCACGGGTGTCGACGATGGTAGGAGTAAGTTCCTGTTTACCGTTGAAGAACTCAATCACTTCTTTGATATTCTCAACTCCATATACCTTGATTTTATTGACTACTGCCGCTTCACGAGCATTCTGACGTGGAACAATCACTCCTTCGAACCCTAATTCCCAGGCTTTGATGGCTATGGGTAAGGCACCTTTTATGGGTTGTAGGCTGCCGTCCAGGCTTAGTTCACCCATCATCAGGTAGCGGTTCAGTTTATCGGACTGGATTACTTCTCCGGCGGCAAGCATACCGATGGCAAGTGGGAGGTCGTATGCTGACCCTTCTTTCCGGATATCCGCAGGCGCCATATTGATAACAATATTACTGGTTGGTATCCGGTAACCATTGACCTGCAATGCGGAAATAATGCGTTGATGGCTTTCCTTGACGGCGGAATCAGGCAGCCCGACAAGATAGAACATGCAACCTCGTGAACTGTTTACTTCGATTGTGATGAGGGTTGCGTCAATGCCTTGTACAGCCGCTCCGAAAACTTTGATTAGCACGTGTCTTATTTTAATTATTAACTGTTAATTATCAATTATTAGCGGGGGCTTTGTCGTTTGCTCCTTTTCTTCTCTGCTTCTTTCTTTTCTTTTTCTTCTTGTATTTCTTTCAACTTCTTCTCGATTGCCTTTTCATCCAGATCTTTAGCTTCTATCTTTCCGGTAGGACCGATAAGTATATTGGTAGGAAGCTTCTGTATGGCGAATAGCTTAACTACTTCTCCATTCCAGCCGGAGAAATCACAGACTTGTTCCCATTTCAAAGTATCCTTTTTGATGGCTTCTTTCCACGTCTTTTCATCCAGATCGAGGGACACACCCATCAACTTGAAGTTTTTGTTTTTCTGTTCTTTTTTATAGATGCGGCGGAACATGGCGTTTGCTTCCCGGCTAATGGTATCCCATGAAGCCCAGAACTGCATCAATAGATATTCGTCTTTCTGGGTGGAACGGGTTACCTCCTTGCCTTCCGCATTGCGCAGGCGGAAGTATGGTGCTGCTTTTCCTACCGCCACTTTCTCATCTTCATCAATGCGACTCAATAATGCTTGCATATACGGGCGGTCTTTCAACTCTCCGGTCATGCGGTCAGCCAGCATTTTGATGCGCTCTATGTCCGGTTGCAAAGCCTGCACGAAGTATTTATCCAATAAATAGATGCTGACCAATGAAGCGGGATGGTCTTTGATGAAGTTTTCAGCTTTTTCTTCCAAAGCTTTCACTGATGGAGTACCCAGTCCTCTTAGTTCCTGGTTGAAGGCTGTCAGTTCCACATTGGGAGTATTGCCGTTTATTTGTAAAGAGGATAATTCGGCGTTAGAACCTTTTATCTGTATTTTGTTTCCTTTGTCCAGAAAAAGTGGATACTCCGTACCGTCGTTGAATAACAGGATAGTCGTTACCAGTGTGTCGGCAGAAAGTGTAGCGGAGAATTTATCTTTTTCGACTACCAGTGTATCCATGCGGTCGTACATTCTGTCTGCACCATATAAATATAGGGTGTCACTTCCCAGCCCTTTGATTTCTCCGCTGAGAGTGATTGCATCGGTTTTCTTTCCACCACAGGCTGACAGGCCGATTAGTAAAAGATATAATAGACAGACTTTCTTCATTTCTAAATACTTTTTTGCGAAAGTACGGCTTTTACGGATAATAAAAAAGAAATGCCCGACATTTCTCAATGACGGGCATTCTATAAAAAACATTTGTTGTATGAAAACACTAATTAGATTAGTGCGAGTTTTTACTGGATAATGCTCATGAAATCTGCATTTGTGAAGTACTTAGCAAATTCAAGGTCAGAAGCTGCTTTCTTAGCCAGTGACGGTTCTTTTGCAACAGCATTCTTCAAGCTGCTGGTTACCATAGAAGCATTGTTGGTTCTTGCACCCAACACAGCCATCAGATATTCAGTATAAGCGTCTGGCTTTTCTACACTTGCCAATGTGCTCTTAGCTTTGTTGTAGTCCTTAGCCAGGATTTGTGCCAAAGCTGCACTGTTGGTTTTTGTGCCGCCGAATGCGCTGACAGCCTTGTCATACTGACCTTGAGCTATGTACAGGTTACCCAGAGCTTCGTTCAGTTCTTTTGCGCCGGAAGCTTTGCCCAGATAAGATTCTGCAGTAGCCTTGTCACCCTTAATCAGAGCAATCAGACCCAGGTTCATGTTAACTTCAGGAGCGTTGTTGATAGAAGCAGCTTTCTTGAAGTAGCTTTCAGCTTTGTCAATGTTACCTGCCTGATAAGCCAATTTACCTAAGTTGTTATAAGCACGGTAATCGTTCGGATAAATCTGAGTAGCTTTCATGAAGATAGCTTCTTGTTTAGCAGGGTCGTTAGTCAGTGTACTTGCATACAGCAATTCTTCGATATTCAGTTGCTTAGCATCAGAGTTAGCCAGGTTAGCGATTTCTTCGTCAGACTTACCGATGATTTCATAGTTCAAAGTCAAACGAGAACGACGCAATTGCGGCAAAATATCGTCAGCCAAATTCTTGTAAACAGAAGAGATGTTTTTGATTTCCTGTTCTCTTTGTTCAGGGTCAGAGTACATAGACAGAACGCGAAGAATCAATTCCTTGTCCTGGATATTGGATTTAGATACCAGTTCCTGGAAGCCTTCCCAGTCCTGAGCAGTGTATTTAGTATCGATAGCTGCATCTACTTTGGCTTTCTTCAGGTTTTGGTTTATAACCTTTGCAGTGTTGTCCTGACGGTTTTCGGCCAACTTAGTGTTCAGACCTACACCACCATCGGGAGATGCATAAGCAGAAACTTCGATGTTGCTGATCTTCTTGTTTACAGCAGCGTCTACGTTCTTCACTTCTTCGTTGAATTCTTTAGCAGTCTTCAATTCACCGGAACGGATGTTGGCTTGCTGAATCAAGAACATGATGTTAGCGTCATGTTTCTCTTTGATGATACGTTGGAAAGCATCGTCACCATTAGCGGGGTTAGCGCTGCCCAGTGTTTGCTCAACCAATTCGGAAGTAGAAATCACACCATCAGCTACTTTTACAGCAGGGATAGTTACTGTTTTCTTGCCGATTGTAGCTTTGAATTCCAGATACAACTCTGATTTAGCCATTTCGGGAACATAGTCGAAAGAAGTTTTCATGGTGTAGTTACCACCCATCTTGTAAGAGATGGTCTGGTCGTTACCTTCCACTTTTTCTCCCTGGAACAGGGCAGGCTGTCCTTTTGCTTCTCCACCGTTCCATTTCAGAACCGGAGTCACTTCCACTACAGCTTTCTTGTTGAAATACTTTTCTGGGAACTTTCCGTTAATAGTGGCAGGGACTTTGCCACCGATAGCTTCAAGGACCTGAGGAGTTACGGTGAAGTAATCAGAAGACAATTCACCCATTTTGCTGCTACATGATGAAAGAGCAACAACCAGTGCCATTAACAAAGGCAGATACAATTTCTTAGTCATTCTTAGGTATAAATTAATTGTTTGTAATTGAAATTAGTCTATTGGTTTCTCTCAGTGCCTATTACCACTAAGGTAATAGCATCGCAAAGATATTAAATCTCTTGTCAGATTAAGAAATGAGTGGCTAATTTTATTATAATTTAATGAAATCCCCGTTCTTTTCGGAACTTGATGTTCCGGGGGTGATGCTCAATGATTTCACTGCGCAACATATTGCGGTCGATATGCGTGTAAATTTCCGTAGTTGCAATGGACTCATGCCCCAGCATACACTGGATTGCGCGCAGGTTGGCACCACCTTCAAGCAGGTGCGTGGCGAAGGAGTGGCGGAAGGTATGCGGGCTGATATTTTTAGTGATTCCGGCTTTCTCTGCCAGCTCCTTAATCAGGTGGAAAACCATGATACGGGAGATGCTGTTTCCCCAGCGGGCGAGGAAGACGTAATCTTCAAATCCTTTCTTGATTTTGCCAAGATTACGGTCGAGCAGCCAGTACTTTATTTCTTTGATGGCACGGGGGGAGATAGGCACCAGTCGCTGCTTACTGCCTTTTCCTTCCACTTTGATGAAACCTTCGTCAAAATACAGTTCGGATAGTTTCAGGTTGCATAGCTCCGAAACGCGCAGTCCGCAACTGTACAGGGTTTCAAGAATGGCCCGGTTGCGCTGTCCTTCTTTTTTGCTCATATCTACGGTGGCAATGATGGTGTCTATTTCTTCTACAGTGAGCACTTCCGGTAGCTTGAAGCCGATTTTAGGACCTTCAAGCAATTCGCTGGGGTCATCCTCCCGGTAGTCCGCCATGACCAGGAAGTGGAGGAATGACTTTATGCCGGAAATGATGCGTGCTTGTGAACGGGGGTGGATGCCGATGTCGTGCAGTCCGGCGGCAAAACGTTGCAAATCATCCAGAGTGACCTTGAGCATGCTGATATTTTCTGCATTCAGGAAACGCAGCAACTTGTCGAGGTCGGTCAGATAGGCATCAAGCGTATTGGCAGAAAGAGCTTTTTCCAGCTTCAGATATTGCTGGTACTTTCTGATTATCAATGCTTCCTTCTCCTTATTTCTTGTTTTTTCGTCTAATTTCATTTCTTTTTTCTACCTTTGCACCGTGATTTAAACGTTTCTCAAACGTATCTGATCCGTACTTCCTCCGTACCTGCTCCGTATCTATAGGCTTGGACTTGGCACGGAGCTGATACGGACCTGACACGGAGTTCGTACGGACTTCATACGGAGTTGGTACGGAGCTGATACTTTCGGGAGACAAAGGTATAAAAAATTGTGTTATGAGGATACAAATAATTAACGGCCCGAATATCAATCTATTGGGTAAACGTGAACCTTCCATTTACGGCAGTGTTACTTTTAAGGATTACCTTGCTGAACTTCGTAAGAAGTACGCTGATGTGCAAATAGACTATTTCCAGTCAAATATTGAGGGGGAGCTGATAGATAAAATTCAGCAAACAGGTTTTGAGGTGGATGGAATCATCCTGAATGCAGGTGCCTACACCCATACTTCTATTGCCCTGCAAGATGCCATCCGTTCAGTGACTTCTCCGGTCATCGAGGTGCATATTTCCAATGTGCATGCCCGTGAAGCTTTCCGGCACGTGTCTATGATTGCCTGCGCCTGTAAAGGTGTGATTTGCGGTTTCGGTTTAAACTCCTACCGTTTGGCGCTCGAAGCGTTGATAAGTGATAAATGATTAAATAAATAGGTATAAGATTATGTTATTGAAACAGACTAAAATCGTTGCAACCATTTCAGATAAACGTTGTGACGTTGATTTTATAAAAGGCTTGTTTGAAGCCGGTATGAACGTGGTGCGTATGAACACGGCGCATCTCGGATATGACGGCCTTGATAAATTGATAAATAATACTCGTGCGGTGTCCAACCGCATTGCTATCCTGATGGATACAAAGGGTCCGGAAGTCCGCACCACTATTAGTGAAGAACCGATACCTTATAAGACAGGAGACAAGGTGAAAGTGGTGGGCAATCCTGACCTCCCTACTACCCGTGAGTGCATCTCTGTCTCTTATCCTAATTTTGTGCATGATGTATCGGTTGGCGTCCACATTCTTATCGACGATGGCGATCTGGAAATGATAGTTGTAGATAAGACTCCCGAATATTTAGAGTGCGAGGTGCAGAATGAAGCTACGCTGGGAAGTCGTAAGAGCGTTAATGTACCGGGTGTACGTATCAATCTTCCTTCTCTGACTGAAAAGGACCGTAATAACATCCTTTATGCCATCGAAAAAGATATTGACTTCATAGCTCACTCCTTTGTGCGCAATAAGCAGGATGTTCTTGATATACAGGAGATACTGAATGCTCATAACAGTGATATCCGCATCATTGCCAAGATTGAAAACCAGGAAGGTGTGGATAACATTGACGAAATTCTGGAAGTAGCCGACGGTGTGATGGTAGCTCGTGGTGACCTTGGCATCGAAGTACCGCAGGAACGTATTCCCGGTATTCAGCGTTTGCTTATCCGCAAGTGTATTCTGGCCAAAAAACCGGTAATCGTAGCTACCCAGATGCTCCATACAATGATTACGAATCCGCGTCCTACCCGTGCAGAAGTAACGGATATTGCTAATGCCATCTATTACCGTACGGATGCTTTGATGTTGAGTGGTGAAACAGCTTATGGCAAATATCCGCTGGATGCTGTGAAGACAATGACAAAAGTTGCCGCACAGGCGGAAAAAGATAAACTGGCTGATAACGATATCCGTATCCCATTGGATGAAAACAGTAATGACGTGACTGCCTTCCTGGCAAAGCAAGCTGTAAAAGCCACTTCAAAGTTGAAGATACGCGCTATTATTACTGATAGTTATAGCGGACGCACTGCCCGTAACCTGGCTGCATTCCGTGGTAAATATCCAGTGTTGGCTATTTGCTATAAAGAAAAAACAATGCGTCACCTGGCACTTTCTTATGGTGTGGAAGCTATCTATATGCCTGAACTTGCCAACGGACAGGATTATTATTTTGCAGCTTTGCGTCGTCTGCTGAAAGAAGGCCGTCTGTCTGAAACAGACATGGTGGGTTATCTGAGTAGCGGTAAAGCCGGAACACATACTTCTTTCCTCGAAATTAATGTCGTGGGAGATGCCTTGAAGTATTCCGGAGAAAGCGTATTACCCAATAAGAACCGGTACCTTTAATAAATTGAGAATTGAAAATTAAGAATTGAAAAATAGCTGCGCTGTTATGCTGCATAGTATTTTTTAATTCTTAATTTTCAATTCTCAATTTATCAACTATCATTTTTCAATTTTTAATTCTCAATTTCCCCAGTGACTATAGACGAATATATTTTGCAGCATATCGACGATGAGGGTGAATATCTGAAAGCTCTTTATCGGGATACACATATTAAGTTGTTGTATCCACGCATGGCGTCGGGGCACTTGCAGGGACGTATGCTTAAGATGTTTGTCAGGATGATACGTCCCCGTCGTATCCTGGAAATAGGTACTTATAGTGGTTATTCAGCTCTTTGCATGGCCGAAGGTTTGCCGGAAGACGGAATGCTGTATACATTTGAAATCAATGATGAGCAGGAAGATTTCACCCGGCCTTGGTTGGAGAACTCTGCTTATGCAGATAAAATCAAATTCTATATAGGTGATGCACTGGAAATGATTCCACAGTTTGATATTACTTTCGATCTCGCCTTTATAGATGGTGACAAGCGTAGGTATATAGATTATTATGAAATGGTGTTGCCCCGCCTCTCCGATGGTGGTTATATCATTGCTGACAACACATTGTGGGATGGACATGTGCTTGAGGAACAACCACATCGCACAGATCTCCAAACTATAGGTATTAAAGCCTTTAATGACCTTGTTGCCCAAGATGCACGTGTAGAAAAGGTGATTCTTCCTTTGCGTGACGGACTGACGATTATCCGTAAGAAATAACCTCTAAGACAAGGGATAGGTAATCGTAACTTCTTTTTGTTCTCCCTCCGAAACCTGATAACTTCCTTTGAATGCCTCCAGATAAAGCCGGTTGATATCGTGCAGGATACGTTGCTCCTGTTCGTCTTCCCATATATGGTAGAGAGGGCTTCCTTTTACTGTAATTTTAAGATATTGAGCTTCTTGAGTCAGTGCATAGTTCACTTGGCAAACTTCTCCGGCATATAGTCTTGGTACAGACAATAATGATGAAAGCAGTTTGAGGAACCATCTGCTATCTGCCTGGATGGGCAGTGTTTCAAGCTCCGTATAGAAGTGTGGATTCACCATGGTAGTCTGCATATTTACCATCATTTTCACTTCCTGGCAAAGTTGTACAGCATCGCATTCCTGTACGTTAAACCGCATCATGCCAGCTTCAAGGCGTGATAAATCAAGGATGTTGTTTATCAGGGCCAGTAGCTTTTCGGAGTTATTCTTTATGGCGGCCGAATATTCCTGTATCTCCTCCTCGGAAAGATCCTGTTCGGCAGATAATAGATCTGAAAATCCTACCACAGTATTTAATGGTATACGTATCTCATAGGTGATGTTTTGCAGAAAATATTCTTTCATCTTGTCGGCCGCTTCTATCGTTTTCAATGCTTGCCGGGTCTCCTCTTCCGAATGACGTAATTGGCGGCGAATTAGAAAAGCTCGCAGAATGGCAAGAAGCAGCAATATCAGAATGGCGGTAGATGCACCGACATATATCCAACGGTATTGCTTTTTCATCACTTCCTTTTCCAATAGGGCTTTCTGGATTTTATAGTTGGCTTGATATACTTCTTCGTGGCGTTGCAGCATATCTTTGTTAAGAGAGTCTCCTTTCAAGACCGTTGTTTTGTAGATGCTGGCAGCTTCTTCATATTTGTTTGCTTCAAGTAGAGCTTCCGCTTTCATTTTGAGAATGCTATTCTCGTGGAAAGGTTCTGCCCCGCGGAAGGCTGATATGGCGTGATTGAACTCGTGGAAACACTTGTCCCATTCTTTTGTGAGTTTATAGTACATACCCCATAAGGCATGATAATCTATGTAATAGCTGAAAAAGCTTTCTTTATCATAATACTTCCCGGCTCTTTCCAAATGTAACCTGAGATTCTCCTTGTCTTCGGTTTTTGCATAAATCATGCCGAAAGTTATCTCTATTTCCAGAAAACTGCTTTTTAAGGTGTTAATAGTTTGCGGGTCTTCTGCTACTATCTTTTCCTGTACCTTTTGTTGTTGCTCTAACTCTTTAAGCGCTTCTGCATAACTCTTTTGTGCCAGAAATATCTTCGCTAAACTTTTATGAATCAATAATAGGGAGTAATTGTTGGCATCCGGGTTTTCCTCCAAAGTTTGTTTATAGACTGCAATGGCTTTATCATATTGCTCTGTAAAATCCAGAGACTGTGCCAGCGCAATGAGCGAAACGAATACTCCGCTTTCGTAATTAATCCGGAGTGCTTCCTTTTTCATTTCCTGTGCCTGCATAATGGCATATTCCGTATCTCCCTGAGCACATCTGATTTGTAGCATACCTAACCAGATTGTATAATAAAGCGAGTAGTCTTTATATTGATAACTGGCTTCTTTCAGTTTTAGGAAATACTGTTCCATGTTTCGGATATCTGCACAAAATTCATAGTGGCGGCAATAGTCAAAAAGGGTGTATAGTTCTTCTTCCTGTATTTTTTTTCTTTTAGAAAGCACGAGAGCAGAATCCAGATATTCCATAGCTTTCTCCTGACCTATATATTGCTGGAATGCCCTTCTTAATATTCTTGAGCGAAGTGTATCGTTTTTCTCTGATTTAACTGCCTGAAAAACGCTGTCGCGGAATTGCTCATCTGCTGAAGCCGGTGAATGTGCTTTTGCCTGGGAAAGTATCCCCACCATAAATAAGATGATTAATATTACTCTTTTCATGCTTTGTCCTCCTGCTTTAATGGGTGGGTGAAGACGAAGCGTGAACCATCGGTATATTGTGGGTCTATCCAGATATTTCCGCCAAGGCGGTTGATGATGAGCTGGCAGATGGCTAGTCCGAGACCAGTTCCCTGCGATTTCTCGTTTACTCTTTCAAAGCGTTCGAATATTCTGCTTTGTTTTTCTAATGGAATGCCGCAACCGGTATCGGTGACGGAGAATTGCGCCATGCCTTCTTTGTTTTGCTCCAGTTGCAGAGTGATGCTTCCTTCTTTTGTGAATTTGGTAGCATTGACTAATATATTGATTAGTACTTGGTGCAGCCGAAGGGTATCAGTTTCAATTTCCAAAGAAGGAAGTTCTGTCTTGAAGAAGATTTCAGCCTGCGTTTGCTTGATGCCTTCCAGGGTCTGGATGATACCTTCACATAAATCTACTGCATCACATTGTTTAAGGTTGAACTTCATATTCGTTATGTCAAGACAGGATATGTCTACCACATCGTTCACCAGATTCAGTAACAGACGGGAATTCAACTGAATGATATCATTGCATTGTTTCCGGGTCTCATCATCGATGCCGGGAGTGGTCAGTACGTCGGAAAAACCGGATAATGCATTCAATGGTGTCCGGATTTCATGGCTCATGTTTGAAATAAAGAGACTTTTGTTACGTATTGAATCTTCTACCGCTTTCTCTGCTTTCTGTAACTTTCGCTTTGAGAGCATCAACTTTTTGGCTTGCCTTTTCAGGTAGACGAAGCAGAAAATTGCAGCAATGATGAAACAAGGTAATATGATGAGAGCTACTAACAGTAAATGGTTTTGCTGTTGGTTGTTAGCCAATTGCAATTCGTCAATGGAGTATGTGTTACGTAAATCTTTTACTTTGTGGGAGTTGATTTCTTTGTAAGCAGTATCAATCTTTTCTCCTAATTCTTTATATAGATTGGCAGCTTTTTCATATTGCTGCTCTTGCATATACTGATTGGCAACTTTCCATAGGCTATCTTGTTTACTGTCTTGGTTAGCGTAATTGCTAAGAAGCAAGGAAAACAGAAATAGTAGTGTGAAGACAGGTCTTTTCATGTTTTTTTGATTAGTGTCGTTGCAAAGGTAATTTTATTATAAATACATTGTCTCAATAATCGTGCTAAAAAAAGTATAAATTATCGGCTAACTGAGATATTTCAGTAACTTTGTATCTAAATTAAGAAATAGTATAGTATGGAAACTACCAGACAGAATAAAATATGTCGTTTGCTCCAAAAGGAGTTGAGTGATATTTTCTTGTTGCAAACTAAGTCCATGCCGGGCATATTGGTGTCGGTCAGTGCAGTGCGCATTAGTCCCGACTTGAGCGTGGCGCGTGCTTACCTCAGTATCTTTCCTTCGGAAAAGGCGGAGGAAATGATTAAGAATATCAATGAGAATATGAAATCTATTCGTTATGAGTTGGGAACACGTGTGCGCCATCAGCTCCGCATCATTCCTGAATTGAAGTTCTTTGTGGACGACTCGCTGGATTATCTTGAGAAAATAGATGAATTGCTGAAGTGAACCTTCCCTTCTACATAGCCCGCCGCTACCTCTTCTCTAAGAAGAAGCACAATGCTATCAATATTATTTCCGGCATTTCGGTGTGCGGGGTAGCATTGGCTACGCTGGCGTTGGTATGTACCCTTTCCGTGTTCAATGGTTTTCAGGATATGGTGGCAGGCTTCTTTACGGCTTTCGACCCCGAACTGAAGATAACGGTTCGGGAGGGGAAAGTCTTTGAACCGAATGCTGAGACTTTTCGGGAAGTACGTGCTTTGCCTGAAATTGATGTCTGGACAGAGACGCTGGAGGAGAATGCCATGGTGCAGTATAAAGACCGCCAGGCCATGGCAGTCATTAAAGGAGTGGAAGATAACTTCGAACAACTGACTTCCATTGATAGTCTGCTCTATGGTGCAGGTGAATTTATTCTGCATGATTCTATTGTTGATTATGGCGTTTTGGGAGTGGAACTAATTTCTGAATTAGGTACGGGACTCCAGTTTGTCGACCCGTTGCAAGTGTATGCACCTAAACGGAATGTGCGGGTGAATATGGCTAACCCTTCCGCTTCTTTCAATCGTGATTATCTCTTCTCGCCCGGTGTGGTGTTTGTAGTGAATCAGCAGAAATATGATGCGCGCTATATTCTTACCTCCCTTGATTTTGCCCGTAATCTCTTTAATTATGATACGGAGGTATCTGCCATTGAATTGAAACTGAAACCGGATGCTGATGTATCGGCTGTTCAGAAGAAAATTTCCCGTATCCTGGGAGATGATTTTGCGGTACTAAACCGTTACGAACAACAGGTTGACGTATTCCGTATCATGGAAATAGAGAAGTTCATATCCTATCTTTTCCTCACATTCATTCTTGCCATTGCCTGCTTCAATGTTATAGGTTCCCTGTCCATGCTCATTCTCGATAAGCGCGAAGATGTGGAGACTTTGCGCAATCTTGGTGCTGACGATCGTCTGATAGCCCGTATTTTTTTATTTGAGGGACGCTTGATTTCTTTATTCGGCGCACTTGCAGGCATTGTTTTCGGTCTGTTGCTTTGTTATCTCCAGCAGCGTTTTGGCATTATCTCTTTAGGCGGTGGCAGTGGCAGTTTCATTGTGGATGCTTATCCCGTCAGTGTTCATGCAACAGATGTGATACTGATATTTGTTACTGTTATTGCTGTTGGTTTCCTTTCTGTATGGTATCCGGTGCACTATTTGACGCGGCGGTTACTAAAGAAATAATAAAATCATTTGTTGACCGGTTCTTTAGTAACAGCTCAGGGATTTTAACTTCCTGTCATTGAAAGAGTATCTGACGTTTTGGGCGTAGCTGAAAGATATACTCTCTTTCACTTTTGATTATTGCTATTACATTGCCAAGGTTTTGTCGCTATATTGCCAAGGTTTTGCCACTGCATTGGCAAACTTTTGCCATCGCGGTGGCAAGACTTTGCCATAGGCTTGGCAAGACCTTGCCAATACTATGGCAAAAAGGCGAGCTTGTGTGTGTCGGGTTTAACAGAAGGTGTATTCAATCTGGCCATTAGTGTATTCATTTTGTATTTTGCAGGTTTAGATATCATTATGGCAGGATACCATATATGTATCTGTTGTCAGGCTCCTATATTTGCATGTAGAAACAATGATTAATAGAACCTACCTAAAAATCTTTTTATTCATGGAACGACGCACCTTTCTTAAAATTTTGTCATCAGCAGGTATTGTTAGTTTGGTTAGTCCTGCTTTTGCTATGGAAGTATGTAAGAACAAGGTATCTAAATCTTCTTCAACACTTCTCGAATCTGCTTTCCGTAATCCGCCTTTCTCTTCCGGAGTTTATACGTGGTGGCATTGGATGAATGGTAATATAACCAAAGAGGGTATAACCCGTGACCTTGAAGCCATGAAAGCGAATGGCATTGCGGGATATCAATTGTTTGAAGCAGGAAGTGGCATTCCCATTGGTCCGGTAGAATCGCTTAGTGATGAGTGGGTAGACCTTATGTTGCATACGCTCAAAGAGTCGGAAAGGTTGGGCTTGGAGTTTGCAATGCACAACTGTCCCGGCTGGTCATCCAGTGGCGGCCCTTGGATTACTCCGGATAAGGCTATGCAGATAATAACATGGAATGAAACTAAAGTAACAGGCGGAAAACAAATCAGGATGCAGTTGCCCACCCCCAAACATATGTTTGACTATTATATAGATACATATTGTTTGGCTATCCCGGCAAATATGGAGATAATACCTAAGTCGTCAGTTCTTGAATTATCAGATCAACTAGATAAGGAGGGCGTTTTGACTTGGGATGCTCCTGCCGGCGAGTGGTTGATTATGCGCTTCGGACAAACAGCCAAAGATCAGAAAAACAAGTCAGCTCCCTCTAAATCGACCGGGTTGGATTGTGATAAATTCAGTACGGAAGCATTGGACTATCATCTGGATTGTATGTTTAAGAGGCTGATGCCTACAATGGAGAAAATAGCCAGACATTCTAAGATTGGTTTGCTGATAGATAGTTATGAGACGGGCGACCAGGATTGGACTTCTGACATGCCTGCCTGCTTTGAACAAAAGCATGGGTATGCACTGTATCCGTTTTTACCTGCATTAGCCAATAAAGTAGTTGAGAGCGAGGAAAGTACGAGGCGTTTCCGATTTGACTTTCGCCGAACCAGAGCTGATATGTTTGCTGAGCGTTACTATGCCCATTTTCAAAAACGGTGTAAAGAGAAGGGTATCATAACTTATACAGAGCCTTATGGTGGCAATATGATGGAAGAATTGCAAGTAGCACAACAGCTTGACATTAATATGGGAGAATTCTGGTGTGGTCAGACTGTGCTTTGGGCAAATTATAAATATAATCGTACCGTCAAACAGGTGGCTTCAATAGCACATACACTTGGTGGAAAGGTAGTTGGTGCCGAGGCTTTTACTTCTGAACCGGATGCAGATAAATGGTTACAGTATCCATATGCCTTAAAGTCATTAGGTGATTATATGTTCACCCGGGGACTTAGTAGGATTTATTTTCATCGATTTGCTCATCAGCCACATCCTACTGCTGCTCCGGGAATGACAATGGGAGCGTGGGGGCTGCACTTCGACCGTACCAATACATGGTGGAAACCGGGAAAAGCATGGATTGATTATTTGAATCGTTGTCAACACATTTTCCAAAATTCAACTTTCTATGGTGATATTCTTTATCATAACGGTGATGATAGTTTTGGCAGTACCATTGAACCGGAACAAACCCCATTGTCTCCTCCGGAAGGATATGATTATGACATGGTAAATACTGAAATGCTGGACAAGGCACGTATCAAGGATGGAAAAATTATTCTTCCCGCTACATGTTTTGATGGCTATAAGCTCTTAGTATTGCTTAAATCTGAAACAATGTCATTACATACGTTGCGGATACTGGACCGATTGGTGGGTGAGGGAATGGTATTGGTTGGGCAAAGGCCACTGCATACCTTAGGTTTGTGTGATGGAGAGAAAGAGGATGAGTTTGCTGCACTGGTGCAAAAAGTTTGGCAGCACCCGAACGTGCATGAAGGTGAAGAACTGCAAATCATTCTTAATCGGTTAGGTGTGTCTCCCGACTTTGTTTATCATTCTGAGACAGGAAATTCATCTGTTCATGCTATCCATTATCAACAAGAAGGAGCCGAGATATACTTCGTTGCAAATCGTAAGCGAGCGCACGAGAAAGGAACGGCTCATTTCCGGATAAAAGGTTATATTCCGGAGTTATGGGATCCTTATACAACTGAAATTCTACAGTGTCCGGTCTATCGCACTGATTACGAGGGTGTAGAAATACCTCTTAATCTTACTCCTGCAGGATCTATGTTCGTTGTTTTTCGTAAAGCTGAAATACAAGGGAAGTATACAGATGTGAAATACAATGGAGTTTCTTTGTTTCCGACTACTGGAAGTGTAGCGATACAGCATTCTTTATCTGCAAATTTTAGTGTTACTTGTTGGATAAAGCCTGAGGTGGATATAGCCATAACAGAAGAACAGGAACTCGGTGATATGCGTACTCGATTTTTTGCTATTTACCCTTTGGAGGGAGAGCGGCGGCATGGAAACGGGCATAGTTCCGTTGGATTATCAGTAGGCCGTAATGGAGTAGTTGTCTATGAACGAACTATACATAATAAAGCCGTATACCGAAATCCCAGACCATTATCGGGATGGACTCATTTAGCTTTGGTTTATCAGAATAATACACCGCATCTTTGGATAAATGGAGTATATGCCGGAGCAGGAACAACTTCACACACAACCGTGCATCTTGAAACATCTCATTCGGATTTGCTGTGTAAAGCAGATACTTATGAAGGTGGGCTCTGCAATCTGTGCATCCATCCTTCCAGTATTGACAAGACAGAGATAACCAAGTTTTACCAAAAGGGGATGCCTGTTCCGTTCCATCCAAGTGAGCAGGTGATTTCATGGTTGCCCAATCATCGGTTTATTGCATGGCAGGTTGGTGTTTATGAGTTTGCGGCAGAGCACACAAGTCTTCGGAAGCATGTTGACACTCTTCCTGCGTGTATTCCGTTAGAGGGCCCTTGGACTGTTCGGTTCCCTCGAAATATGGGAGCAACTGAAGAAATCACTTTAGCCCGGTTGCATTCATTACATTTAGAAGAAGACTTTGGGGTTCGTCATTTTTCGGGAACGATGACTTATCTATATTCACTGTCTATCAATAGTGCCTATTTACAAGACGGTATTTGTTTACGTTTGGACCTGGGTCGTGTAGAAGTACTTGCTGAAGTGGTGGTGAATGGAAAACGTGCTGGTATCTGTTGGGCTCCTCCCTATGCCATTGATATACAAGAGCTATTACATAAAGGAGATAATACAATAGAAATCCGTGTAACAAATTTATGGGTGAACCGGTTGATTGGTGATGAGCATATGCCTGAGGAGAATGTTTATGGTTATCAGGATATTCCAAATAAATATTCTACATTGCGCAATGGTGGTATCAAGAAACTTCCTGAATGGTATATACAGGGTAAACCGAAACCTGCAGGAGGCAGAATTGCATTTACAACCTGGAAACATTATGACAAGACCTCACCTCTTGTTGAGTCCGGTTTATTGGGACCAGTCACGTTAACGGCCGGAAAAATAGAGAGCCTGAATATATAAGGTGTTTCCTGAATCTAAATTTAAGGCAAGAGTGAATATCATTTTCATTCTTGCCTTAAGTATTTATGTACGAGCTCTTTTTAGTTGAGAGAATCGTCTTTGTGTTTATTGCTTTCTCTGTATTCCTTAGGGGTTTGATTGTATCGTTTGCCAAACTCTTTATAGAAATGTGACCGATTTGTGAAAGCTGTCCGATACATGACTTCTTGTATAGTCAACGTTGTGGTTAATAGTAGTTTGGCAGCATAATTAATTCTTTGTTCTTTAATGAAATCTTTAGGAGGTAGCTGGTCCAGATTTTTAAACTTGCGGTATAAGTTTCTGCTACTGGTTTGCATGGCTCCTGCAAGTTCTTCCGGTCCGAACTCAGTGTTGTCCATATTTTCATTGATTAGTTCAACGGCAGTTTCCATAAACTTTTTGTCTTCCTGTTGTAGCAAATGTCCGCCGCTAAATTCAAAGGCACTTGCTGAGGAGTTGTAATATTGCTTTAATTCTTCCTGCTTTTTTAATAGTTGCTTGATGATGCTCCTCAGATATTGAGTATTGAATGGCTTGGGGATATAAGCGTCTGCCCCAGATTCTATACCCTCAATTTTTTCGTCGGTTGTATTCTTTGCAGAGAGGATAATCAATGGAATATGCATGGTATGCTTGTTGCTTTTGAGCTGTTTGATTAAAGTGATTCCATCAATTTTGGGCATCATAATATCTGTGATGATGAGGTCCGGCGTTTTTTGTTTTAATATGGCAAGCCCTTCTTCACCATTTTCTGCCGTTAAAACGGAGTATTCGTCGGATAGTATATCTTTTAGCATCCACAGTAGCTCTTTGTTGTCATCTATCATCAGAATGGTTGTCTCCGGCTGATTGGATTCTTTCTGGTGATTGCCTCTTTCAGTTACTTCAGTATTGGTATTATTGTTTAAAGGTTCAGATTTAGGAGCTTCTTCATTCAGTATACGTTCCGCTTTTTCTGTTGCTTCAAGTTGTGGCAGGTTCACTATGAACTGAGCATATTGGTTCACTTCACTTTCTACTTTAATAGTACCTTGTAGCAGTTCTACCATGCTTTGACAGATGGCAAGCCCCAAACCATTTCTGGAAGAAAGCCCTTTAATACTATTCTCCTGAATATTATCAAGTACACTATATCTGTTAAATATGAGTGGAATACTCTCTTTGCAAATTCCTTTTCCCGTATTATAAACTTTTAGATTTAACTTGTCTCCCTCAGTTTGTATGGATATGCGGATTGTGCCATTCTCGGGGGTATATTTGAATGCATTTGAGATAAGATTATTCAGAATCTTTGTGAATCCACTATAATCACTCTTCCACATAATTTCCGGACAGATATCAGTTTCCAGATGGATTTGATTCTGCTCTGCCAACTCGCCGAATGAATCTATAATTTCCTTTGCCAGTTTGCTGATATTCAGTTCCTGTATGTGGCATATCTGGTTACCGGTTTCCATGCGACGGAAATCTATGACTTCCTGTATCAGGCTATTGAGGCGCTCTGTATTCGACTTTATAATCTGAGCATACTTTTTGATGAAAGCATCGCTGTTCTCATGCTGCAATATTCTTTCGCATGGCCCATAGATCAAGGTAAGTGGCGTGCAGAATTCATGTGTGATGTTAGTGAAGAAGCGCAGTTTACCTTCATACATTTCTTCTTTATACTTTTCGTTTAGTCTCTTGGAGATAATGGCTTTTCTCCGTTCATATTTCCACCGGATATAATGCCAGAAACCAAATCCTGCTCCAATAACCAGTAATACATATATGATTTGAGCTGCAAGGCTTTGGTACCAGGGAGGAAGAATGACGATACGGATGCTCTGGATTAAATTATCATCGTTATTTCCTCCGTCATTATATTTCACTTTCAGTGTATAGTCTCCGGGAGGAATATTTGTAAATTGAGCTTCATTGGAGCGTGTATCCATCCATACATCGTTGAAATTCTCAAGTTTATAGGAATACTTGCAGTTCTCGCCATTGATAAAGTCGGTGGCAACAAAAGAGATTGCAAAGAAATTCTGGTCATAGTTCAGTACGATATTTTGGGGATTACTATTTTTCTTTTCAAATTCATGAATATTATATTCCTTATTGAATATCCTTACTTTAGTAAAATGGATATCGGGTACGAAATTGCTTCTTTCCTTTTTCTCCTTTTTTATCCAGACTATACCATTTACTCCCCCAAAAAAGTATCTGTTTCTTATTTTGTCTTGAAAATATGCATTGTCACTAAATTCAGTTATATCTAGCCCTGTCCTGTGATTAAAGTTTCTGAACGTATTCTTTTGAGGATCAAATAATATAATGCCGGTATTACTGCTTAACCATAGATGCCCCTCTTTGTCTTCAATAATTCCGTGTATTGTATTGTTAGGTAACCCCTCATTCTCATTAAAATTCTTATAATCATAATTGCCATTAGACGAGAATTTTAGTTTAGTTAACCCATAACTTGTACCTAACCACATATCTTCATGTTGGTCTTGATGTATACATAATATATCACTCATAGGAGCTATGCCGTTTCTATCAAAAGAGATGAAAGAATAATCTTCAGTAAGAGAGTTTAACCTGATGACACCATTGCCACGCATCCCAATCCAGATAATAGAGTCATTTTCCGGATATATGGCATATATTTGATTATTTTTCTGCTTATGCGGGACCTTAAAGTTAAATGCTTGAATTTGTTTAGCTTCAAGCCCTTGCTTATGTTGTTGGATGCTTATTTTCAATAAAGTATTTCCTGCCCCTACCCACAATAGTGAGTCGTTTGTCTCACTCATGGAATGTACGTGGACGATATCTTGATTTGTATTGTTGATTAATGAGTGAATTTTATTATCCGAAAAAGAGTAGTAGTTTAAACCGGGACCATTGGAGCCTATCCACAGAACAGGATATACATTGCTTGGTGCAAATGCGAAAACAGCATTATTAGTGAGCCCTTCTTGAATTGTAAGATGTGTAACGTTATCATTTGAATACTCTTTTGAAGTATCGTAATTGCTGATTTTTATTACACCGTTATCTTTTGTACCTAACCATAAGGTGTTATATTTATCAGTGTAAACGGCACGAATCGGCCGTTTCTTGCTGATTGGAAGTTCATTAAGTGATATGTTAGTAAATGTGTACTCGTCTTTTGTCCACGCATATACCCCTTGGCCGTCTGTGCCAATCCAGATAATATCTTGTTGTTCATCTTTCCACAAAGAGAATACACCACAATTGATGTTGAACTTCTCTACTTGGTAACCTTGTTCAGCTATTAGTCGTATAAGACCATTTGTTTCAAATCCAATAAGAATGTCATCATTATCAAAAGCAATAGCTCCGATTTTACCACTTTCCTGAATCAATTGCTTTAGCTTTTTGACAAAATGTAGCTTCTCTTTGTCTTTGTAAAATATGTTTCCTTCAGAATCTACCATGATTATTTTCTCGTCACTGTAGAAAGCATATTTAATGGGGTGTGGATATATGAAGTCCGGATGTCTGACTACTTGAGGATTATTCGTTTTTTTATCGGATATGGTATACCTTTCCATTGTGCCTTTGTGGTTTATCCATACCGTATCTTGTGAATCAACTATGAAACTCGATACATTGTCCAACTCCTTCTCATTATAGATAGGGAAATTTATAAATCTATTGTCTAATTTTGAATATAGGGATAATGTATTGGGCCTATTAAATACATATAAATAGTCTTGGCTGTCTTTGGCGATATATGAATTTTCGCCAAATTCATTATAGTATTCTTCTATGGTGTTACTTCGTTGTGATAGTTTGTTTAACCCCCATTTTGTACTAATCCATAGATAGTTTTTATCTGTTTCTATAACTTTTCTGATAACATTACTTGAAAGGCTGTTTTGATTGTTGATATCAGGCTTATATACATATATCTTTTGGCTGTCATACATATTGAGACCGTCATAAGTACCAATCCATAAGAATCGTTTTTCATCCTGAAATAAACAGGTAACGGAACTATTTGATAGACCGTCACGATTACTAATTTGTCTAAGGTTATGTGAACCGACATTTTGTATAAAACAAAATAGTAACAACAAAGAAACTTGAATATAATATTTCATTAGTAGTCTACTTGGCGTTAATAACTGGCGAACAAAGATAGTGCTCTGATTGAGTATTCCAAAATTCTATCTGGTTGAATTTGGGTTTTAACAAGATAAGCTTTAGTTAAAACTTAGGTTTTATTATTCGGGGAATAACCTCTGCTAAAAGGTAGTTGTATTCAATTTCGCCATAAGTGTATTTTCTTTGCACATTGCGGATATAAGCATGATATTGGCGAGATATTGTATATATGCGTATTGCTTATACGCTAATTTTGCATGTAGAAACAACATCAAACGTTTTCAATAGTGTATTAGTTTTTTTGTAGGTATTGAGAAAAGATACATATTATTAATTTCTAAAAATAACGATGAATATGGAAAAACACTCTTTTAACTTTTTGAGTATTTCTAAAAAGATATCACTAGAGTACTTTTTGATAATTTGAGTTTTGGTGAATTGCTCATGCTTTAAGGGGATTTGTCTCTTTAATAATGCCTTTTAAAATAGAACCAATTTAAAAATATATTAATATGAAAAACATTTTTATGCTAACGAACAAAAATGAACGAAAAATAGGAGGAAAACGATTTTCTGCAATCCTACTATTGTTGTGTTTATCTCTGTTTACTGTTTATGGTCAGGGAAAGAAAAATATTAAGGGATTAGTCACTGATGAGAAAAATGAACCGTTAATAGGAGTCAGTGTAGTAGAACTTGGTACTTCTAATGGTACAGTAACGGATATAGATGGAAAGTTTGATTTGAATGTTTCATCAAATTCGATTTTGAAGTTTAGCTATATCGGTTACGATGTCCTTGAGAAAAAGGTTGGCACACAAACAATGATGAATGTTGTTTTAACTGAGGCTGCTTCAGAATTGGACGAAGTTGTAGTAGTAGGTTATGGAACTGTAAAAAAACGTGATTTAACTGGCTCTGTTACGTCTGTTGATTCGGAAAAACTGTTACAGAGTCCGGCGTTATCTGCAGCGGAAGCTATTCAAGGTAAAGTTCCGGGTGTACTGATACAAAACACAAGTTGGACTCCGGGTTCTACTCCTTCTATTCTTATTCGTGGTACACGTTCTATCAAAGCAGGAAATGATCCGTTGTATGTAGTGGATGGTATTCCTATTTCAACAGCTCCTAATTTGTTTGCACCTGGTGATATAGAATCAATAGAGGTTCTCAAGGATGCCTCAGCTACAGCTATTTATGGTTCCAGAGGTGCTAATGGAGTTATTATTATCACAACGAAGAAAGGTAAGAAAGGAAAAGTACAGGTTGATTATAATGGTTATTATGGCATCCAGACCATTCAAAATAAGCTGGAATTAATGGATGGAGCAGAATATGCGGAGTATGTGCGTGAAGCTTATAGGGCTGCCGGACAATACGACTCTGCAGTACCTAATATGGAACTGGATAAAACATTACCTTCGTTTACTGGCGATGATTACACTTGGCAGTCTGTTGCAATGGCTTATGATGAAAGCGGTAATTATGATCCCAGTAAAGTGCGTTCCGGTGCTTTGTGGTGGAACGAAGTAGAACGTACGGGTATAGTGACTGACCACCAACTCGGCATTAGAGGTGGAGGTGATAAAATGCAGTTTGCTTTTAATACTACATACTTCAGGAATGAAGGTATTTATAAGAATCAAGACTACTCGCGTTATACAGTAAAGTTGAGTGTTGATGCGGAGGTTACTAATTGGTTGAAGATAGGAGGGCAGTCACATTTTAGTCATTCATTGCAGAATAGAGGTTCGAATTTCCAGGATTGCTGGCGTGTTAATCCGCTTGGACGATTGTATGATGATGATGGAGTACCTACGTTGATGACCTCGGGTGGTGACTCTCAATGGTGGAATCCTCTTCAATATTTGGAGCCTAATGCTGTAGTAAATCCGTTGAAGATTAACCGTTTCTTAGGTAGTTATTATGGAGAAATCAAGCTTCCGTTGGATGGACTTAAGTATCGTGCAAATATTGGTATTGATTTCCATTCTCGTCAGGATTACTCTTTTTTATCTTCAAATGCAAGACAAGGTAATCCTAATCAGGCAAAGAATGCTACTCAACAAACCTATGCTTATACATTTGAAAATCTGTTATTCTATGATAAGCAGTTTGGAAAACACTCTATCGGGGTTACCTTGCTGCAATCTATTCAGCGCAATAGAACTGAAAGTTTAAGTGCTACTGTTCAGGATTTACCTTCGGATGATCTGCTTTTTAATGACATTGCATCAGCATTGGATATAACAGGATATGACAGTAATAACCAGGTATGGAGCCTTGCTTCTTTCATGGGTCGCTTGAATTACAATTATAAAAGCAGGTATTATGCTACATTCTCAATGCGTTATGATGGCTCTTCACGCTTAGCAGACGGGCACAAGTGGGTTTCTTTCCCTGCTTTTTCATTGGCATGGAGAGTAAATGAGGAAAGTTTCCTTAAGAATTTTGATAAACTTGATAATTTGAAATTGCGTTTTGGATATGGTGTAACTGCCAATACTTCTATTAATCCTTATCAAACAAAGGGATTGTTATCAAAGAAGTATTATAATTATGGAGAAAATATGGTTATTGGTTATACCTCCTCCAGCTTGCCGGATAAAACATTGACTTGGGAAACTACCGGGCAATGGAATGTAGGTGTCGACTTCAGCTTTTTCCGTGGGCGTTTGAGCGGAACGGTTGATGCTTATCTGCAAAATACACATGATTTGCTGCTTGACCGTCAGTTACCTGCTGTCTCTGGCTATACGAGTGTGCTTACTAATGTTGGTAAGACAAGGAATAAAGGCATTGAAGTTAGTTTATCTACTGTAAATATACAAAATAAAGACTTTACATGGTCTACAGATTTTATGTATTCAACTAATAAGGAAGAAATAGTAGAGTTGTATAATGGAAAAGTAGATGATATAGGCAATAGCTGGTTTATAGGCGAAGCGCTTGGGGTATATTATGATTATAAGAAAATAGGTATCTGGCAGGATACTCCAGAAGATCTTGCAGAAATCGAACAATATAATAAGAATGGTCACAAATTTGCGCCGGGAATGATTAAATTGCTGGATATTGATGGAAATCATAAAATTACTGCGGACAATGATCGTATGATCCTTGGACAAACACGTCCCAAACATATTTTTAATCTTAGCAATACATTTGTTTATAAAGGTTTTGACCTGAATGTTGTTCTTTATGGAACTTTAGGCGGAATGTTGAGAAATGCAGTTCGCGTGAATCACCAGTCTTATCGTAATAATAGTGTGAAATTTGACTATTGGACTCCGAATAATCCGACTAATGCTTATCCGCGTCCTAATAGGTTGTATGACAATATAGAGTATGAATCTTCATTATATTATGAAAAATCTGATTTTTTACGTGTTAAAACAATAACATTAGGGTATACATTACCTAAGAGTCTGGTTAATAAAGCAACTTTATCTAATTGTCGCTTATACGTTACTGCACAGAATCCTCTTGTATTTACAAACTATACAGGAGTCGATCCGGAAGGAGCGGCAACCTATGCTTCACCAAGTGTAAGTAGTTGGATATTTGGTGTGAATGTTTCTTTTTAAACTAATAAAATAAGAATAAAATGAAAACTATGAAATATAGAAAAAGCATCGGCATAATTTTTACGATGGTTTGCGGATTTATCTCCCTGATAAATATTAGTTGTGACGATTTTCTCTCAGAGAAAGAAGTTCCTCGTATAACAAGTGATTTTTATAAAACTGAACAGGGCATACTGGCTGCTGTTGATGCCACCTATGCTTATATGCGTTTTGGAGTGGGTGGAGAGTTCTCTAATGTTTTTACAGAATTAGGTACTGATCTGATAACAGGTGCGGAGGGAGCTTTGAGTTATCCCTATAATTTATATAGTGCAACTTTGTCACCAACAGAATCGAAATTATATAGTTTGTGGGAAAACCATTATAAAGCTATCGGAGTGACAAACTTGGTATTAGATGCCCTGCCAGAGGCGAGTATATCAGAAGCTGAAAAAGAGAGCTATGGTGCTGAGATGAATTTCTTTCGTGCATACTTTTACTTTGACTTAGTTCAACAATTTGGCAAAATACCTTTGGTCACTAAGGCAATACAAGAACCTCAGACTGACTTCAAACGTTCTTCTGTAGCAGATGTTTATAAGCTTATTATCAGTGATTTAAGATATGCAGCAGAACATCTTCGTGAATCGGCAACTGGTACAGAACAAAGTAAGGCTACTAAATATGCTGCTGCTCATTTGTTGTCTAAGGTTTATCTTACACGTGGTAGTGCAGTAACTGATCAGCGTGGACAATTGTCAACTGATATGGATAGCGCTTATTACTATGCAAAAAGAGTAATAGACAGCCCCAAGTATACTTTATTGGATAATTATTCGGATTTGTGGGATGTTAACAACATGGGAAATCGTGAGGTTATCTTTTCCATTCAGTTTACTCTTGATCCGATATACAATGGAGATGGAAATAAGTCTCACTTATATTGGGGATCGTGGTATGAAGATCAACCTGGTATGATGCGTGATATAGCTAACGGCCGTCCTTATCGTTTTCATCGTGCTACTAATAAGACGATGTTTGAGTTATTTGATCGTAAAAATGATTCCCGTTTCTATAAGAGTTTTAAATGGACTTACTATTGTAATAAAGCGACTTCTTCTTTAGCCATAGGAGATACTGCTATTTATTATAGTTTAAATGCTCCTAAAAACAGAACATATAAATATAAATATTTTCAATGGAACAAGGATGATCCAAGCAAGAATAACAGGTATTATCCCATTGTGCTGAAATATGAGGATCCATTAAGAGAAACGGCAAATGAACAGAAAGGGGTACGCGAATGGGTACGTATGCGGCTTGGTGAGACTTACCTGATTGCTGCGGAAGCAGCAGGTCGTAAAGGGGATTACAATTTGGCTGCTGATTTGATTAATGTTATTCGTGAGCGTGCTTCCTGGAAGTCCGGTGAGAAAAAGGTACCTCAATATTGGCTGGAAGAAGGTGGAGAAATGGACAACACGGAATCTACTTATGAAAATATAAAAGTGACAGCAGATGACTTGAAGGAAAACTTTGTCGATTTTATGTTGGATGAAAGAGGACGTGAACTTTTAGGCGAATACACAAGATGGGAAGATTTGGTACGTTGTGAGAAATTAGTTGAGTACGTGAAAAAATGGAATCCGGATGCGATGAAGAATATTCAAGAGTATCACAAATTGCGTCCAATTCCTCAAAAGCATATTGACCGACTGAATCCTCGTGGTTCTGATGAGGAAGAGCAGAATCCTGGATATTTCTAATTCCACCTAAGAACTTATGTAATGTAAGGAGTTAGCTCATCAACGAGCTAACTCCTTATTAAATACAATGAGTTACAGGCTAATAAAGGATGTCTATCTTGATAATATAATGCTCTATTGTTTTTACTTTGCCTGTGGGCAATTATGTAGGAAGTAGTGTTATAGATGTTTTTATGGTAAAAAAGAATGATTATGAAAAGGTTACTACTGATATGTCTGTCGTTATGCTTTTGGGGAGAATACAGTTATGCTGTAGAGAAACAGAAGGATATAGAGATTTTATATAATAGATTGTTGGGAGAATATTTATCGGATTCGGTAGACGTTTCTCAAGCGGAAAAAGATTTGGCTGTTATGCAAACTGATGGTAGTTGGAAAGACATTGATTATAAGACAGTGACTTTCTATTTCGATGCAGACCGTCATCTCAAAAGATTAAGAAACATAGCGTTGGCCTATAGTAAACCTGGAAATAAGCTATTTCATGAGTCGGAATTGCGAAAGAAGATAATTCTTGGGTTAGACTATTTCCGGATAACTAATCCCGATTCCGGAAATTGGTGGTACCGGGATATTGGGGCTCCTTCCCAATATATGGTTCCTCTTCTTTTGTTGAAGAAAGAACTGAAAAGAGAAGATTTGATGAGGCTTTCTTCTTATCTGGTTGATAAGACAGATAATGTGGCACATAAAGGCAAGAACAGGACATGGGTATCTGTAGTCTTGATACATAAAGGCTGTATAGAAGATAATTATGAGTTAATAGCCAAAGGATTTTCTTCCATTGCTTCTACCATATATGTAGAAGAGAAAGATGATGAAGGAATGAAGAGAGATAATAGTATCCATCAGCACCGTCCTCAACTTTATTCGGGTGGATATGGAATGTCACTGATGTCCGATTTGGCAGAGTATATTACTTTAGCTAATAAAACATCTTTCATAAAGTTTTTTACTTTGGATAAGATAAAGTTAGTATCGGATGTTTTTCTGAAAGGAACACAGATGTTCGGATACAGGGAGGCATATGATTTCGGAACGATTGGGCGGGGGATATGTCGACCGAATTGCTTGAAAAATATGTCTACACACACATTAGATTTAATGCAAGAGGTTGATCCTGCTCATGCAAAGGATTATGAGGCATGGAAAAGGCATATTAATGGTGCAGCTTTTCCAGTGCCTGGAAATACACACTTCTGGAAATCGAACATTATGACCCATCATGGGTCTGACTATTATATGTCTGCCAAAATCATTTCCGTGCGCACAAATGGTACGGAAATGCTAAACGGACAGAATTTGAAAGGTTATTATCTGCCATTGGGAGCAACTAATATAATGACTACCGGTCATGAGTATGATGATGTCTTTGTTGTCTGGGATTGGACACGAGTGCCGGGAACAACGGCGGTTGCTAATCAGTCGACTGCTGAGTTACGTTGGTATCTGTTCGGCTCGAATCAATTTGGCGGGGGCGTTAGCAACGCCCATAATGGAGTAATGGCTTATGAACATGCTTATCAGGGTGTAGAAGCTCGGAAAGCCTACTTTTTTATGGGAGATGCTATGGTATGTATGGGAAGTAGTATTAAAGCAGCCCGTACGCAGGAAGTGCGTACTTCGGTAAACCAATGTCTGGCAAATGGCGAGGTTACATATGGCTTGTCGGGACATGCATACCGGCTAACGGATAACTTATCCGACAAAAAGATTGATTGGGCTTATCATGATAATATAGGATATATTTTTCCGCAAAATGAGAGTGTGACGTTGAGAAAAGCCAAGCAAACAGGTGCTTGGCGGGAACTTGAAGTAACGGCAAGTGAGAAACCTGTAACGAAAGAGGTTTTTAGTTTATGGATTTCGCATGGTAATACCCCACAGCATGAGGATTATTGCTACATAGTAGTGCCTGATAAGCCTCTTTCTTATTTTACAGATAAGAAGTTTGAGAATGAAATTAAAATTATAGCCAACACGGAGCAGATACAAGCAATTACTGATGGGAATAAGAGACAATATGCTGCCGTCTTTTATGAACCGGGTGAAATACGGTTTTCAGATGATTTGGTGGTAGCGGTTAATAAAAAGGTTTTGTTATACATGGAGGAGAAAGACGGTCAATATGAAATAGCTGTAGCTGATCCTTTGTATAAAGAGGAGTCTGTTCATTTAAGTCTGAATGGAATGCAGATGGATATAGCATTCCCTTCCGGCGACTATTTCGGTAGTTCAGTGATAAAGCATATTGCAAAAAGCATTAAATAAGTGCAAAAGCACTATCCATGGAAATTGCTAAAGAAATAACAAACTCCGTCAAATAAGCGAGTCATCTTTTTGCTTATTGGCTTCCCTATATTCTCTGGGAGTTTGATTATAGCGTTTGGCAAATTCTTTATAAAAATGCGACCGGTTGGTAGCCGCTATCCGATACATGACTTCTTGTATGTTTAATGTTGTCGTTAACAGCAATTTTGCAGCATATTTCATTTTCTGCTCTTTTATGAAGTCTTTGGGAGATGCTTGGTTCAGTTTTTTAAACTTCCGGTATAAATTTCTACCACTGGTTTGCATTGCTTCGGCCAATTCATCGGGACCGAATTCTGCATTATCCATGTTTTCATTGATTATCTCTATAGCGGTTTGCAGGTATTCTTTATCCTCATTTTGTAATAATTGTCCTCCGCTATAGTCAAATGCACTTGCAGAAGAGTTATAGTATTGCTTTAACTCTTCTTGCTTTTTTATAAGTTGTTTGATAATGGTTCTAAGGTATTGTGTATTGAAAGGTTTGGGAATGTAAGCATCCGCTCCGGATTCTATACCTTCTATCTTCTCATCGGTTGTGTTCTTGGCCGAAAGAATTACCAATGGAATGTGCGCAGTGTGCCTATTGCTTTTAAGTTGTTTAGTCAGAGTGATTCCATCAATTTTAGGCATCATGATATCTGTGATAATCAGATTCGGAGTTTCTTGTTTTAATAGTTCCAACCCTTCTTCTCCGTTTTCGGCAGTTAGGATTGTATATTTGTCTGATAATATGTCCTTCAACATCCACAACAATTCTTTATTATCATCAATAATCAGAATTGTGTTTTTCAGTTGGCTATCTTCTTCTTCACTATTGGCTGCTTCGGATAGTGTTACCTCTGTTTTATAATTGGGCAGTTCCATTTTGGAAGATTCATGTTGGTGTATATTTCCCACTTTCTTTGCGGCTTCAAGCACAGGTAAAGTCACAATAAATTGGGCATATTGATTTACTTCACTTTCCACGCTAATGGTTCCATGTAGCAACTCTACCATACTCTGGCAAATGGCGAGCCCTAATCCGTTTCTGGATGATAAGCCTTTTATACTATTTTCTTTGATATTGTCGAGTATGTTGTATCGATTAAATATTAACGGCAGGTTCTCTTTACTGATACCCTTTCCCGTATTATAAACTTTAATGTTTAGTGTATCTTCTTTTTTTATGGATATACGGATAATCCCATTTTCCGGTGTGTATTTGAAAGCATTGGAAATAAGATTATTGAGGATTTTAGTAAAACCGCTGTAGTCACTTTGCCAGATGATATCCGGAGTGATGTCTGTTTCCAACTGAATTCGATTCTGTTCGGCCAATTCATCAAATGATTCAATGATTTCGTTGCCCAATTCGCTGATATTTAATTTTTGTATGTGGCATATCTGATTACCGGTTTCCATACGGCGGAAGTCGATGACTTCCTGTATCAGGCTGTTAAGCCGTTCGGTATTTGATTTAATAATCTGGGCATACTTTTTTATAAAGTCATCACTGTGTGCGTAATTGAGTATCCTTTCGCATGGCCCGTAGATAAGTGTGAGCGGAGTGCAGAATTCATGTGTAATATTGGTGAAGAAACGTAACTTTCCTTCGTACATTTCTTCTTTATATTTTTCTTTCAGCCTTCTGTCAATGGAAGCTTTTCGCCGTTCGTACTTCCAGCGAATATATCGGAAAAGTCCTATGCCTGCTCCTATAAGTAGTAGAAAGTAGATTATTTGAGCAGGGATGCTCCAGTACCAGGGAGGGAGGATGGTGATGTATATACTTTGGGTTAAGTTTTCATTGCTACTGTTCCCATCATTATACTTTACCCGCAATATATAATTGCCAGGAGGAATATTGGTAAATTGTGCTTCGTTGGAACGTGTGTCCATCCATACATCGCTAAAATTTTCCAGTTTATAGGAGTACTTACTATTCTCTCCGTTAATGAAATCCATAGCTACAAAAGAAACAGCAAAGAAATTTTGATTATGCTTCAATACAATTGTCCCTTTGTCGCCTTCCCTTTTCTTAAATTCAGATATGTTATAATCTTTATTGAATATCCTGAGCTTAGTAAAGAAAATATCCGGAATAAAATCTTCTCTCTTTTTTTCTCCATTTTCTATCCATACAATACCATCTACGCCTCCAAAGAAATATCGGTTTCTTGTATTGTCTTGAAAATAAGCGTTATCACTAAACTCTATTACCTTTAATCCTGTTTTATGATTAAGGTTTCGGAATGTGTTCTTATGTGGGTCAAATAAAATGATACCAGTATTACTGCTTAGCCATAAGTTGCCTTGAGGATCTTCTGCGATACCATGTATGGTATTGTTGGGCAATCCTTCATTTTCATTGAAGTTTTTATAATCGTATTCACCATTGGGTAGTAAAGTCAGTCTGGTGAGCCCATAACTGCTTCCTACCCATATAACCTTATTTTTGTCTTGATGTATACAGAGAATATCATTCATTGGGGCTATTCCGTTTTTGTCGAATGTGATGAGGCGGTAGGCTTCAGTTTGTGTATTCAGACGAATGACTCCATTTCCCCGCATTCCAATCCAGAGAATAGAGTCATTTTCCGGATAAATGGAATATATTTGATTGTACTGCTGTCTGTTGGGTACTCTGAAATAAATGGTACGTATTTCTTTTGCCTGAATTGTATTCCCATGTGCTTCAATACTGATTCTGAATAATCTGCTTCCGGAGCCTATCCATAGCAATGAGTCACAGGTTTCACTCATAGAATGTACACGTGTAATTTTTGAGGTGGTATTGTTGATAAGCGGATGTATTTTGTTGTCTTGGTAAGAATAATAGTTTAATCCGGGACCGTCCGACCCAATCCATAATATAGGGTGTTTCTTGCTTGCAGTAAAAGCAAAGACTGCATTATTGGCTAATCCATCCTTGACAGTGAAATGGGTTACATTAGCTGCTGAATATTCCCGCGCAACATCGTAATCCTTAATTCTGATAATGCCATTATCCTTGGTTCCTAACCACAGAGTGTTTTGATGGTCTGTATAAAGTGCCCGAATGGGTCTTCTTTTGTTAATAGGTAGCTGGCTCAGAGATAGGTTGCTGAACGCATATTCATCTTTGGTCCATGCATATATACCTTGCCCGTCTGTACCAATCCAGATAATGTTTTGTTGTTCATCTTTCCATAATGAGAATACTCCACAATTAATTTCTATTTTCTCTAATTCATATCCCTTAGCTGCATCGAGCCGGATAAGGCCGTTAGTTTTAAAACCGATGAGGAGATCATCGTTATCGAAAATGATGGAACCGATTTCCCCACTCTCATTAATTAGCTTACTCAGATTTTTAACGAAATGAATGCCTTGAGCTGTTATATAATAAATGTCCTTGGCGGAGTCGACAATGATAATTTTCTTGTTATGGTAGAATGCATACTCTATGGGGCGGGCATGTTTAAAATCACTATGCCTTTTAATGTTGGGTTGACCAGAGTCTGTATCAGATACGGTATATCTCTCCAGGATTCCCTGGTGATTGATCCAAATAGTATCTTGTGCATCAATCAGCATACCCAATACTGTATTATATTCTATCCCTTTATGTACAGGAAGGTCGATAAATTTGTTTTCAACTTTAGAATAGAAAGACAAGATATCCGGTTTACTGAGAACATACAAATTATCGTGGCTGTCTTTAGCCATATAAGAGTTTTCTCCGAATTCATTGTAATATGCCTCTATGGTATTGCTTCGTTGCGATAACTTATTAAGTCCCCACTTGGTGCTGATCCACAGATAAATACTGTCTGTTTCTATTATATTTCTGATAACATTGCTTGATAAACTGTTTTGGTTGTTGATGTCGGGCTTATAAATATAGATATTCCGACTGTCATACATGTTGAGCCCGTCATAGGTTCCGATCCATAAAAAACGTTCGTCATCTTGAAACAGGCAAGTAACAGAACTGTTGGATAAACCATCCCGGTTACTGATTTGTCTAAGATTGTGCGAATAAATATTATTTGTTACACAAGAAAAAAATAATAAGAGCAGCAATGTATGTTTTTTCATGGGGCTATTCATATTTGTTTAAGTACTAGATGCAAACAAAGATATGATTTTTTTCTGTGCTTCAATCTGAAAAAAATGCTTTAAAATGGCATAATTATGTCTTGGGACGATAACTATACAAAAATGGCGAAGATGGACACGTTCTTTGTCGTGTCGGCGTATATTATTGGCGCTTCTGTAGATATTACTATATTGATTATTGCCTATTTTTGCATCATTCATTAAAAATGTAATCTATATTATGAAACGAATTTTATCAGCATTCTTGTTTATTGCATTATTTCATTTATCATTATTAGCCGGACCAACAGGGAAACTTAATGTTCTTCGCTGTGAATATTTGGTTGCCCCGTTAGGAATAGATGTAACTTCTCCACGTTTGAGCTGGCGATTGCCGGCTGATGTTGATGTCCAGGAAGCCTATCAGGTTATTGTAGGTACAGATTCCGTTCGGGTTGCTCAGGGAATGGGTGATAGCTGGGATTCCGGTAAACAGGCAATATCAGATGTTTTGGTTGTTTATGCCGGACAAAAGCTTCAACCTTACACGCGATATTACTGGAAAGTGTGTGCCTGGGATAGTAATAAGATGTATACGAGTGACGTAACTTATTTTGAAACCGGAGTAATGGATAAACACAACTGGAAGGGTAACTGGATATCAGATACTCATAATATACATCTGAAACCTGCTGCATATTTCAGAAAAGAGTTAGAAGCGAAACGTACTATCCGGGAAGCCCGTGCATATATTGCCGTTGCCGGATTATACGAACTTTATATCAATGGTTCACGGGTTGGAGACCATCGTCTTGACCCCGCATATACCCGTTTTGATAGGCGTACTTTATATCTGACACATGATATTACACAGCTATTGAAGCAAGGAAATAATGCCATTGGTGTACTATTGGGAAATGGCTGGTATAATCACCAGTCTACTGCTGTGTGGAACTTCGATCAGGCGCCTTGGCGTGGCAGACCTAAATTCTGTATGGATATCCGTGTGGTATATGACGACGGAAAGGTGGAATTCATTTCTACTGGTCAGGACTGGAAAACCTCTTTGAGTCCGGTAATTTTCAATAGTATTTATACGGCTGAACACTATGATGCGCGGCTGGAACAACCCGGTTGGAATACTCCGGGATTTGATGATAAGAAATGGAAAAATGTAAGTTGCACTTCTGCTCCGTCACCTCTGATCGTATCTCAGCAGATGCATCCTATACGGGATGTGGAGAAGCTCTGTCCGGCAAAGATGATTAAACTTTCTGATTCTATTTATTTATTCGACTTAGGACGAAATATAGCAGGTGTCAGCCAATTGACCGTCAAAGGAAAACCTGGTACGGAAGTTCGTTTGAAGCATTCTGAGAGAATCGGAGAAGATAATAGAGTAGATATGTCTAATATTGATTATCATTATCGCCCTACAGATGATTCAGATCCTTTTCAAACGGATATCTTTATTCTGAGTGGTACGGGAGAAGAAACATTTCGTGCCCGTTTTAATTATAAAGGTTTTCAGTATGTTGAAGTAACAAGTAGCGAGCCGGTTGAATTGACTGATAATAGCTTGAAAGCCTACTTCATGCACAGTGATGTTCCTGTTGCCGGTAGAATATCATCATCTGATGAACTATTGAATAAGATATGGGCGGCAACGAACTCTGCATACCTTTCAAACTTGTTTGGCTATCCTACGGACTGCCCCCAACGGGAGAAGAATGGGTGGACGGGAGATGCCCATATTGCTATTGAAACCGGACTTTATAATTATGATGGTATCACTGTTTATGAAAAGTGGTTGGCCGACCATCAAGATGAACAAGCTCCTAATGGAGTGCTTCCTGCCATTATTCCTACAGGGGGATGGGGATATCATTGGGGAAATGGTGTTGACTGGACAAGTACGGTGGCTATCATTCCTTGGAATATTTACCTGTTCTATGGAGACAAACATTTGCTTGAATCTATGTATGACAATATCAGAAGATATGTGGATTATCTGAATTATACATACCCTTCGGGCATCACGGACTGGGGGTTAGGAGATTGGATTCCTATAAAGTCACATTCCTCCAAAGAGCTGACTTCATCCATCTATTATTATGTCGATACGGATATCCTGGCTAAAACAGCCAGAATATTGAACAAACAACAAGATTATGAAAAGTATTCTGCTTTAGCGCAAAAAATAAAGAATAGCATCAATGCCCGCTTTCTGAATGAAGAAACAGGTATTTATTGTGATGGAAGCCAGACAGAGTTAAGCGCACCACTCTATTGGGGAATAGTCCCTGAACATCTGAAAGAATTGGTGGCTCACAACTTAGCAGAGAAAGTGAGTAAAGACGGTAGTATGGATGTAGGTTTACTGGGTAGTAAAACTATTCTGAATGCTTTGAGTGCGAATGGGTATGCGGATCTGGCTTATCAACTTGCTTCCAAAGACACCTATCCGTCCTGGGGTTGGTGGATAAAGAATGGGGCAACTACTCTTTATGAGAATTGGCGTATTGATGGAAAAAAAGATATTTCATTAAACCACATCATGTTTGGAGAAATCAGCGCTTGGTATTATAAAGCATTGGGAGGACTTTACCCTGATTCTTCGAAGCCCGGATTCAGACATATTATATTAAGACCCAATTTTGTAGTAGGTTTAGATGCTTTTGAAGCAAGTCATGTTTCCCCTTATGGAGAAATTGTTTCATCATGGAAAAAGAACAGGGGTAAGGTGCAATATATGATTACTATTCCTTCAAACAGCTCTGCTACCTTATATCTAAATGAAGCTTATAAAATAGAATGTAAAGAGATAAATGCCGCTACTTTATCTGCTATGCGCAAGAAGGGAGATGGCATTGAACTGCTGACCGGTACTTATCATTTTGAAATTAAAACTAAATAATTGAGGGCACAGCTTTGGGCTGTGCTTTTTTTTATCCTCTCCTTACTTACTCCCTACCTTCTCTTTACCTTCTCCCTACTTACTCCTTACCTTCTCCTTGTTTTATATAAGGAGAAGGTAGGGAGTAGAT
>ULMJ01028741.1_pt1 | contig 42714 bp, 41 predicted proteins | sample 1951641 | NCBI WGS metagenome assembly ULMJ01 (sample SAMEA4835550, study PRJEB28245) | human gut metagenome | biome: gut microbiome; material: fecal sample | place: Denmark | collected 2008 | reverse complement strand
GGGTCTTGCGTTCGAATCGCAACGGAATCACAAAGAAAAACCGCAAATAGCTAATAAATAGGCATTTGCGGTTTTATTTTTATATCTATAAAGATATACTGATGTAATGCAATCTTCTTTTAATGCATTATATATTTTCATTATAAACATATTATTGTTTGATTATATACATAATTTGTTTTGATTATATCACTAAATCCGTTCTACCCTTCAGTTTACAAAAGAAGATTTACGTAAAATAACACTTGTTACAGCAATTCTAAAAACTACAAAAAAGTTAAAAAGGTTTTGCTCCTATAGCTATGAACACTAATTTTGGGATATCAACTTTTAAAAAATTAAAGCACATGAAAAAATTATTGTTATCCATTGCACTTTGTTGTGCAGCTACAAACTTTTTTGCACAAACTACAGAACCTGGAGATCTGATTAACGAAGGAAAAGCAGCTCTCGAAGCTAAAAACTATCAGGAAGCATTCACTAAATTCAGTACTTACCTGACACAGACAAACGATCAGGATTCTGTAATTGCTTATAACTGCGGGGTTTGTGCCGATAAAATCAAAAATCCGGAAGCAGCTCTCAAGTATTTTGATATTGCCATTCAAAAGAAATATAATCTGGGAAATGCGTATGTAGGTAAAGCCGGTGCATTGAAAGATTTGAAAAAAGATGCTGATTATCTTGCAACCTTGAAAGAGGGAATAGAGGCAGCTCCGGAAAACAAAACTCTGAGAAGACTCCACGCTAATTATTATTTGAATGCTGGTATTAAGGCACAAAAGGCTAATAAACTGGATGATGCCGAAGAAGCATTTAAGCAAGTATTGGCTGATGATGCAAAAAATACAAATGCTCTGTACAGCTTAGGTACCCTCTCTTATAATAAAGCTGCTTTGGTTCTGAAGAACGCTGCTCCATTGGCTAACACAGACAAAGCAAAGTATGATGCACAAAAAGCAATTGCAGACAAAAATTTCCAGGAATCTAAAACTTATTTGGAACAAGCACTTACTTTATTGTCTGCTGACAAACCACGTGAAAAAAGTATGATAGATAATATAAAGAAATTGTTGCCACAGATTGAGACACAATTGAAGTAATCTATCAGAAGAGAACATAAAGAAAAAGCCCTACCGGAATTTAATTTTTCCGGTAGGGCTTTTTTCTTTACGCAATTATCTTATTTCGTTTTCTTCAATATCACCGCTGTACGTGCAGGAATATAAAGTTTCAACCATTCCTTCTGTTCCTTTTCATATAGCGGATCAGCAACAGTGAAGTGTTTCACTGTGTCGTCAGCAAAACCATTGCCACCATAAGCCGGATTATCCGTATTTAATATAACCTCATACGTTCCGGGAGAAACCAAGAAGCCATAATCAGTAAAAGATTGTTTCGGGTTGAAATTAAACACAAAGACGTAATCTTTACGCAAATATGCCAATACTTGATCGCCGTCATTGTGCCAGATTTCCTGAATAGGTGTTGCCTGGAAACCTTTCACACTCTTGATGATTTTGAGCATATCAGCATCGAAGTCCGCCATATAATGGTAAGTGAGGTTCTTGTTATCTACCAAGTCCCACTGACGACGAGCATACTTGCATGACCAACCATTACCTTCACGCGGGAAGTCAATCCATTCGGGATGACCGAACTCATTACCCATAAAGTTAAGATAGCCGCCATTGATAGTGGTTGCTGTCAACATACGTATCATTTTGTGGAGAGCAATACCACGATTTACAGTATAGTTTTCATCACCTTTTTGCATGTGCCAATACATATCAGCGTCTATCAGCCGGAAAATAATCGTCTTATCGCCCACTAATGCCTGGTCATGGCTTTCTGCATAAGAGATGGTCTTTTCATCTTTACGGCGATTAGTCACTTCCCAGAACATGCTGGACGGTTTCCAATCTTCGTCAATCTTTTCCTTAATGGTCTTAATCCAGTAGTCTGGGATATTCATCGCCATGCGATAATCAAAGCCATAGCCACCATCTGTCGTTTTGGCAGCTAATCCGGGCATCCCCGATACTTCTTCAGCAATGGTTAGAGCTTTTGCATTGACTTCATGAATCAATTTATTGGCAAGAGTCAGATAGCAAATGGCATTATCATCCTGATGGCCATTAAAATAATCTCCATAATTACAGAATGCTTCACCCAGACCATGGCTATAATAGAGCATAGAAGTTACACCATCAAAACGGAAACCGTCAAAACCATATTCTTCAAGCCAGTATTTACAGTTAGATAAGAGGAAATGTATCACTTCATTCTTGCCGTAATCAAAACAAAGCGAATCCCACGCCGGATGCTCGCGACGGGCACCGGGATAGAAATACTGGTTTGGATCACCGGCAAAGTTGCCAAGTCCTTCTACTTCATTTTTTACAGCATGAGAGTGGACGATATCCATGATTACTGCAATGCCTAATCCATGCGCAGTGTCAATCAATTCCTTTAGTTCATCCGGTGTACCGAAACGGGAAGAGGCTGCAAAAAAGCTGGATACATGATAACCGAAACTTCCATAGTAGGGATGTTCCTGGATAGCCATGATTTGAATACAGTTATATCCGGCTTTAGCTATACGCGGAAGTGTTTTTTCACGAAACTCGTTATATGTGCCTACCTTTTCGTCCTTTTGGGCCATGCCAATGTGACATTCATAAATCAACAGCGGATCAACAGAAGGTTTGAAAGCACGTTTCTTGGCTTTATATGGTTTTTCCGGAGCCCAGACTTGCGCACTGAATATCTTGGTTTGCTCATCCTGCACTACACGGGTAGCCCAAGCGGGAATACGTTCTCCACAACCACCTTCCCAATGTACAATGAGTTTGTATAAGTCACCGTGTCTCATGGCATCTGCAGGAAGTTCAATTTCCCAGTTACCATTCGTGATACGTTTAAGGCTGTACTTCTTTTCTTCTTTCCAGTCGTTGAATGTACCAACTATGAATATTTGTGTGGCATTGGGTGCCCATTCACGAAAAATCCAGCCGTCGGCTGTACGGTGTAGTCCGAAATATAAATATCCCGAGGCAAAATCAGATAAAGTCTGTTTCCCCTTGTTCGTCAATTCAGCTTCTTTCTCTAATGCATGCTGATGACGGCCGTTGATGGCATCTTCGTAAGGTTCCAGCCAAGGGTCGTTCTTAATCAAGTTCAATGTTTCCATAAAGGATAAGTTTTTGATTGATTGGAATTATTATGCTTTCACTTTCACGATGATCTTCTTTACTCCATCGGCAGAAATGCCGGGAGCATGTCCGTCTTGCGGGAAGAAGATGGCAAACATACCGGGTTTTACGGTGATGTAGGTTTCAGCCAGTCCTTCGAAGAAAGTTATATCTTTTTCTGCATTATAAAGAGCGTCAGCCGGTACACAATCTTTTCCCGCAGTATAACCCATTACTTCCGGTCCGGAAAGTGGTATTTGAATATCAATAAATTCATTGTGTGTTTCCAGTTTGGCTTGTTCTTTAGCTTTAGGGGTAGTTTGAGCCACGTTTACAACCAAATCTTTACCATTCAGTTCGGTTTTGCCAACTTCCATTGCGTTTAAGTCGTGTGATTTCAAAAAATCAATAGCTTGGGCAAACAAGGGGTTCAACGATGCATATTTTTCTAAATTTTCTAATCTATCTACTACCATAGCTTTAATGTTTTAAGTTAGTTATTTATTTTCAGATTTTATTCGATTTCATCTATAGTATAATTCAGGAAATCGGCAAAAGGCTTCATTTGCTTGAAGATATCTGCTGCACGGTCCGGGAAGTCCGAAGCCAAAAAGAAATCATCCGATTGATAACTACAGCAGGTATATTCCTTGCATTTCAGGTATTGTGCATACTCAAAATCTTTCGGAAAACCTTTGGGAACCGTCTTCAGGAATGTATCGCCGATGACAGGAAAGTATTGCTTGAAAGCAGGAGCTTCAACAATGCCACGATACTCATCTATATTATCATAGATAGCTTGCCGGATGGCTTTAAGCGTCTTTGGAGGTAAGCAATAGCTACCGCCTGCCAACAGACAATTACCCGGCTCGATATGAACGTAGTAACCACAGTGGTCTGATTTCTTACCGTGGGCGTTGATATATCCACCCAAATGAGTTTTATACGGGGTTTTGTCCTGCGAGAAGCGCGTATCACGATAAATGCGGTAGGTGCAATCTTTAGCTTGTACGCCGCGAATGCTTTCATCGAAAAGCGAGATACGGTTAATGATGACCGATAATAAGTTCTCAAATTCACCACGGGCTTCTTCATATAAGTCCTTATGGGCATTGAACCATTCACGGTTGTTGTTAGCGGACACTTCTTTCAGGAAGTGAAAAATAACAGGGATGTTCATATTTATATTTTCCTTATTATCTGACAAATTTACGCATAATTTTCCTAACATGCTACAAAGAGGGACAAAAAAAGCATCGGCTCTGGTAAACCGATGCTCCTTACACATTTATCAATCAAACAGACGCTTCTGTTTTTGATGTACTTACTTATCACAAGCGGGTACGTCTCCTTTAATTAATCTTATATCTAATACTATGAAAAACACAATTATATAACACGGCTCCTCAGAAAAAGTTCGCTAAGGTAGAGGGCATTTTATCATTTGTTTATATCTTTGTAGAAAAATTATACGAACATATGGAATATAAATATGATGAAGAAAGCGTGAATGCCTTGATGAAGTGGGCTGAGAACGCGCAATTACCCAATGAGTTACAGTTGAGTGAAGCTGAAAAAATAGTGGATGTGAAGCAATATGCGTTGGCAAATGTAAGTGATATCAGGGCGCATTACCCAGACGAATTTTACAATCCTGCCATCCAACGTTTATATAGGTTAAAGGATAAGCTGGAAGGAGAGGGAGTGCAATTATCATAAAACTACGTGCCGAAGGTGTGACACAGTACAATATTTGTGTCGCCACCTTCGGTACGTAGTTTTATAATTTTATTATAACTTGATTTTTAAAATTTTTCCACTGCAACCTTCCACAGAGATTTCTGTAGCTTTATATGGCAGTAAACTGATATTTTCCGTCTTGCCGGTCAGTAAATCCACTGCCGGATAAACATCCATCTGCGGTATTTGCAGGAAGTCGAAGGCATGTGAGGGAACGTTTATTGCCACGTCTACCGAAATATGATCGAAGTTCACGATAATGAACAATAATTCGTTTCCGGCTTTGCGCAGGAAGGTGTATTGTTTATGTTCGTTGAAACGCCAGCCGTTTACATTGGCATACATCAAATCAAAGAATTCCCCTTCAGTAATTGCTTTTTCCTTATTGCAAAGCGTCAAGATGCGCTGGTATATGCTATATATATGTTTCTGGTCTTCCGTCAACATCTTGCCGTCAAACTTACCGCCATTGCGCCAGCGACGGATCGTATCGACACTCCAATAGTCAAAAATAGTAGTTCGTCCGTCTCTGCCACTAAAGCCTTCACTATCCATACCCAGTTCCCCGAATTCCTGCCCGAAGTAAATCATCATCGGATTGGTGTTCATACAAGCCGATACAATCAGCCCGGGAATAGCTTTACGTGGATTTCCGGCAAAGAAATCGGAAGCAATGCGTTGTTCATCATGGTTTTCCAGGAAATTCAGCATTCGTTTCTCAATACCGGTCAGGCTTTGCCATGCACGAGTGATAGCTGTGGCTGAGTCATAACCGCAAATCACATTCCGAAGTGTATCATATAATCCTACTTTGTCATACAGATAATCGAATTTGCCACGAAACAGGTAGTTCTGATACTCTGCCGGATTATAGACTTCGGCAATGAATAACAAATTGGGATGCTTCTCTTTAACTTGAGGAATCACCCATTCCCAGAACTCAACCGGAACCATTTCCGCCATGTCACAGCGGAAACCATCTATATTCTTATCCGCCCAGAAAAGAAGAATATCAAGCATTTTAGTCCAGGTATCAGGAATAGGATTAAAATAGCGGGTTCCACCATTCTGGTAGTCTACACCGTAATTCAACTTCACAGTTTCATACCAATCGGATATATTGGGATATGCATCAAAGCGGTTATTTCCCGTAGCTTTGGCAGGACATTCCTTATAAGGTTCGGCAGCAGAACCCTTCATGTCAAACTGACCGTGCAACTCAGATTGGGGAATGTAATAGAAATTATTATAAGGACTGAAGGCATAAGCCGGGTCGTCATTTGCCCCCAACTGTGATGTTCCATCAGGTTGTGTATCCGAGTGATACTGACGGGCTACGTGGTTCGGCACAAAGTCTATAATTACCTTCAAGCCACTGCGATGTGTGCGTTGCACCAGATTCTCGAACTCCTTCATACGTTCCGGCACATCATTGGCAAGGTCAGGGTCTACATCATAATAATCTTTGATGGCATATGGAGAGCCCGCTTTACCTTTCACAATAGCCGGATGATCGGGACGGATGTTATGGCGGCGGTAATCCGTTTGCGTAGCATGTTCTATGATGCCCGTGTACCAAATGTGTGTAGTTCCGAGCTTCTTTATTTCAGTCAGTGCTTTGGTAGTAAAGTCCGCCATTTTACCACATCCGTTTTCGGTTATGCTACCGTTGTTGATGCAGTGATTATGATTGTTACCAAACAAGCGTGTAAACACTTGATAGATAATAATTTTTTCTTCTTTCCCCATTCTATTTTTATTTTATGATTTGATAATAACTTCTTCTTTCCAGATGGAACCTTTTTCCACTTTCAATTGATCTAAAAGAGTATTAGCTGCATTATATCCTTGCATAAATATCTCTTCAGCCTTCTCCAACTCCGTGTTGCTATATCCGTCCAGATTATATGGTTCTATCAGCAAGTCTGCTTTTTCCCGCTCTGGAAAGGTATTTGCGCGAAACATGAAGTGGTAAGAGCGCATAGCAATACTTACAATATTCATCTTGTATTTATTTGCCATCAGCGGACTGACATTTATCGCTACCACCTTGTCGCAAACACGCCGGATTGTAGTAACTGGCAAATTCATGAACAAACCTCCGTCTACATAGTGTGTACCTTCTATCTTAACCGGAGAAAAAAGTATAGGCATACAACAAGAGGCCGCTACACGCTCGGCAATATTTCCTTTATGGAAATGAACCATGCGTCCGTGGTCGAGGTCGGTAGCCGTGATGATGAGAGGTATTTGCAACTCTTCCATCGTCTTTGCCTTTAGATTTGTTTTCAGGAAGTCAATAAATTCGCCTAATTCAAAAAGTCCTACTTTCGGGATGACCAATTTAGTCAGATCCTGGAATTTATGTCCGGCAAAAAAGTCCAGAACTTTGTGTGGTTCATTGCCATCGGCATAGAACACGCCGGCCAGCGCACCCGCACTTACACCCGAAAGGATATTAGGTTTGATGTCATGCTCCAACAATGCCTGCATCACTCCCAGATGTGCGAAGCCTTTGATGAAACCACCACTCAAAGCAAAACCGATAGGATATTTTTTCGTAAACCAATTATTTGTTGTTACCTCCATGTCAAAAATCTACCATATATTTGTTCGGCACGAAATTAGTGATTTTATCGTAGGTTGAAAGTAAAAAGGAAGAAAAATGTGCGAAGATAAAGAAAAAGTAACGCCTGCCTCTGATTTACTATGCAGAAGGCAGGCGTTGATGGAATCGGGAACATATTCAATCAGAAACCAAAATCATCCACTTGGATTTCTTCCTGATGATTATCAGTGAAGGGTTTAGCTTCTTGTTGCACTGCATTCCCTTCGATATACACGGCACGGAAGGGACGGACAGGGCAGATGTATTCACAGCCGCCACAACCCACACAAATATCCGTATCTACATGGGGAATAGTCAGTCCGTCTTTGAAAGGTATCATTGAAAGAGCCTGTGTAGGGCAATGTTCGGAACATGCTCCGCAACTGGTGCCATCACGATAGACAATGCAGTTCTCTTTAATAAAAACAACCTTGCCCATTTGCGTCAAATGTTTCTGCTCTTTCGTCAGAGGCAAAATAGCCTTGTTTGGACAGACATCTCCGCACACTGTACAATCAAAATTACAGAATCCTTTCTCAAAATAAACCGTCGGCTGCATCATGCCTCCCAAGCCATACTCCATAAAAGCTGGCTTCAATACATGAGAGGGACATTTGCTGACGCACAAATGACAAGAGGTGCAATGCGCCTGAAAGTGTTCCTGGCTGACGGAGCCCGGCGGTGTTATAGGAATAGTCCGCTTTTCGCTTTTCATACCCGAAGCTGCTGCCACTACGTTCTGTGCCTGTGCCATCACTTTTGGAACCACAGCGGCGGTTGTAAAACCTGCAACCAAAAAACGGCGTTTAGAAGCATCAGCGACAGCCTTTCCTTTTGTTCCGGAAGGCAGCGTATAGCGAAGTGCCTTCTGGCGACACGTCCCCAGACAATCAAAACAATCCACACAACGGCTATAGTCAATAGCTTGTTCCTTACTATCAATGCACGATGCTTTACATTTCGTGGCACACAGTCCGCAATGGTTGCATTTTTCTGCATCAATACGTATCTTGAATAATGAAAAGCGACTGATGAATCCAAGTAATGTACCTACCGGACACATTGTATTACACCATGTGCGCCCGTATTTCCATGCCAGAAATCCGATAAGCAAGAACGTCACCAGCCCAATAATAAACGAAGAGATACTTAGCAGGGAGGCGTCCACCTGATAAAATGTATAGTTATCGAATCTGGAGAAAATGCTTTCCAGCAGATTGTTTCCTAACATGTACACAGGTTTGAACACGTTGACCACCATACGTCCGAAAGCACTGTATGGGTCGAGCAGACCTAAAATCACAGTGAAATTTAGGAGAAAAGCCACAACGGTTGCCCCCAATACACCCCAACGTAATATATTTCTGGCAGGAGAGTAGCGGAAACGTTTCTTCTTCTTTGCTGTTTTTTTAGAAATCCAGGTCACTATATCCTGAAATATACCCATCGGGCAAATCGTGGAACAATAAATACGCCCGAATAGTAACGTAATCAGTATCAATACAGCCAACGTTATAAAACTGAGTGACACCAATGCCGGTATAAACTGGATATGAGCCAGTCTATGGAAACTATTCGGCAATATTTCCGCAAAATCCAGAAAATAAAAAGTTATCAGTCCGAAGAAGACAACGGACAGTATAACACGTGCTTTTCTTAACATAAATGTGTGTTTTTATACTCTTGAATTAAAGCCTGATGCGCTTTACATTCAGTTTATCCAAATCCATTGTTCCAATCTTTAAGGCCTGACCGTTAGCAAGATGGGATACGCTTTCAACAGGCATTTCACGCACTTGATTAAAGAATTTGGTAGCGGCAGTATCCACAGCTACAATATCTTGCGAAATAAACAAACCTTTAGTCAGTACTACGTCGGAAGCAGAACGCCCGCGCGGACCATTCGTCTTCAAAACACGGTACGCATCTACTACATTCAGCACGGCTTTCTTATCCATAGTGCAGATATCTGCAATGCACTGCTGCAAATCGTTGGAATGGAAAAAGCCACGGTCCCAGACAATACCCATGTGATTCTTCATAGAAATGGTCAGATTGGCGCCTCCATGATTTTTCAGAATGGGAACATTAATCCAGACATCGCTGTTTAGGATAGCTTCGTGCACTTTGGCACTCTTCATACGCTTGCCTCGAGGTAATGAAACGTTTTTGTAGTAACTTTCCAGATGGGCCGGCATCACTTTTGCACCCGCAGCTTTTGCGGCTGCTTCGATACCACTGTTCTTGTAGCACTTCTGCCAGTCATCACAAGTATGGTCGAAAACCGTCACTTCTTTTGCACCGGCAGCAAGACATTGCTTCACGATTTCCGCAACCAACTGCGGGTTCGTATTACCCGCCAGTTCGGGCACTTTGTCCCAACCGATATTCGGTTTAACTACCACTTTTTGTCCCGGCTTGATAAACTGTTTCATGCCACCCATTTCGGCAATGGCCCGCCGAAACATAGCTTCCGGTTCTCCACCCATAACGGCCACCAAATCAACCTTACCTCCACCCGCATTCGTCAGCTTCTGCGCCAGTATATCCATTGCTTCAGAGCGTTGCACGGTCATCACTGCGCCCGTTACCGCCAGAGTCTTTAAAAAATCTCTTCTATCCATAGGCCCTTTTTAAACTATTAATTATTAATTTTCAATTGTCTACACTATCCAGGGGAACTTGAAACATGTCTCGTCGAACAAGGCATAATCTGCCGTACCATTGACTGCGAATGTTTTTATCAGGCGTGCTTCTTTAAGTAATTCGCATGCCAAACGAATGGTAGAACCACTTTTAATCCGGTCATCTACCAATAAGATGCTTTTATCTTTGAAGTCAAAATCAACCGGAGCAAGCAACTGGGGAACGTCATACTTCGGATGTTGATATTCATCCCGCAGATTGATGTGCAGCAGATGCACTTCTTTTTGCAGCCGCTGATTGATGATACCTGCCGGAACGATGCCGCCATTAGCAATTGCCACAATCATATCAAAATCATCGTGGAACTCGATTGTGCGGAAGCGCTCCAGCACTTCTTCCATTGTTTTCGCCATATTCTATGGGAGATTAGGAGTTGGTTTTTAAAGTTTGGAAATGGCTTTCAGTACAGCATAGCCACCGAACCATTGAATCAGCATACCCGGAATACCTATACGGAAGTCCTGTACGGCCAAGAAGAAGTTACCGCACCAAGCCCATTCAAAAGCCGTACCAATCACCTGATAAATAAGAATTGCACCAAGTAATGCAATTAAAGATACCTTTTTAGTATATCGTGCGGCAAGCGCAGCAGCCCCCGCTAATAAACCTGATTTTACTAACAACACAGGCAACACGGCTGCGGCAGGCATGCCAAACAGCAAATGATTAATCACCGGAGAAAGCAAGGCTGTAAGCAATCCTACACGGAAGCCGAATTTATAAGCGGCAATCAGCGTAAAGAAATAGATAGGCAGTAATGTTTGGCCCCCCATAGGCACCAGATGGCAAAGCTGTGGCAATGCAATATTTCCTGCAATAAATAAGAGTGCAAACAAGTAAGTCTTTACGTTACCAAACGACAAAGAGTAGAGTTTAACAGATGTTTCCATTATTCAATGATTAGATTTTAATTTATTATTATGATAATTTTTCAAGATACAAAGGTAGGGGATGAGTAGTCATTCTGTTTATAGATTTGTATCAATCCCTATTAGTTTTGTATCGGTATGTTTGTATTAAGACTCTTTCGGAGTGAAAAGGTTTAAATCTTCACCAATTCATATTGCATATTGCCCAATCCTATCTTTTCTGCATGACACAATCCGGCCAGCCAGTCGGTATTCGGATGCATCAGATGAAATTTATCGTGACCACACAAATCATCATGTTCATGCTCCGAAGAGAGACGGTTTTCCGTATGTAGGATAGGAGCTTGGATAACCATATCCGCGCATGCTTTATCCAAAGCTACGGGGTCTGTAGAAGCTAGAATACCGAGGTCAGGGATAATGGCTGCATCATTATGGTTCCAGCAGTCACATTCCGGAGAAACATTCATGATAAAGCTGATATGAAAGTTCGGTTTATCCTTTACAACAGCCAGTGAATATTCGGCAATCTTGTAGTTCAAGCGTTCGGAGGTATCTTCATCGCCCATCACGGCACCATCATATTGGCACAGAGCAACACATTGCCCGCAACCAACACATTTAGCATAGTCGATTTCTGCTTTGCGTCCTGCATTCAGATGTACAGCATCGTGTGCACAGTGTTTCACGCAAATATTACAGCCGATACAGCTTTCCGTATCAATCCTGGGTTGAGAAGCCGAATGCAATTCCAACTTTCCGGCTACACTGGCACAGCCCATACCCAAGTTTTTTAAAGCGCCTCCAAAGCCTGCCTGTTCGTGTCCTTTAAAGTGGTTCATACTGATGATGATATCAGCATCAGCAATGGCTGTACCGATTTTGGGTGCGGCACAATATTCACCGTTCAAAGGGATTTCCCGGCAGTCCGTACCTTTCAAACCGTCTCCGATGATAACCTGACATTGCGCGGATATAGGATTATAACCATTTTCCATTGCACTTTGCAGATGATCGACTGCATTGGCACGTCGACCAGAGTAGAGTGTGTTGCAATCCGTCAGGAAAGGTTTTGCACCATGCGTACGCAGTAAGTTCGCCATGCGTGCCGCATAGTTCGGACGGAGATAAGCAAGATTTCCAGGCTCACCGAAATGAATCTTGATAGCTACAAAATTGTCTTTTAAAGGGAGCTGTTCAATACCAGCCCGCTTCACCAAGCGTTCCATCTTGTCGAGAAGATTGGAAGTAGGAGAGGTACGCAAGTCTGTGTAGTATACTTTTGATGTTTCCATTATAATACCTATTTATTATTATAGTATGTGCAAAAATAACAGATATTATCCATATAAATAGGTATAAAACAAAAAAAAGTAGCGAAAATGCTTTCACTACTTTTTCATTCTCATCCCGAAGGAAGATTATCCTAACGGGTTATCCTCCAAACCACCTTCACCGCCTTGACTGCCACCGCCCTGGTTGCCGCCATTGCCACTATTACCGGAACTGCTTCCGTCTGTATAATCCGTATCCACCGGAACGGCACGTGTCACACTCATCTCTCCCAATGTACGTTGGAAAATCTTACCCGGAGTGAATACAATACGTTTACGGATGATGTTACTTGCCGTAACCTTTTCAGCAGAATCTTCGCTCTTGGCCTTAATGGTAGGACGAAAAATTCCAAACTCACCCAATTGAACACTCTTACCGTCATCAATATCTTCCGCCATCATATCGACTAAGCCACTGACTACCAAGTCCACTACCTTGCGATGCACTCCGCAAAGACGACTAACCTTAGCACACGTTTTGCTAAAACTCATCTGTCCCGAACGAACAGATTTGGCTACATACTTCTCTGTTTTTGAATCATCAAAACCAAATACTCTCTTTGTTACTACATACTCTAAAGCCATAATTGTTAAAGTTTAAATGGTTAAAAAAATAAGGTTTACTGTTGTCATTTGTTTCAATGACTTTGCAAAGGTACAACGAGATGTTTGATGTATTGTCCCCTTTTGGTACCTTTAGAGGTGTTTTTCTGAGAAAAGTAATAAGATGCTAATTTTCAAGGCATTGAAAAAAGGTATAAGGTTTGCATAGAAGATTATTATGCTTTTACCCTCTGTTTTTGCTTTAATGTTTTGCACATTCTATTATTATTCAATATCTTAGTACTCTAATTTATAAACACATAAAAAAGAAAGCGCTATGAAACACTCTTATTTCTATTCTTTCGCTTGTTTTATTTTACTTCTTACTGCTTGTTCGGGAGAAAAAACAGCTGATGCCAAACTCCCGATCATAAATATAGATGAGAGTACTGGGCATTTTGAGAATGATTACACTTCGGAAGCGTACAAAACACTGCTCAAAAATCCTAAGATTCTCCAACTGGAAACGAAAGACGACTGCTTGTTGGGTGGTTTTGTCTCTATTTGCGACGTCACTCCTAAATACATCGTTGTGGGAGGTGATAAGAAAATCTATTTCTTTGATGCGCATAGCGGGACATTCCTTTCGAAGATAGACAGACAAGGAGATGGCCCCGAAGAATATAATGATATATATTTCAGTTATTTTGATGAAGAAAATGAACTCGTTTATATCGCAACGCTCAAAAAGATTAAATCCTATAAGCCGGACGGGACCTTTGTCAATGAATATCCCAAAGATAGTTTTACCAACCTTGCGCATACCACCGATGGTTATTGGGGGATTTACGAGAGGGAATATTGGAAACAGCATTTAATTGCTTTACTGGACAAGGACTGGAAAGTAAAGCAATCTTTTTTTCCTGACCGTGAGGCTGCTTTTGTGAATGGAGACTTTTATATTCCACCCCGATTTAGAGAAGCTAATAACCATATATATACTATGGTAGACGATACGCTTTATACAAATAAAGAGGATAAGCTTTTTCCTGCTTTGGTTATTAATAAGGGCAAACTGAAGATGCCGAATGAAATCATTGGTGTTTTAGACCGCCTTGTCTCGGAAGGACAAAAGTACATCCAGATGGATGCTGCATTAATTGTGGGTAACTTAATGTTCTACAATTTCTTTTTGGAGCGTGGTCGGCATTATACCGTTTGGGATATAAAAACCGGAGAATTGCTGACACATTCTAAAAGTGGATACTTTATGCCTTTAGATGAAAAGACTACTGTAAATGCGCAGTTTTCTTTAATTAAGAATGATAAAGGTTATGCACTGCTTTCTACTAATGAATTGGCTAAATATGGACTGAGGGATGATGAAGATGATTCCAATCCGTTGCTGCTGCGTGTAGATTTAGAATGAAGATGAGAAACATCATTTATTTAATGCCAAAACATATATTTGTTTTTCAGAGCTATCACTAAAGGTTTCTTCTTTAAAATCTCCAAACTTGTACATAATATTAAATCCTGCCCATTCCAGATATGAATCCAGTTCTTGAGGGAAAAACAATCTCATATCCAAATCTTGAACTGAATGAAACTTACCATTTATAAAATAATGCCATTTTATACGATTAATTTGGGTTGCGTTTTCATAACGCATTGTTTGTTTTATCAATATTTTCCTTCCGTCACCGGTGACATATTCGGCTATTACTTTCTGCTCTTTTTCGCTTTCAACAATGTATTGAATATTAGGGTTGAAACAATCTAATAGCAATATTCCTTTTTCTTTGAGATGACCTTTAATAGCCTGTAATGCTTTAAATAAATCTTCATTTTTATATAAATGATGGATTGAATTAAATGGAATAAAAATAAAATCGAATTTCTCTTGTAGGTTCAATGTTCTGATATCTGCCTCAATGAAGTTAATCTCTAAACCCGCTTCGAAAGCTTTTGCCTTTGCTTGTTCAAGCATTGATGAAGTGTAATCTACTCCACAAATATTGTATCCATCTTTTGCAATGGGAAGTGTTAGTCTGCCTGTGCCACAGCAAAGTTCAAGTATCTTGGCGTCCTTGTTTTTCGGCAACCACTTTTTGTAAAATGGTAAATCAGAGAGGAAGGTGTTCAATCCATCATAAATATTTGCGTCATAAATCAAATCACCAACATTGTAATTTGTACTCATTTTATTTTTATTCTCTATCTGCATATTTTTTACTTTTGGAAAGTCCGACAAGTGTTTCTGCTATCCTGTTCACTTTTGTTTGTTCCGTCTTTGCAGAATATATCCACTTGACATACTTCTCTTGTTCATTCTTGTTGAGTGAATTGAAAAATTGTAAAGCTTCGCTGTCATCTTGCAGGCATAACAAAAACTCTTCGGGAATTTCTATCGGTTCATTGTCCGGATACAAAGTGATGTGAACGCAATCGCCTGCCTGTTTCTTTATCTTTTTTCGGATTTCAGATTTTACGGCAAGAAGTAAATCACCTTCTCCGGATGGCATTAAATGATAGTTTCTGATTTCATAGCCGTCGATGCTTCCACGTACTTTTACCCAACCGAACGGAGCATTCGGATCTGGTTGAATTTCAGGAATGATCGTATAAGTCCAACCACATTTGCCAGGCATTTTTTCAAGCAGATATTCTTTATTGACCAATGGCTTTTCATTCATTTTATTGCTCTTCTATATTTATACCAGATTTAGTCTTCTCTGAAAGGCGTATTATCTTTGGCATATGCCCCCTGACAAAATATAGGGTATCCATAAGACAATTCAGTAAAAGGAGTGTTCAAAAAAGCATCTAAATCTGTAAAACTTCTATATACCTCAGCCGTTTGTTGGGAATCAGCAACGGTAAATAAAGTGATTGTTGAATTCTTCAAGATGTCTTCCGTATTTTCCACATTACTCAATGATAGTTTTGATAAGACAGCATCCGCAACTTCTTTATACGAATACTTACTCTCAATAACAAAAAAGGCAGCTTTCCCATAAGAAATAGAACGTACATACACCGGGTTGTCCTGACTCATATCATTTTCTTTATCTTGAAAGAAACCATTTGCCGGATAATCCATATATGATGTAAAATTAATGCTTGATAGTTCTCCTGCTAATCTACTTTTTACATCATTTATTTTGCTTCCGTTGCTCATTACTTTCGCTAAATTTTCTCCAAGTATTCCATCGTTATTTGGAAAAACTTTATTGAGATCGGTAGAGGAATATATTTCTACCAGTTTGACCCCAAGGGAAGAATGCTTGCTTTCAATATATTCTTTATACTCTTGCGAGTCTAAAGATTTCACCAGTAATTTCATATATCCTGATGCCCCGCTTCCTTTCTCAAGAGTGCCGGTAAAAGGCTTGGTAAATGTGAAGATAACATCTATAGGCTTTTTATACGCTGCTATTTCAGGTTTGAAAGATCTTTTGAATTCTTTTTCTGTGTATGCCGCACCAACATAGAAAGCCGGTGGAGTTACCACATACCAGTTCTTTACTGATATATTTCTATCTCCGATAAACATGTCATCTGCAGTTGTTGCAGGGTGAACAAAATCCCATTTGAATGGGGCATTTTCAAATCTTCCCGCAGTAGATTCAGGATTCAGCGGATCTTCCTTTTCTTTGCTGCATGAAGAGCAAAATAAGGTCAATAATAGGCTGAGAAAAACGCAACCTAATTTGTGCTTTTTAGTGAATGACATATGCTTGATTTTAATGTTAAATTCGACAATGCTATTTCTACTAGGAGAAAAATGAAAAGACTTCTTGAGTTATTGTGTTTGCTTATTATCATACTGTTTTATTTAAATCGTTGTTTTTGTGAATACAAAGTTAAGCAATTTGCTAGGAAAAACAATTCCATAATAGGGAAAATAATTAAAAATCTCATAATCTTACTTTGGATAATCAGTCAATACTTCTCTAAATATCCATTTTCTATATTTCTTTTGAAACTCTATTCTAGGAAGTATCTTTCAACTTTCGTCTGCATAGTTTTTGGCATATACTATTGATTGCGAGTACCTTTATACAGCTAAGTAATAATGTTATAATTAAGAATAAGCACTTCATTATTTATATTTCAAATCTTTAAATGAAACTTTAAACATGTTATATACATAGAAGTTTGATTTTAGAGGCTGCTGTAATATCTAAAATGACAACAATGAATAAAATAAATATTCTTTTCATGCTTTCTATTTCAACTCCTCTTAAAAATTTTGATGTATAAGCATATAATTCGTCTGTGCGCAAATATGTTATATAGAATGAAAAACATTTGATTCATTTATAAGCAGATTCATACATACAGACGATTATAATTAGAATGACTTACTATTTAGGTTCTTGCGCCCACCAATAAAAGATATAACTCAGTTTTTTTCCTTCGTCAGTAGGGGTGAACCAAATATCTTTTTTTATTTCTGTTTCAATTTTACGATAAACGGAAATAGGAATAGTCGCAGGAGGATCGGATTTATGAAATTCAAAGCTCACCTCATCAACTTTGCCTGTACTAGAATTTATATACATAATTATATTAAAATCATGTCCTTTTATTCTTTGTTTTTCACTATCCGAAAATGCAGCATTAACAATGGAAAAACGTTTCGAACGTGTCCAAGTGTCACTCTCAAGCAATTTAATGCCTGCATCTGTTTGTGCAAAAGATCCACCTGTGCTTTTGTAAACAGGATAAGTATTAATCCATTTGTTACTTTTGTTATAAAGTGTAACAAATCCAGAAGCTCTTACATTACACTGATAAGTGTAGCCACTCTCGTAAAATGTCTTGGTAGCAATATAATAATTTGTCTGTACATACAAATATGTAGCACTGAACAATATACTGATAAAAATAATTAAACTTTTCATTAGCAATTGTGCTGTTAATTTCTTTATTTTCATGGAATTTCATATATTCTCTTCCGTTTTCTTCGCTATCAATTATACTTTTAAATAGTTGTAAAGCTATATCCTTTACTCACAGGCCTATCTATTCTCTCATTTCATAGTGTTCCTAGTGAAAAATTACACTAGGAACACTGAAAATTTATATTATTTGCTCTGATTCTATTCAGTTACCGGATTTATTTCCATTGATATTTTTCAACTACTTTTTGTTTAAATTTAGTAACTCCTTTAGATCGAGCATGAATATATATTTCTATTTCCACCATATAAATGTCATCTAAAATATCTCCTTTGAATTGTTTACGTAGATTTATTTTATAGTCTTTACTCTTTTTAGGATCTATAAATATCTCATCACTACGTCTCTTGAACACATAGTTAGAAGATGAGCTCAGTATGTTCCCTTTTATATCTTTATAGCTTATCGTATAATATGTACCTGCTTCTGGGATATCATCCATACGAGGTTCGATAACAACCAATTCGTCAAATTGATTAGTTAAATTCAAGTTTACAATTTTATTATCCTTATCATAGGATAGTTTATAAGTTATTTGCGCTTGACTAACTAATGAAAAACAGAATGATAAAGCGATTAATAATGTTCTCATATTTTTTGTATTTTTATTTTGATACTTTTTTGTATAATTCTTGGTATTTCCATAACATCCATTGAAGTTCTGCTGTATAGTGAGTACTTTTACTAATTCCATTGTTCAATTCTGCAGTATAGGTTTCTATTTCATTTTTATACCACACTGCCTTGTTCTCTGGCTATATCAGATAATCTCATATAAGCTCCGTACTTTGTATAATACGATTCTGACTTCAGTGCTTTATTTAAATAACATGTAGCAGAGTCATATTGCCCCTCTTTGTAAAAGCTACTTCCTATAATTAAAAAGGCTGCATATTGCTTTGTTGCATTTGGTTCTAAATCCAAGAAAAGTTGTGCTGTTTCTCGCGCTTCTTTTGTTCTACCCATATATTGATATAGCGATGCAAGAGAATATAGTGTTTTCTTTTTTATCGGAACATTATCCGAGAGGTGTATTATAGACCAAACCTTTAGGAGCTTTTCTTCCGCTTTCGGATAAGATTTCTCTCCTTTTTCCATGCAAATATCTGCACTCTTAATTAAACTGACAGCCCAACGCAATGAGTCGTGATGCTCACTTGCAAGGCGTTCTACTTTACTGTATAACGAATCTGCTTCTTCAAGTAGGCCATGAGTATAAAAGAGATGTCCTAAATTAGATTGTAACAAACATATCAAATCATAATCTTGCTTTTCTTCTGCCAGAGGTAGTGCTTTCATAAATTCACGCACAGTCCCTACTGCATCTTGATTATCTTGATAAATACGTCCCCAATAGTAATGTGCTTTTGCACGCATTGATATATTTCCTGTATTATCGTAATATTGTACAGCAACGCGTATTAACGAATCATTTGTATGACGAATATAATTTTTATCATGAGCTTGAGTGAGTAACAGTGCATATTGGGCTTGTAAAGAAGAAGTGTATAAAGATTCTAATGGAATAGAATTTAGAGTTTGCAAGGCACTGTCATAGTATGAATTCTGAATCAAAGAGTCTGCACAGACTAAGAGTTCTTCTTGTTTGCTTATCGGGCGATAGGTACAGGAATAGCAAACATAGCCCAGAAATAATAAAAAGTATATGATGTTTTTCATGAATTGCTCATATTAGGGAAATCTCCCTCAAAAATAGGGAAAAAGATAATATTATATGCTTTTTCCCGCCTATATTTGTGCTAACATAAGAACTAAAAACAATATATACAATGAAAACAATAAAAACAATAAAACTGACATTGGCGCTACTGATATTTGCAATCTGTATAAGTAGCTGTGCCGCGATTTTGGGAATTGACAGTAACACCTTGATGAAAGTTCAGAAAGGGATGACCAAACAAGACGTTACATCCATATTGGGGCAGCCGATGCACCGTAGTTTCGATCACGAAGTGGAAGGATGGACCTATGAGAAAAACATTGCCGGAGCTCCCGGAATAACGGTTATCGAACTTGGTTTTGTCGATGGGAGACTGACTTATATGGATTCCTACGAGAAATATACGAATCCGCCCGTAGCTGTTTATCCCTCCGTAGAAGTCAATGGAGACATTCCTTCCCGTCCGCACGTCACCGTTGGGAGGGGAATGAATGAAAGAGATTTCCAGTCGCTTTATAATAAAGTGAAAAGCAAGCCTTTCAAGGACGACCAACTGGAATTATTGGAAAATGGCATTGGCAATAGAAAGCTGAGTTGCAAGCAATGCGTGCGGATGATGTCAATATATACGTTCGATGATGACAAGCTGAAAGTGTTGAAAATCCTGGCTCCGAACATTGCCGACCGGGAGAATTATGACGAGATAATCGATGCACTCGATTTCATCTCCAGTGAAGAGAAAGCAAGACATATTTTGGGGATAAAGAAGTAAATGATAAATCGATACAATTACGAGTATCCCATTAATAACCGTAAACAGTGTTTTTAAAGAATAACAGGAACGTTTTTTAAGAATGTTCCCGACGTTTATTAACAGCGCAGAAATCAGTCACAAGACCTAAACTAAATATATATCAACAGAAAAGGCGGTAAATCCTCGTAAGGAAGTACCGCCTTTTCATCTTTTACACCCGTCGTTATTCCAGATACGGGTCGCCCAGATTTTCCAAAATCAACCCGAATTGCTTAGGGGTAAGCCATCGGTGATTATACGGCAAATAGCCTGTTTCTGATAAAGCAATTGTCAAATTAGTGCACCGTTTGATGCTTCGTTGTAAAGAGCGCACTGCGTTCTTCGGAGTAGAACAACCCGGAAAATACATTCCGGCAAGTTCCGAAAAAGAAAGGATAAGTTTTGCCATTTGCTAAGGTTTTAGGTTTATATTAAAGTTTTGTTCTTAAACTTCTACAAATATACTACATCAGAAAGGCGAAGTCAAGTGTTTCAGTCCTTATTTTCAACTGTTTTTCAATTCATGGTGCTAATCTTTTCTGTTACAGGCATAAACTTCTCACGACATTTCTTATCTTTGACCGCTGACTTACTCAGCATACCGATAATTCAATGTTTAACGAACTATTGTAGGGAGGATACTCAGAAGATGAAAATACAAAAATTAGTGCCAACGGAAGAGAATGGCAAGTGGGGCTTTCTGGATGCAGCTACAAGCGAAAAGGTGATTCCATTTATATATGATGATGCCCGCTATTTTAATAAAGATGGCAAAGCAAAGGTAAAACTAAACGGTGAAACGTTCTTTATAGATATGGAAGGAAACCGGGTTGAATAAATATAAAAAATGAAATAACTTAAATGCGCCAATGATTCATAAAGACGAGATTATATTAAAGCCCTTGCTTGACGAAGACATACTGTTGTTTAATGAATGGTTGAACAAGGATTATATCTATAAATGGCTGTGTCCGGACGGAGAAGGGCAAAGAGATGCCTGGCTGGATGAAGTAAACAATAGAAATGATGAGTACGATTTCATGAAACACTTCATTGTTTACTATAAGGACAGGAAAATAGGGTATTGCCTTTATGCTGATTGTTTCTTCTTGAAAGATTTTGAGGAGGAGGGGCACGACTTTGAGAGTTTGTATGGCGATGTACCCGAAAAGAATCACACTTACGAGATTGGCTATTTGATTGGTGAAGAAGAGTATCTGAATAAAGGTATCGGTAAAATAATGATCCAGAAGTTAGAAGAGAAAATCATTGAGCTGGGAGGACACGAAATTTCGGCAGACCCTTCCGAAGAGAATACTGTTTCAATAAAAGTGTTGCTGAGTAATGGTTTTAAGAAGAAAAGCGATGGGGATTACCGGAAAGCGATAGGGGGAATGTAGAAACGAAGACTTATTTATTTATCTTCTTCAAAATATTCCGAATGGTAGTCTTAACTCCTGTGGAGTAATATTCCGTATCTGCATTCTCTAATATGAGCTGTAGCTCCTTCAAAAGTTCCGGTTCGCACTTGCAAAGCCGATAAGCCATTCTAATGGCCAGAGCTTGTACGCCTATACTTTCCTGTGGAGCCAGCATGTGGTCCAGACAGTAGTTCAGTAAATCTATGGAAATAGGAGTGGACACGGGTACATTATACAGTATGGATAGAAACAGACGTTTAGAACCATCGTGCCGACAAGTCAATAACCGCTGGATCATGTCGTCCTGCAATGGGACAAACCAGCTGGGATGTTGCTCACTCACTTTCTCGCATGCCCATATAGCCCGCCACGAAACAACGATTTTATCATCGGAAATCAGTTGATACATATCTTTCAGGTATTCAGGATGCAGACATATTTCCCGTACCAGCTTATCTATTGATAACTTACTTAGGGGCATTGCAAGAGTATTTCTGAACTCGTCTATCTTTTCCATAATCACGCATATTTGTGCAAATATAAGGAATCTTCCGGTCTGTTGCCACAATCGAAGCCGTAAAAAAGAAAGGCTGCCTTCCAAATTGGAGGACAGCCTTGATAAATATAATTTTCAAAGGATTATGCAATGCCGTGAGCAGACACTTCCGGGGCAATCTTCTTAATAAGCCCTTGCAACACAGCCCCCGGACCACATTCTGTGAAATCGGTAGCACCATCAGCAACCATATTCTTAACTGTCTGTGTCCAGCGTACGGAAGCCGTCAACTGAGCAACAAGATTCTTCTTGATTTCTGCCGGATCAGTATGGGGCAGAGCATCTACATTCTGATAAACCGGGCATTTTGGAGTATGGATTTCAGTAGCGTTGATAGCAGCTTCCAATTCCACCTTTGCAGGGTTCATCAGCGGAGAGTGGAATGCACCGCCCACCTTCAATGGTAAAGCGCGTTTTGCTCCGGCAGCTTTCATCAGTTCGCAAGCCTTGTTGATACCTTCGATAGAACCGGAAATCACAATTTGTCCCGGACAGTTATAGTTAGCAGCAACGCAAACTTCACCTTCGGCAGTCACTTGCGCACAGATTTCTTCTACTTTCTCGTCAGCCAAGGCAATGATGGCTGCCATTGTGGAAGGTTGTGCTTCGCATGCTTTCTGCATAGCCATAGCACGAGCGTAAACCAACTTCAAACCGTCCTCGAAACTCAATGCACCGGCAGCTACCAGGGCAGAGAATTCACCCAGTGAATGACCGGCAGTCATTTCAGGCTTAAAGTCATCGCCCATGCAAAGGGCAGAAATAACAGAATGGAGGAATACAGCAGGCTGAGTCACCTTTGTCTGGCGCAGATCTTCATCCGTGCCGTTGAACATAATATCCGTAATGCGATATCCCAGGATATCATTAGCTTTTTCAAACAATTCTTTTGCTAAAGCGGAATTTTCATACAGGTCTTTACCCATTCCTACGAATTGGGCACCCTGACCCGGAAATACAAATGCTTTCATATTGTTCTTATTTTAGGTGTTAATTAAAAAAGTGGTGCAAAGGTATAGCTTTTTCTGATAACCACCGCACAAATGTATGTTTTTTGTGCAATGCTTCCAAGGCAAAGGACGCAAGAATACAATAAGAACCTGCTATTCCTTTTTCACTCCGGTTATACTAAAATCCTTAAAAATAAAGCACTTCACTCTTATTGTACTTCCTACAATTACCTGCTTCCTTTGTTTATCAGGAATACATATTGTCCTTTCAACGATAAGCCCGCATTTTCATATTGTAGAATATACGATATGTATCATATTGAAAAATAATGCTTTATAACATGTTATTTTTCAAGTTTTACTTGCTTGTGTATTCAAAAAACCTGTTTATATTTGCAGCGCTTAAACAAAAATATTATGCAGGATATAGAACAGAAAACCCCATTGGCCAACAATCATATCTCAGTAGACTGTGTAGTGATTGGCTTTGACGGAGAACAATTAAAAGTTCTTTTGATAAAGCGTGTAGGTGAGGAACAAGGCGAAATCTTTCACGATATGAAGCTTCCCGGAAGTCTTATCTATATGGATGAGGACTTAGACGAAGCAGCCAAACGAGTGCTGAACGAATTGACGGGATTGAAGAATGTTAATCTGATGCAGTTCAAGGCATTTGGTTCCAAGGACCGGACAAAGGACCCGAAAGATATTCATTGGTTGGAGCGTGCCATGCAATCGAGGGTGGAGCGTATCGTTACGATAGCCTATCTGTCATTGGTGAAGATTGACCGCGCATTGAGCCGTAATCTGGACGATTTCGAAGCATATTGGGTGGCGCTGCAAGATATAAAAGCGCTGGCTTTCGATCATAATCTGATTATAAAAGAAGCATTAGTATATATCCGACAGTATGTTGAGATAAACCCGTCTTCCTTGTTCGATTTACTCCCCCGCAAGTTTACCGCATCACAATTGCGCACCTTATATGAATTGATATACAGCAAACCGATTGATGTGCGGAACTTCCACAAGAAAATCGCCATGATGGAATATGTAGTTCCGATGGAAGAAAAGCAACAGGGAGTTGCCCACCGTGCCGCACGCTACTACCGCTTCGACAAAAAAATATATAATAAAGTAAGAAGATAGGTGATGCTAAAAGGCGAACAGAGACCATCATTTTTTAACTTTTAATTTTCAATTTTTAATTTATCTATATGTATTTATTAGGCTATGACATTGGAAGCTCGTCCGTAAAAGCGAGTCTGGTAAACGCCGAAACCGGCAAATGTGTATCTTCCGCTTTCTTTCCTAAGACAGAAGCGGCTATCATTGCTGTAAAACCGGGTTGGGCGGAACAAAATCCCGAAAGCTGGTGGGAGAATCTGAAACTTGCCACACAAGCGGTTATGACTGAATCGGGTGCAAACGCAGGTGAAATCAAGGCAATTGGTATCTCTTATCAGATGCATGGATTGGTGTGTGTGGATAAAGCCCAGAACGTGCTGCGTCCTTCCATCATCTGGTGTGACTCACGTGCTGTTCCTTTCGGGCAGAAAGCATTTGAAACGCTGGGAGAGGAGAACTGCCTTTCGCATCTATTAAACTCCCCGGGCAACTTTACCGCCTCCAAACTGGCATGGATAAAGGAAAATGAACCGGCTATCTACGAAAGAATCTATAAGATTATGCTTCCGGGTGATTACATCGCCATGAAGCTGAGCGGCGAAATCTGTACTACCGTTTCCGGTCTTTCGGAAGGTATGTTCTGGGATTTCAAGAACAACCGTGTGGCCGACTTCCTGATGGATTACTACGGCTTCGACAAATCTTTGATTGCAGACATCAAACCGACATTCTCCGAACAGGGACGAGTAAATGCTGCCTCTGCAAAAGAACTGGGCCTGAAAGAAGGTACGCCGATTACTTATCGTGCAGGCGACCAACCTAATAATGCTTTGTCACTCAATGTATTCAATCCGGGTGAGATTGCTTCTACAGCAGGTACTTCCGGCGTAGTATATGGTGTGAACGGTGAAGTGAATTATGATCCGAAATCGCGCGTGAATACATTTGCTCACGTGAACCACACGGACGAACAGACTCGTCTGGGTGTTCTGCTTTGCATCAATGGTACGGGTATCCTTAACTCTTGGGTGAAGCGCACGATTGCTCCCGAAGGTATCTCTTACAATGAAATGAATGTATTGGCATCGCAAGCTCCCATCGGCAGTGCAGGTATCAGTATCCTGCCTTTCGGTAACGGTGCGGAACGTATGCTTGAGAATAAGGAAATCAACTGTTCCATCCGTGGCTTGAATTTCAATTTGCATGGTAAACAGCATATTGTACGTGCGGCTCAGGAGGGTATTGTATTCTCCTTTAAATATGGTATCGACATTATGGAAGGTATGGGTATTCCCGTACAGAAAATCCATGCAGGACATGCGAATATGTTCCTTAGCTCCATCTTCCGTGATACATTGGCGGGTGTGACGGGTGCAGTGATTGAACTGTATGATACGGACGGTTCGGTAGGTGCGGCCAAAGGCGCAGGTATCGGGGCAGGTATCTATAAAGATAATAATGAAGCATTTGCAACGCTGGAAAAACTGGATGTTATCGAGCCTAACCAGGCTAAGCGTCAGGAATATGCGGATGCTTATGCACGCTGGAAACATCGTTTGGAAAAATCAATGGCTAAATAAACTGATAATAATTAACCCTTTAAAAATTCAATTAAAATTATGGCAACAAAAGAGTATTTTCCCGGAATAGGAAAGATTAAATTCGAAGGTAAAGAAAGTATGAACCCGATGGCATACCGTTATTACGATGCTGAGAAGGTGATTATGGGTAAAAAGATGAAAGATTGGTTGAAGTTTGCTATGGCTTGGTGGCACACTCTCTGTGCAGAAGGTGGCGACCAGTTCGGTGGTGGAACCAAACAATTCCCTTGGAATGGTGATGCTGACGCTTTGCAGGCAGCTAAAAATAAATTGGACGCAGGTTTCGAATTCATGCAGAAGATGGGTATTGAATACTATTGCTTCCATGATGTAGACCTTATCTCTGAAGGTGCAAGTATTGAAGAATATGAAGCTAACCTGAAAGCTATCGTAGCTTATGCAAAACAGAAACAAGCTGAAACAGGCATCAAATTGTTGTGGGGTACAGCTAACGTATTCGGTCATGCACGTTATATGAACGGTGCTGCTACCAATCCTGATTTCGATGTTGTGGCTCGCGCTGCTGTTCAGATTAAGAACGCTATTGACGCTACTATCGAACTGGGTGGTTCAAACTATGTATTCTGGGGCGGCCGCGAAGGTTACATGTCATTGCTGAACACTGACCAGAAGCGTGAAAAAGAACATCTTGCAAAGATGCTGACCATTGCTCGTGACTATGCACGTGCACGTGGCTTCAAAGGTACTTTCCTGATTGAGCCGAAACCGATGGAGCCGACCAAGCATCAATATGACGTAGATACTGAAACTGTGATTGGCTTCCTGAAAGCTCACGGTCTGGACAAAGACTTCAAAGTAAACATCGAAGTTAACCACGCTACTTTGGCCGGCCACACTTTCGAACATGAACTGGCTGTAGCTGTTGACAACGGTATGTTGGGTTCTATCGATGCTAACCGTGGTGACTACCAGAACGGTTGGGATACCGACCAGTTCCCCATTGACAACTATGAACTGACTCAGGCTATGATGCAAATTATCCGTAACGGTGGTTTGGGTAATGGCGGTACAAACTTCGATGCTAAAACTCGTCGTAACTCTACCGACCTGGAAGATATCTTCATCGCTCACATTGCAGGTATGGACGCTATGGCACGTGCTTTGGAAAGTGCAGCTAAATTGTTGGAAGAATCTCCTTACAAGAAGATGTTGGCTGACCGTTACTCATCATTCGACGGTGGTAAAGGTAAAGAATTCGAAGAAGGCAAGCTAACTCTGGAAGACGTTGTGGCTTATGCGAAAGCTAACGGCGAACCGAAGCAAACCAGCGGTAAGCAGGAATTGTATGAAGCAATCGTAAATATGTATTGCTAATGATTAGCGGTGAGTGATTAGTGATAAGCAACGCAGCTAATCACTAATCACTATCCCGCTAATCATTACTCTCTCTCATTTATCAACCTAATCTTTTTTATCATGAATGATGCGAACAATGGTAGTAAACTCTACCTATATTCTATCACAAGTGTTGCCATTCTGGGAGGATTGCTGTTCGGATACGATACAGCGGTAATCTCCGGTGCGGAGAAAGGTCTGGAGGCCTTCTTCCTGCAAGCAACGGATTTCCAATATGATAAGGTGATGCATGGCATCACATCTTCCAGCGCACTTATCGGCTGTGTACTCGGAGGTGCCCTTTCCGGCATCTTTGCTTCCCGCCTGGGACGCCGCAATTCGTTGAGACTGGCATCTGTGCTGTTCTTTTTGTCGGCATTGGGTTCTTACTATCCCGAAGTTTTATTCTTCAACTACGGTGAGCCGAATATGAACTTGCTCATCGCATTCAATCTGTATCGTGTATTGGGCGGTATTGGTGTAGGTCTTGCATCTGCGGTATGCCCGATGTATATTGCAGAAATTGCTCCTTCTAATATTCGTGGCACGCTGGTATCTTGTAACCAGTTTGCCATTATTTTTGGTATGTTGGTAGTTTATTTCGTCAACTTCCTGATTATGGGCGACCACACCAATCCTATTATTGACAAGAGTGTGGATGGCATTTTGTCCGTAAACCCCGCTTCGGATATGTGGAGTGTACAGACTGGTTGGCGTTATATGTTCGGTTCAGAGGCTTTCCCGGCTGCATTGTTCGGGTTCCTGCTTTTCTTCGTGCCGAAGACTCCGCGTTATCTGGTACTGGTACATCAGGATGAAAAGGCATACTCTATCTTGGAGAAAGTAAATGGTGCAAGCAAAGCGAAAGAAATTCTGGCAGAAATCAAAGCTACTTCGAAGGAAAAGACAGAAAAGTTATTCTCTTATGGCGTAGCAGTTATCGTTATCGGTATTTTACTTTCTGTATTCCAACAGGCTATCGGTATTAATGCCGTATTGTATTACGCTCCACGTATTTTTGAAAACGCAGGTGCTGAAGGTGGTGGTATGATGCAGACAGTCATCATGGGTATTGTAAATATCGTGTTTACTCTGATTGCCATCTTTACAGTAGACCGCTTTGGCCGCAAGCCGCTGCTGATTATCGGTTCTATCGGTATGGCAGTAGGTGCATTTGCCGTGGCAATGTGCGACAGCATGGGTATCAAAGGTATTGTTCCGGTATTCTCCGTAATCGTATATGCTGCTTTCTTCATGATGTCATGGGGACCGATTTGCTGGGTACTGATTTCAGAAATCTTCCCGAATACAATTCGTGGCAAGGCTGTAGCTATCGCTGTTGCTTTCCAATGGATTTTCAATTACATCATATCGTCCACATTCCCGGCATTGTACGATTTCAGCCCGATGTTCGCATATAGCTTATATGGCATTATCTGCGTCGCTGCTGCAATCTTTGTATGGCGTTGGGTGCCCGAAACAAAGGGTAAGACTCTGGAAGATATGAGTAAGCTCTGGAAGAAAAACAGGTAAGTTCTCTCTCCTTTAATATCTTATAAATGAAAAAGGTGCAGCCGGGTAATTTGGTTGCACCTTTCTTTATATAAGAAGACTACTTATTTATTCGCATCAATTGAATATATAACGTAGACCTATTTGGAGTTTCCAACACTCACTGTAGTTCAGGTTGCGGGTGAAGCTTTCGGTTGGATATTCCTTATTACTGTTTTTATACATGGAGAAGATAGGAGTGTTATTTTCATCCTTACCCGTATAAGTGAGGATTCGTCCTCCATTGGCTACAGACATGTTTTTGTTTACGCCCCACTTACTATTCAGCAGATTGCCTACATTCAGGATATCCAGGCTGAGTTGCAGTCTGTTCTGGGTCTTGCCTATCTTCACAAAGAAGTCGCGGCTCCAACGGAAATCAAAGCGGTGTACCCACGGGGCACGTGCTGCATATGCTTCGGCATACTCGCCTTTATGCTTCTTCAGATACGGGTCCTGATTCACAAATTTCCAGAAAGCATCTGCATCTTCGGTGCTTGCGAATTTGATTTCATCTTTGGTTTTGGGGATATACATGAGGTCATTCGTCACACCGTCGCCGTTCATATCATTGGTGTACATGAAGCTATAACCTCCGGCAGAATATCCGCTATAGAAAAGGCTGAAATTAGAAGATGTTTTCTTATTCAGATGCACGCGCCAGTTGATAGAAGCGATTACACGGTCGGGAGTGACGTAGCGCGAACGCATCAATCCAGAGTTGTTCGGACCGTTAATAGAAGGCATATTTGTCCAGGCAGAGTTGGCATCGGAACCAGGCATGCCACTGATTTCTTTGGATTCAGTATGCGTGTAGGCAGCCATGATATTCACGTTCTTTACAGGTTCGGCGGTTACAGTGATATTTCCTGTCCAACCCCAGCCTTTGGAAGTGTTGGTCAATACGTTTGCACTATTGATATTGCTGTGTTCCAGGTAGTTCTTTGGATAGATATAACGGTCATCCGACCCGTTGAAATGCTGCCATGCATCATCCGGACTTTTTATGTTATAGTTATATTGACGTACGGCGTTGATGTCCTTAGAGAACATTCCTTCCAATGTAACGGTAAGAGGGAAGGAGACAGGCACCTGATAATCCAGCGCCAGGGAGGTCTTCCAGACTTGCGGCATCTTGAAATCCGGGTCAATACCTACTATACCGCTTGGCAGTACACCTTCTTCGGGAGTGATGGTTGTAGGGAGTCCTAATGTGGAAATCATCTGGTTTACATCCGTTATCATGTTTCCTTTCAGCAAGTCCAGACGCGGGTCGCGGCTTGTAACTTTACCATCCTTATATCTGGTAGTGATGCTCACCAGATTCTGAATCATACCGGAGTTAGTGGGCATATTGGTAAAAAATACCAGAGGGATGCGTCCTGTGAAGAATCCCGAACCTCCACGCAGTTTCAGAGTCTTATCATTGAATACATCCCAAGTGAAGCCCAAACGCGGGGAGAATTGCATTTTACTGTCAGGCCATGCACCTGTATCGATGTGCATACCGTCGAAATCCAAATCATAGATGGCCTGGTTACGCATCAGGTCGTTCAGGAAACTCAGATTATCCATACGTATACCCGCAGTCAGTTTGAAATTATCGCGAATATTCCATTCATCTTGCAGATAGATACCCAACTGACCGAAATTCACATCAGCGGAAGGCTTCGTGTTGCCATTGTAACCATAGGCTAAGGCAAAAGACTCAGGAGCAGCTCCATTTTTGAAATCATCGAAACTGGAATAACGGTAGTAGCCTGTTCCGTTGCGCATGTATGAGTTACTTGCCTTTTGGCGTTCGTAGCTGATACCGGCCGTTAATTTATGGGCTCCCAGATAGTAAGTGAAATTGTCAACGATGGTCATTACCGTATTCTTCACTTTATTATTGTAAGTAAACAACTCATATCCCGCCGTCATGTACGGTTCCAGGATCGGATTTCCGTCTTCATCGTATCCGTACATGATGTCGATGAAAGGGAACAGGCTGGAATTTGTGCCGCGCTCATCTTTCATATCACTGTATGTGAACAGTAACTGATTGGATATAGTGGAAGTGAAGCGGCTGTTTAATTCTGCGGTAACAGAGTTTACAACATTCTGCTGGGAATAGCAGGCATTTGCATAAGCCATGGAGTACTTGGAAACACGGTCGTATGGCAAACGATAGCCGGTGTTTCCTGAACTTCCATTGGGGGCGTTCCAGGTTGTGTTATCAGTAAAGTTATAACGCACACTCAACTTGTTTCCTGCATTAATGTTCCAGTCGATACGCCCCAATAGTTTCAGATTGGTTATGTCAGCAGGGAAACTGGTGAAAGAGCCGGTATCATAACCATATTTATCTTTCAGTATTTGAGAGAATTCGGCCATATCCGCTTCTGTAGTGCGAGAGATAGTGGAGTTATTAGAGGTTTCACCCTCTTTTGCAGCACGCCATTTTACTACTTGTTGCGGACTCTTTTCATATTCCACATTGGCAAAGAAGAACAATTTATCTTTGATAATCGGACCGCCGAAAGTGGCACCATACACAGTCTTAGATTCTTCGGCACGTGCACCGAAATCCGTATCACCGATTTTATTGCCGCGCATCACTTCATTATTGAAATACATGTAGGCGCTACCTCTATAAGTATTGGTACCCGATTTCGTAATCGCATTGATGCCTGCACCGATAAAGTTAGCTTGGCGCACATCAAAAGGAGCAATGACCACTTGCACTTCGTCAATGGCATCCAATGAGATGGGATTGCCACCACCCGGCAGTTCGGAAGACAAACCGAAGTTGTTGTTCAGATTGGCACCATCTACCGTGAATGTGTTGGAGCGCCCGTCTCGACCACCGAAAGTATTGCCGGAAGCATAGGGAGAAATACGTGTAAAGTCACTGAGGCTGCGATTAATACTCGGCAATGTGGTCAACTGCTCGGTCGATATGTTGGTAGTAGCACCAGTCTTTTCGGCACTGAATTTCGACTTACTGGCTGTCACAGTGACTTCTCCCAGTAGTTCGGAAGCTTCGTGCAGGGTTACATTTAAAGAATAAGTCTCACCCAATTGCAATTGGATACCTGTATATATTGCTGTTTGATAACCTACATAAGAAACCGTCACCTTGTACGGGCCACCGGTACGCATACCTTGAAAACTAAAACGTCCGTCTATATTGGTAACAGTGCCGTAGCTGGTTCCGGAGGGTTCGTGTACCGCTACCACTGTAGCTCCTATGACAGATTCCCCGTCTGCCATAACCTTTCCACTCATTCCGGCAGTAGTTACCTGTGCTCTTACCATTCCTGTAACAGAAAGTAAAAGCACTAACAGAAATAACATCTTTTTTGCCATGATTTTTAATTTTTAGTGAATAAAATATAACCCCTTACGAAAACGCCACAAAAGTATAAAAAAAAGTAAAATAAGCACTTGGTAAAAGTGTTAAATCCTTGCTGCGTTTTTGTAACAAGATGAATGTGCTATAAAAATATATGCTTCCAAAGACAATGTGTGATTTTTAACTGTACCTTTGCAGTGGATTTAACATTCTGGAATAACAGAGAACACTATGGATTCATTGAAAATTAATAAGGTCCAATTGCGTAATTTACAGATAGAAGACTATGAGCAATTGGCGCAATCATTCACCCGTGTATATACGGATGGCAGCGATGTGTTTTGGACACATAAACAAATTGAGAAACTGATTAGGATTTTCCCTGAAGGACAGATTGTCACGGTAGTGGACGAAAAAATTGTTGGCTGTGCACTCTCCATCATTGTGAATTACGATGATGTGAAGAATGACCATACTTATGCACAGGTAACCGGGAAAGAAAGCTTCAATACACATAACCCTAAAGGAAATATCCTGTATGGCATTGAAGTGTTTATTCATCCCCAATACCGTGGCCTGCGTCTGGCACGCCGCATGTACGAGTATCGGAAAGAGCTTTGCGAAACGCTGAATCTGAAAGCTATCATGTTCGGCGGGCGTATTCCTAACTATCATAAGTATGCCGACCAGATACGACCGAAAGAGTATATAGATAAGGTGAAGCAAAAAGAAATCTTCGACCCTGTACTGACTTTCCAACTCTCCAATGACTTCCACGTGCGTAAGGTAATGCGCAACTATCTGCCTAATGACGAGGAGTCGAAGCACTATGCTTGTCTGTTGCAGTGGGATAATATCTATTATCAGGAACCTACACTGGATTATGTAACACCCAAAACAACGGTACGCGTCGGTCTGGTGCAATGGCAGATGCGTAGTTATAAAACTCTGGATGATTTATTCGAACAAGTAGAATTCTTTGTGGATGCCGTGTCGGATTACAAGAGTGACTTTGTCCTTTTTCCCGAATACTTCAATGCTCCGCTGATGGCAAAGTTCAACAATGAAGGCGAATCACAAGCTATCCGTGGACTGGCAGCTTATACAGAGGACATCAGGGAACGGTTTATTAAACTGGCTATCAGTTATAATATCAATATCATTACAGGCAGTATGCCTCTTATTAAGGAAGACGGGTTGTTATATAATGTCGGCTTCCTTTGCCGTCGCGATGGCAGTTACGAGATGTACGAAAAGCTACATGTGACACCCGATGAAATTAAAAGTTGGGGATTGAGTGGCGGAAAAGCTTTGCAAACATTTGATACGGATTGTGCTAAAATAGGTGTGCTGATTTGTTATGATGTGGAATTCCCCGAATTATCCCGAATCATGGCAGACCAAGGCATGCAGATATTGTTTGTTCCTTTCCTGACGGATACGCAGAATGCTTATTCCCGAGTGAAGGTGTGTGCACATGCCCGTGCCATTGAGAATGAATGTTTTGTGGTCATTGCCGGCAGTGTGGGAAACCTTCCGCGTGTACACAACATGGATATCCAGTATGCCCAGTCAGGCGTATTTACGCCTTGTGATTTTGCTTTCCCTACGGATGGCAAGCGGGCGGAAGCTACGCCAAACACAGAAATGATTCTTGTTTCTGACGTAGACCTGGATTTACTGAACGAATTGCATACATATGGCAGTGTGCGCAATCTGAAAGACAGGAGAAGTGATTTGTATGAGGTGAGGATGAAGAAATAAAATCACCCGATAGTTTTCCGGTTTAGATTTTCCGTCAAACTCTTCTGCCCAAAACTCTTTTATTTCAATCAGGTAATGAATTTCGTCGGGCACAAGCGTTATTTCCGAAGTCCCGGTCACCTCGATATACTTATTATTATCACTCTCTTGGCCGAAGGCAATGGTGCCGACAAATAGTAATGCTGCAAATAGTAAAAGTCTAGTTTTCATAACAGAATGTTTTCTTAGAGAATTATTATTTGTAATGATACAAAAAAATGCAATTCAATCAAATAATTGAATTGCATTTTTTTATGTAACTGTTGGTTTATCCTTTGATATCCCAAATGCCGCAACTACGTTCAAGCTCCACAAGCGCTGCATTATAGTTGAACAACGTTTCAATATATTGTGCCTGTACTTCATTGTATGTACGTTGTGCATTCAATATTTCAAGCAAGGAGACTTCTCCCCGGTTATAACTATATATCTTCCCTTCAAGCACGTCTTGTGCTTGTTTCAGTATGCCACCTTCATAATGCTTCAATTGGAGTGTTTGTGACTGAAATTGCTGATAGGCTCCCATCACCTCCTGCTGCACTTGCAGGCACATCTGTTCGTATTGCAACTCGGCTTGCCGGGCTCGGAAACGGGCAGCATTTACAGCCCCCCTGTTCAGAGAAGAGAAGTTTAAAGGAATAGCGATTCCCGCACTGACTCCATTGAATGCCGGTGCCGGAGCTTCCTCATTACGCACACGCTTATTGTGGCTCCATCCTAACGAAAACTCTACATCAGGACGTTTTTCACGTTTGGTTAAAGTCAGTTCCCGACGTGCAACTTCCGTATTTTTTAAAGCTGCCAGCAGGTCAGAGCGATGTTCTACAGCAGTTTCAATCAGTGCGCCCAGCACGAATGCCTGTTCCGGTTTCTTCAGTTCCTCTACCGGATGGAAAAGTGTATCTGTGACTGCGGTGCCAGTGAAAAGAGACAACTGCATGTAAGCTTGTTTCAGGTTTGTCTCGGCTTGCAGCACTTCGTTATACATGATGTCCGCTTCCAGTTTGCTTTGTATGGCTTCCACCTCCATTATTTTGCCGGATGCCAGACGGATGCTATCCGATTGTGCCAAATCGTACATATTGCTCCATGCACTTCTTTTGATGTCATAAAGCTGTTTTTGTTTCATTACCTCCAGATAGGAAATAGTGGCATCTGCCTGCAAATTCCGGAAATAGTCATTTAATACAATCTCCGCCAGTTCGCTCTGGCTACGTGCTAATCTGATACCCGCCGTACGCTTCCCCAATGTTACATTTTGTGAAAGCCCCAACTCATAACTTTGCCCCATCTGCAAGGTATGGTCTTCATTGTTTGAATAGGTGAAGGAAAGTGACGGGTCATCGAATACCCTGGCAGCTATCACATCGGCATGTGCTGCACTGACGTTCATCTTCTCTGCGGCATATTCCAGATTATCCATACTTACTTTATGCATATACTGCTTGTAAGTAATTGGTTCCACAGTTTGTGCCTGCATTGAGCAAGCACAAACCATAGCCGTAAATAATGCAATACTATCTTTCTTCATTTTCCTCATTTTTATCTTTCTTTTTTTCCATCATATAATATAAAGTAGGGAGAATATATAGCGTCACCACAGTGGCAAACAGTAATCCATACACAATAACTGTTGCCAGTGGCCGCTGCACATCAGAACCAATTCCTGTGCTCAGGGATGCCGGAAGCAACCCCAACACGGCAACAGTAGCCGTCATCAAAATAGGGCGGAAGCGATGACGGACACCGGTAATTACGGCATCGCGTAAATTGCGCCCCCGTCCGCGCAGGTTATTGATATGTGAAATCATAATCACCCCATTCTGTATGGCTACCCCAATCAGGGCAATGAAGCCTACGGCAGATGAAACATTCAGCGTCATTCCCCGTACATTCAGTGCCAGCATGCCTCCGAAGAGTGCCAAGGGAATGATACACATCAGCAAGGCAGCTTTCCGAAATTTGCCAAGAGCGGCAAATAGCAACAACAACATGATGCCTAGTGCCAATGGAACCACCACGCCCAGACGACTGTATGCACGGTGTTGGTTCTCAAACTGTCCCGCCCATTTCAGATGATAATCTTCAGGATTATAATCCACTTGTTCATCAATCATCCTGTTAGCTTTCTGCAAGAATGAAGTAAGGTCGATGCCACGCAGGTTGACACGAATGGTCAGATGCCTCTTATTCATCTCACGCGAGATGGTGCTTGCCCCTGTCGTAAGTTTGATTTCCGCAACCTGGCTAAGTGGAATCTTTGCCCCTGTACCGGAAGTTAGCATCAGATTGCCGATGCGTTCCGGCGTGTTACGCGTTTCCTCACTGAAACGGCAGATTACATCATAAGATTTGCTACCCACGAATATTTGTGAAATCGCTTTTCCTCCGATAGCAAGTTCTATCAAATCGGCTACGTCCGAAACATTCAATCCATATTGGGCAATGCGGTCACGGTCGGCTACAATTTGGAGTTGGGGAAGGGGAGGTTCCTGGTCTACAGCTACATCCGTTGCACCAGGAATCTGTTTGATGATGTTGACAATCTTGTCGGCAATGTGGCGTGTGCCTGTAATATCTTCACCGTATATTTTCAGTGCAAGGTCACTGTGTGCACCTGCTATCTGGTCCATCACCATATCTATAATAGGTTGTGAAAAGCCAACGGAATATCCCGGCATTGTCATTAGCGTATCATTCATGGCTTCAATCAATTCTGCCTTATTTCGTCCCGTAGTCCAGGTATCGTAAGGCTTCAGACCTACACCGCACTCCACATGCGAAAGCGAAAATGCCTCGGCACCTTCATCATCACGGCCCACTTGAGTCATCACATACGATACTTCCGGAAACTGCCCGAGCTTCTGTCTCAATTCAGCTCCCATTTCTTTGGAACGTTCAATGGAGATGCCCGGAGGCAATTGTACCTGAATCCAGATGGCGCCCTCATCCAGAGGAGGGAGAAAATCCTTCCCCACCGTATAACTCAGGACACCGGCCAGAATCAGAATCCCTGCCAGCACACCCAGCACCGCTTTAGGGCAATCGATGACACGAACCACTTGTGCATGATACACCATTTGCAGTTTTTCCAGCCAACGGTTATGATATACTTTGCGCGGCTTGCGATAAGCCATATATGCCAATCCCGGAATCAGGAACAAGGCTACACACAAAGCACCAATCAGTGCATAGCCTACCGTATATGCCATTGGAGTGAAAAGTTTCTTCTCGATATGCTCGAATGCGAACAACGGCAAATAGGCAGTTATGATGATGAGGATGGAAAAGAAGATAGGACGCGCCACTTCCGTTGTACGTCGCAGAATGGAATCTTCTTCCAATATTTCTCCGGGATGCCGCTCACGCTTTTTCAAAATAGTTTCCATCATTACAATGGAACCATCCACAAGGATACCGAAGTCAATAGCTCCCAATGAAAGTAAATTGGCGGGAATATCAGTGGCGTGCATCAGGATAAAAGCAATCAGCAATGAAAGAGGAATGGTAACCGCTACCAGCAATGCCCCCCGCCAACTACCTAAGAACAGAATCAGGACAACTATCACCAGAATCATCCCCATGAACAAAGTATGTGAGACCGTATGTAGTGTCATTTCTACCAGATTCGTACGATCCATGAAAGGATGGATGCGCGTTCCTTTAGGAAGCACTTCGTTGTTCAATTCATCAATAGCGGCATGCACTTCTTCAAGTACCTGCGAGGGGTTTTGCCCGCGAAGCATCTGCACAATACCTTCCACACCGTCGGAATAATTACGTTTGCCATCATAGAATCCCAGTACACCTTTGCGCTCCAAGCTTCCATATTTCAGTCTACCGATGTCATCCAAATACACAGGCACGCCATTATCTGTTTTGATAACGATACGTCCCAAGTCCTTCAAATCTTTCACCAGACCGATACCCCGGATTACATAGCTCAGATCACCCCGGCTCAACATACTGCCACCGGCATTCACATTGTTCATTTCCACTTTTTCGGTTACGTCAGAAAGTGAGATATCATACTCTTCCATTTTCCGCGGGTTCAGTTCAATCTGATATTGGGTAGTAATGCCGCCATAATTGCTGACATCGGCCACCCCCGTTACTTGTTTCAGCCGGGGAATAATCACCCATTTATGCAAATCGGTCATCTCGCGCAAATCCAGATTATCACTTTCAATAACATAGCGAAATATCTCACCGGTGGGAGAGGTCAGGGGATTCAATCCCGGTACGGCATCATAAGGCAGCTCTACATCTACCAACCGCTCTTGTACGCGCTGGCGTGCCCAATAGTCATCAATACCATCATCAAACACTAATACCACAGTGCTCAGCCCGAAAGTATTCTTGCTTCGCATCACATTTAGCCCTGGCAGACCGTTCACGGCTCGTTCTATAGGAATCGTAATCTGCTGTTCTATTTCCTCGGCTGCCAGTCCCGGTACTTGGGTTACAATCTGTACGGTGGTATCCGCAATGTCCGGATAAGCATCAATTGCCAGCCTTGTCCACGAATAATAGCCCACCACGGCAATGAAGCTAAACAAGACGAACATCAGTCCTCGACGATGTATCGCCAGATAAATTAATTTCTTCATATGTGCAAGCCGGTGTTTAGTTGGCGTTCAGTAGATAGAAAGCGCCATCGGAGATGAATTTCTCTCCCGGTTGCAGACCGGAGATGATGACGCACTTGTCACCATCGGTAGCGGAAGTTTCCACTTTTCGTTTCAGAAACTGATTGTTGCCTAAAGATACCAGTGCATACGCCTGCTCTTCCTCTTGTAAGATGGCGGAAGTGGGAATCAGGACGCTTTCGGCAGGTTCATCAGTCAGTTTTACTGTGGCATACATGGCAGGTTTCATCAATCGTTCTTTGTTGTCACATGCCACCAGTACTTCTACCGAACGTGTATCCTCGTCCAGCATTTCGTTGATGTGATAGATACTACCATTAAAGGTGCGCCTTGGCTGCGATACCAATGAAATTTCCACTTGTTTCAAAGAAGAAAGTAGCGGCATATCTTTCTCTTTCACATTGGCAGCCACCCATATTTCATTCAAATCTGCAACAACGACAATGGGGTCTGCATCATCTTTCATGAACTGTCCGATAACAATATCATTCTTTACTACTTCACCGGAAATGGGTGAGCGGACAATCATAGGTTGCCCCAACACCAACTCATCCGGTTCTATCTGGAAGACTTTCAGTGCTGCCAACGCATTTTCATAATCTTTCTTTTTGAGTTCGTAGTTCACTTCGGCTTCTTCCACCTCTTTCTGTGCACTGACCTTATGCGCATACAAATCCTGTTCCCGGCGCAGGTTTTTGGAAGCCAGTTCCATTTCTTGTTTGGCCTGATAATAGACTTTTCCCGTTTCAAAAAAGTCGGGCGAGCTGATTTCAAATAGCGGGCTGCCTTTATCCACTTTCTGTCCCAGACGGATAAAGGAGCGCGTTACGCGTCCTGCAAATGGGGAGGCAATTTCTGCATAATGATTTGGGATGGCTTTCACTATACCGGATACAGTGAATGTCGTTTCATGCAATTCTTTATGTACTTCGCTTATTATCAGTTTTTTTGCTACGGGAGATTCTGAAGATACAGTAATAGTATCTCCTGAGACAGAAAACTCTTGCATTTCCTGTTCTTTTTGCCGACCGGTACAGGCATAACACATCATGCCGGTCAGGCACAATAAATATATGTATTTCATTTCTTTGTTGTTATGTTGGAAACTTGTTTTTACTCATGTATTAAGAATAACAGGCATAGTCACCTGTTCGGAATACATGGCAGGGAGGAGAACGTAAATGGAATAATCGGAAAGGGCGTACAATCCGATTCGTTCCATCCGGCAAAAAAATGAAACCTAAGAAGAATAAGATAAAGGGGACAACCGGTAACTCATGCGAACTGTCCAGGCATAACAGATTAAAACAGGAGACAGTTTCCCATTCTGTTTCTGTATGCGAATGATGTGTACCTGGTAGGTATGGATGGGAGTGAGTTACGAGGAAATGATCGACTACATGTGTATGGACAAAGGCTGTGTTTCCTACATAGTAATAAGCGAATACTACTATTAGTAAAAACTTTATGGTATTAGAAAGTAACCTTTTCACATGCAATGGTTTTGCTTTGGCGGCAAAGGTAGTACATATTTCATACTCCATCAAAAAGGATGCTGAATTATTTCTTAAAATAATTCAGCCAAGGAGGATATTGTTATCAAGTCCGTACTTGCTCCGTATCTGCTCCGTACCAGGCCCGTAGCATCTCCGTACTCTATAGCACGGACTTAGTACGGAGTTGGTACGGAGCAGATACGGAGCAAGTACGGACTTGATATGGAGCAGGTAAATGAATGAGCTCAAAAAAGTTCTTTTAATCGATAATCACCAAACATCTTCAGTTTTGTCTTCTCCTACAAATGCTGTCAGCTTTTTCTTGTAAATATCCACTCCTTTGGCTATATTTCTTTCTGCATCAGGAGTTCCCATCCCATATACCACAAAAGGAGTCTGCCACATCATTCCACCATGTACGGCACCTGCCTGATAGGGACGCAACAATTCATCTACCGTGAAACCGTTCCTTCCACCGCTTCGGTATGCCTCGAATTCAGAACCGGTGGTTGTAGCTACCATCAACGGTTTACCTGCCACTGCGGGAGTCTTTGCCAGATGGGTAAATATCTGGTCTTGCCATTGTTTTAACAAAGAAGGGGCCGACATCCAATAAAACGGAAACTGATATACCACAGCCGTGGCATGTGAAATAATGCGACTCCATGCGTCCATATTGAAGACATCATCTGCCGGCATCTCATACAAATTATATACAGCCACTTCTTCTATATCCTTTATAGCATCGACCAAGGCTTTGTTTGCTTGCGATTTTTCCATGTTGGGGTGTGCCAGCAATACCACAACTTTCTTCAGAACTTTATCCATATTATTTTTGAGGTTTTGGTGAATAATCAATGTGACAGGCAAAAGTAATAAAATATTTGATAAATAAATATCTGTTTATTCAAAAACAATTGCTTATATTTGCAATGATAAAAAAAGTTTTATGTTTAAATCTAAGAAGAGTTTGGTGAGGTAAATAATCTGTAGCTCTATTTGCAGATTATCCATTCGTTTTTTGCTCGGGCATATTCTTGTCCGGGTTATTTCTATATTATATAAGTTATTAACAAATAGCGAATTCGCATAGGGATAAGTGTATTCTTATATGTAGTTTGCATCCTAAAGTAACAGAAGCAATGAACTTAAACAATATTCAAATCAGAGAGACTCAAATAGAAGATTTTAACGCCGTTATGGAAATCCACGAGCAGGCATTCCGCAATAAAAAAGAACCTGAATTAGTTGCTAATCTGCTGGCTGACGAGAGTGGTCAACCGGCAATTTCATTACTTGCCCTATACAATGGTCGACCCGCCGGACATATACTTTTTACCCGAGCTTATTTTGACGGGCAACAGGTGCAACCCATGATGCACATTCTGGCTCCATTGGCCGTGAAGCCGGAGTTTCAACGTCAGGGTGTAGGAGGAGAATTAATAAAAGCAGGCATCAGACTGCTGCAGGAAATGGGAACCAATCTTATTTTCGTATTAGGGCATAAGGAATATTATCCTCAATATGGATTTTTGCCACATGCTGCACGCATGGGCTATCCGGCCCCCTATCATATCCCCGATGAATCAGGTGAATACTGGATGGTTCAGTCAATCTGTAAAACTGGTTTTGGCATAGGAAAAGGAAAGATTAAATGTGCCGATGCCATGAACAGACCGGAGTACTGGAGGGAGTGATGAATAAAGCAAATTATCATTATAATGAAAATCTTGTTTGATATATATCTTATGAAATTTTCATTATAATGATAATTCGCGACGATTATCCAGAAACTTCAATAGGGTTGTTTTTTTGTTTTTTTCTATTCAAAAATATCTTTTCTCTAACTTTTTTGTAACTTTGCACCCTTAAAATAAAGAGGGTTATTGTTTCATATAGAAAAGTACCCCCGAATCGTAAAATTGTAACATCGTTAAATTGCAAATAAAGATGGGTAAGAAGTTTGCCGAATATTCGCAGTTCGACCTCTCAAAGGTAAACGCGGAAGTGTTGAGGAAATGGGACGAGAACCAGGTTTTCGCCAAGAGTATGACAGAACGTGAAGGCTGTCCTTCTTTCGTTTTTTATGAAGGACCGCCCTCTGCCAATGGTATGCCGGGCATTCACCACGTAATGGCTCGCTCCATCAAAGATATTTTCTGCCGCTACAAAACCATGAAAGGTTTCCTGGTGAAACGTAAAGCCGGATGGGACACACACGGACTTCCTGTGGAACTGGGGGTGGAAAAAGCAATGGGCATCACTAAGGAAGATATCGGTAAAACGATCTCCGTAGCCGACTATAACGCTGCCTGCCGCAAAGATGTGATGAAGTTCACCAAAGAATGGGAAGACCTGACTCACAAGATGGGGTATTGGGTAGACATGACCGATCCTTATATCACCTACGACAACCGCTACATCGAAACT